>ERZ1047821.1-NODE-1-length-322204-cov-13.130902_pt1 | contig 322204 bp, 299 predicted proteins | sample MGYA00383096_ERZ1047821 | MGnify/ENA primary metagenome ERZ1047821 (study PRJEB29581, sample SAMEA5548366) | metagenome | biome: marine; feature: coastal; material: water | depth 25 m | study: Short-term variability in the microbial, nano- and picoplankton... | reverse complement strand
ACAATCGGAAATAGAATTGACAAACTTGAATTAAAATAAATAACGGTTGGCAACAAAGTATATAATTTATTGCTAGTTCTAGCCTACTTACGAAAATCCTCGCGGATTTTCAATTCGGTTTGTATTTGCTAAATTAGGTGCTTGAAACACGCAACAAACCATATACATCAATGTTACCTTTCATTTTGGCCCCATATGAAAAATATAATTTGATTAAAAAAAGATATACCTATGTCAATTAGCAAGCCTATTGAACCAAATAAAAGAATCGAAATTATAGATATTCTTCGTGGATTTGCACTACTCGGAATTATTTTTATGAATATGAGTTTTTTCAGCGGTTACATGTTTATGCCCTTTGAAGAGCTGAAGCAGATATCGAACTTTGGGTTAGATAATAAATTATATAATTTATTAGAAATTACAGTCACAGGTAAATTTTACACTATATTTTCAATTTTATTTGCTGTTGGTTTTTATATACAAATCAACAAAAACAGAGATAGAACTGTTGATTTTTTAAGAACGTATCGGAGAAGATTGTTCATTTTATTTATCATTGGGATTCTACATACTTTATTTTGGTATGGAGATATATTACTTACATATTCTATTTATGGTTTTATTCTTATTTTATTTCGTAATGTAAAACCAAAAAAACTTCTTCGATGGTCACTCTTTTTTCTGTTTGTACCACTTTTATTAGATTTTGCTCTTTTACCATTTACTGAAGCCTTGCTGGCTCTTAATCCTGCAAACACAAATCAAACACCAATTGCTCGCACTTCCTATCCGGATATGTTAAATGTAGATGTTATTAATATTTTTAGAAAGGGTTCTGTTAGTGAAATATTCAAGTTAAATATTCATAATTTTATATGGAAGCAATTAAGCTACATACCATCGGGAGGCTATTTTAAATTCCTTGGTATTTTTCTTTTGGGTTACTATTTAGCCTCAGTAGACTTCTTTAAAAAAACACCAAAATCTACAAAACTGATATTAACTATTTTAATCAGTGGGATAATAATTACTATTTCTTCAAAACTTTTAGGGGGTAATGCATATGAGGTGCCTACTCTTCAAAACATTCGTTATAAATTCTTATCAATGGTTGGTCAACTGCTGATGAGTATTTCTTATATCATGGTAATAATCAAAATTGCCCCGACTTTAATTGGTAAAAGAGTATTGAAATATTTAATACCTTTGGGAAGAACGGCATTGACTAATTACATTATACAAACAGTTTTAATGATTGTCATTTTTTACAATTTCGGATTTAGTCTGTTTGGGAAAATAGGGTTAATCCCAACGTTCATTATTGCTGTAATTATTGTCGTGATACAAATAATTTTGAGTAATATTTGGTTGAAAAACTATCAATTTGGACCCCTTGAATGGGTTTGGAGAAGCTTAACTTATAAAAAACGGATGAAAATTCGCAACAAACCATATACAAACACGTTGTAGTGCATTTAAATAAACCGAAGTCTAAAATGAAAACACTATAGAAATACCTGTATAGTTTACCTTATTATCAAATCCAACTGCCCCATTTTCTAATTGAATTTTGGCCTTTTCTTTGTGTTTACCTTTTGCAATAAACAGCGGAATACTGCTTAGAGTAGTGGCTCCTCCTAAATAAGACAACCAAAGACCTTTGTTATTATTTGTATTGTCATCGCTAAAAATATTATCCAAGTCTTCGGCCACATTAATTCCAATTCCTCCAACAATCATGGCTACTCCTCCACTTAAAGTTATCCATGCAGCAGTATTGTTTGCTTTCTTTTTACTAATATAAAAATCATATAGTTCTTGAGGAGATTGATCTTTTTCCTCTGTTAAAACTTGGCCCAGGGAATTGTTAAAAAACCCTAAACAAAAAATCAAAATAATTAGCCTTGTTTTCATAGTTATATTGTTTTAATAATTAGGTTACAACTAAATATCCTATAATACAATGATATTTATCATTATAGTCAAATCATAAAAAGAAACAGAAGCCTTTAAAGAAAACTATGTTATAAAAAACGCACTACAACAATGTGTATAATCAATTGCTTGTAATGTGTGTACTCGGAAATTCCTTCGGAATTTTCTCTGGTTCGTTTTCTTTTGCTAATTTAGTCACTTACACACGCAACTAACCATACACAAGACCGTTCTCTGTAATTGTAGATTAAATCAAACTCTTATTATTATAGAATATCATTATTTAAATTATTTTAATTTTGAAACACACAACTATTTTACTTGTTCTTATAGGATTTTCTTTCCCGATTTCGGCCCAACAAACCATCAATGGATCTATGATACACAATGGAATTCAAAGAGACTATATATTATATATTCCGGCGATTTACGATGGCAGCACGGATGTGCCTTTAGTTCTAAATTTTCATGGATATGGGAGTAATGCAAACGAACAAATGTTTTACGGCGATTTTCGAGATATAGCTGATACAGAAGGATTTCTTTTGGTTCATCCTCAAGGAACTATAATAAATGGAGACCAACAGTGGAATGTAGGATTTCTGGGAAATGGAAACACGACAGATGATGTTGGTTTTACAGAAGCATTAATCGATGAATTAGCAAATTTATACACCATAAATTTAGACAGAGTATACGCAACAGGAATGTCTAATGGTGGTTTTATGAGTTTTTTGTTGGCTTGTCAATTGAGCGAAAAAATTGCAGCTGTGGCCTCTGTTGCAGGCTCCATGACTCCAGATACTTATGATGCATGTAACGCCCAGCAGCCAACACCAATTCTGCAAATTCATGGCACAGGTGACAGCAATGTGCTATATAATGGTGATACTTGGACACGATCCATTGAAGATGTCATATCTTACTGGGTAAATTATAATAATTGTGAAACAAGTCCAACTACTACTGCTCTAACAGATATAAATCGTTCAGACGGAAGCACTGTCGAACATATTATTTACTCAGGTGGTGATAATGGCGTAACTACAGAGCACATGAAAATTATTGGAGGCGGTCATACTTGGCCAAGCTCAGCTATCACATTACCAGGAACAAACCAAGATATTAATGCTTCAATGGAAATTTGGCATTTTTTCTCGAAATTTGATATTAATGGAATATTGTCTGTCCCTGAATTTGATAATATACAAGTGAACATCTATCCAAATCCAACCAATTCAAAGATAAATTTGTCATTAAATTTTTCTAGGGAATTGAATTATGAGTTGTTTTCTTCTTTAGGAAAGCTATTGATTATTGGAACAATTAAAACAAATAATCAAGAGATTGATTTATCAAATTTATCGCCTAATATATACTACTTGAAATTAGGTAATCAGGTATTTAAAATTTTAAAGTCTAATTAAAATCATTTAATGAAATATTTGATTGTTTTTGATAGTAAACTACAGAGAACACCGTGTAAAAAAAATTGCTAGTAAAAGCCTACCTACGAAAATCCTCGCGGATTTTCTATTTGGTGTTTATTTGCTAAATTAGGTGCTTAAAAACGCCACTAATCATACACAAACACGTTGGCAGTAATATGTCCTAAACCCAATCGGAATCTTCTAAAGTAAAGATTTCGCTTATCTCAACTTCAAAAATTTGTGCTAACCTCAAAGACAAAACTGTTGATGGAACATATTTCCCCAATTCCATAGCATTAATTGTTTGTCTACTGACTTTTGCTAGTATAGCTAAATCTGCTTGAGTAATATTTTTTTTTGCTCTCTCAACTTTAATACTATTCTTCATAACGAGCAGATTTTTTAAGTTTAGAAATTTGCCAATTAAAACGAATAATAAAAAATAGTAAAATTGTAAACATATTAAATATCATAACCCATAAAAAAGACATATCGAATATAAATAAAAATGATATTAAAAGAATAGCGTAGTTTAAATAAACAGCCCAAACCAAAGACTCCAACCTAATTTTGGAAATATATTCATCTTCTGACTCTTCTTTAGAAAAAGCAACTAATAATGAACTCAATATAATAAGAACACCCAAAATTTCATTTAAAATATTGTTGTTAACTATTCCGATGAAATGCTTATCACCAAAAAGCTCGTCAATAAAAATAGCAGGGATATTAAAATCTAAAGAATTAGGTTCGAACTCAAAAATAAGAGTTGTCAAACCAATGATTGCGGAAGGAATGAATATTAACCAACCAATTTTTTTGTACTTGTTAGGAAACAGATAATTCAATTTCATAGTTGAAAATATTAAAGTTTTGTCAAATGTAAAACAAACAAATCTAAATGACAAATAAACTTTACTTTAAGTAAAATAAACACTACTGCCAACAATGTATATAATTTATTGCTGGTTCTAGCCTACATACGAAAATCCTCGCGGATTTTCTATTTGGTTTGTATTTGCTAAATTAGGCTCTTAAAACACGCAACAAACCATATACAACAACGTTAGTATTAATAGGAAATCGTTTTGCAAGATGAAACCCCTATGTTGGGCAATTGACAAATGAATGGCATGAAAAAATATATAAAATATACAATTGAGTCGATAAAAATAGGAGGTTTTAAATTATTCTTAATCTCCTTAAAATACTTTCTTTTAAAAAAAGTACCTAAAAATAGCATTCGAATAAATAATCCAATAATGGGTATATATTCTTGCAGAGAAAATACTACTGATTTTATGTATGCTTTTTTCAGCTACGAAAATAAAATTAAATCAAAAATTAAATCTACTATAGATGAATTTGATACTTTTATTGATATAGGTGCATGTATTGGGGATTATTCCATTTGGTTGGCTAAAAACAATCTGAAATGTTTTGCTTTTGAACCAAACAAGGATAATTATAATAGCCTCATAAATAATATTGAATTAAATAATTTGGAAGAATCGATAGAAACTTTTAATTACGGACTTGGTAAAAATACAGAGAAAGTGTTTTTTGAAACTAACATTACAAATCGAGGATATTCCAGTAAATACGCAAATTTCAAAGAAGGTTTCAAGGAAGAAGTTGAAATTAGAACATTTGATGAAATATTTGAAAGTATGGGCATTAGCTACAATCAGGCAATTATTATAAAGATAGATGCAGAAGGTATGGAAGCTGAAATCATTGAGGGAGCTATGAAATCTTTTTCAAAAATTAGAAAAATCTTTTTAATATTCGAATCTCATACCGGAGCTGATAAAATATTAAGAAAACTAAGGGAAATTACTCCATATCAATTAATTGAATTAGATTCATTAAATATGGGAGTAATTATAAATAACACTAACAATGTATAAACATAATAGCGGTTTAATTACTAAATCGAGAATAGTGGAATTGAACAAAATTTTGTATTTAACTGAAAATTAGTGTTTCAAAATCCGCTACTATTCTTATACTAGACCGTTAGAAAAATATAAATATGAAATCAATTTTAACAATATTATTTTGTCTCACAATCTTGGCGAGCAGTTATGGACAACAAACTAAAAATTCTGAAAATGACAAAAGAGATTATAATTTAATCTCTAGTTATGATCAATACACGAAAAAATGGAGTAAATGGGAAAAGACAGAAGAGGTTTTTGTCTTGAACTATAATCATAGTGGTGATATTGCTCGTTTCAGACCGAATAAAGAAATGATTCTCTATGAAAAGACATCAGATGTTCCTATTGAAAAAGGAAAAACATCATCAGGAGAGAACTATCAGATTATTACTGCTGAAGAGGGGTTCATAAAGTACGAATTTCAATTTTTTGATAATCCGGGCATTGGATTAGAATTAAATGTTGGCACTATAAAGTTACGGTTTTCCAAAAATTAAAAACAGCCCATAACACCGTATATAATTTATTGCTAGTTCTAGCCTACTTACGAAAATCCTCCCGGATTTTCAATTCGGTTTGTATTTGCTAAATTAGGTGCTTGAAACACGCAACAAACCATATACATCAACGTTGTAAGTAATTAGAAACACCACTAATTTAAATTGGAAGATTTAATCAATAAAATAAAAAGCAGGCTACAGCTAAGCTCAGAGGCTGAAGAATTTCTTTATTCCATTTCGAAAGTAAAAACACTTCCTAAAGGAGAGGTTTTAATTCGCCAAGGAGAAGTTGTAAAGAAAACTTTCTTTGTTACAACAGGTTGTTTAAGATCATATTGTATTGACAAAAACGGGAAAGAACATACCTTGCAATTTGCAATTAAAGATTGGTGGATAAGCGATTATATAGCTATTCATGCTGATGAGCTCGCAACACTTACTGTAGAATGCCTTACCGAGTCGAAAGTTATTGAATTCAATACTAAAGAATTGGATGGAATTCATGAACGTTTTCCTGAATTCGAATCTTATCAAAGACATAATTTAGAGCGCCATGTAGTTAGTTTGCACAAGCGTATTTTGAATCAACTACAATTAAGTGCTCCCGAGAGGTATGATTTATTTCTAAAGCAATATCCCGACATAGAACATCATACTCGAAATTATCACATCGCATCTTATTTAGGAATCACGCAACAAAGCTTGAGTCGTATTAGAGTAGAAAAAGTAAAAAAAATAGCTTTATTACCATAGGGTAAATTTTCCTCAAAATGTACACGCTACTTTTGTATCGAATTAATGATCAAAGAAACCGATACAGATATGAAAGCATTACAAATAGTAAAATACGGTGACATAAAAGATAGCTTAACCTTTAACGAAGTAAGTAAACCTGGCATACAAGCAAAAGACGTTCTTATTGAAGTTAAGGCTGCTGCCATTAACCCAATAGACAAAAGTATTATCCTTGGTAACCTACAAGGTATGCTCCCTATTCCATTGCCAAGTACTTCCGCTTATGATGTAAGTGGAATTGTCGTAGAAAAAGGAAATGAAGTAAGCAATTTTGAAATTGGTGACTTGGTGTATTCGAGAGTTCCTCAGGAGCAAATGGGTACATTGGCTGAATATGTTGCTGTTAATAGTGTTGCAGTTTCAAAAAAACCTGGGAATATTTCATTCGAAGAAGCAGCAAGTTTACCATTAGCAGGACTTACTGCATTACAATCTTTGGAATACGCAGGTATAAAAGAGACCGATAAAGTTCTTATACATGCAGGTTCTGGTGGCGTAGGAAGTTTCGCAATTCAATATGCCAAAGCAAAAGGAGCTTATGTCTATACCACAACAAGCACAAGCAATGTAGAATGGGTTAAAGAGCTGGGCGCAGATAGAGTAATTGATTACAAAACTGAAGATTACAAAGCCATTGTTAAAGATGCAGACGTCGTGTTTGACACACTTGGCAAAAACTATACTACAGAAGCTTTTGCAGTAGTTAAAAAAGGTGGAATGGTTGTAAGTGTTGTTGGACCGTTAGATGAAGAAAGTGCCAAAATGTTTGGAATGGCCGATTACAAATTACCCTCTGAGCTGAGCAATTTAGTAAGTGAGAAAGAGGCCGCATACAAGTTTATTTTCATGCACCCCAATGGCGCACATTTAAATGAAATTAAATCAATGGTTGAAGATGAAAAGATTAAACCAATCCTTGATAAAGTGTATCCATTCTCTGAGAGCATTGAAGCATTCACCCACCTTGCATCAGGAAGAGCAAAAGGGAAAATTGTAGTAAAAATCAGTTAAGTCTTATTCTAATAAAAACATAAAAATTTAAATCATGATAAAAAAAATATTAATTGGATTAGCAAGTGTTATTGTACTTGCATTTATTGTAATCTATTTTATGGCTCAACCTACTCTAGAAGAGGATGGCTCGTATAGCCCTTCAAGTTTAGCGCTAACTTTAGGCACTGTTTCCAAAACGGATTTTGAGGACATCAAGTACACAAAATACCAAGGAGATAAATCGAAGATTTTAGTGATTTTCACTGAGCAAAAAAACTTGGAGATGAAAAATGGTAAATTCTTTTCTACAGGAAATCACCCAATAGAAGCACTTGTGCCAATGTTACACCTTAAAAATGCAGGATTTGATTTTGAAATAGCTACCCCTACTGGTAAACCTGTTGTATTTGAAATGTGGGCTTTTCCTGAAGAAGACGCAAATGTAAAAGCAATTTTCAACGAGTACAAATCGAGTTTTGAGCAGCCTAAAAAGTTAGCTGAATTTATTACGAATTCATTTGCAAATGATAGTTCTTATGCTGCTGTATTTGTACCAGGCGGACATGGTGCTATGATTGGCATTCCAGAAGATAAAAACGTAGGGAAGGTCTTGAATTGGGCATATCAAAGTGACTTGTTTACAATTACACTTTGTCATGGTCCAGGTGCATTATTATCTACTACACTTGATAATCAAAAATTTCTTTACGATGGATACAAGATGGCTGTATTCCCTGACGCTGTGGATGAAATGACACCGATGATTGGTTATTTACCAGGGCACATGAAAAACGGTGTGAGCGAAAGATTGAAAAACTTAGGTGCTACTATAGTTAATACAGAATCTGATAAAACCGTTTGTGTTGACAGAAAACTAATCACAGGTGCAAGCCCTTTAGCTTCTAATGAATTGGGTAAACTTGCAGCCAATACATTATTGAAAGAATTGAAGTAAAATCTACTTACAACAATGTATAAAATCAATAGCGGTTTGGGTGTATACTCAAACCGTTTTTGCATTAAATTAAGTATATTGGTATCAAAAAGTAAAGTGCACTTAATCCGCTACTGCTCTTATAATAAACGTTGGCAAATATTGCGAAATCGAGTAGAAATAACAGAAGTCCTTATGAATTAATCTTTTGTCTTAAATCTTGGAGAATATAAAATTGAAATAACCTGTAAACAGAAATCACTATATAAAACAACATTCTTAATTTAAAGCTCTCCAAAAAATAAATACTATGAAAAAACTACTTTTGATTTCTCTTTTATCATTTTTTTTCTTTAGCAACAGTGAAGCCCAAGAAATATCTACAGGGAAATCAAAAAATTCTTTTGTAGAATGGAATTTTGGCGTTGCCTATATTGACGATTCTTTCGTTTTCCCCGGAACTTCAGTTCTTTGGGGGAGAACATATATCAATGAAAATAATTTAATTTTGGAATATGAAGCAGGATTTGCGCTTCCTTCACTTGTTACTGGTAAATTGGGAATAGGTAAAAAGTTTAATAATACTAAAGTAATCGTCGGAATAAGACCATTCCCGTTTAATCTGTTCTTGCAATCTAGTTTTACGAAAGGGAAAAAAGGTTATTGGATTACCTCTATTGAATTTAACCCACTTAATTCCGATACATCATTATCATTTGGATCAAAAGCGATTTTGAATTTCGGATACAGATGGAATATAATTAAGAATAAGTAGTTAAACATTTTGGGGCACATATTCTGCTTTGCCTAAGCGGAGTGCTGATTTATACTTAATGATACAATTATTTTGTCGTTTACACATATCTAAATCGAATAATTACAAAAAGGAGATTTCATAAAAACAGAAAATTAAGTTTAGAAAAACTTCCTTAATGATAAACATACATTTGCTAACATCGCATATAAAACATAGCTATTACCGGCTTTTACAAAGGTTTTTGTGTATTTAAAAATTCGTGCATAATCCAAATAGTTAGCGTTTATTAACACGCTACATTTTATATACAAGCAAGTAGTCTAAATACAGAAATGTATAGATGAGTGGTGTTTAAAACCTTAACTTAAGTAAGGAGTTTTAAATCTGGTAGTAGCCTTGACAAGTATTCTGCAAAGTTTCAAATAGTTTCAATACAGCATTCCGAGATATTCTAACTTATATTATTTCTTGTTGATTTAAATGACCTTAGACATCTGGTATTTAAAACTAGCTAATTACCTTTGATTGCTGATTAATATTATCAATTATGAATACCAAACCAAATACTCCTGTAACTTTTCAATGTGGTGCTGTAATGTTAAACCGTTTCATGCTAGCACCAATGACTAATACCCAAAGTCACGAGGATGGCACACTTTCTAAAGACGAATACCAGTGGTTAACAATGCGCGCAAAAGGTGGTTTTGGACTCACAATGACCTGCGCTTCGCATGTGCAATTTATTGGTAAAGGGTTTCCAGGACAATTGGGTATTTATAACGACACACATATTGAAGGTCACCGCCGTCTAGCTGCTGGTATTAAGTCCCATAATAGTTTAGCGGTGATTCAGCTGCATCATGCTGGAATGCGCACTCCTGAAGACTTAATTGGTGAACAACCTGTTTGTCCGTCAGCTACAGAAAAACACAACGCACGTGGCTTAAGTTTAAAGGAAGTTATAAAACTTCGTAACGACTTTATCGCAGCCGCCGTACGTTCACAAAAAGCGGGTTATGATGGCGTGGAAGTCCATGGAGCTCATGGCTATATACTTACTCAATTTTTAAGTGCGGACATTAACAAACGTACAGACAATTATGGTGGCAGTTTAGAAAATCGCGCACGTCTGCTTTTTGAAATTGTAGATGGAATTCGTGAGACTTGCGGACCAGAATTCTTGTTAGGTGTGCGATTATCTCCTGAACGTTTTGGCATGAAATTACAAGAGGCGAAAACCATTTGTCAGCAATTAATCCATGACTCCCATATTGATTTTTTAGACATCTCACTGTGGGATGTGTTTAAGCAACCTGAAGAGCTCGAGTTCCAAGACAAAAGCCTATTGCAGCATTTTGCCGAGTTGGACTATAAACATGTGAAATGGACCGTCGCTGGAAAGATTAATTCTGGACAAGATGTGCGTACAGTCTTAGACGCTGGTGTAGATTTTGTATCTATAGGACGATCGGCTATTTTACATCATGATTTTCCAAAGCAAGTATTGGCTCATACAAACTTTGAACCCACTGCATTACCTGTTTCCGAAAGGTATCTTCGAAATGAAGGTTTAGGCGAAAAGTTTGTCACTTATATGAAACGCTGGGATGGATTTGTGACCGATTAATAGCCTAAGCCCCTAAAAAACAAATCGTAAAATCAATTAATTAATTATATTTGACGGTTAATTAACGGAACAAGCAAACCTTTTCGGTCTAACAACAACCATAAATCCAAGATGCGTTTTATTACATATTCCTTTCTGGCACTACTATGGTGCTTTCTAATCCCTTGTTCACTTATCGCGCAAAAAACAACCAACACGATTAATGGGGTTGTAAAGCTTGACGAGGCTAATACCTTAGAATTCGCTTCGGTAGCCTTGTTTATAGCCAATACAAGTTTTGTAAAAAGCACGATCACTGATGCTCGAGGTCGGTTTAGTCTTAAAAATATAGAATCAGGCAGCTATACCATCCGGATAGACTATATGGGTTATACCACGTACGTTTCCGAAGTATTTAATATATCCACATCTCAAAGCGTCAACTTACCTCCTATTATCCTAAAGGAAGAAAATAACACTTTAGATGAAGTGGTCATCACTAAGAAAAAACAAATGATTGAGGTCAAAGCTGATAAGATCATTTTTAATGTAGCGAGCAGTCCAAGTGCTTCAGGAACCAATGGCTTAGATCTTTTGAAAGCAGCTCCTGGGGTAACTTTAGATTTAGATAATTCGATTTCTCTATTAGGAAAAAGTAATGTTCAGGTGTATCTTAATGGCGTGCAATCCCGTTTGTCTGGAAATGATTTAACCACCTTTTTGCAGAGTCTCACGTCTGACACTATAGAATCTATTGAAATCATTTCCAATCCTGGTGCGCAATATGAAGCTGAGGGAACAGGAGGTATCATTAATATCCGACTTAAAAAAGCAGTAGCCACGGGACTCAATGGAACCGCTGCTTCTAGTTTTACTAAAGGCGAAGAATACCGCTACAGCAACAATGTATCCTTAAATCTCGGACTTGAAAAACTTCAAACGAGCTTTGACATCACCCAGTCGTGTAATAACAATTTCGTCGGTTTTGATGATCGCAAACAACAAAACAATGTGGCACTGTTGCTCGACTCCAAAGACAACCAGATTAGAGATGGGTATAATGTTGGATTAGCACTAGAATCTCAATTAAACGACAAGCACTATGTGGGCCTTAATGGCCGTGGTATTTTTAATATTGTCGATAACAGATTAAATAGTATTACTGATATTTTCACGGTGCAACCTCCAGAACTGTCTGAAATCTTACGCTCACAATCCTTTGCAGATGGAACTTCGACCAATTATTTAGTTAATGGTTTTCATTTATGGACCTTAAACGATGATAGTTCTATCATCACTAATTTAAGTTTAGGTGTTTATGATAGTGATCAAAACACCATGCAACCCAATACCTATTTTGAGGCAGATGGTTCAACGGTTATAGACATAGACGACGCCCAATTTAATTCGGACACACAAATTAATCTATGGTCTGCCAAAGTAGACTACGAAAAAAGTTGGAATAAACTTAGCTTGACTGCCGGTTTTAAATACGCACAGGTAAAAACTAAAAATAACTTTACGTTTTTTAATATCGATAATCAAACCCCTGTGTTTGATCCAACAAAAAGTAACGCATTTGATTATACTGAGAATGTCACAGCATTCTACTCCAATCTTAATTTTATATTAAGTGATAAATGGTCCTTAAATACTGGATTACGAATAGAAAATACCGATTCTCGCGGACAGTTATTTTCTGAAGTAGACACTGATAATAATGACGTCTCACGAAACTACACCGATTATTTCCCTAATATTGGCCTGTCTTATGACGATCAAGATAAACACAGTTTTAGCTTGGGTATCGGACGACGTATTACACGTCCTAATTACCAAGATTTAAATCCGTTTGAAAGTCCAACAAGTCAGTTAGTTGTTTGGAAAGGAAACCCTTTTCTCAATCCAAATTACATCATGAATTACCAAACCTCGTACGCGTTTCAACAGAAATATATTCTAACGGTATCCTATAGTGAAACCACCGATTTCTTTTCAAGGATTGTAGAAATTACAGGTGACGAATCCACACAGATTATTCCAAGAAATATGGAGAAAGCTACCACTTTAGGACTTTCGGTAGGTTTCCCTGTAGCACTTACTAAATATTGGGGGCTTCAAGTCTTGGGAAACTTATCTAAAGAAACCTTCAAAGGTAATGTAGAAAGCACCGTTATCGATATTGATAATACGCTCTGGAATTACCGCATACAAAACAATATAAAAATAAACTCAACCTGGTTGTTAGACATCACATTTACCCAACGTAGTAGATGGATCTGGAGAGGTTCTGTATTTATTCAAGGTACACAAGGCCTCAGTTTTGGCATCCGTAAAGACTTTTTTGACAGGAAACTCCAACTGCGCATCACAGGAAGTGATATTCTGCGTACCGAGAGTGAATACCCATATACTTCCGATTATGGTGGCATTGACTTAGATGGCACCTATATTGCTGATAACCGACGCTTTGGACTAGGCCTTACGTACAACTTTGGTGGTCCAAAAGCCAAAAGTAAAAATGTTAAAAGTGGACTCGACGAAGAGCTGAACCGTATCCAGAACTAGGATAAAAACAACTAGAATAAGGAAAGGCTAATTAACTAGTTGTATATTTAATTGATAGTTATTGATGACTAGTACACAGGCAAAGCAATTAAAAATACGTTTACAACAATTAAATAATAGTTAATATGAAACACATAAAAAAAACCATAAATATTCTTTTAATTGCCTTGACGATAGTTGCATGTAAAAACGAAAAGAATAAACCCAACACAGAAAAAAGTAATATTGAGCAGACTTCAAATAAAGAGAATGCTATTCAAAAAGAACAAAAGATTATTTTTCAAAAAACATTGACATTACAAAACATATCGTTTGATATAAAAACAACTGGAGAAGGTTCTATTAGACAACTTTCAGTACAACCAAAAGGGTTAGAAATAGACAATCAAAACATGACACTTGAAATAGATGGGCAAGTAGTTAATGCAGAAATTGAAGATTTAAATTCAGATGGATCTCCCGAAATTGTGATTTACACAAGGTCTTTAGGAAGCGGTAGCTATGGGGACGTCATTGGCTATTCCGTAAATAATGGAAAGTCCATAAGTCAGATTTACTTTCCAGAACTGTCGGATAACAAAGAAGCCAATATTGGTTACATGGGCCACGATGAATTTGTTATTATAGAAACTAGTTTAGCACGACGATTTCCAATTTACAAAGATGGAGACACAAATAACAACCCAACGGGCGGTATGCGCCAAATACAATACAAACTAAAAGATGGTGAAGCATCTAGACTATTTGTAATAGATAAAATTAGTACGTATTAATATAAGTTGTTGACTAAAAACCAGTGTCCACAAGGGGTATAAGTCACTACTTGTTCTCGCCTACTCCATAAATTGCAAAATAATTTTCAGTTTGGTGTCTACTTTCAAAGCCTACCGGCAGGCAAGTTCAGTTTGTATGTACTAAATTAGACCCTTAAAACGTGTAACGAATCTTATACAATCACGATAGCCATCTTTTAAAAAAAAACAATATGCAGGTAATTTTAGGAGCCAATGGAATAATTGGAGAAGAATTGGCAAAAGAATTAAGAGCTCATTATACGAATGACATAACCTTAGTTGGAAGGCATCCTAAAAAAGTTAATACCAACGATATTGTATTCAAAGGCGACTTACTCCATTCTGAAGATGTCAATAATGCTTTAAAAAATGCTAAAATTGCATACTTAACCGTTGGACTTCCTTATAGATCGGACGTTTGGTTAAAAGATTGGCCCAAAATTATGCAAAATGTAATATCGGCGTGTAAAACCAATACCTGTAAACTTGTTTACTTTGACAATACGTATGCATACCCTCAAGACTGTAAAATTCAAAAAGAAAACACCCCTTTAAAATCGGAAGGAAAGAAAGGGCAAGCTAAAAAAATAGCTTCTGAAATCTTATTGAAGGCCATTAAAGAAAAAGACCTCAACGCTGTTATATGCAGAGCACCCGAGTTTTATGGACCAGGCAAAACTCAAGGTATTACAAATACCCTTGTTTTTGAGAAGCTGAAAAAAAATAAAAAACCAAAAATATTCCTAAAAGATGATGTATTAAGAACTTTAATTTACACTCCTGATGCCAGTAAAGCTATGGCCTTGATTGGAAATACACCAGAAGCATATGGACAAACTTGGCATCTTCCTTGCGATGATAACCGACTAACTTACAAAGGACTCATGGAAGAAATCTCAAAGGAATTAGGCAGAACAATAAAGTATGACGTATTAAATTCGTTTATATTAAAAATAGCTGCATTTTTTAATAAAAATATTCAAGAAACTCAAGAATTACTTCCTCGTTATGCTATCGACAATATATTTGATTCCTCTAAATTCAAGAATAGATTTCCAGATTTTAAAGTAACTTCTTATCAAGAAGGCATTAAGACTATACTTGATAATTACGACATAAAATAAAAACAAACTTAAGCCGCGCATAGTTAATTACTTGTTCCCTAAGTACTCGAAAAACCTTACGAATTTTTCTTTGATTCGTTTTCTTTTACTAATTTAGACCTAATCAATACGACACACGAACCTGCTGTGTATCATTTAACCTAAATATTAATCTTTAATAATTATTACTTGATAAGTAGATGAAAGTTAAAACTGTAATACTATATTCTTCGGTAGATGGACAAACTCTAAAAATCTGTAATAAACTTAGAGAAATATACCAACAAAACAACGAAAAAGCGGAGCTTATCTCTATTGATGATTTTACTAAAGATGTAACCCATTATGATAGGCTTATTATAGGCGCAAGTATTAGATATGGCGTGCATAATAAAAAGATAATTGATTTTATAAACACGAATAAAAAACAACTAGATTCCATAAAAACAGCTTTCTTTTCTGTGAATCTGGTTGCAAGAAAACCTGAAAAAAGCACCCCGGAAACAAACCCGTATGTCATAAAATTTTTTAAAACTATCGATTGGGCACCTACTATTGTTGAAGTGTTTGCAGGTAAACTAGACTATAAAAAATACCCGTTTTTTGATAGAATTATGATTCAATTTATTATGTGGATCACAAAGGGACCAACGAATACTAGCGCCGAAATTGAATATACCAATTGGGATAAAGTAACGGCGTTTGGGACACAGTTAAAGACTTTGTAAGTAAATTATTGGAAAGGTACTAAGCACAACAGCGTGTTAAAAAAATAAGCCAATTTTAAAAATTATAATTATGAAATTAGTTGTCACGTCGTTTGGAATACTCATGCTCTTTTCAGGTATCGTATTGATTGTAAAGCCCGGTATTATTTTCGGTTTTATGGAAAATAATATGGAAAGCACCTCTCTCTATATTTTTGCAATAGTGGTTAGATTAGTACTTGGTATTATATTTATAGTAGCTGCCAAAGCATCAAAATACCCTACCGTAATTAAATTTTTAGGCTATCTGTTTTTAGCAGCTGCTAGCCTTTTAATTTTTATAGGGCAAGAAAATTTTCAACACTTTATTAACTCTGTTATTCCTAATCTTAGGCCCTTTACTACCCTAATTGGTCTGTTCAGTATGGTATTTGGAGGTTTTCTGATTTATGCTTTTCAAGGAAAAAAATCAGAGCAAGAGTAAATAAAACCAACCATCAAAAAAGCATATAACTCATAGCTACTTGTTTTTATCAAAATAGGTCTCTATTGTATTGGTTTAGACATGTATATACAAATTAAGCATGAGGATCATGTGATTAATTGATTCTAAGCATTATGAATTGCAGCGGCATCCAAATAGAAATTACCTACTCACCTTAAAAAGCTAAACTTTAACACACCATACCGACTTTTATAAAAACTTTAAGAAAATTTACATTTAACTTTATTGAAATTTTAAAATCACAAACCTATTATGAAAAAATCAACATGTATTTCAGCAATTGCCTTTGCATTTATCTTGCTACTATCGTTCAATACAAATGCACAAGAATTTGCAAAAATGGACAAAAGCCCAATGGATGCTGCGGCATTTCCAACAAGCTATAAAGAATCCAATAAACTAATAAAAATAGTTTATAGTAGACCTCAACTAAAAGATCGCGCGGTAAGTAAACTTGCTCCTAATGGAAAGGTATGGAGAACGGGTGCAAATGAAGCTGCAGAACTTACACTGTATACCGACATGAAGTTAGGTGACACCAATGTTAAGGCTGGAACCTATACGTTTTATGTGATTCCTGGCGATACAGCATGGACGGCTATTATTAGCTCAGACTTAAATGTTTGGGGATCTTATTTCTATAAAGAAGCTAATGATGTGGCGCGTTTATCTGTTCCTGTTTCAACTGGAGAAGAATCTCTTGAAGCGTTTTCTATAGCTTTTAAGAAATCTGATGATGGTGTACATATGCATTTAGGTTGGGGAACAACTCGAGTGGCTGTACCTTTTACAAAATAAATCACACTTATTTTTAGAGTATAAAATAACGCCTTGACATGTCAAGGCGTTATTTGTTTAAATAAATTTTTTAATTTGAGTTTCAATTACTTGTCAATCAACCAATACGAAATCGTCTTGTGCAATGTAACTTACTTCCGCAGCAACAGCTGTTTTTACTAATTCTGCAATGTTTTTCCCGGCCACAAACACGATTGGGTTATTACGCAGATCTCCTTAATTCAAGCTAAGACATAGTGTTTGAAAAATAATGTAGCATGTACTCGCACTAAAAAGTCGAAATAACCTTAACATGAGCAATAGCCCAATAGCTTAGAGAATTTTGTTCTGCTCCTCCTAAGCCTAATTTATCAATGATATTGCTACGGTGCTTTTCTATGGTTCTTTTAGACACAAATAAAGATTCTGCAATAACATTTGTAGAAGCTTGCTTTGAAATTAATTTTAAAATCACCAATTCTGAAGGTGTTAGTAATTTTAGATTTTTAAATTCGTTAGTCGCATTTAAAAGGCCATTACTATCTATAGAGTCGCTAAAATAGCTTTCATTATTAAGCACTTTTTCCATGCACGTCTCAATGGCGGTAAATGGATCTTCTTTTAAAAGATAGCCTTCAATTTTTAATGACAAAGCCAGTGTGATATATTCCAAATTTTTGTGAAGTGTTTGGATTATAAATTTTGTTGGTATGTTTTTTTCTTTAATATATTTTATGACCTCAAAACCTGTCTTAAAAGGCATTTCTATATCTAAAATAGCCAGTGTTGGTTTTAGCTCTAAAATTAACTGTAAAGCTTCCGTACCGTTTTGGGCTTTGCCAATAACATTATACTCGTTGGACACAAGAGCATCGTACAGCCCGTTTAAAAGCATTGGATGATCGTCTGCTATTACAATAGTGAAGTCTTTATTTAGCATTTATATTGGGATTACAAGTTTTATAACGGTGCCTTGATTATGTTGCGATACGATATCTAACTTAGATCTAATTATTTTTGCGCGTTCTTTTAATGTTTTCATTCCAAAATGTGCACCATGTTTTGTGTTTTTTGAAAAATCGAAACCATTGCCATTATCTTTAATTTCTACAAGAATCTGTTTTTTAACCTTCTCAATATTTACAAAAGTGGCTTTAGCATTGGCATGCTTTACAATATTGTTTAAAGACTCTTGAATAATACGGTATAAATGGAGTGCATTATCATTACTCAATATATTGTCTATATTTTCAATATCGTTTGTGAAAAAAATATCAGTATGCGAATCTACCTCGTTAACTAAGGCCTCAATGGCTTTTGTTATTCCCAAATCTTTAATTGCTGGCGGATGCAAACCGCGCAACACGGTACGTAACTCTTCTAAACTACTTGATGATAAGGTTTCTAATTCATTATTTTTATTGGTCCTAGTTATTTTAGTTAATAACATCAATTTTTGACCTACACTATCATGCAAATCTCTAGCTACTGTCGTGCGCTCTTCTTCTCGCGCGGATATCAAATTCTGTGAAAATGCTTCTTGTACAGCTTGTCTTTCTTTTAAATTTTTTCTTGATCGTAATACAATAACCAAGCTAAAGAAAGTAACCAACCCGATGGAGCCAAAAATTATAAACTGCCTTTTATTTTTATTCTCAAGATTTAATAACCCAATGCTCGCTTGTTGGTTTTCAATTTGGTGATCTCGTTTTTCTGTTTCGTAGAGTGTTTGGTAATAGACTAAAGATTTTACGTTTTGAACATTAGTAATGGAATCTTTAATTGCATAATGATTTAATAAATGAATATTACTGTTATAGTTATCTCCTAAGGCCTGATAAACTTTTGATAAAAAAATTTCAGCATTCATTATATTTTCATATCCTTCTTTTTGCTTTTCAAGTTTTAAAAACTCTTTACCATATATTAGTGCATTCTGATAATCTTTATTAAAAAATAATAATGTTTTTTTTGCATCAACATAAAGGTTTCTGTTTTTTTCTGTTGTATTCTTTCTATAAAGTTTTTCAAATTCTTTAAAATTAGTTTTGGCGAGGGATAAACTATCATTTTCAGCGTAGGCCTTTACTAGGGAAGAAATTAGTACTGGCTTGACCGCAAGTACAAAATCAGAATTACTATTTGCAAGCAATGATTTTTTTAAATTGATTATTTGCTTTACATTATCATTAGTTTTTTTATAATCCTGAGCCGCATTAAAGTATAAGTTTACTAAACTTGTATTATTATTTGTTTTTTCAGCAAGTTCAATTGCCTCATTTCGTTCTTTTTCGGCTTCTTTGTAAAAAGCATTTTTACTGTAAAGTATTGACAATGCGTTTTTAGCACTTAGAATATTAAAAGTGTCTTTTAGCTTTGAAAATGCATTCATAGCTTTTTTTAAACTTATTGAAGATTCAGAAAACTTCCCCAAATGAGACTGATTATAACCTGTGTAAAGTTCAGCATAAGCGAATAGCCCTTTGCTTTTTGCCTTGAGAGCAAATGTCTTCGTTATTTCATAAAGCTCTAACGACTTATCAATATCATCTGTAAAATAGTAACTATCAGCCGCATTTAAATACATCCAGCCAATTGACCCAAAATCTGTACCTTTATTTAAGACCTCTTCATAGGTCTTAAATAATTTGAGACCTTCCTCTGGTCTACTTTTATAATTATTTTCAAAGCCAATTAAATCAGCTAATTTTTTAGTAGCTAGACTTAAAGAGTCTAATGAAATAGCAAAAGAAATTGTTTGACGAACAATGGAATCGTATTTTAAATCCGAATTACGTATGGTGATTCTTGTTAAGCTGTCTAGCCACGCAAGACGCTCGCCTCTTTCAGTTTTTACAATTTTTGAATTGAAAAAGTCTATCTTAGATTTTATGTCTGCATCTTGGGCAGTTATTTGCCATGCACATAAAAAAAAAATAATTGAGAGAGTAACCTTCATATAACAAAAGTAGGAAATATATGGTTTTTACAATTGAAAAAACCCGATTTATATTTTTAAATATGAGTCAACTTAACAATATGCCTACTTGCAGTGTTTTAAGGTATATTCAAATACTTATGGGTTTGCAGAGATACTTTCCACTTCGGGTTGGCCATCACATAATCTACAATTTCTGGAACTACTTTGTCGCGCTTGCTCCATTCTGGTTGTAAATATAAAATACACTCTTTATTAACTTTTGCTGCCTGTTCTTCCGCAAAACGGAAATCGTCTTTATTATATACAATGACTTTGAGCTCGTGGGCCTCTTCATAAACTTCTTTAGTAGGCAATTTCATTTTTTTAGGCGATAAACAAATCCAATCCCAAACGCCTGTTAATTTATAAGCTCCAGAGGTTTCAATATGCACTTGTAAACCTTCTGCTTTTAATTGCGTTGTTAAAGCAGTCATATCCCACATTAAAGGTTCGCCTCCTGTTACTACGATGGTATCGCTATATTTTTTAGCATTTTCAACTATTTTGGTTATTTCTGTTGGTGGGTGTAATTCGGCATTCCAACTTTCTTTTACATCACACCAATGGCACCCCACATCGCACCCTCCAATTCTAATAAAATACGCCGCAGTTCCTTTATGAAATCCTTCGCCCTGTATGGTGTAAAACTCCTCCATTAAAGGCAACATCTCTCCTTTTTCAACCAATTTTATTACCTCTTGAATCATCCAAAATAATTTTGGGTGCAAATGTACATATATTTAAAAGAAAGACGACTGACAGTTTATTAAGAACTGTTTAATGCTTTTTATAACAGTTAGACGGTTTTTGGATACTTGATTATTTTTATTTAATTTTGACAATGTTACAAAGATAAAAATTGCTCTCAAGCTCTCTCAAGCTCTCTCAAGAATGAATAAAATAACGTATTGCCTAATAGTTCTACTATGCTTGCATAGTAATTGCTTTTCTCAAGTTGGTATTGGAACTACCTCTCCAGACGAATCCTCCATTTTAGATATAGAATCTGCCAATAAGGGTGTATTAGTTCCTCGTTTAAGTAATAATCAAATAAGTACGATTTCAAATCCGGCTTCAGGTCTTTTAGTTTTTAATTCAGACTTGAATGAATTTCAATTCAATTGCGGCAGTAAACTACTTCCCGATTGGAGTAAAATTTCACATAACATGTCGGTGAAATATAGTAACACCAACACTTCAACTAATATAAACACATCAACTTTTGCTAATGTACCTATTTTTGGATCTCAAGATTGGAATGATGATAGTACTCTTTATAACCGGTCTGGTAATGTAATAACAATAAATGCTACAGGAAGATATAGAATTACGGCAAACATTTCTTACGGAGTAGAAAATGCTGGGAACAATTCTCATTCACGTGTAGCTGTAGAGATGCAATTAGCTATTAACGACATTCCAACTGGTACTTTTGGGAGTACAGGTTATATAAGACGAACAGGAGGGCATAATGAAGCTTCATTGCACATTACTGAAGTTTTTAATATTACAGCAGGACAAAATATTAGTTTAAAGACTAGAAGAGAAGGTAATAGTGCTGCTGCAACCTTTAGAAGCGCTGGCACTTCTAACATTTACATTGAAAGAATTAAATAAATTCTTGAATAAATCTTATTTTTTCCTTCCTCTATTTTCCTGTATTTTTACGGAAAATAATAAGGATGAACATTAAAGAGGTTTTTTTTAAATACATCACAAAAGGAAATACTACTAAAGGCGAAGCCATAACTGTTGGCGCCGCCATGTTAGATGGTGAAACCATCACTGGAGCGCATGTAAAAATACCTTTAAAAACCATGAATAGACATGGTTTAATTGCTGGAGCTACCGGAACGGGTAAAACCAAGTCACTACAAGTTTTAGCAGAAAATTTAAGCGACAAAGGTATTCCTGTACTTCTTATGGATATTAAAGGCGACTTAAGTGGTTTAGCGCAACCAAGTCCTGGACATGCTAAAATTGATGAGCGCCACGAAAAAATTGGACTTCCTTTTGAAGCGAAACCATTTCCCGTTGAAATTTTAACCTTATCTGAACAAGACGGTGTGCGTTTAAGAGCAACCGTTAGTGAGTTTGGCCCTGTACTTTTATCACGAATTTTAGATTTATCTGAAACACAATCTGGTGTGGTTGCGGTTATTTTCCAATATTGTGATGATAACAAAATGCCTATTCTTGATTTAAAAGATTTTAAAAAAATATTACAATACGCTACCCAAGAAGGTAAAGCAGAGTTTAATGCAGCCTATGGTAGAATTTCTACGGCATCAACGGGATCTATTTTACGTAAAATTATAGAATTAGAGCAGCAAGGTGCTGAATTGTTTTTTGGAGAAACGTCCTTTGATGTTGATGATTTATTAAGGATTGATGAGAATGGTCGTGGTTATATTAATATTCTTAGACTAACCGATATTCAAGACCGACCAAAGCTTTTTTCAACATTTATGCTCAGTTTATTGGCTGAAATCTATTCTACATTTCCTGAGCAAGGTGATAGTGACCGACCAGAACTCATCATATTTATTGATGAAGCACATTTAATATTCAAAGAAGCGTCAAAAGCACTTTTAAATCAAATTGAAAGTATCGTAAAACTAATACGAAGTAAGGGTGTAGGCTTATATTTTGTAACACAAAACCCAACTGACGTTCCTGAAGAAGTATTGGGGCAATTGGGTTTAAAAATTCAACATGCTTTAAGAGCTTTTACAGCCAAAGACAGAAAAGCAATAAAATTAACAGCTCAAAACTATCCAGATTCTGAGTATTATGATACTACAGAAGTATTAACATCTTTAGGTATTGGAGAAGCCTTAGTATCTGCTTTAGATGAAAAAGGTCGTCCAACACCTCTTGCTGCCACCATGATGCGTGCACCCATGAGTAGAATGGATGTTTTAACCGAGTTTGAATTAAGTGCTCTGCTTTCTAAATCCAAATTAGTCAAGAAGTACAATGAAACTATTGATAGAGAAAGTGCTTATGAAATGCTTAATAAAAAAATAAAAGAAGCTGATGCTGAAGAGGCCAAAGAAAAAGTAAGAAAAGAAAAAGAAGCCCTTAAAAAAGTAGAGTCTAAGAAAAGAACAACGAGTACCCGTCGAAAAAGCACTGCAATGAATCCCATTATTAAAGTATTAACTAGCGCTACTTTTATTCGTAGCGTGTTTGGTATTTTAAATAAAGTGATGAAAAGATAAATCGATAATCGATATTTATTAATATATAACTCATAACCGTATTCCTAAAGAAAGCATTATTTTAAACTTAGGAACTAAATAATAAAACCCCATTCAATTTATGTATAAATCCATTTTAAGCATCATTATTATCACGTTTCTTTTCACGAGCTGCAAAAAAGAACAAAACCCTTTTGAGATTAGTAATCAACATATTGGTTTACTAACCGATTCTACTCAAGTAAAAGACTTAAAACGTGTTTACGCAAACGATTCTATTGTTAAATTTATTGGTGGAGATGAATTTACAGGCAATGTCAATAACATAGAGATTTTTGAGAAAGGTGGAAAAAAACTATTAACACTTACACCAAAACAATCCTTAGACTCTACCTCAACAATTGCTGGTATACGCATACTTGATGCGCGTTATAAAACTAACAAAAACATTACTGTAATGAGTACTTTTAAAGATATTAAAAACAACTACAAAGTATCTAGAATCAGTAATTTAATTAATTCTTTGGTAATAGCAGTAGATGACATTAATGCCAATTTTACGATTGATAAAAAAGAGCTCCCTGCAAATCTTAGATTTGATATGGATTTAAAATTTGAAGCCACTCATATTCCAGATAAGGCTAAAATAAAATACTTTTTTATCGGTTGGAATAATTAAAAGAGAAACCAAATGAATCCCTTCATAGTAAAAATACTAATTGATGTAGCACGCAAAAAACTTGAAAAAAAACAAGATAATACCCCTGTTACAAAAAGAGAGATAGTGCCTTTAGCTCGGAATTATGAAGTGGAGATCTCCCATGCTGTAAAAGAATATAGTTATATAATTATTGGTGTATTTTCAGCTGGTTTTGGGTTAAAAGGGTTTTTACTCCCAAATAATTTTATTGATGGCGGCGCAACAGGTATTTCTTTACTTTTAGAAAATATAACTTCATTAAACCTTGGGATTTTATTGGTTATCGTTAACCTCCCCTTTATCTATTTAGCTTCTAAAACTATTGGCAATAAATTCGCTATAAGAAGTATAATAGCAATAACTTTTCTAGCATTAGTTGTTCATTTTGTTGACTACCCCACCATTACTGAAGATAAGTTATTAATAGCTGTTTTTGGCGGATTCTTTTTAGGCTTGGGCATTGGTATGTCTATGCGTGGAGGCAGCGTTATTGATGGCACTGAAGTTTTAGCCATTTATTTAGGACGAAAATTGTCGCTTACTATTGGAGATGTATTATTACTGATTAATATTTTAATATTTTCTGTTGGTGCTTATGTACTTTCTATTGAAACAGCACTTTATGCTATTTTAACCTACCTAGCGGCAGCAAAAACCGTAGACTTTGTTGTTGATGGTGTTGAAGAATATGTAGGTGTTACCATAGTTTCAAACAAGCATAGAGAATTAAGATTAATGATAACCCAAAAGCTAAGGAGAGCTTGTACTATTTACGCCGGAAAAGGTGGTTATGGTAAAAACGGAAACAGCTACGACAAAGACATCATTTACACCGTGATAACCCGTTTAGAACTTGCCAAGCTTCAAACAGAAATTGATAAAATTGATAGAAACGCCTTTATTATTATGGGTGTTGTAAAAGATTTAAAAGGCGGAATGATTAAGAAAAAACCATTAAAAGATCAATATTAGACACCTACAAAATTATGTCCCAAAAAAAATACACCATTCAAGATAACCCTTTTGTTGTGCCAACAACTGATGGTAAAATTATAAAAGAACACTTCGGAAAAACTACCGATGGAAATTCAGAAATAAGCATTGCTCATATGAAAGCTCCAGCAGGATGGAGCGAGCCTTTTCAAACGCCAAAATTTGATGAGTTTACATTTATAATTAGTGGTAAAAAACAATTTATTATAGAAGGAGAACAGATTGTTTTAGAAGCTGGACAGTCTATAAAAATTGAAAGAAACACAAGAGTTCAATATTCTAATCCGTTTACCGAGGTATGCGAATATATAGCTATTTGTACTCCAGCCTTTTCTATGAATTTAGTAAACCGAGAAGATTAAATGAATAATTATCTTCCAAAAATAATAGGAGGCACTATAAATTTTACGAGTTACTTTTCCTCTCGTTTTGCCGCGAAACTAGCTATCGATTTATTTTCAATGCCCAAAAAAGGTAAAATTCAACCTGAAGAATCGGAATACCTTAAATCTGCAACTCAAGACCATGTTTTATTTGAAAGTCTTTCAATAAAAACGTATAACTGGAAAGGTGATAAAGAAACCATTTTACTTGCCCACGGCTGGGAAAGCAATTCGTTTAGATGGATGGATTTAATTGAATCGTTAAGACCTTTAAATTATAATATTATTGCACTAGACGCACCTGCACATGGTGCCTCTGGTGGTAAACTTTTTAACGCCCTACTTTATGCAGAATGCATTAAAATGGTCGTGGAAAAATTTAATGTACATACTATAGTTGGACATTCTGTAGGCGGCATGGCATCTGTTTTTTTTCAGCATAAATATCAAATAAAATCTATTGAGAAATTGGTTTTATTAGGTGCTCCTGCAGATTTTATTGGCGTTTTTAGTCGCTATGAAAACATGATGGGTTACAACAAACGTGTTTCTAAAGCACTGGAAAACCAAGTACTAAAAAAATACAACCACCTTCCAGAATATTTCTCTCCAGCAAATTTTTCAAAAGAGATTCAAGCCAAAGGACTTATTATTCATGATAAAAAAGACAGAATTATTCCTTATAAAGACGGTTTAAAATTTAAACAGAACTATGCGAATTCGGAGTTTATTGCTACTAAAGGTTTTGGTCATGGTCTTAAATCAGAAAAAGTATATCAACATATCTTAGACTTTTTAAACGACTAAGTTTATTGTACTTTTGAAGCATGGCAGAAGTAGCATTAAAACGTATTAATAAATTTTTAAGTGAAGTGGGTTATTGCTCGAGAAGAGAAGCAGACAAACTCATAGACGCGGGCCGAGTAACCATTAATGGTGTTATTCCAGAAATGGGTACCAAAATTACTGCAAATGATGTTGTTGCTGTTGATGGCGTAGAGATCACTAACACCAAAACATCTTTTGTTTACCTTGCTTTTAACAAACCTGTTGGTATTGTTTGTACAACCGATACTGGCGTTGAAAAAGACAATATCATTGATTTTATAAATTATCCCAAACGTATTTTCCCTATTGGACGGTTAGATAAACCTAGTGAAGGTTTAATTCTTTTAACAGATGACGGTGATATTGTAAACAAAATTCTTCGTGCTAGTAACAACCATGAAAAAGAATATATTGTTACAGTTGACAAACCTATTTCGCAGACCTTTATTGAACGCATGTCTGGTGGTATTCCTCTAGCGGAATTAAACAAAACCACTAAAAAATGTCAAGTAGAAAAACTGGGGACTTATAAATTCAAAATCATTTTAACACAAGGTTTAAATAGACAAATTCGTAGAATGTGTGACTATTTAAATTATGAGGTACAAACCTTGAAACGTGTTAGAATTATGAATATTAAGTTAGACACGCCTGTTGGTGAATATCGAGAATTAACTAAAGAAGAATTCATCGAGTTGAACGCGCTTTTAGAAGATTCTACAAAAACCTTCCTTAAGAATAACAAACAGAAAGATTAAGGTAACATGTTCTCGATATGAGTTCCTTCTTTGATAAAATATAGAAAAATTAAAACTGTTTAAACTTTTATATGCAAAACACGTCGCCTTTTCATTTAGCAATACCCGTTCACAATTTAAGTGCATGCAGAACGTTTTACAGAGATGTTTTAGGTTGTGATGAAGGACGAAGCAGCGACCATTGGGTAGATTTCAATTTCTTTGGGCATCAATTAGTAATTCACTACAAACCAAAAGAAACAACAATAGCAGTGCATACTAATCCTGTAGATGGAAAAGACGTTCCTGTACCTCATTTTGGAGTTGTTTTATCTTGGGATATCTTTCACGCTTTCGCGGAAGATTTAAAAAGTAAAAACATAGAATTCGTAATTGAACCGTATGTGAGGTTTGAAGGTTTAGTTGGAGAACAAGCCACAATGTTTTTTTATGACCCTTCTGGAAATGCTTTAGAATTTAAAGCTTTTAGAGATCTTAATCAGTTGTTTGCTAAATAAAGAGCTACTCATTCTTTTGCCTTTTACCTGTTAAGTGAAAAGGTAAATAGACTACTAAAAAGAGTGGTATAATTATTATTTGTGCGACTATAATATACCAAGGCCATTCGCCAAAATAATCAAGCAAAGATGCTGATTGTGGTTTCTCATTCAGATAAAAATAATTAGCTCCTAAAATCTTATTTACAACAACCATGATGACAACATAAATCTGCAATGCCAAAAAAGATTTAAACACACTTTTCAGTTTAGGCCGCATATTAAAAACAAAAGTGGCGTAAAAAATGACTATTAAAAGTCCTAAATGGACCACCCAATACCTAAAATAATCAAAATTAGGAAAGCCCAAAGGTATATCTGGTGTTAAAACACCTTGTAGCGTGCCTCCAATAATCCAGAATACTAAGACTTCATACATCCAAAATTTTCTATAATACGTGAAAACAGGAATTATTAAACCTAGCAAACTACACAGATACAAAGGCAAATCTGTAGATATATTATAAAAACCAAGGCTGATTATATGAGCGTGAAAGACAATGACTATAAAACTAATAACACAAGCAAAAATATGTAACGCATTCTTTTGTTGTGTTTTATTCAATTCCCGCTGAGCATATTTTATAAAAACTATACTGAACAAAAACGCCATTATTATTGGAACGAAGTGTTGAGTGCTGCCAATGGTAACTTTACTAAATAAAAAAATTGCATTATAAATTGTGAAATTCATAATGCAATTTAGTTAAATATTGTTTATTCTATTTAATATGTCTTTCTCTAGCCAACAAAGTGTTTTTAAGTAACATGGCTATAGTCATTGGTCCTACACCACCAGGAACAGGAGTAATATAACTTGCTTTTTTACTCACACTTTCAAAATGCACATCGCCAGCAAGTCTGTAACCATTCTTTTTAGTTGCATCAGGAACGCGTGTAATGCCCACATCGATAATAACGACATCTTCCTTAACCATATCGCCAGTTAAAAATTCTGAAATACCAATGGCTGCAACAATAATATCGGCCTCTTTTGTAATCTCTGTTAAGTTTTTTGAGCGACTATGAACCACAGTAACCGTAGCATCTCCTGCTTTTCGTTTTTGGCTCATTAAAATACTCATTGGACGTCCAACAATATGACTTCTTCCCATTACAACTACATTTTTACCCGAAGTTTCAACTTGATAGCGCTCTAATAACTCTAGAATCCCATAAGGTGTTGCTGGTAAAAAAGTGGGCAAGTCTAAAGCCATTTTCCCAACATTTGTTGGATGAAATCCATCCACATCTTTATCTGGATTTACAGCCATTAAAACTTTTTGCTCATCAATTTGTTTTGGTAACGGTAATTGTACTATAAAACCATCAATGTCATCATTGGTATTTAAACCATGTATTTTTTCTAGTAATTCTTCTTCTGAAGTATATTCTGGTAATTCAATAAGTGTCGAGTTAAAACCAATACGCTCACAAGCTTTTACTTTAGCATTTACATACGTCATACTTGCGCCATCAGATCCTACAAGAATCGCTGCAAGATGCGGTACCTTTTCGCCTTTAGTAACCATTGCCTTCACGTGTTCAGCAATTTCGTCTTTAATATCGTTACTTACTTTTTTACCGTCTAAAATTGTCATAGTTTAATAGGTGTTAGCAACAAATTTTTGTTTTTTATTCATAATTTAATTACTGCATTCCTTTCATCATCTGCATCATCTTTTTACCGCCACCACCTTGCATCATCTTCATCATTTTACTCATTTGGTTAAACTGTTTTAAAAGTTGATTGACTTGCTGTACAGAAGTACCTGAACCACTTCCAATTCGTTTTTTTCTACTTGCATTAATAATACTCGGATTAGTGCGTTCTTTAGGTGTCATAGAATGAATAATAGCTTCAATACCTTTAAATGCATCATCATCAATATCAACATCTTTCATCATTTTTCCAGCACCGGGAATCATACCCATAAGGTCTTTCATGTTCCCCATTTTTTTAATCTGCTGAATCTGCTTTAAGAAATCGTCTAATCCAAATTGGTTTTTTGCAATTTTCTTTTGAAGTTTTCTAGCTTCTTCTTCATCAAATTGTTCTTGTGCTCTTTCAACTAAAGACACAACATCACCCATCCCCAGAATACGATCTGCCATACGAGACGGATAGAACACATCGATAGCTTCCATTTTCTCACCTGTACCAATAAACTTGATTGGTTTATCGACTACAGATTTAATAGAAATAGCTGCACCACCACGAGTATCACCATCTAATTTGGTAAGGATAACTCCATCAAAATTTAAAATATCATTAAAGGCTTTTGCTGTATTAACGGCATCTTGCCCAGTCATAGAATCTACAACAAACAATGTTTCTTGTGGTTGAATGGCTTTATGGATGTTTGATATTTCGGCCATCATCGCTTCATCAACAGCTAAACGACCAGCAGTATCTATAATTACGACGTTAAATCCATTCGCTTTAGCATGCTCTACTGCCGCTTGAGAAATGGCAACCGGATCGTTATTTCCTTTATCACTAAAAACCTCAACACCAATTTGTTCACCAACGATATGTAATTGGTCTATTGCTGCTGGACGATACACATCACAGGCTACCAATAATGGTTTTTTAGACTTTTTGTTTTTTAAATAATTTGCTAGCTTACCAGAAAATGTGGTTTTACCAGAACCCTGTAAACCAGACATTAAAATAACACTTGTAGTACCTGATAGGTTAAGACCTTCAGCGTCGCCTCCCATAAGCTCGGTTAATTCATCTTTTACAATTTTAACCATTAATTGCCCTGGTTGTAACGTAGTTAATACGTTTTGACCTAATGCTTTTTCTTTAATTCTATTGGTGAAGTCTTTTGCTATTTTAAAGTTAACATCGGCATCTAATAAGGCGCGTCTTACCTCCTTTAATGTTTCAGCTACATTTACTTCTGTAATACTGCCGTGTCCCTTAAGAACGTGTAAGGCTTTATCTAATTTATCACTTAAATTATTAAACATAATATTTCGTATTCAGTAGGCAATCTACAATTTAGTAGTCTGCCATAAATGATTGAATTTTAAGATGCAAAAATAACTAAATATTTTGTTTTTATTAGCCTGTACCACCCTTTTACTTAAACAAGCTTAAACTAAAAAAAAGGCTGCCAATTTATATTGACAGCCTTTGTAAAAGGAAACTATTAATTAAACAAACCAACCGAAAATTTAAGTTTCTCTTTTAGCCAAACATGTTATACTATTTTTTTTCTAGAACTAGAACACGTTCTATCTCACCGTTAGCATTGAAATCTATTAATTCAACTCTATTAGGCGTAATATCTTTTATTTTCCATCTATGGTTTAAGTCATCAAACGGTGCATTATTTCCAAAGAATAATGCAAGATTTAATCCTTCTTTTCTATAAGACAACCAAGCTCCACTAAACACTCCATTATTAGGATCGGTTACTTTTACTCTTCCAGATTCCATAAAATTTAAAGTGTACATATAGAATTCATCGGAATTATTTACACCAGTGGATTGATAAGCAGCAACTTCCCACTCTCCTGTAACTAATACATCATCAATGTAATTTAAATCATCATCAGTATCTGGACAATGTCTTTCTAGGATCATTTTATTATTAGCATTTTCAAGCTTAATTAAATCTTCTTCTAAGAATGTAATTAACCATTCTAGTTCTAAATTTGGTCTACCTTCTAAAGTAATTTGTAAAGTGAAACCAGCACTTCTAACTCCTATCTCATAAATACCCGTAACTAATTCTCCATTTACTCTAAGCTTAACAACATTGTTTTCGTAGAATTTAAGTGGTGTCCCGATATAATCTTTTTCATTATCTATTCCATCAACACTTAAACGTTCTATTCTCCATAAACATTCTTGTAAATAGTTTTTAATTCTTTCTTTCGTATAGTCTATAACAATGCCACAGTTTCTCTTTAAAATGATTTTGTTTCCTCCTATTTCATATACTTTAATCTTACCATCTTCAATATCATATACAATCCATTCTAAAGTAAAGTCTGCTAAGTTTTCAAACTTCATTTTTAGTAATGCTCCTCTATCTGTAACTCGAGTACTCCAAGTTCCAGTTAGAATGTCGCCACCTCTTGCGCGCATTACAACAACACCATCTTCTTTAAAGTTTAAAGCATATTCATTATACTGATCTGATAGGTTAACATCATTCCTTTGGAATTCATAAACTACCCATGGACATGTAATTAAATATTTATCTAAACGTTCTTTTGTGAAATCGTCATCTCCATAATCGTTATCATCATCTTCATCACAAGCATCTCTTGCTTCTTTAATTGTTCTTGCTAATTCTTGGTTGTTATTAACTTCAACCGTTGTGCCATCGGCATACTCAAGTGTTATAGGGAAATTAAGACTCGCAATAACTTCAGCATTTTTTACGCGCTTTAAAAAACGGTATAATTCTCGATCGTTTTCAATAGTTATGACGTCAATAATTTGGAAGTCCTTATTAAACACTGAAAATGAAATTGGATAATGGAAATCAATACACTCAATATCGTCATCATCTTCGTTCTCTCCTCTACAATCTTCAATAAGATCCTCTAGAGCTTCCTGGTTCTCAATTACAATTTCTTCATGATTAGATAAAACAATGGTAATAGGAAATATAATGTCTAAACTATCCTCATCATCTTCAAACTCATTAAAAAGAGCTTCAATAACTTTAAAGTCTTCTCTAGAGTCAATAATAATTTCAAGACCGTTAACGATTACCGATATTGGTAATTTAACAGAAGTACAGCTGGCATTATCTATAATATTGTCAGCAGATCCGTCCATGATAGATGTGGAGAACATTAAGCTTGTAAGCTCAGACTCAGCAGTAAGGGCTTCACTTTCATCATTTGGAGTAATTTCCGTTACTTCATCCTGACAAGAGGTGAATAATAAAAGGGCAAAAAAAGGAATTAATAATAAGGCCTTCATAGTAGTTTTCATAGTATTTGATTTTGGGTTAAACATAGCGTTTTTATTATAAAACAGTTTAACATTAAAAATTCCTACCCTACTTTTGAAAAAAAGTTTAAAAATAAAAATTCGAACTTCTAAAAAACCTTATTTTAGTGCTTTGAACTACCAATAATAATGGGGAAACAATTACATGAAAATATTTGTGAAGAACACTTATTTTCTTCCATCTTTAATAAACATGCTAAAGATTTACACAACTTCTTATACTATAAGTTTGGAAATTTATTGAATCCGAAGGATAAGGTCCAGGAAGCTTTTATTAAGTTATGGGAGAACTGTGCTAAAATTTCACCAGAAAAAGCTAAGAGTTTTGTATTTACAACTGCCAATAATTTAATGTTGAATGAAGTGGCGCATCAAAAAGTGGTTTTAAAGCATCAGCAAACCAAACCTAAAATGTCTACTAACGAGAATCCTGAATTTTTAATGCAGGAATCTGAGTATAATGATAAATTACAAAAAGCACTTTCTAATTTAACCGAAGCACAGCGTGAAGCGTTTATGATGAATCGTGTTGAAGGAAAACGATTTAAAGAAATTGCTGAGACTTTAGGTATTTCTACCAAAGCCGTTGAAAAACGTATTTATGGTGCTCTGGCAAAGTTACGCAAGGATATAAAAGAGTTGTAATTTGGCAATTGAGGCTTAGATTATAAGTTTTTTTTAATCCTAGGGTAGGAAAAAATAAAAGTTAACTGTTTTATAGTTGAATTAAGATATCATGAACAGAGAAGAATTAATATCGAAGTGGTTAGATAACAATCTAAATAATCAAGAATTTAAGGCTTTTAAAAACCTTGAAGATTATGATGAATTAGTTAAGTTAAATAACAACTTGCAAGCTTTTAAAGCCGATAACTACGATACTTCTAAAGAACTAGAAAACGTATTATCTGCTATTAAAAGTAAAAAGCAAACATCTACACAGTGGTTTAAACCGCTCATGCGGGTTGCTGCTATACTTGCTGTTTGTTTTGGTTTATACTACTACACAACAACTTTAGATACTAAAATTTCTACTGAATACGCACAAAAAACGACCATAGAATTACCGGATGCGTCTAGCGTTTCTCTAAACGCCAAAACTTATTTAGCCTTTAATAAAAAAGATTGGAAACATGAACGCGAAGTAGAGCTTTATGGAGAAGCTTTTTTTAAAGTAGCTAAAGGATCATCATTTAAGGTAAAAACCACATCAGGAATCGTTACGGTTTATGGTACTCAATTTAATGTTAAACAACGTGACAATTATTTTGAGGTTATTTGCTACGAAGGACTAGTTGGGGTGACTTACAACTCTCAAGAAACAAAATTAAAACCTGGAGACAGTTTTTTAATTATCGACGGGAAAACAATTGCTAAAGAAAAAGAAAACCGCATCATGCCTTCGTGGTTAAATAATGCTAGTACATTTATTAGTTTGCCATACAAAACTGTTATTGCTGAATTCGAAAGACAATATAATGTTGAAGTTAATTTAATCGACATAGATTCTGAACAGCTATTCACAGGTAGTTTTGCTCACGATAATATAGACGTAGCTCTAAAGGCAATTACCTTACCTTTACCTGCTAAATACAGCAAATCGAATAATACTATTACACTAAAAGGTGAATAGAAACTTTATTCTTTCTATTATATTAAATGTGTTTTTTTTGAATGTTGCAGCTGTAAAAGCACAAACCATTCAAAAAGAAAAGCAACCCCTTATTGTTGTTTTAAAAGCCCTTTCCAAAACCTATAACATCAGTTTTTCTTATATTGATGACACCGTTAACAATAAAGAATTAACTTTCCCAGACAAAGATTTATCACTTGAAGATGTCCTTAAATTTCTGAGGCTGCATACACAATTAGATTTTGAATTACTAAATAGTAGATTTGTTGTTATTAGTGTCAAAAAAAAAGAAAAGATCGATTTCAGAATGCAAAGCCTAGAAGAAGTGGTTATAACTAATTATTTAACCACAGGAATTACAAAACTTAATGATGGCTCATTAACCATAAAACCTAAAATTTTCGGCATACTTCCAGGACTTATTGAGCCAGATGTATTACAAACCATACAAGCTATTCCAGGTGTACTTAGTACAGATGAAACCGTTTCTAATATAAACGTCCGCGGCGGTACTCACGACCAAAATTTGTTGCTTTGGGATGGTATAAAAATGTATCAATCTGGTCACTTTTTTGGCTTGATTTCGGCATTCAATCCACACACAACCAAACGCGTTAACGTTTACAAAAATGGCACAAGCGCTAAATTTGGTGATGGTATTTCAAGTATTATTGATATGCATTTACCCGATGATATTGATAACGAATTTGATGCAGGTCTAGGTTTTAATTTAATCAATGCAGATGGGTATATTAAAGTTCCCTTATCTAGAAATACAGAGTTACAATTATCTACAAGACGTTCTATAACAGATTTGATAAACACTTCAACTTACGACCAATATTTCAAACGCATATTTCAAGATTCAGATTTTGAAAAATCAAAAAACAACAGTAATTCGATATCACAAAATGAGACTTTTTATTTTTATGATATCACTGCTAAATTTCTTTATGATATTTCCACTAAAGATAAAATTAGATTTCATTTTTTAAATGTCAATAACAATTTTAATTATGATGAACAATCCACTATAAACGACAGAGATGAAGTTTTAAACAGCAAGTTATCTCAACAAAACTTGGCTTTAGGCATTACTTACAATAGAGAATGGAGTGAAAAACTTTCAACAACCGCTCAAGTTTATGTTTCCAACTATGATTTGGATGCTACAAATTTTGATGTTCTTAATAATCAGCGTTTAATTCAAGAGAATGAAGTGTATGATGGATCAGCCAAATTTGACATAAATTACAATGCCAATAGTCAATTAAAAATCAATAGCGGTTATCAATTTACAGAGGTAGGCATTAGTAATTTAGAAGATGTTAATAATCCTAAATTCAGAAGCTTTGTTAGAGAAGTGATAAGAAGTCATTCTACTTATGCTGAAACTAGATTTCTCTCTAATGATGCTACAACTAAATTAATTTTAGGTGGACGTTTAAATTACATCCAAAAATTCGATATGCTTTTTGTCGAACCTAGATTGAGCTTTTCACAACGGTTTTTAAATAACTTTAGATTTGAAGTTTTGGGCGAATTTAAAAGTCAAACTACATCCCAAATTATAGATTTACAAAACGATTTTTTAGGTATTGAAAAACGCCGATGGGTTCTTTCAAATAATAATAAAGTTGTCGTTAATAAAGAAAATCAAACCATATATCCTATACCAGTTTTAAAGAGTAAACAACTTTCTGCAGGTTTACATTATAGTAAAAATAAATTATTAATAAGTGCCGAAACCTATATAAAAAAAGTTGATGGTATTACTACAAGGAGTCAAGGGTTTCAAAACCAATATCAATTTGTAAATAGTATTGGTAATTATAATATTAAAGGAATTGATATTCTTCTAAACAAACAATTTAGCGAAGTAGTAAGCAGCTGGATTTCTTATTCTTACAGTAGCAATAATTATACTTTTGATGACTTGAATGATGGTGAAAAATTCCCAAACAATACAGACATCACTCATGCTCTAACTTTTGCTGGTACATATACAAACAATAGTATTAAGTTCGCAGCAGGATTAAATTGGCATTCTGGAATACCTAATACAGAACCAGCTATTGATGATAATTCAGAAGATGAAATAATCACTTATGCCGCTCCAAATAGTAGTAGATTAGATGATTATATAAGAGTGGATTGTTCTGCAACTTATAATTTTAATATTTCTGATGCAGCAAGAGCTACTTTAGGTGCTTCTATTTGGAATCTTTTAAATAAAAACAACACCATTAATACATACTATACATTGGACGAAAATAATGAGGTAAATACCGTTGAAAACAAATCCTTAGGTATTACCCCAAATATAAGTTTAAGAGTTCAATTTTAACCCCACTACATTCTCTCAGGAACATGAATACCTAAAAGGCCAAAACTGTTTTTAATAGTATTGGCAACTACTTTAGATAATAGCACTCTAAAACCCTTTTGGCTTTCCCTATCAGCCCCTAAAATTGAAACGTTTTGATAAAAAGAATTAAATCCTTTCACCAATTCATAGGTATAATTGGCGATTAATGCAGGACTATGACTATCAGCAGCATTTTGGATGACTTCTGGAAATAATTGAATTTGCTTAATTAATTCTTTTTCTTTTGGATGAAGAACCGTTACACTTCCACTTACAATATTATTTAAATTGGCTTTACGTAAAATAGATTGAATTCTGGCATAAGTGTACTGAATAAAAGGTCCTGTATTGCCTTGAAAGTCTATAGATTCTTTAGGGTCAAATAAAATGCGTTTTTTAGGGTCAACCTTTAAAACATAGTACTTTAAAGCACCCAAACCAATTGTTTTATAGAGCTCTTTTTTTTCTTCAATAGAATAGCCATCAAGTTTACCTAATTCTTCCGAAATCTCCTCGGCAGTTAAAGCCATATCATCAATTAAATCATCTGCATCAACCACTGTTCCTTCTCTACTTTTCATTTTTCCGCTAGGTAAATCTACCATACCGTAACTTAAATGATATAGGTTCTTAGCCCAAGCAAAACCTAGCTTTTTCAAAATTAAAAACAACACTTGGAAATGATAATCTTGTTCATTACCAACAGTATAAACCATACCGCCAACATCTGGAAAATCTTTAATTCGCTGAATAGCGGTTCCAATATCTTGAGTCATATAAACCGCTGTACCATCCGCTCGTTGCACTATTTTTTTATCTAATCCGTCATCGGCTAAATCACACCAAACTGATCCATCATCTTCTTTTTGAAAGACTCCTGATTTTAAACCTTCAGCAACAAATTCTTTTCCTAACAAATAGGTGTTACTTTCGTAATATAAAGTATCGAAATCCACACCTAAATTTTTATAGGTTTCATCAAATCCTTTATAAACCCAACCGTTCATTTTTTTCCAAAGTGCTACAGTATCTTCATCACCTGCTTCCCATTTTAAAAGCATGTTTTGAGCATCAATTAATATTGGTGCTTGTTTTTTCGCATCATCTTCAGAAATTCCCTTGGAAATTAAATTTTGGATTTCTTTTTTATATTCTTGGTCAAACTTTACATAATAATTCCCTACCAATTTATCACCTTTTAAACCGGATGATTCTGGAGTTTCGCCATTCCCAAATCGTTGCCAAGCCAACATGCTTTTACAGATATGAATCCCTCTATCATTTATTATTTGTGTTTTGTAAACTTTTTTACCCGAAGCTTTTAAAATTTCAGCAACACTGTATCCTAAAAGATTATTTCTAACGTGCCCTAAATGCAAAGGCTTATTAGTGTTTGGCGAAGAATACTCAACCATTATGGCCTTTTCTTCCGCCTTTGGCGAAATAAAACCATAATCTTTATTATCTTTTATACCATCGAAAAAATGAATATAATAAACATCACTTATTTCAAGATTTAAAAATCCTTTAACAACATTAAATGCTTTAATTTCATCAACATGTTCAACTAAATAATTACCAATTGTCTCTCCTATTTGTAATGGATTGCCTTTTACAAAACGTAACATTGGAAATACAACAACGGTGATATCGCCTGCAAATTCTTTTCTGGTAGCTTGAAATTCCACGGTTTCAAGTTCAATATTAAAATCAGATTTTACAGCTTGTTTTACGTAATTTGATAAGGTCTCTTGAAGGCTCATTTTACTCATTTTTAAGGCTGCAAAGATAGAATTTTAAATCAAGTTTAGAACCGAATTCCCTTTGAAAATGTTTATGATGGATAGGTAATCAATAGTTATCATATTTTTATATTTTATTCGTAGTGGTCCTAATTCTAGCGTTTAAAATACATTAAACTAGAGTCTGCTTTTTATAAGGGTATGGATTCACCGTTTCAATCAGAACTAGAATCCTATAGTATTCCTTGCAAAGATGCTAATGAAAATCCAATTGATATACTCGATTTATAGCAAAAAACAGAACAAAAAATTTGGTTTTGCTATTGGGCTAAGACTGGGTTGTTTTTTGAGAATGAATCTACTTCCATTAGAAGAAGTGTATAGAATATCAATGCTTATTCGATTTTGAATATAAGACACTCTTACTTTTGATATTTATAGAACGAACTAATTGTTTTTAACATGAATAATAATCTCTAATATCTTTGCAATTCCTTAAAACATTAAAATTCTTACAGCTATAAGATTAGTTTATGAAAATCAAACCCGAAATGCATTTCATCGATAAAAGTGCTCTTTTTCTGTGATTTTTACCGTTCGTCTATTCGTCGATTTTAGTTCTATTTTTTCGATGCCCTTTCAACTAATTTATTGGTATTAAAACGCAGAAATTAGATTTTGAATATCCTTTTGTCAATTTTTGTATTGTAAATGCTATTAATCCGAATTTTTTCGGCTTAAAAAATTAAACCCTAACAAATAGTTTCATCAATATAAAGCAATCTTATTTTTCCTCAAAATTTAAGATTTTCTATTATGTTGCTTTTTTATTTGATGCGATTTAAATGTTAAAATGAGGAGAATAACTACTTTATTTATTATGTTATCTATATCTATTGGTTTCTCACAAACTGATGACATAGATAATCTCGCTTTAGAGTTAGCTTTTCAAGAACAAGACTCATTAAAAGTAGAAACTTCCTTAAAAATCATAAAAGCCCTTTTCGACATAAAGGATTATGAAAGAGCACGTGAATATATCTTAAAAAGCGAAAAACTTTCAAATAATCTTAACTACAAAAAGGGTATAGCTGAAATAACATATTATAAGTCTCTAATTTATGCCCAAAAAGACGATTATATTAATGCTGTTAGCGGTTTTAATAAATCGAAAGCCTTATTCAACGCCCTTAACGATACATTAAGCGTTGCCAAAGTTAATAACAGCATTGGTTTAATAGAGATTAAACGAGGGAATTACAATAGAGGTTTACAATTTTCTTTGGCAGCCATAAAAGAGCTTGAAAAAAGAAATCTGATTAGTGACCTGAACTTAGCCTATAGAAATTTAGCCAAAGCGTATTACAATACTAATTTATTCGAAAAAGCTATGGAATTTTATTTGAAAGCCTTGGGTGTTCAAATGAAACTTAATGATTCGAAAGGTATTAATGAATCGCATAGCAAATTAGCTGAACTTTATTCCAATAAAAAAGAACACCGAAAGGCTATAGAGTATTACGAAAAAGTCTTAAAGAGTAGCGAATCGAATAATGACTCTATTCGTGGGTATGTATTCTCAAAGTTGGGTGGCGAATATTTAATGTTTAACGATTATGACAAAGCCACAAAATATTTAATACAGGGTTACAACATTAATACCCGAACAAAAAACAAAGCTGGTTTATTGCTGACTTTAAACAATTTAGGGGATTTAAATCTTAAACAAGGCAGATTAAATATAGCGGAAAAACAACTTCTTGACGCTGGAGAAATTGCCAAAAGCTTGAATAACAAAATAGAATTACTGAGACATTATAAATCAATGAAGTCTTTAGATTCTACTAGACAACGTTTTGATAAAGCTTTTGTATGGCAACGCGAGTATTATGAATTGAATACTAGTTTAAAAAAGACAAAAATTAAGCCAGTAACCAGTACTGAAAAACAAACTAATATTGAGTTAAACACAAATTCAGGAAGCCAACCTGAAGTTAATGTATCTACTGATAAAGTAACTTCGGCTGATAACGTTGAAATGAATAAAGTGTTAGACAAATATAAAATTATTTTATATGCATTACTTGCTGCACTTATTGTGGTTTCAGCGCTATTAGTTTTTACGTATTTAAAACGGAACAGCAGTATTAAAGACTTGCAGGAGCTTGAAGAAAAAAATGTTAAAATTGAATTACAAAATGAAGCCTTTTCCGAACAAACCAAGCACCTTGAGAATGTAAACAATGTAAAAGATAAGCTATTCTCTATTGTTTCTCATGATTTAAAAGATTCACTCTCTTCAATTAATGGATTCATAGATCTATTAAAAGACGGCTCCTTAACAAGAGAAGAGTTTGATGATTTAATTCCGGAATTAAGTGAAAATGCCAATAACGCTTCATTGCTACTTTTCAACTTACTTAACTGGTCTAAATCTCAAATGCAATCTTTAGAACCAAAACCCAGTCTATTTGATATTCAAGAGGTTTTTGAAAGTAAAGTAAAGCTTGTAGATCAACGAATGGAAAGTAAAGGTATTACCTTAGTTGACCATACGTTACGTGACTTTGCTTATGCCGACAGGAGTATGTTTGAAATTGTTATACAAAATCTACTAGCCAACGCGCTTAAATTTTGTAAAAATGGAGATACTATTACAGTATCAAACTACATTAGTAACGGAAGTTGTATTGTGAGTATTGCAGACACAGGAATAGGTGTTTCAAAAGAAAACTTGAGTAAATTATTTAAGAATAATTCTTTCACGACTATGGGTACCAATAACGAAAAAGGTACAGGCTTGGGACTTTCCATTTGTAAAGAACTGGTAGAATTAAACCACGGTAAAATTTGGGTAGAAAGCACTCAAGGTATTGGAAGTACGTTTTATGTGCAATTACCTAAATCTAGACCTAATAGCTAGTTTTTTAAACCTTCGGCAAAAACACTTCTGCCATCATACATCTTGCACTTCCACCACCACAAGTTTCAATAGTTTCTAAAGAACTCGATAACACTTTTGTATGGTTTTTGATTTTTTTTACTTGAGAAACAGTAAGTGAATCGTAAGCGGCTTGACTCATAATTAAGTAAGGCTCATTATTTGCTGCTTTTACTTGAAGCATATTACCAGCAAAATTATTGACTTGTTTTTCTGTAATATCAATAATTTCTTTACCATCTTCTTTAAGATGCTTGATAACGTTTTTACGTTCTTTTTTATCGTCAATACTACTCAAACAAATCACGGCAAAAGTTTCTCCTATACACATCATAACATTGGTATGATATATAGCCTTTCGTTTTCCATTTACAGTTTGATTTGAGGTAAATATGACCGGAGTATATTCAAAATCTTCACAGAATTCAATAAACAAATCTTCATCTGCCCGCGGAGACAAAGCACAATATGCTTTCCTATTTACACGATCTAGTATGATACTTCCCGTTCCTTCCAGAAATACTTGTTCTTCTTCAGCACTTGTATAATCAATAATATTATTGATTTCAAAGCCTTTTTCTTCTAATGTCTCAAGAATGTCCTCTCGTCTTTCTAAACGCCTGTTTTCTGCAAACATAGGATAAAGACCTACATCGCCATTTCCATGAAACGATACCCAATTATTTGGAAAAATTGAATCGGGAGTATCCGTTTCTTTTCTATCATTTACAACTATAACATGTACTCCAATATTTCTGAGCTTATCAACATAATCATCAAACTCCTTTTGAGCTTTAGTATTAATCGTTTCTGGTAAAACACCGTTAATGGATTCTTGATAATAATTATTAACAGCAGTTTGCTCATTCATCCTAAAATTTACAGGACGAATCATTAATATGGTAATTGTAGTTTGTTGCATTTTAAATTTTATCTCTAATTAAAGGCATTGTTGTACATCTTAATAAACCTTCTTGTTTACCTATTTCAGCATAAGGCACTTCTTCAACCGTAAAACCTTGATCTCTTAACCATGTATTAAGTCTAGTAAAATTTTGTTCTGAAATGACAACATCTTCAGATATTGAAAACACATTACTAAACATTTGGTACATCTCATCTTTGTTGATTTCGAAAACATTTTCTTTTCCAAAGAAATCAATTAACCATTCATATTCTTTTTCAATTAAAAATCCATTTTTATGAATGATTGCTTTCCCTTTTCCTAAGGGATTAAAACAGCAATCTAAATGTAAAGCATTCTCTTTTGGGTTTGTATTAGATTTCTTCAATTCGAAAGATTTCACAGTTTTATTTGGAAATAGTTCTTGTATCGCTATGACAGCATCAGTATTCGTTCTTGCCGTAATTAATTCTGAGTAGTCATCACCAGAATAGGTGCCTATAAAAATATAGTCATTCCACGGCATCACATCTCCGCCTTCTACATGGCATTCTTTAGGTAATATTACGCGCTTATCTTCTGCTACTTGATTCCATATCGAATCAATGGCTTGCACTTCTTCTTCTCTGTGTGGTAGAATATTAGCCTCAATTAACATATCGTCGATCACAAAGGCTATATCTCTAGCAAATATTTGATTGCAGTCTTTTATAATTTCAGGTCTAAAAACTTGAATACCATATTTATTAAAAACCTCAGCAACAGCGTCCATTTCTTTTATCATATCCACCTCAGAAGGATAAGTCCCTGCTAAAATATGTTCCACACTCTTTGGATCATAACAATCTTCAACTTTGGGAATAGGACCATTACTTTCAGCGGTACCTAAAACAACAGCACGTAATCTAGAAGTTTCATTTTGAATATTCAGTTTTATCATTCTTTCTGATTAAATAAGTCTTACAAATTTTAAATATCAAAATTAAGTATAATTAAAGACATTTTACATTATTCATAAAATAATGCTCAAAAAAAGAAAAAGCTTCATGATATTTTCATGAAGCTTAACAATAATATAATATTTTCTTATTTATCTTTTTTTAATATTTTCATAAGCTCTTTCATTCTCACCTATATACAATTGTCTTGGTCTACCTATTGGCTCTTTCTTTAAACGCATTTCACTCCATTGGGCTATCCAACCGGGCAATCTACCTAAAGCAAACATTACTGTAAACATATCTGTTGGAATTCCCATACCTCTGTAAATGATTCCTGAATAAAAATCTACGTTTGGATATAATTTGCGATCTACGAAATACTTATCTTCTAAAGCTTCTTTTTCTAAACCTTTTGCAACATCTAAAATTGGGTCATCAACACCCAAATCACCTAATACTTCATCTGCGGCAACTTTGATTATTTTTGCACGTGGATCAAAGTTCTTATAAACACGATGTCCAAATCCCATTAAACGGAATGGATCATTTCTATCTTTGGCCTTAGCCATATATTTTTTGGTATCTCCCCCATCTTCTTTAATAGCTTCAAGCATTTCTAATACAGCTTGATTTGCACCACCATGAAGTGGTCCCCAAAGTGCTGAAATACCTGCAGAAATCGAAGCAAATAAACCTGCGTGAGACGACCCTACAATTCTTACTGTTGATGTAGAACAATTTTGTTCGTGGTCAGCATGTAAGATCAACAACTTATCTAAAGCATTAATTAAAATTGGATTTTGAACATAATCTTCATTAGGTTTTTTAAACATCATTTTTAAAACATTCTCAACATACCCTAATTTTTTATCTCCATAATCCAGTGGTAACCCTTGTTTTTTACGCATTGTCCATGCTACTAATACCGGGAATTTACCAAGAATACGCACAACAGAATTATACATATCCTCCTTTGAATCCACATTAACGCAAGACGGATTAAAAGCCGTTAACGCACTTGTTAATGAAGACAAGACACCCATAGGGTGTGCTGTCTTTGGAAATGCATCTAAAATTTTCTTTACATCGTCATCAACAATTGATTGATCCTTTATATCTGTATGAAATTTTTCTAATTGCTCAGAATTTGGTAACTCTCCAAAAATTAACAAGTAAGACACTTCTAAGAAATCAGCTTTTTCTGCAAGCTCTTCAATAGAATACCCTCTATATCTCAAAATACCTTTTTCGCCATCTAAAAATGTAATCGCACTTTCACATGAACCTGTGTTTTTGTAACCTGGATCAAGAGTTGTTACCCCTTTTGTAACGCTTCGAAGCGTTTTAATATCCATAGCTACTTCATTTTCCGTTCCAGTGATTAATGGAAATTCGTGTTTCTCACCGTTTATTTCTAGAATAGCTGTATCTGACATGTTTTTCTATATAATTTATTTTAATTATGCTGTCTGCTAAATTACGAAATATCTCTTTATTTTTTGAGAATATCTATAACGATTTAGTTGATTATGGATTATTCCAATTGATACTAAATAAAAAAGCGATTATTACTAAATAATCGCTTTTTGTATCAAAAACTTAAATGTTTCTTATTTTATTTTGAATGCTTTTTCTTGCGGAAAATAAGCCACTTCACCTAATTCTTCCTCAATACGAAGTAATTGATTGTATTTTGCCATACGATCACTACGAGAAGCAGATCCTGTTTTAATTTGTCCCGTATTTAAAGCCACTGCTAAATCTGCAATAGTGTTATCTTCAGTTTCACCTGAACGGTGAGACATTACTGATGTATAACCTGCATTATGCGCCATATTTACAGCAGCAATAGTTTCCGTTAATGTACCAATTTGGTTTACTTTAATAAGGATTGAATTGGCTATACCTTCTTCAATACCTCTAGATAAGCGCTCTACATTTGTTACAAATAAATCATCACCTACTAACTGTACTTTATCTCCAATTAATTCAGTTAAATGTTTCCAACCTTCCCAGTCGTTCTCATCCATTCCATCTTCAATAGAAATAATTGGATATTTCGATGCTAATTCAGCTAAATATTCAGCTTGCTCTTTACTTGTTCTAATAACACCTGTATCGCCCTCAAACTTCTTGTAATCATATTTACCATCAACAAAAAATTCAGCTGCGGCACAGTCTAATGCGATCTTAACTTCATCACCAAATTTATATCCAGCGTTCTCAACAGCCTTAGCTATAGTATCTAAAGCATCTTCTGTTCCTCCAGCTAAATTTGGAGCAAAACCACCTTCATCTCCTACGGCCGTACTTAAGTTTCTATCGTGTAATACTTTTTTAAGATTATGAAAAATCTCGGTTCCCATTTGCATAGCATGCGTAAAGTTTTTAGCTTTTACTGGCATAATCATAAACTCTTGAAATGCAATAGGTGCATCACTATGCGAACCACCGTTGATGATATTCATCATTGGTAAAGGCAATGTGTTTGCAGAAACACCACCTACATAACGATACAATGGCATGTTTAATTCATTAGCAGCAGCCTTAGAAACCGCTAAAGAAACACCTAAAATAGCATTAGCACCTAATTTAGATTTGTTTGGTGTTCCATCTAAATCAATCATTATTTTATCAATAAGGTTTTGTTCAAAAACTGAAACCCCTAACAACTCTTCAGCAATAATTGCGTTCACATTATCTACAGCTTTTAAAACACCCTTACCCATATAAGTATTTCCTCCATCACGTAATTCAACCGCTTCATGCTCACCTGTTGATGCTCCTGATGGTACAGCAGCTCTACCTAATATATTATTTTCAGTTACGACATCTACTTCAACTGTTGGATTTCCTCTTGAATCTAGAATTTGTCTTGCGTGGATATTAATTATTATACTCATAATTGGTTTGTTTTTAATCGTTTGTCACCCCAAATTTACGGTTAAATCTTGTTTATTTTTAGATGTTTTTGAAGAAATTGACAAAATAACATCTATAACGTTTTAGTAAAAAATAACCTCAAAAACAGCATGCTATTATTGAGGTTTATTTAAGTTTTATTTCTTTAGATTTTCAATGAATTGATCAAAAAGATAAGAAGAATCATGTGGGCCTGGACTAGCTTCTGGATGATACTGTACAGAGAATACATTCTTATTTTTCATTGATAGACCAGCTACTGTATGATCATTTAAATGTACATGTGTAATTTCTAAATCTGAATTTGCTTCTGCTTCTTCTCTATTTACAGCAAAACCATGATTTTGAGATGTAATTTCACCTTTCCCAGTAATTAAGTTTTTTACAGGATGGTTAATACCTCTATGACCGTTATGCATTTTATAGGTTGAAACACCATTAGCTCTAGCAATTACTTGATGCCCTAAACAAATGCCAAATAAAGGCAAATCTCTTTTTATAATTTCTTTCGCAACTTCTTGAGCATCTATTAGAGGTTCTGGATCACCTGGCCCATTTGATAAAAAATATCCGTCGGGTTTAAACGCTTCTAAATCTTCAAATTTGGCGTTATAAGGAAATACCTTGATGTAAGCGTCTCTACTTGCTATATGTCGCAAAATATTTTTTTTAATTCCGATATCTAAAGCAGCCACTTTGTATGTTGCCTTTTCATCACCAAAATAGTAGGGTTCTTTAGTCGATACTTGGGAAGCTAACTCTAAACCTTCCATATTCGGCACTTCAGCCAGTTGCTTTTTTAAACCTTCGATATTATCAACTTCAGTTGAAATAACAGCATTCATTGCACCATGATCTCTAATATAGCTTACTAAAGCTCTGGTGTCGACATCCGAAATAGCTAATAAGTCATTCTTTTCTAAAAAATCTTCTAAAGATCCGTCTGCAGAATCTCTAGAATACTCATAGCTAAAGTTCTTAACTATTAAGCCAGCAATTTTTATAGAATCAGATTCTACTTCATTATCATTAACACCATAATTACCTATGTGAGCATTAGTAGCTACCATAAGTTGGCCATAATAAGAAGGATCTGTGAAAATTTCCTGGTAACCTGTCATTCCAGTATTAAAACATACTTCCCCAAATGATGTTCCTTGTTTATTACCAACTGCTTTACCGTAAAAAATTGTGCCATCAGCTAGAAGAACGATAGCTTTTTGTCTTTTTTGATATTTCATGTGTTCGTTTAAATTCTAATAATAGTGTCACATGTAGTATCCATATCTTGTTCCTTTTTTGACTTAAACTATAGACTATGGATATTTCATATTTTTTTTAAAAGTTTTACAAAATTGCATAAAAAAAAGGATAAACTAAAATTGTTTATCCTATATATATTAAATGCTTATTAACATTATAGCGTGTTTTGAAAATTTAAAATAGTTTGTAATTTTTTCTCATCCTTAACGTTAATGCTATTGTCATTTATAAAGTCACGAACTTGCTTCGCATCTTTACCAAATAACTTAGTAAATGTCTTTTTATTAAGTTTAATTTCTGCAATCGAAATTCCTTTATTAATGTAAATAGTTTCTTTTTTAATATAACAATCAGTATCTTTTACTTGGGTTAAAGGGTTTAGTTTACCCTTTCTAATCACCTTATCATAATTTTTTAAGACTTCGAAACTATTGTTAAACGCTACAACCTCTAAAAACCGTTTTTCTCCTTTTAAGATATATTCTTTAAAGATTTTGTTATTTAGCCTAACTTCTTTAATCAACGCATTGTTAAACACATAAACAGAATCATTAGTTACTTTTACAACAAAATTATTATGTTTAGTATCATAATTTAAATCTTTTATTATTAGATTCTTATCATCATCTCGAGTAGTTACTATCGCATATGATTTCCAACTATCATATAAGTATACTGAGCCTTCGATACCATCGTCAATAGGATTCCCAATCCACGCTCCCGTTGAATTTACAACCAAACCCGAATAATCATTTGTTAATCGAGATGAATCATCCCTTTGCGCCAAAACACATGAAACCGTAAATAAAAAGAAACAACATAATATAACTTTCATATCTATAAATTTAAATACATTAAATATATAAAATAATTATATAGTTTTAGAATATTCCAATAGCGCTTTCACATCTTTAGGGTCTGTAAACTTGAGCCTATTTTGTTTAACAAAATCTTTAACACTGCTAGCCTTACTTTTATCAAGTAACGATAAAATAGATCTTTTTCTCAATTTAAACTTTTTGAGTTTTTCTCCTTTATCATTTGCTAAATAAAAGATCTCTTTTTTTATAAGCGCGTCTTTTTCCATTTTTTGCATAGTCATAGGATTAATTTGCCCCTCCTTTAACTCCACGATATGCTTTTCCAAGAGCAATTTCCCGTTAATAGCTGCTATTTTCTGGAAATAAGAATTTCTTTGAAACTCAGGATCCAAAGTTCTAATAAACACGTTACCAAGTATTTCAATCTTTTTAACACCTTGTGGATCAACAGCGAAAACAGAATCTTTCGAAATTTTAGCCTCAAAACGTTCAAATTTTATGTTATAATTAAATGACTTAATACTTATCACTTTATTACTTAAAAAAACCTTACCACCATTTACCCATGAGTCGTACAAATATGGAGACCCTTTAATATCCGTCTTTTGACCACTAGAATTCACCCACATTCCGTTACCGAAATCATTTATACCAATATTATCTAACCGCGCATTATTATCATTATCAGATTGAGCCATTCCATTTAGACCAAAACAAACTGCAATAATACAAACTAACTTTTTCATATAATTTTAATACTTTTTTCTGTTTTTAACTATAAAAAAAAGGATAAGCTATCACAGCTTACCCTTTATATTTTTAAACGATACTGAAAAACATTTAAACTTTATTCTTCTTCGTTTGATGCCTGAGTTTCAACTGGAGCAGCTTCTGGTTTAGAACCACCTCTTCTACTTCTTCTAGTTGTTTTCTTCTTAGCTTTATCTGCGTTGTAGATTTCGTTGTAATCAACAAGTTCTATCATTGCCATATCAGCATTATCTCCTAAACGATTTCCTAGCTTTATTATTCTAGTATAACCTCCTGGTCTATCAGCTATTTTAGCAGCGACATCTCTGAATAATTCAGCAACAGCATCCTTTTGCCTAAGTTTAGACATAACAATACGTCTGTTATGTGTTGTATCTTCCTTAGATTTGGTTATCATTGGCTCTACAAACTGTTTCAAAGCCTTTGCTTTTGCTACAGTTGTATTAATACGCTTATGCTCTATTAAAGAACAAGCCATATTTGCCAACATTGCTTTTCTGTGAGCTGTCTGTCTACCTAAGTGATTTACTTTTTTTCCGTGTCTCATGACGTTTGTTTTATCATCTTGCTACCAAACTCGACTTGCGAGGAGCAAAATATGATTAATTAATCTTTATCTAATTTATATTTACTTAAATCCATTCCGAAATTTAAACCTTTAACATTTACAAGCTCTTCTAGCTCTGTTAAAGACTTCTTACCGAAGTTTCTGAATTTCATTAAATCATTTTTATTGAATGATACTAAATCTCCTAAAGTATCAACTTCTGCAGCTTTTAAACAATTAAGTGCACGAACAGATAAATCCATATCGATTAGCTTAGTTTTAAGCAACTGTCTCATATGAAGTGATTCTTCATCATAAGTTTCAGTTTGTGCTATTTCATCAGCTTCTAAAGTGATACGCTCATCAGAGAATAACATGAAGTGGTGAATTAATGTTTTAGCTCCTTCAGTTAAGGCGTCTTGTGGAGTAATTGACCCATCAGTGATGATTTCAAAAACTAATTTTTCATAATCCGTTTTTTGTTCAACACGATAGTTCTCAATACTATACTTAACATTCTTAATTGGTGTATAAATTGAATCTGTAAAGATAGTTCCTATCGGTGCAGAAGCCTTTTTGTTTTCCTCTGCAGGTACATAACCTCTACCTTTTTCAATTGTGATTTCCATGTTAATATTCACTTTAGGATCTAAATTACAGATTACTAACTCTGTATTTAATACTTGAAATCCTGAAATAAACTTTTGAAAATCTCCAGCTGTGATTCTATCTTGACCAGAAATTGAAATAGAGATTGACTCATTATCAATATCCTCAATTTGTCTTTTGAAACGAACTTGCTTTAAGTTTAAGATGATTTCTGTTACATCTTCAACCACACCAGCAATTGCCGAAAACTCATGATCTACACCCTCTATTCTAACCGATGTAATTGCAAATCCCTCTAAAGAAGATAATAAAACTCTTCTAAGAGCATTACCTACTGTTAGTCCATAACCTGGTTCTAAAGGTCTGAATTCGAATTTACCTTCGAAATCAGTAGAATCAATCATGATTACTTTGTCGGGCTTCTGAAAATTAAATACTGCCATTTTTTCTTCGTTTTAATTGTTATTTAGTTGCGCGATTTAAAAGTTTGAAGAAGTCTAATAAATCCTTTGGCTAAATACCAATATGATTATTTTATTATTTAGAATATAATTCTACAATGAATTGTTCGTTTATGTTTTCTGGAATTTGAATTCTAGCAGGAACAGCAACATACGTTCCTTGTTTCGTATCATCATTCCATGTAATCCATTCATAAACTTTACTCGAATTTGAAAGAGATCTTTCAATTGATTCAAGTGACTTCGATTTTTCTCTAACAGCAATAACATCACCTGCTTTTAATGAGTAAGAAGGAATATTTACTAATTCCCCATTAACAGTAATGTGTCTGTGAGATACTAATTGTCTTGCACCACTTCTAGTAGGAGCAATTCCCATTCTAAAAACCACGTTATCTAATCTAGATTCGCAAAGTTGTAATAAAACTTCACCCGTAATTCCTTGTGCAGCTCTTGATTTTTTAAATAAACCTCTAAATTGTCTTTCTAAAATACCGTAAGTATATTTAGCTTTTTGCTTCTCCATCAATTGGATTGCGTATTCAGATTTTTTTCCACGACGTCTTGCGTTTCCGTGTTGACCTGGAGGGTAGTTTCTTTTTTCAAAGGACTTATCTTCTCCGAAGATCGCTTCGCCAAATTTACGAGCTATTTTAGTTTTAGGACCAGTATATCTTGCCATTTTAAATTGTGTTTTTGAGAGTGATTATGAATTAAGGTCTTAATCTTATCCTTCGAAAATCATTGATCTCTCGTTGATACTTGTTAATTATTATTTTTCAGTTTGCAAATTTACATATAAAAAATTAATATCAACTGTAAAAACAGTTGATATTAATTCCAATACATGTATAACTTAAACTCTTCTACGTTTTGGAGGTCTACACCCATTATGTGGTAATGGAGTAACATCTATAATTTCTGTTACTTCAATACCTGCATTGTGGATCGAACGAATAGCAGATTCTCTACCATTTCCAGGTCCTTTTACATAAACTTTTACTTTTTTCAATCCAGCTTCTGTTGCTACGCCTGCAGCATCTTCAGCAGCCAATTGAGCAGCATAAGGTGTGTTTTTCTTAGAACCTCTAAATCCCATTTTACCAGCTGAAGACCATGAAATAACATCTCCTTTTTTGTTGGTAAGTGAAATAATGATGTTGTTAAAAGAAGCAGTAACGTGAGCTTCTCCAACGGCATCTACTATAACTTTACGTTTTTTTGTACTTGTCTTTGCCATATTATTTTAGTTTCTAGTTGTTAGTTGTTAGTTTAGAATCCTAGACTTTTACATTTCCAACAGATTCCATCCAACCACTAAATACTAATGACTTTTAATTACTTAGTTGCCTTTTTCTTGTTAGCAACAGTTTTTCTTCTACCTTTTCTGGTTCTAGAGTTGTTTTTAGTTCGCTGCCCTCTTAACGGAAGACTTGATCTATGACGGATACCTCTGTAACACCCAATATCCATCAATCGCTTAATGTTTAATTGAGTCTCCGAACGTAATTCGCCTTCAATTGTAAAAGTACCAACAGCTTCACGAATACCACTAATCTGGTCATCGGTCCAATCTTGAACTTTAATACTTTCGTCTACCTTAGCCTCTGCTAAAATTTCCTCTGATCTACTTCTACCTATCCCATAGATATAAGTTAAAGAGATAACTCCTCTTTTGTTTTTTGGTATGTCTACACCTGCAATTCTTGCCATAATTTACCCTTGTCTTTGTTTAAATCTAGGATTCTTTTTGTTTATCACGTAAAGTCTACCTTTTCTACGCACGATTTTACAATCTGCACTTCTTTTTTTAACTGATGCTCTTACTTTCATCGTATTAGTATCTATAAGTTATTCGAGCCTTAGTTAAATCATAAGGACTCATTTCTAATTTCACTTTATCTCCTGGTAATAATTTAATGTAATGCATACGCATTTTACCAGAAATATGTGCAGTCACAATGTGACCATTTTCTAATTCCACACGAAACATAGCGTTTGATAATGCCTCTATAATTGTTCCGTCTTGTTCTATTGCTGCTTGTTTTGCCATAGTATAATAATTAAGCTACTGCTTTTCTATTTTTACCCGTTTTCATCAAGCCATCATAGTGTCTATTCAACAAATAAGAATTTATTTGTTGCATAGTGTCAATCGCAACTCCAACCATAATTAATAATGAGGTTCCTCCGAAAAATAAAGCCCATCCTTGTTGTACTCCCATAAGCTTAACAATAAACGCTGGGAACACAGCAATAAGCGCTAAAAATATAGAACCAGGTAAGGTTATTTGAGACATTATTTTATCTAAATATTCAGATGTTTCAGACCCTGGACGAATTCCTGGAATAAAACCACCACTACGTTTTAAATCATCTGCCATTTTATTCGTTGGTACTGTAATTGCCGTATAAAAGTATGTGAATACTATAATTAAAAGAGCAAAAGTAATATTATACCATAATCCAAAAATATCAGAATAATTTGTTTGCATCCAAGCTCCTGCCGCCGTTTCTTTTAAGAATGATGAGCCTCCAATTAAACTAGGAACAAACATAATAGCTTGAGCAAATATAATTGGCATAACTCCGGATGCATTAAGTTTTAAAGGAATATACTGTCTTGATCCTGCCATAGCACTTTTTTCGTAACCACCAGAAGCTGTTCTTCTCGCATATTGTACGGCTATCTTTCTAACTCCCATTACTAACATAATAGATGCTAAGATGATAACAAACCAAATAACCAACTCTATTAATACCATCATCAAACCACCGTTTCCACCACCTTCTAATCTAGTAGCCGAATTCTGCAAGAATGATTGCGGTAACGTAGCAATAATACCAACCATAATTAATAATGAAATACCATTACCAATACCTTTATCTGTAATTTTTTCCCCTAACCACATTGCAAAAATACAACCTGTTACTAATATTGTAACTGATGAAAAATAAAATAAAGGTCCTGTTCCTAATAAGAACGCTGTTGATGGAATTCCTAATGCTGGTAAACTTGCTAAGTAACCTGGCGCCTGTAATAAACAGATCGCAATGGTTAACCAACGTGTAATCTGATTTATTTTCTTTTGACCACTCGCTCCTTCTTTCTGAAGTTTCTGCAAGTAAGGAATAGCAATACCCATTAATTGTACAACAATAGAAGCAGAAATGTAAGGCATAATACCTAATGCAAAAACCGAAGCATTAGCAAATGCTCCCCCAGTAAAAGCGTTAAGCAAACCTAACAAACCACTGTCTGTGTTTTCTGCTAAACCACCTAATTGAGACGCATCAATACCCGGTAATACAACTTGAGCACCAAAACGATAAACTAATAATAGACCTAGAGTGACTACGATTCTATTTCTTAGTTCTTCAATTTTCCAAACATTCTTTATTGATTCTATAAATTTCATACTTATAAAATGTCTTATATAGTTACAGCTTCTCCTCCAGCAGCTTCGATAGCAGCTTTTGCTGAAGCAGTAAACTTATGAGCCGATACTTTCAATTTTGCTTTTAATTCACCTCTACCTAAAATTTTAACTAGATCATTTTTTCCAGCTAAACGGTTAGTGAATAATGCATCAAAATCTACTGTATCTTTAATTTTCTTTTCATCCACCAAGAGTTGTAACGTATCTAAATTGATACCTTGATACTCAACACGATTAATGTTAGTAAAACCAAATTTAGGAACACGTCTTTGAAGTGGCATTTGACCACCTTCAAATCCTAGTTTCTTAGAATAACCAGAACGAGATTTAGCTCCTTTGTGACCACGAGTTGCCGTACCACCTTTACCAGAACCTTGTCCCCTACCTATTCTTTTACCTTGGTTTTTTACTGAACCTTCTGCAGGTTTTAAATTACTTAAATCCATTTTCAGTTTATATTTTTAAGCTTCTTCTACAGAAACTAAATGTGAAACTTTAGCAACCATACCAAGAATATTTGGTGTAGCTTCATGCTCTTTTACTTGACCAATTTTTTTAAGACCTAGAGCTTCTAGAGTCCTTTTCTGTCTTTGCGGACGATTGATTGCGCTTTTAACTTTTGTTACTTTAATCTTTGCCATCTCTGTCTATATTAAGCGTTAAAAACTTGTTCAAGTGTTATACCTCTATCTTTAGCAATTGCATTCGCATCTCTCAATTGTAACAAAGCATCAAATGTTGCTTTTACTACATTGTGAGGATTTGAAGATCCTTGAGATTTTGATAGTACATCATGTACACCAACTGCTTCAAGAACGATCCTTACAGCACCACCAGCAATTACACCTGTACCAGGGGCAGCAGGAATAATATTTACTCTAGCTCCACCATATTTACCTTTTTGCTCATGTGGTAATGTTCCTTTTATAATTGGAATTCTAACAAGATTTTTCTTAGCATCTTCAACAGCTTTTGCTATTGCACTAGCAACGTCTTTAGATTTTCCTAAACCTTGTCCTACAACACCAGCCTCATCACCAACTACTACAATCGCCGAAAACCCGAATGCTCTACCACCTTTAGTTACTTTTGTAACTCTTTGTACACCAACTAAACGATCTTTAAGATCTAACCCACCTGGTTTTACTAATTCTGCACTTTTATATTTTTTCAACATAATTTCTTAGAATTTAAGTCCGGCTTCTCTAGCGCCTTCAGCTAATGATTTAACTCTACCGTGGTATAAATATCCACCTCTATCAAAAGCTATAGTTTCTACACCTGCTTTTAAAGCTTTTTCAGCAAGTGACTTACCTACTAATTTAGCTACCTCTGATTTAGTTGCTTTCGCTGAACTAATATCTTTATCTCTTGAAGATGCCGCACTGATAGTACTACCAGTTACATCATCAACTATTTGAGCATAAATTTCTTTATTACTTCTATAAACAGCCAACCTCGGTCTTGCTTCTGTACCAGAAACAACCTTACGGATCCTGTTTTTTATTCTTAGTCTTCTTTCGTTTTTTGTCAATGCCATAACTTAATTATTAAGCTGATTTACCTGCTTTTCTTCTTATTTCCTCACCAACAAACTTGATTCCTTTTCCTTTGTAAGGTTCAGGTTTTCTAAATCCACGGATCTTCGCAGCTACTTGACCAACAAGTTGTTTATCGAATGATGTTAATTTTACAATTGGATTTTTTCCCTTTTCTGATATAGTCTCCACTTTTACTTCAGGAGCTATGTTCAAAACAATGTTGTGAGAAAATCCTAAGGCTAAATCTAATTTTTGTCCTTGGTTCGCTGCTCTATAACCAACACCTACCAATTCTAACTCTTTAGTCCATCCTTTAGACACACCTTCAATCATATTGTTCATTAAAGATCTATATAAACCATGTTTGGCTTTTTGATCCTTAGTATCAGATGAACGTGTTACTAACACATTTCCTTCTTCTACCTTTATTTCAACAGAGTCGTAACTTTGTGTTAACTCCCCTAATTTTCCTTTTACAGTTACAACGCTATCTTTAACATCTACTGTTACACCTTCTGGAATGGCTACTGGATTATTTCCTATTCTTGACATTTCTTTCTGGCTTTAAATTAGTAAACGTAACATAAAACTTCTCCACCTACATTATCTCTTTTGGCTTGTTTACCTGTCATAACTCCATGAGAAGTTGAAACAATGGCAATACCTAAACCGTTTAAGATACGAGGTAAATCATTAGAACCAGAATACAAACGTAAACCTGGTGTACTAATTCTTTGAAGTTTCTTAATTACTGGTTCTTTAGTTTCTTTGTTGTACTTAAGGGCTATTTTAATAGTACCTTGTACAGTAGAATCATCAAACTTGTAACTTAAAATATATCCTTGTTCGAATAATATTTTAGTAATGTCTTTTTTAAGATTAGAAGCAGGAATCTCAACCACTCTGTGGTTCGCTCGAACTGCATTTCTAATTCTTGTCAAAAAATCCGCAATTGGATCTGAGTACATAATGAATTGATTTTGTGGTTTTGGTTTTCGAATTATTCCGAACCTTAAACCGATTATTTAAATAATATTACCAACTAGCTTTTCTTACTCCAGGGATTAGGCCTTGATTCGCCATTTCTCTAAAAGTTACACGAGAAACTCCAAAAGTTCTCATGTATCCTTTTGGTCTTCCTGTTATTTTACATCTATTATGCATACGAACAGGTGAAGCATTTTTAGGCAACTTTTGCAATGCTTCGTAATCTCCAGCTTCTTTTAAAGCTTTACGTTTATCCGCATACTTAGCTACTGTTTTAGCTCTTTTTACCTCACGGGCTTTCATTGATTCTTTAGCCATATCTTAGTTCTTTTGAAAAGGTAATCCTAATTCGGTTAATAATGATTTTGCTTCTTTATCAGTATCTGCAGTTGTTACAAATGTGATATCCATACCAGAAATCTTGTTCACTTTATCAATGTTAATTTCTGGAAAGATGATTTGTTCAGTAACTCCTAAATTATAATTACCACGTCCATCAAATCCTGTAGCCTTTATTCCGTTAAAATCTCTAACACGTGGAAGTGCAGATGTTACTAAACGGTCTAAAAACTCATACATTCTTTCACCACGTAAAGTTACTTTAACACCAATTGGCATCCCTTTACGCAATTTAAATGCTGCAACATCCTTCTTAGATAATGTAGATATCGCTTTTTGTCCAGATATAGTCGTTACCTCTTCTACTGCGTAGTCGATTAACTTTTTGTCTGCAACGGCCGCTCCAACTCCTTTAGATATTACTATCTTAGTAAGTTTAGGAACTTGCATTACATTCTTATATCCAAATTCGTCTGTAAGAGTTGCAATTACTCTGCTTTTATACTCTTCTTTAAGTCTCGGTGAATATGCCATAGCTATATTACTTCATTAGATTTTACTGAAAATCTTACTTTTTTGTCGCCTTCTACTCTATAACCAATTCTAGTTGTTTCTCCTTTTGAAGTTAACAATGATAAGTTAGAGATATGAATAGCTGCTTCTTTCTCTACGATTCCACCTTGAGGATTCTGTGCACTTGGTTTAGTATGTTTCTTCACCATGTTTACACCCTCAACAATCGCCTTGTTCTTTTCTAGAATCACCTTTTGTACTTTACCTTCAGATCCTTTGTGATCTCCAGCAATTACTTTTACGGTATCTCCAGTTTTTATTTTAAGCTTTGTCATCTTAAATATTATGTATTAAAGCACCTCTGGTGCTAATGATACAATCTTCATGAATTGTTTATCACGAAGCTCTCTAGCAACAGGACCAAAAACACGTGTACCTCTCATCTCACCCGTTGGGTTTAACAAAACACAAGCATTATCGTCAAATCTTATATAAGATCCGTCTGGTCTTCTTACTTCTTTCTTAGTACGCACAACAACTGCTGTAGAAACTGCTTTTTTCTTAATGTTTCCATTAGGAGTTGCATCTTTAACTGAAACAACTATCTTATCTCCAACAGAAGCATATCTCCTTTTAGTTCCTCCTAAAACACGGATAACTAAAACTTCTTTTGCTCCAGTGTTGTCTGCTACCTTTATTCTTGATTCTTGTTGTAACATAATTATTTAGCTCTTTCTAGGATTTCTACTAATCTCCAACATTTAGATTTACTTAAAGGCCTTGTTTCCATGATCTTTACTGTATCTCCAATATTACAATCGTTTGTCTCGTCGTGTGCAACGTATTTTTTCGTTTTCAACACGAACTTACCATACATAGGATGTTTTACTTTTTTAACTTCTGCAACAACTATTGATTTTTGCATTTTGTTACTAGTAACAACTCCTATACGTTCTTTTCTTAAATTTCTTGTTTCCATCTTTCAGCAGAATTATTGTAATTCTCTTTTAGTTAATTCAGTCGCAATTCTAGCTACGGTACGTCTTATACCACGTAACTGAATTGGATTTTCTAAAGGAGATATTGCATGAGCCAATTTTAGGTCTGAATAACTCTTTTTTGTTTCACCAAGTTTCTCTTGTAACTCAGCTACAGATAATTCTTTAATTTCTGATTGTTTCATAATATCAAATAAATTATGCTTCGTAATCTCTAGCGATTAAAAACTTAGTTTTAACAGGTAGTTTTTGCGCAGCTAAACGTAGTGCTTCTTTTGCAACGTCTAATGGCACTCCTCCTATTTCAAATAAAACACGACCTGGTCTACATACAGCAACCCAATATTCAACGGCTCCTTTACCTTTACCCATACGTACTTCAAGAGGCTTTTTAGTGATAGGCTTATCTGGAAATACTTTAATCCAAAGTTGACCTTCCCTCTTCATGTAACGTGTAGCGGCAATACGAGCAGCTTCAATTTGACGTGATGTTATGAAAGTTGCATCTAATGCTTTTATTCCAAAAGTACCGTTTGAAAGTTGGTGACCTCTACCAGAGTTCCCCTTCATACGTCCTTTTTGTTGTTTACGAAATTTTGTTCTTTTAGGCTGTAACATTTTTCTTTACTTTATAAAAAATTACTTTCTACGACGAGGTCCTTTGTTTCCACCTCTTCCTGGTCCACCTTTTCCTTGCTTCTTAGACAATCCAACAAGCGGAGAAAGTTCTCTTTTACCATATACTTCACCTTTCATGATCCATACTTTAACACCCAATCTACCATAAGTAGTGTGCGCCTCAACTAAAGCATAATCAATATCGGCTCTGAAAGTTGATAAGGGAATACGTCCTTCTTTGTAGTGTTCAGATCGTGCCATTTCAGCACCATTTAAACGTCCACTAATTTGGATTTTAATTCCTTCAGCATTCATACGCATTGTAGCAGCAATAGCCATCTTAATTGCACGTCTGTACGAAATTCTATTTTCAATTTGACGAGCGATGCTTGATCCTACTAAAAATGCATCCAGTTCAGGTCTCTTAATTTCAAAGATGTTAATCTGAACTTCTTTACCAGTAATCTTCTTAAGTTCTTCTTTTAACTTGTCTACCTCTTGACCGCCTTTACCAATAATGATACCAGGACGAGCCGTTGTGATAGTAACGGTTACAAGTTTTAAAGTTCTCTCGATGATTACTCTACTTACACTAGCTTTAAACAAACGAGCGTGAACGTATTTTCTGATCTTATCGTCTTCGGCAAGTTTATCACCATAATCGTTTCCTCCGTACCAGTTAGATTCCCATCCTCTGATAATTCCTAAGCGATTTCCGATTGGATTTGTCTTTTGTCCCATATCTTTTATTAAGCTTGTGTGTTATTGTTAGCTCCAACCACTATTGTAACATGGTTTGAACGTTTTCTAATTCTGTGTGCACGACCTTGAGGTGCTGGACGTAATCTCTTTAACATAGATCCGCTATCAACTGTAATCTCTTTTACTACCAATTCAGCCTCTTCAATATTAGCTTCTTCGTTTTTAGCTTGCCAGTTTGCAATTGCAGACAATAACAATGTTTCTAAACGACCAGATGCTTCCTTTTGGTTGAATTTTAAGATATTTAGTGCATGTTCTACTTTTTCGCCTCTTACTAAATCGGCTACTAAACGCATTTTTCTCGGTGATGTAGGACAGTTATTAAGTTTAGCAAAAGCTACGTGCTTTTTAGCTTCCTTAATAGCGTCTGCCATTTGTTTTTTACGACTTCCCATAGCTTACTACTTTTTACCTTTGTTTTTAGCACCTGCATGTCCACGGAATGAACGTGTTGGTGAAAATTCTCCTAATTTATGACCTACCATGTTTTCAGTAACATATACTGGAACAAATTGACGGCCATTATGTACAGCTATAGTTTGTCCAACAAAATCCGGAGTAATCATAGAGGCTCTCGACCACGTTTTGATTACCGTCTTTTTGTTATTCTCAACATTTACTGCTACTTTCTTCTCTAATTTATAATGAACGTAAGGTCCTTTTTTTAATGATCTTGCCATGTCTTATTTCTTTCTACGTTCTACAATATATTTATTACTTGCTTTAGTCTTAGAACGTGTTCTAAATCCTTTAGCCGGTATACCGTTTCTAGAACGTGGATGGCCACCTGAAGATTTACCTTCACCACCACCCATTGGGTGATCAACTGGATTCATCACTACTGGTCTAGTACGTGGTCTTCTTCCTAACCATCTCGTTCTACCTGCTTTACCACCAACTAATAACTGATGATCAGAGTTAGATACAACTCCTATAGTAGCCATACAGTTAGCAAGAATTAATCTTGTTTCTCCTGATGGTAACTTAATTGTAGCAAACTTACCATCTCTTGCCATTAACTGAGCAAATGCACCAGCACTTCGGGCCATAACAGCTCCTTGTCCCGGACGTAACTCTACACAAGAAATAATAGTTCCTAATGGAATTTCACTTAATGGCATTGCATTTCCAATTTCTGGAGCAATACCTTCATTACCTGATACTAATTTTTGCCCAACCTGAAGTCCATTTTGTGCAATAATGTATCTTTTTTCGCCATCTTGATAATTCAATAATGCGATAAAAGCGGTTCTGTTTGGATCGTACTGAATAGAAGCAACTTCACCAGGAATACCAGCTTTGTCTCTCTTAAAATCAATTATACGATACTTTCTCTTATGACCTCCACCAATGTAGCGCATGGTCATTTTTCCTTCACTGTTTCTACCACCAGATCTTTTATTCGGAACGAGTAAACTCTTTTCCGGCTTATCAGTAGTAATGGCATCATAGCCATTTACTACTCTAAATCGCTGTCCTGGGGTGATTGGTTTTAATTTTCTTACTGACATAAGTCTTTAATTACATGTTACTGTATAAATCAATCATTTCACCTTCCGCCAGTTGTACAATTGCCTTTTTAACAGCATTTGTTTTACCATGTTGAATACCAGTCTTTGTAAACTTAGTACTTCGATCTGGACGGACATTTATAGTACGAACTTTTTCAACAGAAACACCATAAGCAGCTTCCACCGCTTTTTTGATTTCTACCTTGTTCGCCTTTTTATTCACTGCGAAAGTATAGCAGTTTCTTAACTCGCTATCTGCTGTCGCTTTTTCTGTGATTATAGGTTTAATTAAGATATTCATTGTTTCTATTTACTTAAATTTGTTTCAATTCCTGCTAACGCTCCTTCTAACAATACTACTTGATTTGCATTTAAAATCTTGTAAGTACTTATCTCTGAATATGTTATAACTTCAGAGGATTTTAAATTGCGCGATGACAAATATACATTATTATTTGAGCCACCCAACACAAAGAGTGTTTTTTTGTTTTCAAGCTCTAAAGCCTTTAAAACTGCAGTAAAGTTCTTAGTCTTTACAGAGTCAAAATTAAAGTCTTCTAAAACTGTAATTGACTTCTCTCCCGCTTTGATACTTAATGCCGATTTACGTGCTAAACGTTTTAAGTTTTTATTAAGTTTAAAACTGTAATTTCTAGGTCTTGGACCGAACATACGACCACCACCTTTAAATATACCTGACTTAATACTACCTGCTCTTGCTGTACCAGTTCCTTTTTGCTTTTTAATCTTGCGTGTACTTCCAGAAATCTCAGCTCTCTCTTTCGATTTGTGAGTTCCTTGACGTTGGTTTGCTAAATATTGTTTAACATCCAAATACACAGCGTGATTATTAGGCTCAATAGCGAACACATCTTTAGAAAGGTCTGCCTTTCTACCTGTGTCTTTTCCGTTTATATCTAAAACTGCTATTTTCATTATTTTCTAATAATTACATAAGCGTTTTTGTGACCAGGAACACATCCTTTAACCACAAGTAGATTCTTTTCAGCAACTACTTTTAAAACTCTTAAATTTTGAACTTTAACTGTGTCTCCACCCATTCTTCCTGCCATTTTCATTCCTTTGAAAACTCTTGCAGGATAAGATGCAGCTCCAATAGATCCTGGCGCTCTTAAACGGTTATGTTGACCATGAGTAGCTTGACCTACACCACCGAAACCATGACGTTTTACAACACCTTGAAATCCTTTACCTTTAGATGTTCCTGCTACATCAACAAATTCACCTTCGGTGAAATGTTCAACAGTGATTGCATCTCCTAATTTGTACTCCGCATCAAAACTTTTGAATTCAACGAGTTTGCGTTTTACAGAAGTACCCGCTTTTTTAGCATGACCTAAGTCTGCTTTAGTAGCGCTTTTTTCTGTCGCGTCATCGAAACCAAGTTGAATAGCTTCATAGCCGTCAACTTCTTCAGTTCTGACTTGGGTAACGATACATGGCCCAGCTTCGATTACTGTACATGGCATATTCTTACCATTTTCATCGAAGATGCTGGTCATACCGATTTTTTTTCCAATTAACCCAGACATAATTATTTATTTAATTTATTACTATTTGTTATTAACATTCAAGGCCGAAAATACGTTTCAGCCTTGAATTGTATTTTTACCGTTTTTCCTTTGCACGAAGCTTAGGACATGTAAGTTTATTACTAAACCTTGATTTCTACTTCAACACCACTTGGCAATTCAAGTTTCATTAACGCATCAATTGTTTTTGATGACGAAGAGTAAATATCTAATAACCTCTTATAAGAGCTTAATTGAAATTGTTCTCTTGATTTCTTGTTTACGTGTGGAGAACGTAATACAGTGAAAATTTTCTTGTGCGTTGGTAATGGAATTGGTCCAGTTACAACAGCTCCAGTACTTTTTACTGTTTTTACAATCTTATCAGCAGATTTATCTACTAAGTTAAAATCGTAAGACTTTAATTTTATTCTGATTTTTTGACTCATTTTCTTAACTTTTAAGATTGTTCTCCTTTAGCCGCTTTAATAACTTCTTCAGATATACTTGAAGGTGTTTCAGCGTAGTGTGAAAATTCCATTGTTGACGTTGCACGACCTGATGATAATGTTCTTAATGTTGTAACATAACCAAACATTTCTGATAGTGGTACAGTAGCTTTTACAGTTTTTGCACCTGCTCTATCACCCATATCACTCATTTGTCCACGACGACGATTTAAATCACCCACGATGTCACCCATATTTTCCTCAGGTGTAATAACCTCAAGCTTCATAATAGGTTCCATTATTACTGCCTTGGCAGCTCTTGCACAATTTTTAAATCCTAACTTGGCAGCTAATTCGAAAGATAACTGATCAGAATCCACATCATGATAAGATCCATCTCTCAATGTCACTTTCATAGAATCGATTTCATATCCTGCTAAAGGTCCATTAACCATAGCCATTTTAAATCCTTTCTCAATTGAAGGGATAAATTCTTTAGGAACGTTACCACCTTTAATTACAGATTCAAATTGAAGACCTACTACACCTTCATCTGCAGGCTCAACCGTAAATACGATATCAGCAAATTTTCCACGACCACCAGATTGTTTCTTATAAACTTCTCTATGATCAGCAGACTGTGTAATAGCTTCTTTATATTCAACTTGTGGTTGACCTTGATTTACTTCAACTTTAAACTCACGACGTAAACGATCAACAATAACATCTAAGTGAAGCTCACCCATTCCAGAGATAATAGTCTGTCCTGAAGCTTCATCTGAACGCACAGTAAACGTTGGATCTTCTTCAGCTAATTTAGCTAAGCCCATACCCAGTTTATCAACATCTGCTTTAGTTTTAGGTTCAACCGCAATACCAATTACTGGATCTGGGAAGTCCATAGACTCTAAAACAATAGGATGCTTTTCAGCCGACAAAGTATCTCCTGTTTTGATGGATTTAAATCCAACAGCAGCTCCAATATCTCCAGCTTCTATATAATCAATTGCATTTTGCTTGTTAGCGTGCATTTGATAAATACGTGAGATACGCTCTTTTTTACCTGAACGATTGTTTAACACATATGATCCTGCGTCTAAACGACCTGAATACGCTCTAAAAAATGCTAAACGACCTACAAAAGGATCTGTAGCAATTTTAAATGCTAAAGCCGCAAAAGGCTCCTTTACATCTGGCTTACGTAATTCTTCTTTATCTGTATCTGGATTAACACCCACAATACCTTCTTTATCCATAGGAGAAGGCAAATAACGACATACGGCATCTAATAAGAATTGTACCCCTTTATTTTTAAATGCAGAACCACAAATCATTGGAATGATAGCCATATCCATTACAGCAGCTCTAAGTGCATTATGCACTTCTTCCTCTGTAATAGAATCTTCATCTTCCATGAACTTCTCTAATAAGTTCTCGTCGTAGCTAGCTACTTCTTCAATAAGTTTACCACGTAAGATTCTTGACTCTTCTTTAAGCTCTTCAGGAATATCAACAACATCAAATGTTGAACCCATACCTTCTTCATGCCATACAATAGCCCTATTCTTAACTAAATCGACAATACCCTTGAAGTTCTCTTCATCACCAATGTTCAAAACGATAGGCACTGCATTAGAGCCTAACATTTCTTTCACTTGCTTACAAACCATCATAAAATCAGATCCTTGACGGTCCATTTTATTTACGAAACCAATTCTTGGTACCTTATAGTTATCCGCTAGTCTCCAGTTAGTTTCTGATTGTGGCTCAACACCATCAACCGCACTAAACAAAAACACTAAACCATCAAGAACACGTAACGAACGGTTTACTTCAACAGTAAAATCAACGTGACCTGGTGTGTCTATTATATTAAAGTGATATCCTTTTGTATCAGGCGTAGCTTTTCCATTATCAGTTGGAAAATCCCACTCACAAGTTGTTGCAGCCGAAGTAATTGTAATTCCTCTTTCCTGCTCTTGCTCCATCCAATCCATTGTTGCAGCACCATCATGTACTTCTCCAATTTTATGAGAAACCCCTGTATAATAAAGAATACGCTCTGTAGTAGTAGTTTTTCCTGCATCAATATGAGCAGCAATACCTATATTTCTAGTTAATTTTAAATTTCTTGCCATTTCCTATTAAAATCTAAAGTGAGAAAATGCCTTATTTGCTTCTGCCATTTTATGAGTATCCACTCTTTTTTTAACAGCTGCTCCTTCTTCTTTAGCTGCTGCTAAAATTTCTGAAGCTAAACGCAATGCCATAGATTTTTCGTTTCTTTTACGAGAATAGCTAATTAGCCATTTCATTGCCGTAGAAACTTTACGGTCTGGACGAATTTGCATTGGTATTTGAAATGTTGCTCCACCAACACGACGACTACGTACTTCTACGTGAGGCATCACATTTGATAAACCATCTTTCCAGATTTCTAATGCTGTTTTTTCTTCGTCAGTCTTTTTTGAATCTACAATGTCAATTGCATCATAGAATACTTTAAAAGCGACAGACTTTTTTCCATCCCACATCATCATGTTAACGAAACGAGTTACTAACTGGTCGTTAAAACGTGGATCCGGCAAAAGCGGTCTCTTTTTTGCTGCTCTTTTTCTCATGTCTTCTTCTTAAAGTTTTAATTACTTCTTAGGGCGTTTAGCACCATACTTAGATCTACGTTGCGTTCTACCTGAAACACCTGCTGTGTCTAAAGCACCACGTACAATGTGATATCTAACTCCTGGCAAATCTTTTACCCTTCCACCTCTAACCAATACTATCGAGTGCTCTTGCAGATTATGTCCTTCACCACCGATGTATGCATTAACCTCGTTTCCGTTTGTTAAACGAACTCTTGCTACCTTACGCATTGCTGAGTTAGGTTTTTTAGGAGTCGTTGTGTAAACACGAGTACACACACCACGTCTTTGCGGACAAGAATCTAAAGCAGCCGATTTACTCTTCTTGGTTATTTTGGCTCTTCCTTTTCTTACTAATTGCGAAATTGTTGGCATATATAATATATATAAATTTTATTATCCTCTTTTTAAGAGGGCTGCAAAGGTAGAAATTAAAATGAATAATTCAAACCCTAATTGGTTAATTTTTAAGAGTTTTTAAAAAAAACAACATTAGCTATATTATTAGCCTAGATTTTCCGTTAGATTTACATAAAAATTAGCCAATAAAAACGTGATAAAAACGCCTTATTATATCCTTATTGTATGTGTGCTTTTTTCAACGGAAGGGTTTTGTCAAGATTTATCCTTAAAAATTGAAGGCCAAAATAAAATTGAATCCAGTATTATAGAGTCTTTGGGGTATTTAAAACTCCATACCGATTTTAAGTCCATCCAATCTGAAGTAGACCTTATTAACGCAGCACTTTTCAAAATAGGTTATATTGAAAATGAATTAAAGAGTTTGAAAAAAACAAACGACACAGCTTTCTATTCTCAAATTCATTTAAAAAACAAATTTAACACCATATACATTGACTACAATAAAAACAATATTGATACGTCTATTTTAAACTTGGTGTCAAAAGATGTGTTTGAAGATTATTTTATTCTGAAATTTTCTGAAGTTGAGAGTGCACTTAATTTTATTAATTCTGAAATTTCTAAAAAAGGATTTCCATTTTCTAAACTACAATTATCTGATATAACAATTAAAGACGCTTTCAATTTAAAAGCAATTTTAACTGTTAACGGCTTTGAAAAGAAAAGACTCATCAACGATATCGTTATTAAAAGTTATAAAAAATTTCCACGCTCGTATCTCAAACACTTTCTAAAAATAAAACCTCAGCAGGTTTTTGATTTAAATAGCATTAAAGAAAAAACCAGCCAATTAAATAATTTGAATTTCGCTAATGAGATTAAATCCCCCGAAGTATTATTTTCGAAAGATTCCACATCCTTATACCTGTATCTTAAAAAATCCAAAAGCAATGCTTTTGATGGCTTCTTAGGGTTTGGAAACAATGAAGACACCAACAAGCTAGAATTTGATGGTTACTTAAATTTAAACCTTGTTAATAATTTAAATTTTGGCGAATCATTTAGATTATTATATAAGAGTGATGAAAACGATCAAAAAACTTTTGAAACAGACGTCTCACTACCTTATTTATTTAACACACCTATTGGTGCAGACTTACTATTAAGGATTTTTAAAAGAGACTCCTCATTCACAACCGTTAATCAATCTGCTCGATTACATTATCAGATAAATTCTAAAAACAAAATGTATGTTGGCATTGTTTCAACAGAATCGAACAACCTTCTTAACGAGAATATAAACTCCATTATATCAGATTACAAAACCCAACACTATACTATTGCCTATCAATATTTAAAATCACAATCCAACAATATCCTTTTTCCCATAAAATCTAAATTATATTTAGAAGCCGGCTTCGGAAAGAAAACAACGTCCACAAATTCAGAAAATCAAGCACAATACTCCATAGATGCCTTAAATATTTTCTTATTAAACAACAAAAATAGCTTCTTTATAAAGGTTAACGGCTCTAATTTGATAACGGATACCTACTTCGAGAATGAACTATTACGATTTGGAGGCATTAATTCTATAAGAGGATTTGAAGAAAACAGTCTCTTTGCCTCGCTATATGGCGTAATAAATACAGAGTATAGATATCAACTAAACAATTCAATTTATTTACATACTATTATTGATGCTGGATATTTTGAAAACAAAATAACAAAATCTAAGGAAAAACTCTTCGGATACGGCTTTGGATTCGGAATTCTTACAAAAGCGGGACTATTACGATTTAATTATGCGAATGGAAAAACTGAGAATACCCAATTCAAACTCTCCAATTCTAAAATACACCTCAGTTTAACCGCTAATTTCTAGCCACATCTTGTCATTTTCTTAAAAATTTGGCCTTTTTCTTAAATTTTAACCCTTATTTATTGTTTTATTAACTTTTTATTATGATTTTTGACATTGACTAATTCAAATAATTATAAAATGAAAACAAAGTTTAGTGGAATTCTAACGCTATTACTAGCGTTTGTTGTGCAACTAACGTTTGCACAAGAAAAGACAATTTCAGGTACGGTATCAGATGGTTCTGGTTTACCTCTTCCTGGGGCAACTGTCTTAGTTAAGGGTACTTCTTCAGGTACATCTTCAGATTTTGATGGTAAATATTCAATTAATGTGGATCAAGGAGGTACTCTTGTATTCAGTTTTGTTGGTTATACTACTAAAGAAGTTGCGGTAGGTGCCTCAAATTCAATTAATGTAATTTTACAAGAGGATGCTGAAGCCTTAGAGGAAGTTGTAGTAACTGCCTTAGGTATCAAGCGAGAAGAAAAAGCCTTAGGTTATTCTGTACAAGGAATAAAAGGTGAAGGCATGACTGAAGCAAGGGAAAGTAACATTTCAAATGCATTAAGTGGAAAAATTGCCGGTGTACAAGTTACTGGTACATCTGGTAGTGTTGGTGCTTCATCTAGAATTGTATTAAGGGGTAACTCTTCAATTACAGGTAATAACGAACCGCTTTATGTTGTTGATGGAGTTCCTGTTGATAATAGAAGTTTTGGTAACGCTGGTTCAGGTGGTGGAGTTGATTTACCAAATGGTGCTGCAGACATTAACCCTGACGATATTGAATCTGTGACGGTTCTAAAAGGTCCTAATGCAGCTGCATTATACGGATTACGTGCAGGTAACGGTGTCATTGTTATTACAACGAAAAAAGGTAATGGATCTAAAAAGTTTGGTATTTCAGTTAATACAAACGTAACATTCTCTAATCCTTTACTTTTACCAGATTATCAAAATTCTTATGGACAAGGTGGTGATACTACTTACTTTGAATTTGTTGATGGTGCAAGTGGTGGTGCTGGTGATGGTGTAGATGAAAGTTGGGGTGCTCCTTTAGACGTTGGTCTTGAGTTTATCCAATGGAATTCTCAATTAAACGGAGGAAGAGCTTTACCATGGGTATCTCATCCAGATAACGTTAAAAACTTCTTAGATACTGGAGTTAACATTTCTAATAATGTTTCATTTACTAATAATAACTTTAGGTTATCTATTGGTAATACAGATGAACAAGGTATGGTTCCTAATACAGAGTTAAAAAAGATTACTGTTGGTATTAGCGGTTCTTTAGAGCTTGGCGAGCGTATGACTGCTGGCGTGTCTCTAAACTACTTTAACACAGATAGTGATAATTTACCTATCTCTGGTTATAATAATGAAAATCCTTTCCAACAATTTATTTGGTCTGCAAGACAGGTTGATTTTCAAGAATTAAGAAACTGGGAAAGCTTTCCATTAGCGCCAGCGGGAACTGCTGCTGCAGGAACGCCTTTAAACTGGAATCATAACTTCCAAAACAATCCTTACTGGGTATTGGATACAAACAGAAACACTCTAGCTAAAGATCGTTTAATCGGTAATATAGATGTATCTTATCAACTAACAGATTGGTTATCATTTAGCCAAAAAATAGGTATCGATACTTACAGTCAGTTAGAAACTCAAAGACAAGCTGTTGGTAGTAATAATGCTCAGAATGGTAGTTATTTTGAAGTTCAAAGACGTTTTGAAGAAGTTAATGCAACATCTTTATTGTCTGTGAACAAACCAATATCTGAAGACTTTGGATTCTCTGCAAGTGTTGGTTTCCAGCATATGAATAGAAGATATAATTCTACTTCAGGTTTTCTTCCAGGCTTAGAATTACCAAATTTATATACACTTTCAAACCTACAAACAGGTGCAACTGCAAATGTGAGTAGCTTTTCAAGAAACCAGCAGATTAATAGTGTCTTTGGATTCGGTCAATTTTCATACAAGAATATGATATTTATTGACTTCACTGCAAGACAAGATTATGCAAGTATATTACCTGTTAAAAATAATTCATTCTTCTACCCTTCAGTAGCAACTTCTCTATTATTATCTGAGATGATTGATATGAAAGGAGCGAAAATTGATTTCTTAAAAATTAGAGGTGGTTGGTCTCAAGTAGGTAGTACAGGAGCTTTAGCACCTTACAACATTATTCCTACTTTTGGTTTAACTAACACTGGTTTTGGTAACCAAGGTTTCTTGCCAAATACACAATTCAACCCGGAATTAAAAGCTGAGACAGTAACCGGTATAGAGTTTGGTTTAGATGCTAAATTATTTTCTAATAGACTACGCTTAAGTGCTACTTACTATGATCAACAAAGTGAGGATTTATTAGTTCCTATTCAAGTATCATCTTCAACAGGTTCTACAAACTCTTGGGATAATATTGCCGATATGAGTAATAAAGGTATTGAAATCCAATTAGGAGGTACAATAGTAAGAAGCGACGATTTTAGCTTTGATGTTGATGTAAACTTTGCTAAAAACGAAAACGAAGTTGTGTCATTAGGTGAACTAGATAGTTATGTACTAGGTGGTCAATGGGGTGTTACACTTCAGGCTAGACCAGGTGAACCTTACGGTGTAATTGTTGGTCGTGATTTCGAAAGAACTCCTGATGGACAAGTAATCTATGAAAATGGTCTTCCAGCTATTGATCAGTCCCAACAAGTACTTGGAGATATTGCTCCAGACTTTACAGGTGGTGCGAACTTTACGCTTAGATATAAAAACTTAAGTTTCTCAACACTTATCGATGCCAAAATTGGTGGAGATGTGCACAGTATGACTTATGCTTGGGGTAGATATGCTGGTACTTTAGAAGAGTCTTTAGTTGGTAGAGAAACAGGAGTAGTTGGTAATGGTGTTAGAGCTGATGGAAATGGTGGATTTGTGACAAACGACGTTGTTGTTGGCGCACAATCTTTCAACCAAGCCTCTTACAGTAATAGTATTGAATCCAGTTCTGTATTTGATGCAAGTTATGTTAAACTAAGACAAATGACTTTAGGTTATAGTGTACCTTCTGAATTGCTTAAGAATTCACCTTTCGAAGCTGTTAAGTTTTCGATAGTAGGTAGAAACTTGGCGATTCTTTATAAGAAAGCTCCGCATATTGACCCAGAAACAGGGTTTAGTAGTTCAAATGGGAACCAAGGTCAAGAATTTGGTCAATACCCTTCAGCAAGAACTGTTGGTTTCAACATAAACTTAAAATTCTAAAAAAAAATCATGAAAAAATTTAAAATAATATTTTTAGCTCTTATCAGTATTTCATTCGCAACAAGTTGTGATGGGGACTTTGAAGAACTAAATAAAGACCCTAATAACCCAGTAGCTATTCCAGCTGATTTAGTATTGGGTTATGCACAAAGACAATTTAGCAATGCTACTTATGGCATGCAAAGAGGAGGAGACATGGGAGCTTGTTGGGCTCAATTATGGTCAAAAGTACAGTACAACGACGAAGCAAGATATGTACCACGTAGGGGTGTTATTGATGCTATATGGAACAATATCTACACATTAACCGTTTCTGAAGCGACAGCTATGTATGACTTAGCAGAAGCTGATGGAAACACAAACTTACAAGGTGTTGCGTTAGTAATGCAAGCTATAGGATATCAAACATTAACTGATCTCTATGGACCAATCCCTTATACTGAAGCTGTTAATGGTGCTATTTTAAAACCTGCTTACGATAGTGAAGAGGTTGTTTATGATGGTGTTATTGATTTATTAACACGTGCATCTTCTTTATTAGCTAACGGTACTGGAACTATTACAGCATCGTCTGATTTATACTATGGTGGTGATGCATCAAAGTGGTTGAAATTAGCAAATTCTTTAAAGTTTAGAGCTTTAATGAGAATTTCAGGAACCAAAAATGTGTCTTCAGAGTTAAGCGCTCTTTTAAGTGGTGGCCAAATGTTTTCTAGCAATGCAGATAGTGCTGAGTTAGTTTATCTTTCGGTAGCACCCGATGCAAATCCTATTTGGGAAACTGTTGTTGATGGAAATAGACCTGAATATAAAATAGGGTTAGCTTTAGTTGACATATTAGAAGGTTTAGGTGATCCTAGATTAGAGGCTTACGCATCGCCTAACGCTAGTGGCGATATTGTTGGTAAACCAGCTGGTTTTGGAAATCAAACACCACTGCCAAATGAAGAGTTAGGCTATACTTATGCTAATATTTCTGGTTTGGGTGATTTTTACTTACAACCTGAATTACCTGCGGTAATTATGTCTTATTCTCAATTAAGCTTTTTAATGGCAGAAGCTGCCAATGAAGGTTTTATATCTGGTGGAATACCAGCTGCTAAAAATTATTATTATCAAGGAATCACAGCTAACTTTAGCTGGAATGGACTTGATGCTGCTTCTTACATCGCTCAAGAGAACTTAAATTTTGCTTCTCAGTCAGACGGACGTAACAAGATAGCTACTCAAGAATGGATATCACTATTTAGTCAAGGTTTTGAAGCTTGGACTGAATGGAGAAGAACTAACATACCTGCACTTTTACCTGCAGCAGAAGGTGCTGAAAGTTCAATACCATCACGTCTTTATTATCCAACACTAGAAGCTTCTTTAAACAAAGAAAACTATGATTCTGCAGCTTCAGGTCTTGGTGGTGATTTATTAACATCGTCATTATTTTGGCAATAAAAAAAAAAGAAAAATTATGAAAACATTAAAAAAATTAATTTTAACGTTATTTGTATCAACCATGATTTTTTCATGTGTTGATGATGACAATGATGAATTGACTGGAAATGCTGCCGTTGGTGGCTATGTCGATGTCGGAAATCCTTTAATCAGTTATGTTGTTGGTAGTGGAAACACTTACGCAGCAGCAGGAGCTGTATTTCAAGGAGAAGTAACAACCGGTTTAATAAACGTGTATAACACATTTACTGATAACATGACGGGTGAAAGTAGTAATAGAACATTACTCAAAACTATTCAAGTTTCAGATTTAAGCATAGGTTCAACTGCTCAATTTGATTTAACATTTACTTATGAAGAATTAATTGCAGGATTAACTTTAGCCGGAAGTCCTCTGCCTAGTGATGATGGTGGATTGAATATCGGTGACTTCTGGATTTTAGAATATGAATCAGAAACTAGTGAAGGTAACACTCATAATAATTCCTCGACAACTAAGGTAGCTGTTGGAACACGTTATGCAGGAATATATTCGGTAGTAGAAAGTGAATATTGGAATTCAGGTAATTTTATTGGTAATTGGTCTGGAGGAGACAGAATTATTGAATCTGTTGATGCCACTACCTACAGACACGTAGGTTTAGCTTACTGGGATGATAATGAGTTTTTCTTTAGTGTTGATAATGACACTAACGTAATAACTGCATTTGATAAAGATTTAGAAGATGGTGATTTATTACTAAATGGGTCTCCAGTTATGACTTGTACCGGTGGTACTGGTGCTTTTGAATCAATAACTTGTGACGGTTCTACTTCACGTGCTATTCCTGATGATGTAAATGGTGAAGACGTTCTAGAATTTACAATAGGTTATTTCAGGGGTGTTGGAGCTACTAGAGAATTTTTTGAACGACTTGTAAAACAAGTAGACTAATTCACTTTAACAAAATATAATAAATATGAAAAATAATATATATAAAATAGCGTTGGTTCTAAGTGCTTTTGTCTTAGCCCTCGCTTGTGAAAATAGTGACGACCTAACTGGCGATAGCGTAGCTAAACCTTCAAGTCCAGCTTTATCGGTATCACTAGATTTTGCTAATAGTCAATCTCTAATAGAAACAGAAGCTGATTATGCATTTACAGTATCTTTGAGTCAACCACAGATAACAGCTGTAGTTGTATATCTTGAACTACAACCTAGTAGTACAGCAACTGAAGGTGATGATTTTTCATTTCCTCATTCTGTAAGAATTCCAGCTGGAGCAACTTCTGTTTCAGATGTGATTACTATACATACTGATGATTTAATTGAAGAAACAGAAACTGCTTCTATAAAAATAGGTACAGGCTTCGAATCTAACGTTACAGCTACAAATTCTGAAACAGTTACATTCAGTATTATGAATTATACTGATGGTGATTTAGCCGTTGGATTAGATTGGGCACTAGGCACAACAATTACTGATAATTTCGGAAACGAGATAGGCGTTTATGCTGCTGGTGATTTACGTTTATTGTTAACTGATGGTACCAATGTTTTGGATAGCGCTGATGGTGGATCTGCAGAATCATATGTTTTAAGTGGTGCTGCTCCTGACGGAGTCTACTATATAGTATCTGATTTTTATGACGCTTATGAGGTTCCTGTTGATTTTGATCTAACTCTTACTTTTGATCAGGCAGGTACTATTAACGGACAAACTCATTTTTTCCCTGCTGCTTTAAATAGCGCATCTGTATGTGGGGAAAATTACGTTACTCTGGCAAAAATAACCAAAACAGGAACATCTTATGCTTTTGAGGAAGTAGGTGAACGTAATTTTGTGTCGAACACTTGGTCGGGCACTGACGTAATTGACGCATTTTCGGCTTCCGGATATGCCAGTGAAATTGTTAGTGATGTAGATTGTGATGGAACATTTTTAAGAGGAATCAACGCATCATGGATGTTAAACATCTGGGGTGAGGAAATAGTTGAAGAGGCTAACGTTTATTACACTGTTGATGGATCAGGAAATGTTACAATTGAATCTCAATATATCTTTACAACATTATATAGTGGAGCTCTATATCCTTATACAATTGATGCAACGGGAACGCTTGTAGGTGATACTCTAACTCTAAATTATAATTTAGACCAGGAAGGTTTTATTGTAGATGATTGGATGTTTGCAAATGGCTATATGGCTCAAGATTACTTCATAGCCACCGTTACTAAAGACTAAGTTTAAAATAAATCAAATATTTTAAAAAGCCACTCTAAGTATAGAGTGGCTTTTTTTTTAATACTAGTTTACATATTTATCGAATTGGTGTTCATTTTTTGTATCTTCCAAAAAAAAAAATGAAAAAAACAACATTACTCTTAATTGGGTTGGTATTTGTATCACTATGTGCTACCTCTCAAGAAAACACCCAAAAAGCAATTAATGATTTTGCTAAAAAATCACAAGCAAAGATTTCATTTAATAAAAATTTAGAAACTCCTAATTTTATTAAATTTCCGCTAAATAAGGCTTATACCCTAGCGGGAAAAAGTTTGAAGGAAAAAGCTAGTAACTTTTTATCTCAAAATAAATCTATGTATGCCATTGTGGATGCAAATGAATCATTAAAAGATGGTCTTGCTAAAACAGACAACTACGGTTTAAAACAGTACGCAGTAAAGCAATATTTTAAAGGTGTACCAGTTTTTGATTCTGAACTTCGTTTTCATTTTGATAAAAATGAAAATTTGACCTCTATAAATGGCACTATTATTTCGGATATTAATGTAAACCCCGTTCCAAGGTTATCCAAAACTGAAAGTGCGACTATTGCCATAAATCTTGTTAAAAATCAAAACATAAACTATTCAGGTGAACCTTTAAAAACTATAACAAATAAGTTATTAATATTTCCAAAAGGTTTAGTTCAAGGAAATGTTACTTCAAAACATCTAGCCTACAGAATTGAAGTAAGAAATGACGTAGACGTGAGAGAATATTTATTTATTGATGCGCATACTGGTAAATTGGTTGAACAATTTACTGGAATAGCACATGCTTTAAACAGAAGTTTATATGAAGAAAATCTTGCTAACCAAAGATACTCTGAAGGTGGATCAACTTTCTTTCTAAGTCAATGGGGGAAAAATGAAGTAGCAGCAGCAGGTCATATGTATTATTTATTTTTTAATGCCTTTGGTGTTGACTCCTATGATAATGCAGGTGCTGAAATGATAACTATAAATAACAATCCAAATATTAATTGTCCTAATGCTACTTGGAATGGTGTATCTGCTAATTATTGTGATGGTACTGCATCAGACGACGTTGTAGCGCATGAATGGGGGCATGCTTATACTCAATATAATAGTAATTTAGTTTATGCTTATGAATCTGGCGCTTTAAATGAGTCCTTTTCAGATGTATGGGGTGAAACAGTAGATTTACTTAATGATTATGAAGATGAGGGAGAAAATCTTAACCTGCGTTCCAACTCACGTAGTTCGGTTCGTTGGAAGATGGGCGAAGATGCATCTGCTTTTAACGGCGCTATTCGAGATATGTGGGATCCAAAAAAAAATGGTGACCCAGATAAGGTTACTGCTAGCAACTTTTGGTGTGACTCCGGAGATAACGGTGGTGTACACATTAATTCAGGAATACCAAATCACGCATATGCATTACTTGTAGATGGAGGCATATTTAATGGGCAAACCATAACTGGTCTAGGTTTTACCAAGGCAGCACATATATTCTTTAGAGCGCAAAGCGAATATTTGACTAGCACAAGCGGTTTTGCCGATTTTGCTGATGCTATTGAAGCATCTTGTAATGATTTAATTGGTATTAATTTAGAGGGTATATCTATGACGTCCACACCGGCGGGTCCATCGGGTGAAATAATAACTGCAGCAGATTTAACACAAGTTACAAATACTTTAATAGCTGTTGAATTGCGTACAGACAATCTATGTGTTTATGAAACTATACTTGGGCCTTCAACTGCTTTATGTGGAGCTGCAATGTCTAACCCTGTTTTCTTAGAAGATTGGGAAAGTGGACTTGGTGCCTGGACAGTATCACAACTTCCTGTAGATCCTTCTACTTGGTTTCCTCGAGATTGGACTGTAGTAGGTAATTTACCAAATGGCAGAGCAGGACAAGCTATATATGCAAAAGGGGACTTAGTTGGAGATAATTGTGGTGGTACAGATTTTGAAAACGGCATAATACGTTTAGAAAGCCCAAGCATAACTATGCCAAACTATACTAGTGGAACTTTTAGTTTAGCCTTTAACCATAGTGCTACTATTGAAGAAAATTTTGATGGAGGAAACATTAAATACAGTTTAGATAATGGTATTACTTGGGATATTATACCTGGATCAGCATTTACTGAAAATGCATACAACATGACACTCAATAATTCTTCTGATAATACCAACCCAATGAAGGGTGAAGAAGCTTTTTCTGGAATGGATGAAGGACCAGGAGTTAGTGAAAGTGAATGGGGCCAAAGTACTATTGATTTATCTGCTATAGGCGTTACCGCTAATTCTACTTTGAAATTGAGATGGGAATTTGGCACTGATGAATGTAATGGCCCCATAGGCTGGTTTGTAGACGAGATTGTTATTTATAACTGCTCTGAAGCGTTATCAATTAATGACTTTGACTTTTTAGATAATAATATTAGTATTTACCCTAACCCGTCTTCTGGTATTTTTAATATTAAAATGAAAAGCATTTCAGATTTCCAATATAATATTTATGATATTACTGGAAAAGAGATGACTGCTAGAACAGAGGTAATGAATAATACGTTTCAATTAGATTTAAGTACGTATTCAAAAGGGATTTACTTCTTTAAAGTGTACTCTAGTGAAGGTGCAATTACTCAAAAATTAATTGTGCAATAATAATATAGTTATTTTTTAAACTACTAAAAGAGACTGATTTATCAGTCTCTTTTTTTATACCTTTACCCCAATGGAAAATGAAACACAAATATTCGGAATACGAGCTATTATAGAAGCTGTAAATGCTGGTAAAACCATTGATAAAGTATTTCTGCAAAAAGGGCTTAAGGGCGAATTATTTGGCGAATTAGAATCTGTTTTAAGGAAAAACAGTATTAATTCATCTTATGTTCCTGTTGAAAAACTGAATAGGTTAACCAATAAAAACCATCAAGGGGCGGTTGCTCAAATATCGCCTATTGAATTTCACGACATGGAAACTCTAGTTGTCAATGTTATGGAATCTGGGAAAACACCACTTTTTCTTTTACTAGATCAATTAAGTGATGTTAGAAATTTTGGTGCTATTATTAGAACTGCAGAATGTACTGGTGTTGATGGTATTATTATTCAAAAAAAAGGTGGAGCACCTGTTAATGGCGATACCATTAAAACAAGTGCTGGTGCTGTTTTTAAAATTCCGATTTGTAAAGTAGACCATATAAAAGATGCCGTGTTTTACATGCAGGCCTCTGGTATAAAAGTTATTGCTGCTACCGAAAAAACAAAAGACACGTTATATGATGTTTCATTTGTTGAACCTTGTGCTATAATCATGGGATCTGAGGGTAGAGGTATAAACCCTTCTACTTTAAAGGTTGTAGATGCCAAAGCTAAACTGCCATTGCTGGGTGATATTGAATCTTTAAATGTTTCTGTAGCTTGTGGTGCCTTTTTATATGAAGTGGTGAGACAACGAATGAAGTAGATAATTGCAGTTTTCAGTCTCAGTTGTTCTCATTAATTTTTAGAACAAAACTTATTGAACCTGTTTTCCATTAATCTTTTTCAGGATTTTTTTTGTAGGTATAACTTATATTGAGTTGCTTTTCCTCTATTTCGGGCTCAACAGTTTCTATAAAATTTCCGTCTTCATCAAAATGTTTTAAAAAAGGATCGTTTTCTTCGTTATAGTTTTCGTGTTCCCAAACATACTTTTTAGGTTTTGCAATTTCTTTTCTAAAAATTAAAGCAAATAACAACCCTGTTATTAAACCTGCCATGTGGCCTTCCCAAGAAATACCTTTTTCTATGGGTAAGGTATACCAAATCATACTCCCATAAAGAAATATAACCATAAGCGATAAGGCTATAAGTCTATAATGTTTTGCAAAAACACCTTTAAAGAATGTAAAACTGACTAAAACATAAATAAGACCACTTATCCCGATATGATAAGATGGTCTGCCCATGCACCAAGTAAGAAAACCAGATAATAAAATACCTAAAAGAATGACTTTCCAAGCGATGTGCCTATAGAAGTAAAACAATGCCGTAGATAAGACAAATAAAGGCACCGTATTATGATAAATATGTTTGATATCACCATGAATAAACGGGCTTAATACAACGCCTCTTAAACCTTTTAAAGTTTGTGGAAATACACCATACTTACTAAAGTTGTAACCAAAACGCACCTCGAACCAGAATACCAACCAAATAATGAGTACAAAAAATACGGGGTAAGCCACTACACCCGTTGAGAATTTAAAATGTTCTTTGTTTTTCATTATACTTAAAGGTAGCAAATTGTTATCCAACTTTTGGTTTTGTGCTAAATTGGCAGATAAGCACTCAATATTCTCGGATGAGGCCTGCCTGGCGGTAGGCAGGGATTGAACGGTATGTTTGAAATCCTTTTTATTCCTTTAAAAACAAAAAGATTGAGTGGCGAAATATTTATATTCATGAGTTCTTTAATTTAAAAATTTAAACCAACGAGTAAAGCTCGACCTTACTTTTCTGTAAGGACACGTCCAAAACTTAAATAATTTCGTGTAATTTTACATTCATGGATATGAATGCCCCTTTAGCGGAACGGTTACGACCAAAAACCTTGAAAGACTACGTGAGTCAAGCACACTTGGTAGGCAAAGATGGCGCATTAACCCAACACATAAAGCAAGGCTTAATACCTTCCATGATTTTTTGGGGACCTCCTGGAACAGGTAAAACAACTTTAGCAAATATTATTGCAACTGAATCTGGGAGACCGTTTTATACTTTAAGTGCCATAAATTCTGGTGTTAAAGACATTAGAGAGGTTATTGATAAAGCAAAACAAAGTGGCGGATTGTTTACTACTAAAAACCCCATTTTGTTTATTGATGAAATCCATAGGTTTAGTAAATCTCAGCAAGATTCTTTATTGCAAGCTGTTGAAAAGGGTTGGATTACACTTATTGGTGCAACTACAGAAAATCCGAGTTTCGAGGTTATTTCAGCACTTTTATCGCGTTGCCAGGTTTATGTTTTAAATGCTTTTGATAAAACCGATTTAGAAACGCTTTTAAAGCGGGCTATAGAAACGGATGAACATATAACTAAAAAAAACATAACACTTAAGGAAACCACCGCCCTTTTAAAGCTATCTGGTGGTGACGCAAGAAAATTGCTTAACATTTTTGAGCTTTTAGTCAATTCGTACAATACCGATACTATTGAAATTACGGATGAAGACGTTTTACAAAAAATACAAAACAACATAGTTCGCTACGATAAAACTGGTGAGCAGCATTTTGATATTATTTCGGCATTTATAAAATCTATTCGTGGTAGCGATCCAAATGGTGCAGTATATTGGTTAGCACGCATGATTGAAGGTGGCGAAGATGTTAAGTTTATTGCACGCCGTTTATTGATATCGGCAAGCGAAGATATAGGGAACGCCAACCCTACGGCTTTGGTGATAGCTAATAACACTTTTCAAGCGGTTTCGACCATTGGTTTTCCGGAATCTAGAATTATTTTAAGTCAGTGTGCCACATATATGGCCTGTTCGCCCAAAAGTAATGCCGCATATATGGCTATTGGTAAGGCGCAGCAATTGGTTAAGCAAACTGGCGATTTAAGTGTGCCTCTAGAGGTTAGAAATGCACCTACCAAACTTATGAAAGAGTTGGGTTATGGCGACAATTACAAGTACGCACATAACTACGAAAATAATTTTGCACCTCAAGAATTTCTGCCAGACGAGATAAAAAACACGACATTTTACGAACCAGGGAATAACACTCGTGAAAACGCACATCGCGAATTTTTAAAACAACGCTGGAAAGATAAATACGATTATTAAATTTATTTGGGCGTTACCACAAGGGTCGGGCTTTCTCTACTCGCTTCCTCCTGCGTCGGCGAGCTCAAACATGTCGTACAATCCCTAACGCAAATTCACGTTATAAATAAAACTTAGAACTTAATATTTAATGGGTCTTGCTCTAAAGTACTACCAGAATAATATTCTATTACCCAATCATCTCCTTTTTTGTAAACCATAGCGTTTTTGCCTTCAACTAAAAACACATTTTTTAAACTGGTGTTCTTTATTCTGTATATCACTTTTGGCGAACTATCAACCAACTGAAATCCGTTTTCAATTTCTTGTGCATACAATACATTTGAGGCACCTTCAATAACAGTACTTTTTTCTTCAGCTACCTTTCCTAGTATGTCTATCACTGGTTTTGGTTGTGCCACAACTACTTTTTGAGTTTTAACTACAGGTTTTTTAACTATAGCCAATTCAGCAATTTTTTCGTTTTTTAAGTTTTCTATTTCTTTTCTTAACTGTTGTATTTCTTCAGATACTTCATTCTTAACTCCGGGCTGCGCTGTGGTTCTAATCGAGGTTATATTTTCATTCGGCTCGTACTTATATGTTGTGGCTTCCAAATATTTAAAAGCATCGCGCAACGCCAGATTGAATGCCGTTTTATATTCTTTTTCTCTACTTTCTCCCAAAGGAGACGTGTATAAAACTTTGTCATTACAATCCTTAAGTTCTATTTTTAGTTTGGTTTTAAATAATCCAGATTCTTTTGTTACATCAGATTCTAAAGCTAAACATCTATTTAAAACTAAATCCTTAGGGTAATCTGAACCTTCCATTACCGCTTCAAAACCATACCTATTGAATAAAAATTTTGTCAGCGAATTCAAGTTATATTCGTCTTTCGCTTTCAAAAAATCAAACTTATTCGGAACAATAACATACTTATAACTATTTATAGTCACTTGAGAAAATACAGATGTTGCAATAAAACAGGTGAGTAGTAACGTAAAAAATTTAGTCTTCATGTTGTTGGTTTTTTATTCAATTCTATTTGTAAAGATACGTTACGCGCATTTATAAAATATCATTCATGTATTAGTAAAACTTACAGGTACTTCTTTAATTGTATTAAATTATCTATTTGCCTGATGCTATTATCTACAGTCTCGTTGTTCACATCGAAAAAAACAACATCCATACCAATATTTATTGCTCCTAAAATATCTGCTTCGTAACTATCCCCTATCATAACACTTTTACTTGCATTTGTATTAGCAAGGTCTAAAGCAAAATCAAAGATTAGAGGGTTTGGTTTTTTCACCCCAGCAATTTCAGAATTGGTAATGGTTTTAAAATAATGATCGATTTTAGAATGGCTCATCTTTTTATACTGCACCTCATCAAATCCGTTGGTTATAATATGTAAGTTATAATTTAGATTTAAGTAATCTAAAATTTCAAAGGTGTTTTCAAACAAATGGTTAAATGTAGATAAGTGTGTTATATAATCATCAGATAGCTTATACACTAAATCATCATTAGCTTCAAATTCAATAGCTTTAAAAGTCTCGTTTAATCTTCCATAACGTAAAGCACTTTTTTCTATTTTATCTTCTCTGTAAAGTCTCCAATACTTTAAATTAATGGGGACATAATGGGTTAAAAAATCATCAGCACTTACATCAACATTATTGATTTTAAAAATTTTTTCAAAAGTTAACGCAGAGTTTTTATCAAAATCCCAAAGCGTATGGTCTAAATCGAAGAACACATCTGTAATTCCTTTAAGCTTCATTTGGAGAATCTAATATTAAATTAAACAATTCTTTAAATCCATTCCATCTGTTATCTTCACCAAAAGTATAGTTGTGAAATACTGGCACGAACTCGCCATTAACTTGCTTTATCTCATGGATTATTTCATTTATAACTTTTTTTTTATCAAGTAACGATTTGTGTTTTAAAAGCGCATAATCCATTAGATGGTATGGGATAATTTTAAGTGGGGTTTGTACTTCGTAATCTAAATCGTAAAACAAAAAAGTTGAACAAGATCCTGCTCTAAAACCGATGTGGCTTGCATAACCCATGGTATAATCTTCTTGTATTTCTAAATCAATTAAATTTCTATAGGATTCTGGTAAATTCAGTTTTGAAAAAGATTGTCTCGACGCTTTTGTATTGGTATTTAAAATGTTATCCATTCTTACTTTTTCTTTCTTTAAAAGGGAAATATCCCCTAAGGCAAAATAAGATATTTTTAGTCCTACTTTACAATAATCACCAACATGTTTAATAAGAGAAACAAACTCTTTTTTATTCGGGTTTATCCCTTTATCATAAGTAGAATATCCTCCAATTAGAAAAAAGAAAATAAATTTAAAACGGGTGTGTTTCTGTCTATTAATTACATATTTAAAAGTATCAAAGGGGTCATGCCTAAATCCAAGCAGCACAGTAAACCGAGTGTATAAACTTCTAAGTCTCAACATTGAAACATCTTTAATGGCTCCACCTAAGGTTCGCATAATACCTTTTAACTTGTAGTTATAAGCACTTGGCACATCTATAATAGGTTTTATTTGGTATGCCCTTCTTGGGAATTCAAATTCTGGATACTGCTTTTGTAAAATATCTTTAAACTTATAGGCCCAAATATCTACAACAGGTTGATGCAAAAACCCTTTTTTATAAGCTAAACTTTCCGTGGCCGTAAAACGTCCATATTCATCTTTTACATGCGGTAAATACTCCTCATATCTTGATAATAAATAAAAGGAAGCCGAAAAAATATCAAAAGGCATCGCACTCTTCTCTCCAAGAGAAAAAAAGCACTTTGTATTACCCCAATCCTGTATATTAATTTCGATATCACTTAAGCCTTGTTCAAATAGAATTTCATGACTTTTAATGAAAAACTCATTACCTAATTGTTGCTTTGTATATGACATTTTTAGACTGTCGTGAGCAATAAAGGCTTCTATTTTGGTTGTAAAACTCACTTTAATACCTAGAACTCTAGTACAAATATGTTTAAAAACATATTTTAACCTAGGTGATATTTTATGGGTATATACTAAAAGCATTAAAGTATGGTTTCGTCAGCAAAACTAAAGTATGCTTTTTCTGTTATAATTAGGTGATCTAGAACTTTTATATCTAAACTTTGTGCAGCAGCTTTTAATTTTTGGGTAATTTGTTTATCCGCTTCACTAGGCTTTAATGTTCCAGATGGGTGATTGTGAGCTAATATTAATCCTGTGGCACCAACTTCTAAAGCATTTTTTAGTACCACGCGCACATCAACCAAAGTGCCTGTTATACCGCCTTTACTTAATTGATTTTTTTGAATGACTTTATTAGAATTATTAACGTAGATAATCCAAAATTCTTCGTGCTGAAGTTCGCCAATAACAGGTTGCATGAGTTCAAAAACAGATGAGCTCGATGTAATCTTATTTTTTTCTAGGGCTTCTTCTCCCCTGCGTCGTCTTCCTAATTCTAAGGCTGCAATAATACTTATGGCTTTAGCTTCTCCAATACCCTTATATTCCATAAGTTGTTTAATGGAGAGTTTCCCTAAGGCACTTAAATTATTATTGGTATTGGCTAAAATACGTTTGCATAAATCTACAGCACTTTCTTGACGGTTACCTGAACCAATTAAAATAGCCACGAGCTCTGCATCGCTTAAAGCTGCTTTACCTTTATACAATAATTTTTCACGAGGTTGATCGTCTTGACTCCAGTTTTTTATCGAAAATGACGCTGGTTTTTCTTGCATTGGTTAAAGATAAATATTGAATACTTTACAAACAATAAAAATAGTAGTATATCTATTTATCTTTCTAATAGCAACTAAATAACTTGCTCATTTAGAGCATCGTTAGAATAAGACTTTAATAACTTATAAAGTTTTTCAGGATTAAATGGTTTACCCATAAATCCATTCATTTTATAGTGTTTAGTTTTTTCTTTAATATCGGTTTGAGCAAATGCCGTTAAGGCTATTATGGGAATATTTGCTTTAGATTTATCTGATATATTTCTAATAAATTTAGCCGTTTGATAACCATCTAAAACGGGCATCTGCAAGTCCATTAAAACCAAATCAAAATCGAAATTAGACCTTTCAAAAAACTTAAGAACTTCTTCGCCGTTTTCTGCTACTTTATAATTTACTTTCCATTTCAAAAAGAATCTTTTTAAAATAAGGACGTTCATCTTATTGTCTTCTGCCACCAATACATTTATATTTAAAGGCTCATAGTTTGGCTGCATTTTTATCAAAGCAGGCTCGTATAAGTTAAGCCTATTACTTACTTTATATCTAATTTCAAAAGAAAAAGTTGCTCCATTCCCTAACGTGCTTTCAACTACTAAATCACTATCCTGCAGGTTTAATAATTTTTTACTAATAGATAATCCAAGACCAGTACCTCCATATTTTATTGAAGTCTCGGAATTAGCTTGCATAAAGCTATCAAATATTGATTCTTGCCTGCTTTTTGATATTCCTATACCTGTATCCACAATACTAAACTTCAGACTAATTTTATTATTATTAATCCCTAAATTTTCAACGCTAAGAACAATGCTTCCTTTTTCAGTAAACTTCAGAGAGTTACTTAGTAAGTTTTTTACTATTTGAGTGAGTTTTAATTTATCACCAATAATATTATCTGGGAGATCATTTTCTTTTTTAACATTAAAAACCACACCTTTTTTCTCGGCCCTTAATTGAAAGTGAGATTTTATGTTTTCTAAAAAATAATGTAAGCTAAAATCTTTTTCTGTAACTTTTAATTTTCCGGATTTAATTTTATCAAAATCTAACAAATCATTTATGAGACCTAACAAATGTTCTCCAGAGTATTTTAAAGCCTTAAGATTCTCAACTTGCTCTGGCAAATAATCTTCCATTAATAGAATATTTGTTAATCCCGTAACGGCATTTAAAGGTGTTCTGATTTCATGAGACATCGTTGATAAAAACTCATCCTTAGATTTACTCGCTTTTTGTAACTCTACTTCTGTTTCTTTCAAGTCTGTGACGTCTATAATTGTGCCAATAAAGCCAGTTGGCAAATCATTATTATCTTTAATTAGTTTTGACTTTAACTCAAACCACATTAATTTATTATTAATTTTATACTTAAAAATAAATTCAATGCGCTTCCTTTTCTTAGAGAATAATTCTTGGAATTCTTTATTTCCTTCAATGTTTTTAGTAACTAAAAACTCTTTAAAATTTTTACCTAGTGTCTTTTCAATAGTAAATCCTGAATATTCGTTCCAGGCATTATTTAAAAACGTGAAATTCCCGTCTATGTCAGTTTCAAAGATAACCCCTCCAACATTATCCACTAAATTTTCTAATTTAGTTTTGGTCGTATCTCGTTCGTTAACTAATTTTTGATTTGCTGCAAAAAGTTCTTTTGAACTTTGTTCAAGAATATTTTCAATATGATAAATGTCCTTATCAAAACTCTTATAAGCATTATTAATTGTAGTTAAAAAATCGGCCATCCCGGGATTGTCCAAATCATTTAAGCCTGCTTTTTTAAGCTGGCGTTTTAAAAGTCTATGCAAATCATTATTTAACATTCTGAAAGTGTTGTTATTGTCATAGTTTGATTATGTAATTCGCAAGGTGAAAATTCTCCAAATGGGGCAATTTCACCATAGGAATAAAATCCTGTAATACATGGTTTATCGCCTATAACATCTCTTACTACTTCTACTTCTTCTTCTACCAATTGTTTTAAAACCAATCGTCTACCAACGCAACTAATAAGAATTGCTAACTCCGATGTTTCTTTTAAATTTTTATTTGCAGAAATTGCTGAATCTTCAGCCCCACTAATTAATCTATCTATGTTTGCTTTCATTAATCGAACATAAGAATCTTGGGGTATGTTACCAGCAAAAGTGAGACTTTGATCTTCCTCATTTATTGCTAAAATAGTTCTGACGAGCGGCGTTGTGTTTTTACTGTTTCTCATACTTAATGGAAAAAGCAATCCCGAACTAGGCAAATCATTTGCATATTCACCTAAAAATGATTTATAAATTTCTAAAGCTGGCATGCCATCCAACTCGTAAAGCACATTTTTATTCGATTTTGTTACCAATCTTTCAATCCCAAAACTATCCCATCCTCCTTTAGAGCTATATCCTACTTTTAAATCATCGCCATAAAAGCCAAGTCCTACTATAGTTTTATCAACTATTTTACCGTCATTAATTACAAACGTTTTATTAAAAGCTGAACCATCTGCTGCTAATCCGCCTGTAATGCTTACATGCGGTATTTTTGATTTTAAACCCGAGACTAAATCTGCACCATTAATGTTTAATCCATCACTTAAAACAATAACATGCTTTAAATCATTCTCGTTAAGCTTATTAGCAATTTCCTCACCGGCTTTATAACTACAATTCATATCCTTTATTTGAAAAGAAACCTTTTTTAATGTCGTTTTTTCTAGTTGAATAGCTGTTAATGAAATAGTTTTGTCTTTTACAGTGACATCTGATATCTCGCCAGCAGTAGAACATCCTATTATTGTAGATTTCGGATACTTAAGGTTTAGCGAAAGTAAAACGTCATCCTTTAAGTTAAAGTCTGGTGAAATAAATAATAAGAATAAATTAGCATCAATATGTATCGATTCTATCTGTTCAAACCAATTATTTTCGATTAATGATATTTGTTGAACTTTCATAATTGGGGATATTAACATTTCAATGATAAACATTTTATCAGTTAATTACAACATTTAATCGATAAAAAATATAAATAAGTAAGAAATAGAGTATGTTTTATGTTTTTTAATGAAATACATTTGTCGTAAATTTCCAAAGCAAAAGAATTAATAACTAAAATCATAAGAGTCCCCTTAGAGGAATTGATACACACTTTGAGCTACCCACCAAAACATCATCAAAACAACGATATCAATCACATGATTGAAGTGATTAAAACGTATCCTTTAGCTACCATAGTTTCAGTTAAAAATAACGAGCCACTAATAACACACTTGCCTTTAATTTATAATGATGATGGCAACCTTATTGGGCATATTGATATTTATAATCCGCAAGCTGAAGTTTTAAAAAATGATAACGATATCACTATTATTTTTTCGGGTCCGCAATGTTATATTTCACCAAGTATATATACAACCAAACAATTACCAACTTGGAATTATATTAGAGTTCATTTAAAAGGAAAAGTAAAAGCTATTGAAAGCAAAGAAGCTTTAAAAAATTCTTTAATTACAATGACCGCCTTTCTTGAAGCACCAGATCATAAATATGTTTTAGATACTGATAATAAAAGAATGGAAGGCGCTTTAGACTACATAAAAATGTTTGAAATATCCATTGACTCTTGGGAAGGGAAGTTTAAACTCTCTCAGGATAAAAAACCACAGGATATTGAAAATGCTAGAACCGAATTGGTTCGAGCTAATCAAAAGAGTGTTGAGGCATTTTTAGAAAAGTGTTTTAAAAGGGAAACTTGACTTTATCAGACAAATTAGCTAACTTCGTAAAACGCTCGAAAAAAAACTAATAGCCTCTTTGTCGGTCAATGATTATTCGCAATTATTAGACTTAAACGGGCGCTTAAGACTATGCAAAACAGAAGACTTAAAATATTATTTCCAATTATAATATTCATCTTGCTAATTCCATTTATAGCCATGCAATTTACCGATGAAGTAAATTGGACAGCAGCAGATTTTATAGTCGCGGGAGGTCTATTATTCGGAGCAGGATTGATATCCGAAATTGTAATTAAGAAAACAAAGAATAGAAAACACAAAATGGTTTTATTGGGCGCTATTTTTATTATCCTAATTCTAATTTGGATAGAACTAGCAGTTGGAATATTTGGAACTCCGTTTTCGGGCAATTAAATAAGATAGTAAAAACAAATTCGTAGCAAGATTTGAGTACAACAAGCCATCATGATGAACGCATAGCAAAAATGGTATTTGCCTCGGTTTATCCTCATTATGTTTCGAAAATAGAAAAAAAGTAGAACGAAAGAAGAATTGAATCAAGTAATTGAGTGGTTAACGGGATTCGATGAACACAAATTAGCGGACCTTTTTGAAAAAAAAGAAACATTTGAATCGGTCTTCAAGAAGGCCAAATTGAATCCAAATGCTCAATATATTACTGGCGTAATTTGTGGATATAGGGTCTAAGAAATTGAAAATTCGTTAACGCAACAGGCAAGGTATTTGGACAAGCTATTAGATGAGTTAGCAAAAGGTCGTATGATGGATAAAATTTTACGAGTTGCATAAATTGAAAGTAGATCGACATAAATGATTCAAACTCTACTTCGAACAAAGGCTACAAACAATTATAGACATGCCGTTTAGCGTTTTACAAAAAAACTACCCAATCAAACTGTTTCATCATTCAGCACTTGATGTGGAATCCGCTATCACTTCATGAAAACAAATATAACCCTGAATCAAGTTAAGGATGAAAAACTTAACGTATTAACTTTTTCACAGCTTCAAAATCTAATCCACCATAATTACCAGAACTCATTAAGAGCAACGCTTTCTCATCAAAGTTTTGTGAGAATAAAAAGTCTTTAAAATTGTCTGGATTGGTATAAATAATTAAATCCTCTCGCTGAAAAGCATTAGCGATTTGTTGGTGAGTTACTTCTTCAAGTTTTTTAATTTCTACAGCGTGTGGTGAATAAAATACCACAGCAACATCGGCGGCATCCAGTGCGCCGTTATATTCTTTTAAAAATTCAGCGTTTAAACTACTGTATGTATGCAACTCTAAACAAGCAACCAAAGTTCTGTTTTCATATTGTTCTTTAACAGCATTGGTTGTAGCTTCCACTTTACTTGGTGAATGTGCAAAGTCTTTATACGCTACACTATTTTTACTTTCTGCAATTTTTTCTAAGCGCTTACTAGCGCCTTTAAAAGTGGAAATAGCTTCATAAAAATCGTCCTCATCAATCCCCATATGTTGGCAAATCCATTTAGCTCCAGCAAGGTTATTTAAATTGTGCTTCCCGAATACTTCTATTGGTAATTCTCCTTCTGGCGTTTCTAAAAGTGTTTGTCCGTTTTCAACGGTATATTCTGGGGTTTGATATGCTATTTTTCTAATAGTATTTTCACTAGCTTCAACAACTCGTTTAACCTCTGGATCTTCTTCATTATAATTGATACTTCCCCCTTTTACAATAGAATCGACAAAAATGCTAAACTGCTCTACATAATTTTCGTAGGTAGGAAATACATTAATATGATCCCAAGCAATGCCACTTAGCAGCGCAATATTGGGCTTGTACAGATGAAATTTAGGTCGTCTATCTATTGGTGAACTTAAATATTCGTCACCTTCAAGGATTATAAAATCATTGGTTTCGGTGAGCTTTACCATTACATCAAACCCCTCTAATTGTGCTCCAACCATATAATCAACTTCTCTATCATGATAATGCATAACATGTAAAATCATTGAAGTTATCGTTGTTTTTCCATGACTTCCTCCAATAACTACTCGTGTTTTATGTTTGGATTGTTCATACAAAAATTCTGGATAGCTGTAAATTTTAAGTCCTAATTCTTGGGCTTTTAATAACTCAGGGTTATCTTCTTTGGCATGCATGCCTAGAACAATAGCATCTAAGTTTTTTGTGATTTTTTCTGAAAACCAACCAAATGTTTCTGGCAGTAAGCCTTTTACTTCTAATCTAGATTTTGAAGGTTCGAAAATAGTATCGTCACTTCCTGTTACTTTGTATCCTTTATTGTGTAATGCTAAAGCTAAATTGTGCATTGCAGCTCCCCCAATCGCTATAAAATGTACGTTCATGCTGTGGTTTTGAATTCTAAATATATCACTTAAACTAATCCCGATTTATCGAAAATAAATGGAGTAGTAAATATATGAATTGAAGTTGGAAGCACGAAGACCAAAGACGTAAGTTTTTGCGTTAGAGATTGCAGTGGAAATCCTTTTTTTGAGGTACGAGAAAAAGATTGTAACGTATAGCCCGACCTCCCGATAGCTATAGGGAGTGGTAACTTGCCGTCAGGCAGGCAGGCACCCATCTATTAAAGGTTCAAAATTTTAGATTTTTGCGCTTTAAAAGACTTAATTTTTGGTAGTTGTACTATGGCCAAATTGATATGTTTAAGCGCATCTTTCTTGTTTTTTTGGTGTGTATGAATTTGTGCTAAACGGTAGTGCGCCCAAGCCTTTGGAACACCGTCTTCAGCAGAATAATTTTTGAGATACATAAGCAGACACTGTTCGCCTTTTTGAAGTTGAATATTATACTCTGCAGCCACCTTTCCTATTTGGTAATGCAGTGCATTACGTTGATGATTTTTATGAGCTCGCTCTATGTTTTCAATAGCTTTTTCGGGCTGTTTTTTGTTCTCATAAAAGTTGGTTAACTTATTAAAACAGGTGAGCGAACCACCTTCTTGAATGGCCATTTTATAATATGTTTCGGCTAGTTCTGGTTCGTTATCATACTCGTAAACATAACCTTTTGCTAGGTAACCATCTACTATTGATAGGTTTTCTAACTGTTCTGCATATTTTAGCGACTTGGTTTTACTCCCTCCAAAAATTCCGGGTAATTGCATATATAATTCGACTAGCGCCCAACGTGTATCCATATGATTTTCATCCAGTTCGGCAGCTTTTGTAAAAGCACTTTTAATACTGCCAATTAAGCCAATAGCTTTGAATTTATTTTGTAATGCTTTCATGCCCAAAACGCCACCATATTTGTAATGATAATTCGCTGTGTTAGGTTTAGTATCTACTAATTTTTTATATTCTACGATTGCTTCGTCCCATTTTTTTTGATGTCCAAAAGCATCACCTAATAGTTCTATGGCTTTCATATGATTAGGATGACTGTTTAAAAATCCAGCAATTTGAGTCTCCGCTTTTTTAAACTGTTTCTGATCGAAAAGTGATTGAATTCCATCAAGATTTGCCTGAGAGGAACAAAATATAGGCAACAAAAAAAAGAGCAATACTTTTTGCATAATACAGGTTTGAACAAACAAAAATAAGCTTTTGATTATTAGTTTGTTTCTGATTAAGATAATCTTAAGATTTTATCATTTTAGTAATATGAGTTGTTATTGTTTTATATTCAAAATGATTAACTTCACTAATCAAACGCTTCCATTTATTTATTTATTATTTTTTGGAACGGCTTTTGAGTATACATTATAGACAAAATTAAACACATGAAGCGTTCACTTTTTATATTAATGATTATACTATTTTCAACTTTTTCTCAAGCACAAAATCGGAACTATCAAGATTTATGGACTAAAGTTGAGAAATTTGAAGTTGATGGATTACCTAAATCTGCTTTAAAGCTTCTTGAAGAGATTGAAAAACAGGCTACAAAAGATAAGAACCATCCGCAACTCGTAAAAACAATGCTTTTTAAAAGCAAATATGCTTTGGATTTGATGGAAGATGCGCAATTGAACATTATTAACGACTTCAAAACTAAAATTAATACTAGCGAATTTCCGACGAAAAATATTCTGGAAAATATATTAGCCAATTTGTATTGGCAATATTTTAATCAAAATAGATGGCAGTTTTACAACCGTACCAAAACTGCTGAAAAAGTAGATTCTGAAGATTTTAGAACATGGGATTTACAAACTCTTTTTGATGAAACTCATAAGCATTATCAAAAGTCTTTAGAAAACGGATTGATGCTTCAACAGGAGTCTCTAAAAAAATATAACGCTTTATTAAATGAACAAAAAGAATCTAAAATATATAGACCTACATTATTCGATTTTTTAAGTCATAACGCTTTAGAATTTTATAAGACTAACGAAACGCAAATCGCTAAACCTGTTTATAAGTTTGAAATTGATAATCCTGATTTTTTAGCTGATGTTGAAACGTTTTCAACTTTAAATATGGAATCTAAAGACCTTACGTCGATACAGCTTAATGCTTTAATAATATATAAAAATTTGATGCGCTTTCACTTGAAAGATGAATCTCCTTTTGCATTGGCTGATGTTAATATTGAGCGCTTAAAATTTGTAAATCGGCATGCAACGTTTTCTGACAAACAAGCCCTTTTAGTAGAGACTTTCAAAACTGAAAGTGAGCATTTCAAAGCACATGAAGTTTCAGGTTTATACGATTTTGAAATCGCTTCTATTTACTATCAACAGAGTCAATCTTACCAACCAAAAATCAACCAAGAACAGCGTTGGAAGGCCAAAGAGGCTTTAGAATTGTGTAATCAAGTTATTTCTGAATTTCCAAAAAGTAAAGCTGCTGAAAAATGTACTGTTTTGAAATCTCAAATTGAAGAATTATCGTTTCAAATTACTACCGAAGATTTTTTACCTATTCAAAAACATGGTCGATTATTGTTACGATATAAAAATCTAGATGCGTTAACGTTTAATGCTTACAAAATTTCAGAAAAGCAATATGAGAAGTTTTTAAAGACATATAGAAAAAATGAACAACTCGATTTTATAAAGACTCTTGATGTCAACAAAACTTGGGATAACATCCTAAAAAATGAAGATGATTACCAAACGCATACTACTGAAGTTTTAATTCCTAAACTTGATAATGGCAGATATTTAGTTGTCGCTTTTGTAAAAAGTAAAAAAGAAACCTTTGCTTTTGCCAATATTCAAATAACCAATTTGGCTTTGGTAGAAACGGAAGCTACTGACTATAAACTATTTCAAATTATTGATAGAAATAATGGTTCACCAATTGAAAATGCAAATGTTAACATATCATATGAGTCTAGAAATAATAAAAATTCGTCTTCTGAAAATTATACGACCAACGACTTAGGTGAAATCAAAATTAAAAAAGACAAGAATTGGTATAGAAACGTTAATCTAAAAGTAGAAAGCAGCAATGATGTTGCTCATTTTGGCAATTTTTACATTAACCAAAAGTACAATCAACAAGGAGAAAGGGTTAGTTATAAATCCTTTTTATTTACTGACAGAAGTATTTACAGACCTGGACAAACTGTTTATTTTAAAGGGATTGCTATGAAAACTGAAGACGGAAAGTCTGAAGTTTTAGAGAATGAAAAAGTATATGCTATTTTATATAATGCTAATGGCGAAGAAGTTAAGGAGCTCGAATTTAAAACCAATGAATTTGGATCCGTTTCAGGTGAGTTTATCTTGCCAAATAATGGGTTAAACGGTCAATATTACATTGATTTTGATAGCGGTGACAAAGATTTTTATACTGAACATTATTTCTCCGTTGAAGAATACAAGCGCCCAAAGTTTGAAACAAAATTCAAACCAGTAACTGAAACTTTTAAAATTAATGACTCTATTACCATTAAAGGACATGCTTTAGCTTACGCTGGGAGTAACATTACGGGCGCTGAAGTGGTATATCGCGTGCACAGAAAAGTACAATACCCGCGTTGGTATTTTTGGCACAGACCTTGGATAAATAGTGAACCTCAAGAAATCATACATGGTGAAAGTAAAACCAATGATAAGGGTGAATTTGAAATTACGTTTAAAGCCATTCCAGACCAAAGTGTTGATAAAAGTAGCTTACCTGTTTTTAATTATGAAATTACTGCGGATGTTATCGATTTAAATGGTGAAACCAGAAGCACAAAAACTATTGTGAATATTGGTTATCATGCTTTGATTGCTAATATGAGTGTTGACGAGACTTTGAATAAAATTAAAAAAAATCACAGCATTTATATTGATACTAAAAATCTAAATGGTGAATTTGTTTCTGCAAAAGGAACGATTAAAATATATAAGCTTAAAGCACCAAATGTCGTTTTAAGAACTCGCCCATGGGCTGCTCCAGATTATCAAGAATTATCTCAAGACACTTTTAAAGATTTGTTTCCGCATGATGCATATAATAATGAACACAATTCTGGTACCTGGAAAAAAGGCAAGCTCGTTTTAGAAAAATCGTTTGATACTAAAGACTCCAAAACATTAAAACTTGGTAAGACTAAAAAATGGCAATCGGGGGAATATCTTATCACTTTAGAGAGTAAAGATGAATTTGGTCAATTAGTAAAAGACGAAATAAAAACGGTGTTATATAGTAAAGAGGATAAAGCTCCAGCAGATAATCAACTCTTCACGATTTCTTCAGATAAATCGTCATATAATATTGGTGATATGGTGCATGTAACCCTTGGTTCTGCAGTTAATAATGTATCGGTTACTATTTCTGTAGAAAAGGATAAGAAAATCATCAAAACAGAAATAATTAAACTAAATGCTAATAAAAAAACAATCTCAATTCCTGTTACACAAGATGATTTAGGCGGTTTTGTGTTGCATTATAGTTTTGCGGCGTTTAATAGTTTTAAATCGGGTTCTCAAACAGTTTCAGTGCCATATCCTAAAACGAATTTAGAAATTGAAACACTCACTTTTAGAGATAAGTTACTACCTGGAACCGATGAAACTTGGGAGTTTAAAATTAAAGGACCATATGGAAAAAAAGTTAGCACAGAATTATTGGCAAGTATGTATGATGCTTCTTTAGACCAATTTAAAGCACATGCTTGGAATTTCAATCCTATTCAAAACCCTAATTATTCTGCTTATAGTAGCAGAAGGTCTAATCGCAGTTTTGGTACACAAAACTTTAGAGTATACCAAGATAGGTTTCGTGCTAATTATGTAAATCAAACTTATGACCAATTGAATTGGTTTGGCTTCTATTTTGGGAATAATTACAATTTAAGAATTAGAGGTCATGATAATATTTCAAAAAAACTTAGTGGTCGAGTTGCTGGTGTTCAAATTGTTAAAGATGCCATGGAAGTTGAAGAAACTGTGATACTTAACTCTGAAGCTGATTTAGATGAAGTTGCGTTTGTTGGTGCTGCTCCGCTAAATGAACAAAATTCTAAATCTATTAAACAAGAAGAAAAACCAAATTTTGACAACATCAAAATCCGTAAAAACCTTCAAGAAACTGCCTTTTTCTTTCCAAAATTAAAAACAGATTCAGAAGGAAATGTGCGTTTCAGCTTTACAACACCTGAAGCTTTAACACAATGGAAATTACAATTATTAGCACATACCAAAACTTTGGAAAACGCTACTAAAACGTTAATGACGGTTACTCAAAAAGAGTTGATGGTTATTCCTAACATCCCTCGTTTTTTACGTGAAGGTGATCAAATTACTATAAGCACTAAAATCGCTAATCTTACAGAAAATGAACTTTCTGGGCAGGCAGTTTTAATTTTAACCGATGCCATTTCAGGAAAAGATATTAATGCAAATCTTGGTAATTCAGAAAATAATAAAACATTTGCCGTTGATGCTAAAGGCAACACACAAGTGTCTTGGTCTTTACGAATTCCTGAAGATGTAAAAGCAATTCAATATAAAGTAATTGCCAAATCGGAAACATTTAGCGATGGTGAACAAAGCGCATTACCTGTTTTAAGTAATCGCATATTGGTTACCGAAACCTTGCCAATGTGGGTTAGAAGTAATCAAACAAAAACGTTCACTTTAGATAAGTTGAAGACTAATACCTCAACGACACTTAAAAATCATAAGTTGACTTTGGAAGTGACTTCCAATCCGGCGTGGTATGCGTTACAAGCTTTACCTTATTTAATGGAGTATCCTTATGATTGTAATGAGCAAACGTTTTCTAGGTATTACGCAAACGCTTTGGCAAGCCATATTGCAAATTCAAATCCTAGAATACAGGAAGTTTTCAACCAATGGAGAAATAGAGATGCGCTACTTTCAAATTTGGAAAAAAATGAAGAATTAAAGTCTATTCTCATTCAAGAAACACCTTGGTTACGAGATGCGCAAAGTGAAACCGAACAGAAAAAACGCATCGCTTTATTATTCGATTTAAACAAAATGAATAATGAGTTACAATCCGCCATTGATAAATTGAAAGCTAACCAAATGCCATCTGGTGCTTGGGCTTGGTTTAAAGGTGGTGATGAGAACCGATACATCACACAACATATTATTTCTGGCTTTGGGCATCTTTCTAAACTAGGTGTCACCCTGAGCGCAATCGGAGGGTCTCAAAATCAAATAATTCAAAAAGCCATCAAATATTTGGATGATGAATTTGTAAAAGAATATAAAAACATTAGAAAATATAATGCAAAAGTTGACTTAAACAAAGATCATTTAAGCCATACACAATTGCATTATCTATACATGCGTAGTTTCTTCTCAGAAATTAAAAAAACTAATGAAGCAGAAAAAATAAGTGATTACTACCAAACACAAATTAAAAAATACTGGTTATCGCATTCGTTATATTCAAAAGGATTAATGGCTTTAGTATCTCATAGAAACAACGATGTAAAAACAGCTTCTAAGATTTTGAAATCTTTAAAAGAGACCAGTATCAATTCAGAGGAATTAGGCATGTATTGGAAAGCTAACACAAACTCTTGGTATTGGTATCAAGCACCTGTTGAAACACAAGCCTTATTAATTGAGGCTTTTGGTGAAATTGAAAATGACACCAAAACCATTGACAATTTAAAAATCTGGTTACTTAAAAATAAGCAAACAAGTCGCTGGAAAACCACTAAGGCGACCACCGATGCTGTTTACGCATTACTGCTTCAAGGTAGTGATTGGTTAAGCGTAACCGATATGGTAGATGTGGTTTTAGGTGGACACGAAATAAACCCTAAAAAACTAGAAAATTTAAAAGTTGAAGCTGGAACAGGATATTATAAAACGGCTTGGAATACTTCTGAAATTAAACCAGAAATGGGAGAAGTAAAAATTACTAAAAAAGGAAAAGGTATGGCTTGGGGCAGTTTATACTGGCAATATTTTGAGGATTTAGACAAGATAACTTCAGCCGAAACACCACTTAAATTAAAGAAAAAACTATTCCTTAAAACCAATACAGATACTGGAGAAGAAATTTCAGAAATCAATACTGAAACGAATTTAAAGGTTGGCGATTTGGTTAGAGTAAGAATTGAATTACGTAGCGATAGGGACATGGAATTTTTACACATGAAAGATATGCGCGCTTCTGGATTAGAACCTGTAAACGTAATATCTAAATACAAATGGCTAGATGGTTTAGGGTATTATGAAAGCACAAAAGATGCTTCAACAAACTTCTTTTTTGATTATTTACCAAAAGGTGTTTACGTATTTGAATACGATTTGCGAGTGAATAATGCAGGTAATATGAGTAATGGCATTACAACCATTCAAAGTATGTATGCACCAGAATTTAGCAGCCATAGTGAAGGTACAAGAATTAGTATTGAGTAAAAAAAATTAGTTAAAACACGTTGTTCAGACAAAGGTGAAAATGGTTTTGTTTACAATATTTCATTATACCCAAATCCTGCTCAAAGTATTTTGAATTTAAAGTTTGAAAGCAATAGATTCTCTAATTTGAAAGTTGAAATAATCAGTTTAGATGGAAAAAAAGTAAAGTCTTCTAGTCTTTCTAATTACGAAAACACGCAAATTGATATTAGCAATTTAAGCCAAGGCGTTTATCTAACAAATTTCTATTCAGGTCGTGTATTAATTGCTAGTAAAAAGTTCGTTAAAAACTAATTATTTTTCTGGAGGATACCCCGATAATACTTTTTCAACAATAGCATGTAATCGCACTTCTCTTTTTTCTGGAGTGGCTTTTAGATTAAAACTAGATTCGCTAATGGCTTGCCAAAAGGGCTGTTTTTTATTTTCGTCGACAAAATCGATAGTGATTTGTCTATTGATATTGGCTTGACCTAATGGTAATCCTATTGAAATACCACCTCCAACATTTCGTCCGCTACCCCCTATTCCAATACCAACAGTTTGTCTTTGTGGAGCTTGATATTCTGCACTTTTAATATCAATAAAAAAGTCTGGATCTTCTGAGACATTTAACCCTTTTACTTTCAATTTAGCATCTATCGCATTTAATAAACGTTCGGTATCCAAATCGCTTAGACCTGTTTTCATCTCTGCATAATATTGATAGGTTTTATAAGTACTGAAGTTTGTAGTTTTATTATAATCGTAATTAACACGAATGGGGGCGCATGATACAATAATTAGAGTTAAAAAAGTAACTTTTAGAAATCGCATGAGACTGTATTTAAATTTGATGAGATCCTCACCTTAATCAGAATTAGTTCAACTAGTCAATTATAAAAAATTGAAGTCTCACTAAGTTAATAAAAAATTATTTCAATGTTGCTTTTTTGTTCTGTTGCTGCGTTAAGGATTGAAGTGGAAATCCTTTTTGATACATTGATGAACTATTAATTATGTTTAAGATATGAATTAATAGATTGCGACGTCCTTCGTCCTTGCAATGCCGTTTTCAAAAAAAATTGCAACGTAAAGCCCGATTCTTGGTGTAACCTGCCTGCCGGCAGGCAGGCGCCCAAAATATAAACTTATTAGCTACAATATTTGCAAATTTAAAATCATATTTAGATATTTGTCTAAATACCTAATTGATGAATTATTTATTTAAAGCTTTAAATGACGAAACGCGAAGGCAAATTTTAGACTTGCTGAAAGATAAAGATATGACTGCTGGTGATATTGCGAATGCTTTTAATATTTCGAAACCGAGTATTTCGCACCATTTGGATATTTTGAAACGTGCGGATTTAGTTTCGAGTGAGAAAACGGGACAATTTATTACCTATTCCATAAATACAACCATTTTAGAAGATGTGCTTCAATGGATTATAACTTTAAAAAAATAATATCATGAATATAAAGAAGGAAATACCTTTACTACTAGTTGTTTTGATTCCGTTTGTTTATTTAGCCTATATATGGAGTTCCTTACCTGATACAGTGCCACTCCACTGGAATTACAAAGGTGAAATTGATGATTGGGGAAATAAATCTTCACTAATATTTATAACCTTTTTACTTTCTGGGTTAACTTATATCTTATTTACAGTTATCCCCTTTATTGATCCTAAAAAAAGAATCCAAACGATGGGTAACAAATACCACAATTTAAAATTTTTGATGGTATTATTTATGTCTGCCTTAGCAGTGTTTATTATTTATAGCGCAAAAGAGCAATCAATTACCAACCCCTCATTTATCTATCTGGCCATAGGTTTACTGTTTATGCTTTTGGGAAATTATATGAAGATCATAAAGGCAAATTACTTTATTGGGATTAGAACGCCATGGACATTAGAGTATGAATCCATTTGGAAAAGCACGCATAAGCTAGCAAGCAAAATATGGTTTGTTGGTGGCTTAGCGATAGTGATTTCTAGTTTAACAACTAATAAAGATTTTAATGGTATTTTCTTTATTTCGGTAATCACATTATTAGCTATAATTCCTGTTGTTTATTCTTATATGGAATATAGAAAGCTAAAAAAATAAAAAATCTATTTAAGCATTCAACATCTTCCACAACACATCTTTAAGCTCTGTAATACCTTTTTGAGCAACAGATGAAATAAATAAATATGGAATAGGAAGTTCGTTATCTAACTCGATTTTCATTTCCGCCTGAAGTTCATCATCAAGCATATCGCTTTTCGAAATAGCTATGATCCGATCTTTATCAAGCATTTCTGGATTGTATCTTCGAAGTTCATCTAATAGAATATCGTATTGCTTTTTGATGTCCTTAGCATCTGCAGGAATTAAAAACAACAGAATAGAGTTTCGCTCGATATGACGTAAAAAATAATGTCCAAGTCCTTTACCTTCAGCAGCACCTTCGATGATTCCAGGAATATCTGCCATTACAAAGGTTTGAAAATCACGGTATTTTACAATCCCTAAATTTGGTTTGAGTGTTGTAAATTCATAATCAGCTATTTTAGGTTTTGCCGAAGTAACAACCGATAATAATGTTGACTTTCCGGCATTAGGAAATCCTACCAATCCAACATCAGCAAGTACTTTTAACTCCATGGTTACGTACTTTTCTTCCATGGGAATTCCTGGTTGCGCGTAACGTGGTGTTTGATTAGTTGAACTTTTAAAATGCCAATTTCCTAAACCACCTTTACCGCCTTCTGCCACTATTATTTCCTCACCATCTTTGGTGATTTCAAAAAGGATATCATTAGTTTCTGTATCACGAATCACAGTACCTAATGGCACATCAACGTAAACATCTTCACCATCAGCTCCAAAACTTCTACCACTACTGCCATGTCCTCCATGTCCAGCTCTTGAGTGCTTTCTAAACTTTAAATGAAGTAGTGTCCAAAGGTTAGACTTCCCACGAACAATAACATGACCTCCACGACCACCATCTCCACCATCCGGCCCACCTTTTGTGATATACTTTTCACGATGTAAATGCACAGAGCCTTTACCTCCGTTTCCGGACGACACAAACATTTTTACGTAGTCTACAAAATTTCCTTCAGTCATGATTTCTGTCGTTCCCTCGAAGGTGGGAATCTTTTAAATTGGAGTTCTAAAATATTAAGAACTAGAGCTTTAATTCCAAAGTTATAGTTCTTATTTATGAGATTCCTGTCTTCGCAGGAATGTGCATTATAAATTATCTATCGTAGCGCTCAAACGCTCTGTGATATCATCAATACTACCAACACCATCCACTCCAAAATATTTATCTTGAGCCGTGTAGTAGTCTTTTAATATAGCCGTTTCATCGTAGTATACTTTAATTCTGTTTCTAATTACAGTTTCATCAGCATCATCTTTTCTTCCACTAGTTTTTCCTCTTTCAAGTAAACGCTTTACTAAAACCTCATCATCAACCTCTAAAGCAATCATGGCATTAATTTGAGAATCTTTATTATCCATTAACGTGTCTAAAGCTTCAGCTTGAGCATTAGTACGTGGAAAGCCATCAAATATAAATCCCTTTGCATCCGCATTTTTTTCTACCTCAGCACTAAGCATATCAATAGTCACTTGATCTGGAACCAAACCACCTTTTTCTATGTAAGACTTCGCTAACATGCCCAAAGCGGTATCGTTTTTCATGTTATATCTAAAAACATCACCTGTAGAAATATGTACTAAATCATATTTCTCTTTTAAAAATTCTGCTTGTGTTCCTTTGCCTGCTCCCGGAGGTCCAAATAGCACTAAGTTAGTCATGTGTTGTGTTTCTTTAATTTGATAGACCTCTGGTAAATTTCTCCCTAAGCCATCATAATCTAAACCGTATCCAACTATGAATTTATCAGGGATTTCAATACCAACATAATGTAGCTTAAAGTCTTTTTTGTACGCTGTGGGTTTGTGAAAAAGCGTTGCAATTTTTAATGATTTTACATTTTCGTTTTTAAAAATCCGGTGAACCTCATGTAACGTATTCCCCGTATCAATAATATCTTCTAGAATAATTACGGTACGTCCCGTTAAATCTTGAGTTAACCCTATTAATCTCTGAATATCTTCTGTAGACTTCAGTCCTTCATAAGACGCTAATTTTATAAAAGTAACCTCGCATGTTTTTGGATACTTTTTAACAAAATCGCTGGTTAACATAAATGACCCATTTAGGATACCAATAAACACAGGAATTTCATCTCCTACATCTTCAGCTATTTCATCAACTAAACGCTGTAAAGCGTCATCAATTTCTTGAGCAGAAATAAAGGGTTTAAAATATTTATCGTGTAGCTTTATCACAAGGACTAATTTTTAAAGAGGCAAAGATAATCAATAGATTAAGTAATACCCATTTTTTGATTTACGAATTAGGAACTATTTTAAGATTTAAGTGTATTTTTGCGTATCGTTATTTGGGTTTCATTAAAAGCATTTCAATGAATTACTTTTCTTCAAATTTTAAACTTGGTATTCTTGGTGGCGGCCAATTGGGTAAAATGCTACTTTATAATACCAGAAAGTTTGACATCTTTACTTCGGTTTTAGATGCCAATGAAGAAGCTCCATGTAAAATTTCTAGTAACGAATTTCATTTGGGAGACTTGATGGATTATAATGCTGTATACAATTTTGGAAAACGAGTCGATGTTTTAACTATTGAAATTGAAAACATAAATATTGATGCTTTAGAAACTCTTGAAAAAGAAGGGATTAAAGTATATCCTGCTTCAAAAACACTAAGAACTATTCAAAATAAAGCAAAACAAAAACTATTTTATAGAGATAACAATCTTCCCACCTCTGATTTTACCCGATTTGCTTATTTATCTGAAATAGAAGACGCTATTGGCAATGGCGGTTTAGAATTTCCATTTGTATGGAAGGCTGCACAGTTTGGATATGATGGTAATGGAGTAAAGATCGTTAGAAACTTATCGGATTTGGAAGATCTACCAAAGGGTGAATGTATAGCTGAAGATTTAATTCCATTTAAAAATGAATTAGCTGTTATTGTAGCAAGAAGTGTATCTGGTGAAACTAAAACGTATCCCGTAGTAGAAATGGAATTTCACCCCGAAGCTAACCAAGTAGAGTACGTTATTTGTCCTGCTAGAATTTCTAATGAAATTGCAAAAAAGGCTGAGGAGGTTGCACTAAAAGCATCCAAAGCGTTCAATCACGTTGGGTTATTGGCTGTTGAAATGTTTCAAACGAATGATGATGAAATTTTAGTAAATGAAGTAGCACCAAGACCTCATAATTCTGGCCACCAAACTATCGAAGCAAGTTATACCTCGCAATTTGAACAACATATTAGGGCTATTTTAGATTTACCTTTAGGGCGAACAGACAGTAAAGTTGGTGGCGTTATGGTTAATCTTGTCGGTGCGGAGGGTTACACTGGAAATGTAATATATGAAAATATTGAAAATATAATGAATATGGATGGTGTAACACCCCATATTTATGGTAAAAAGCAAACACGACCCTTCAGAAAAATGGGACATGTAACCATTGTAAATGAAGATTTGAATGAAGCTAGACGTATTGCTGAAGAAGTAAAGAAAAGTATAAAAGTTATAAGCGAATAGACATGAGTAAAGTTGGCGTTATTATGGGAAGTAAAAGTGATCTTCCCGTTATGCAAGATGCTATAGACATCTTAAAAGGTTTTGATATAGAAGTTGAAGTGGATATTGTTTCGGCACATCGTACACCTGAAAAATTATTTGATTATGGCAAGCATGCGCACACCAGAGGATTTTCTGTTGTCATTGCTGGTGCTGGTGGAGCGGCACATTTACCCGGCATGATTGCTTCTTTATCACCGCTTCCAGTTATTGGTGTTCCAGTAAAAAGCAGCAACTCTATTGATGGTTGGGATTCCGTTTTATCAATTCTACAAATGCCTGGTGGTGTTCCTGTTGCTACCGTTGCATTAAACGGGGCAAAAAACGCGGGTATTTTAGCCGCTCAAATTATTGCCACTAGTGACACATGTGTGCTAGACAAAATTTTAGCTTATAAAGAAGGATTGAAGATGAAAGTAAACGAATCCGCCAAAGATTTAAAATAAAAAAAGTCCCGAAATTATTCAGGACTTTTTAGCTATTAACAAATAATTCTCATGAGTTAGTCACTCGTCGTATTATCGGGAGTAAAAGTATAACTAAATATACTATGCAAACATAATACATCGTGTTTTTAACATATTCTCTGAATAAATGACAAATAAAACATTAATTACTTCATTTAACACTAAATATAATACTGCTCCTTTCAGAATAATTCAAACAGAAGATTTTCTACCAGCTTTCAAGGAAACTATAAAAATGGCTAAAAAGGAGATTGATACTATTGTTATTAACCCTAAAAAACCTTCGTTTGAGAATACTATTGAAGCTCTGGACTTTTCTGGAGAACAACTCGATAGAATTTCTAGTATTTTTTTCAACTTAAATTCGGCTGAAACTAATGAAGCTATTCAGAAAATAGCGCAGGAGGTTTCGCCTTTATTGTCAGAATTCAGTAATGATATAACTTTAAATGAAGACTTATTTAAGCGCGTTAAGACCGTTTATTATTCTAAACCTGAATTAAATTTAACTACAGAACAAACTACATTACTAGATAAGAAATATAAAAGTTTCTCAAGAAACGGGGCGAATTTACCTGAAGACAAAAAAATACAACTTAGAGAAATTGACAAAAAATTAAGTACACTAAAACTTAAATTTGGTGAAAATGTATTAGCAGAAACTAACAAATTTGAAATGCTAATTACGGATGAATCTAATTTATCTGGACTTCCAGAAGGAACAAAAGAAGCTGCAAAACAGTTAGCAGAATCAAAAGAAAAAAAAGGCTGGTTATTTACTTTAGATTATCCTAGCTATATTCCATTTATAACTTACGCAGACAATCGCGATTTGCGTAAAAAACTGTCTTTAGCTGCTGGAGCAAAAGCATTTAAAGGTGATGCATTAGACAATCAAAATAATGTGCTTCAAATTGCTATACTTAGATATGAACGAGCTAATTTGTTAGGTTATAAAACGCATGCGCATTTTGTTTTAGAGGAGCGCATGGCAGAAACGCCTGAAACAGTTCTAAAATTTTCAAATGATTTATTAGAAAAAGCAAAACCAGCGGCTGAACGAGAGTATAAAAAGCTCGAAAACTTCGCGAAAGATCGAGATAATATTGATCAATTACAAAAATGGGATGGCGCCTATTATTCTGAAAAATTAAAACAAAAACTATTTAGTCTAGATGACGAATTACTAAAACCATACTTCAAATTAGAAAACGTTATTAACGGTACATTTACCATCGCTAATAAATTGTTCGACTTAAACTTTGAAGAAATTGATACGATTGACAAATACCATGAAGATGTTTTAACTTATAAAGTTACAGACTCAAAAGGTGATTTTATTTCTATTTTTTATGCAGATTTTTTTCCGCGATCAGGAAAACGTAATGGCGCGTGGATGACCTCCTACAAACCACAATACATTAAAAATAAAGAAAATAGCAGACCACATATTTCTATTGTTTGCAACTTCACAAAACCTACAAAAACAAAGCCATCTCTTTTAACTTTTAATGAAGTTACAACATTGTTTCATGAATTCGGACATGCTCTGCATGGTATGTTAGCGAACACCAAATACCCTAGTTTATCTGGCACAAGTGTGTTCTGGGATTTTGTAGAGTTACCAAGTCAGGTTATGGAAAATTGGTGTTATGAGAAGGAAGCTTTAGAATTATTTGCAACGCATTACGAAACTGGAGAAGTGATTCCTATGGAATTAGTTGAAAAAATAAAAGATTCTGCTACATTTCATGAAGGGATGCAAACGTTACGCCAATTAAGTCTTGGTTTATTAGATATGAGTTGGCATAGTCAGGATCCAACAAGTATAAAATCGGTAAAAACGTATGAAGATGACGTATTTAAAAACACATCTCTATATCCGAAAACAAAAGAAACCTGCATGAGTACTTCCTTTTCTCATATATTTCAAGGCGGATATTCCTCTGGTTATTATAGTTACAAATGGGCAGAAGTATTAGATGCTGATGCTTTTGAATATTTCAAACAAGAGGGTATCTTTAATAAAAGGGTTGCTGATAAATTTAAAAACCATGTTTTAAGCCAAGGCGGAACTGAAAACCCAATGACACTTTACAAACGTTTTAGAGGCCAAGAACCCCAGCCTGAAGCTTTACTAAGACGTGCAGGATTAATTTAAAACAGTAAGGGTTTTCGAAAATTGAAATTGAAGATGCTTCATTAAGAATTGCTCAATTAGTATTATTTATGGAAATAAACTAAGCATTACAAATTCATTTTTTTAGTTTATTTTTGAAATTAAGAAAAACAATTGCTAAATAATGTCTAACCATCAAATTAATCCCAATAAGTGGATCGATTTATATTCAGATTACCTCTTTAATTATACGATATCTCGCGTTAGTGATAGAGAAATTGCACAAGATTTGGTGCAAGACACTTTTTTAGCGGGTTTAAAATCTATGAAAAACTTTAAAGGAGAAGCTAGTGAGCGCACATGGCTTATTTCTATTTTAAAGCGAAAAATTATAGATTATTACCGAAAGATAAATTCGAATAAAGGAAAAGCTGAAGTTAGAATAAATTACAACGACTCTGAAAGTGAAGGTGACTGGTTAGAGGAACGCGTTGCAGACCCATTTGATAAAACTGCTGAAGACACTTTGCAGAACAGTGAACTAGGAGACGCAATACATAACTGTCTAGAAAAATTACCAAAAAAGCAAGCTGATGTTTTTAAAATGAAAACTATTCTTGGTTATGAGACTGAAGTTATTTGTAATGAATTAAATATTACGGCGTCTAATTTGTGGGTAATCATTCATAGAGCGCGAACAGGTATGGCAGATTGCTTAAAACAAAATTGGTTTTAATTATGAGTAAAATGAAGGTTATGATTCCTTGTGATGAAGCGAATCTCGTTTGTGACAAAACACAATATAAGGAAGCTACTTTATGGGAAAAAATAAAGCTAAATATCCATTTAATTTATTGTAAAGTCTGCAGAAAGTATTCTAAAAACAATAAAACCCTGTCTAAAACAATAAAAAAATCCAATATTGAGTGTCTAGACAAGACGTGCAAAGACACTATGAAGAAAGACTTCGAAAAAGTATTGAAAGAAGTTTCTAATTAAAAGCTAGTAATATAATTAGCCACAATATTGGCAATCCTTCCACCCAAAAAGAACTGTAATATTTGTTTTGTTCTATTTTAGAATAAAGTAAAAAAAGTAATGTAACTAGCAAAACTACAAGCAGCACTATAATTCCATTTACAGTTATCTCATCTTTAAAAAATTCTAGTAAAAATACAGATAACGTTAAGGCTACACCTATTATTTTGGTTTGCTTTACTCCTATTTTTTGTGGTATGGTTGAGAGCTTTAAGTTGTCAAACTTTAAATCTCGTATTTCAAAAGGCAGCATTAAAAGTATAACAAAAATATACCGCTGTACACCAGTTATTAAAACATCCGCACTTATTGGTAGCTCATGACTTAATAGGGGCAAAAAAACCGTAACTCCTGTCCAAACAGCTGCTATAACATAAACTTTAAGTCCACCAATACTTCTTAGATTATTCTGTTTATCAATAAAAATTCGTTTTGGCAAAAATGGAATTGCATAGAAAAATGTAATCCCTCCAAATATGACGATATAAACTAACATCAAAGAAGGTAGTTTTAAGCCATAATAACCCATCAAAACAAAGCTTATCAAAGAAAATATTTGAATAACTTTCAACCAACGCGCCAACCTTCTATGATGAAATTTTGCAATTCCAAAATACTTCACAAAGTTATAGCCGGTAATGGTAGCGTAAAACACGAAATAAAGTATGTCTTCATCATACTGAATATCATACTCAACTAGAGTGATGTAGGTAAGCCCATAAACAGCTAAAGCGACATGAATACTACTGTTGATGTAAAAATTAAAAAATTGTTTCAAAAAGGTCATAAAACAAAAGTAACTAAAGTGTTGATAACGTATATGAATAGTTAAAAACTTTCCATTTTGCTCAATAAAACACATTAAATATTACGTATTTTTGCGAATTATATAATTAAATCCTGCTTAATGAATACGAATGCTTTCGCTTTACGTCACATTGGTCCTAGAGAAGAAGACCAAAAACTTATGTTAGAAACTTTAGGTTTAGACTCCTTAGCTCAGTTAATTTCTGAAACTATCCCTGACGACATTCGCTTAAAAAACGGTTTAAATTTGGAGGAACCAATGACGGAATATGAGTATTTATTACATATTCATGATTTGTCTAAAAAAAATAAAGCTCGCAAAACTTATATAGGTTTAGGCTACCACCCCACTATTATGCCTGCTGTTATTCAAAGAAATATTCTTGAAAACCCAGGTTGGTATACGGCTTACACACCTTACCAAGCTGAAATAGCCCAAGGAAGGTTAGAAGCATTATTGAATTTTCAAACCATGGTCATAGACCTTACCGGAATGGAAATTGCAAACGCCTCGTTACTTGATGAGAGTACAGCAGCAGCAGAAGCGATGAGTTTACTTTTTGCAGTACGCGAACGCGATCAGAAAAAAGCAGGAATAAATAAGTTTTTTGTTTCTGAAAACATATTACCACAAACTTTATCATTATTACAGACAAGATCAACGCCTATTGGTATTGAATTAGTCATTGGAAAAGAAGAAGCATTTGATTTCTCAGAAGAATTTTTCGGAGCTATTTTACAATACCCTGGAAAAGATGGTCAAATTACCAATATAAAATCATTTATTAACCAAGCCAATAACGCTAGAATTAAAGTGGCTGTTGCAGCCGATATTTTAAGCTTAGTGAAGTTAGAAGCGCCAGGTAAATTTGGAGCTGATGTGGTTGTAGGAACCACACAACGTTTTGGTATCCCAATGGGTTATGGAGGCCCTCATGCCGCATATTTTGCAACCAAAAAAGCTTATAAACGAGACTTACCTGGTCGAATTATTGGGGTTACTAAAGATGCAAATGGTAACCGCGCACTGCGTATGGCTCTGCAAACTCGCGAGCAACATATTAAAAGAGATAAAGCTACGTCTAACATTTGTACTGCTCAAGTACTATTAGCAGTAATGGCTAGCACATATGCGGTCTATCATGGTCCTCAAGGTTTGAGATTTATAGCTAATAACGTTCATAACAAAACAGCCACCTTAGCTAAAGCACTTGAAGCGTTAGGATACGAGCAGATTAACACGTCTTATTTTGACACACTGCAAGTAAAAACTAAGGCAAAAAAGATTAAGAAAGTTGCTACTGAAAAGAAAGTAAATCTGTATTATCCAGATAAACACACAGTAACCATTTCAGTAAATGAAACGACATCAATAAGAGACATTAATTATTTGATTTCAATTTTTGCTGAAGCGGCAAAGAAAGAAACTATTATAATTTCTTCAGTTGAACAAGCCAATAATATTTCAGAACTTATTCAAAGACAATCTGATTTCTTATCTGAACCTGTTTTTAATACCTATCATTCTGAAACAGAATTAATGCGCTATATCAAAACTTTAGAACGTAAAGATTTAGCCTTAAATCATTCTATGATTGCATTAGGGTCGTGTACAATGAAATTAAATGCGGCGTCTGAAATGCTACCATTGAGTTGGTTTAAGTGGGGCAACATACACCCTTTTGTGCCTTTAAAACAAGCCAAAGGATATTTAACAATTTTAAAAGAGCTAGAAGATCAATTAACAGAAATCACAGGTTTTGCCGCGACATCATTACAACCAAATTCTGGAGCTCAAGGCGAGTTTGCAGGCCTTATGGTTATAAAAGCGTACCACGAATCTCGTGATGACCATCATAGAAACATTTGTTTAATTCCTTCATCTGCGCATGGCACAAATCCTGCGAGTGCCATTATGGCGGGCATGAAGGTTGTTGTTACCAAATCAACTGAAGAGGGTAATATCGATGTTGATGATTTACGCGAAAAGGCAGAATTACATAAAAACAATCTTTCAGCTTTGATGGTTACCTACCCATCTACTCATGGTGTTTACGAATCTGCAATCAAAGAAATTACACAAATCATTCATGATAACGGCGGACAAGTATATATGGACGGAGCAAACATGAACGCCCAGGTTGGCTTGACTAATCCCGGGAATATTGGTGCTGACGTTTGCCACCTCAACTTACATAAAACTTTTGCTATACCTCATGGCGGCGGAGGTCCTGGCGTTGGTCCTATTTGTGTTGCAGAACAACTTGTACCATTCTTACCTGGAAATCCTTTAGTTAAAACTGGAGGAGACAAGGCTATCACTGCAATTTCCGCAGCACCTTTCGGTTCTGCTTTAGCATGTCTTATTTCGTATGGGTATATAAAAATGCTTGGAGCTCAGGGCTTAACGGAATCTACTAAAATCGCCATTTTAAATGCTAATTATATAAAACATCGTCTTGAAGGAAGTTTTGAAACCTTATATTCTGGTGAACGTGGTCGTGCAGCACATGAAATGATTATAGATTGCAGACCTTTTAAAGTTCATGGTATTGAAGTTACAGATATAGCAAAACGCTTAATGGATTATGGATTCCACGCTCCAACAGTTTCATTCCCCGTTGCTGGCACTATGATGATTGAGCCTACAGAAAGTGAAAGCAAAGCCGAAATGGATCGTTTTTGCGATGCCATGATTTCCATTAAAAAAGAAATAGATAGCCTATCAAAAGAAGATGATAATAACGTCTTAAAAAACGCACCTCATACTTTAGACATGATCACTGCTAACGAATGGTATTTCCCATATTCTCGTGAAAAAGCTGCATTTCCATTAGACTATGTAAGGAATAACAAGTTTTGGCCAAGTGTAAGGCGTGTTGATGATGCCTACGGAGACAGAAATTTAATTTGTTCCTGTGCGCCTATAGAAGACTATATGGAGGCCTAAAATCAGGCTTTGAACATCGTAAAATTCTTTTAAAGTGAGTTTTAATTCATTTAAAAAAAATTATTTTGCTTGAAAGAAAAAAAATATAATAATTTTCATATTTATGAACATTAAAATTACAGGTAGAGGAAGCTATATCCCAGCAAATATTGAAAAAAACGAAGACTTCTACAATCATGAATTTCTAAATAGTGATGGATCTTCAATAAAAGCACCTAACGAAGTTATTGTAAAGAAGTTTAAAGCAATTACGGGTATTGACGAACGTCGTTATGCTAAAAAGCATTTAAACACATCTGATTTAGCTTCATTTGCAGCTGAAAAAGCTATAGAAAATGCAAAAATTGATCGTGAAGAATTAGATTACATTATAGTTGCTCATAATTACGGCAATGTTAGCCATGATAGTATTCAAAGTGATACAGTACCAAGTATTGCCACAAGGGTTAAACATCTTCTTAGGATTAAGAATCCAAAATGTGTTGGATATGATTTACTTTTTGGATGTCCTGGTTGGGTTGAAGGAGTTATACAAGCCAATGCATTTATAAAATCTGGAATTGCAAAAAAATGTTTAGTAATTGGTGCTGAAACATTGTCTCGTATTTTAGATCCTCATGATAGAGATTCTATGATTTATAGTGATGGTGCTGGTGCTGTAATTATTGAATCTACAGATGATGAAGGTGGTATTATTGCCCATGAGTCTGCTACGCACGCTTTCGATGAAGCACATTTCATATACTTCGGTGAAACTAACAGCCAAGATTCTGAAGACGACCGTCGTTACATAAAAATGTATGGGCGAAAAATTTATGAATTCGCATTAACCAACGTTCCTTTGGCTATGAAATCTTGTCTTGATAAAAGCGGTGTTAATATTTCTGATGTAAAAAAAATATTGATACATCAAGCTAATGAAAAAATGGATGAAGCTATTGTAAAACGTTTTTACCAGCTTTACAATATGGAAATGCCAGAAAATATTATGCCAATGAGTATCGGTAAATTAGGGAATTCTAGTGTGGCAACTATTCCTACTTTATATGATATCATTTTAAATGGCAATATAGAAAATCAAGAAATAAATAAAGGAGACGTTATTATTTTTGCAAGTGTTGGTGCTGGTATGAATATCAATGCTATTGTTTACAAACAATAATAATGTACGAGAAAACTTTTCCGAATAAACGTTTCAAAAAAACTATTGAGTTTTTAGAAAAACATGTTTCAAATACTGAATCTATTCTAGATTTAGGTGTTGTGAATCCGTTTACTAAAATCATGCAAGAACGCGGATATTCAATAGAAAATACTCAAGGCGAAGATTTAGATACAGACACTTCCACAATTGAAAATTCTGACGCTAATATCGTAACTGCTTTCGAAATATTTGAACACTTGCTCTCCCCCTTCACGGTTTTAAAATCTATAAAATCAAATAGATTAGTTGCTAGCATACCTCTTAAATTATGGTTTTCTTCAGCATATAGAAGCAAAACAGATATACTCGATAGACACTATCATGAGTTTGAAGACTGGCAGTTTGATTGGTTATTAGAAAAAGCAGGATGGAAAATTATTGATCGCGAAAAATGGACCAACCCAACAAAAAAAATTGGGATTCGTCCAATTTTAAGATGGTTTACCCCAAGATATTATATTGTTTACGCTGAAAAAGTTTAATTTAGAGTTTTAAACTTTCAAAATCAATTGAACTTTTCCATTATCATTCCCGCCCACAACGAAGCTGATTCAATTGGTCTCACACTTTATTCTTTGGCTAATCAAACTATAAAACCAAAGCAAATTATTGTAGTTAATGATAATTCAACTGACACCACTCAATCTGTCGTAGAAAGTTATGCTCAAAAGCACTCTTTTATTTCTCTGATCCATAATAAATCGTCCAACCAACATTTACCAGGTTCGAAAATTATAAATGCATTTTATAAAGGTTATGAAACTTTAGATGATGACTATGATGTGATTTGTAAGTTTGATGCCGACTTAATTTTTGCTAACAACTATCTTGAACAATTGGCGCATCATTTTAAAAACAATGACAAACTAGGTATGGTTTCAGGGTTTTGCTATATCGAAAAAAATGGCGAATGGATTTTAGAAAATTTAACTAGAAAAGACCATATTCGCGGTGCATTAAAAGCTTATAGAAAAGACTGTTTTCTTGAAATTGGAAAATTAAAACCCTCAATGGGCTGGGACACAGTTGATGAATTGCTAGCTCAATATTACGGCTGGCATATTCTAACAGATGAATCGTTACACGTTAAACACTTAAAGCCTACAGGAATAAGTTATAACAAAGCCTCAAAATATTTACAGGGTGAAGCTATGTATAAAATGCGTTATGGTTTTTTAATCACAATAATTTCAGCTCTAAAATTGGCTCATAAAAAAGGAAGCTTCTCTTTATTTAAAGATTATATGTCTGGTTATTTTAAAGCAAAAAAAGAAAAAATTGATTTTTTAGTATCTGAAGAAGAAGGTAAGTTTATTAGAAATCTTAGATGGAAAGGAATACTTAAAAAGTTTAGTTAAAACTCCAACCTTTATAACTGCTTGAAGCTTCTAATTTATCTTCAAGAACATCCTCTAATTCAGGAAAAAAATCAATTCCAGTAAGAGCTTCTACTTCATCCACTGAAACCACAAATTCATACAATGGTTTACTAGATTTTTTATGAGGCATCAAAAATGCAATTATTTTAGTTTTGCCAGTATTATTATCAATCAAAACTTTATAAAACTGGTTAGGAACCGAAACATCTTCCGTCCCAATAGTATTCATTTCCCCTTTTAAAACACCTCCTGTTACCACAAAAATTCCATCATATTTTATTGCCCAATAACGCACTTTCTGCTCTAAAGTATTCCAAATTCCAGCATTAAACCGATGTTCTTGCGGACTTATGTTACTAGTTAAAAATGTTTCGTCATGCGCCTCTTTAGTATATCTCCTATCCCCTGCTGGACATAAATGACCACGATCATATCCAGAATTCTTATAGTTTCTCCAACTAGCAGCACCTGTTTTTACTGTTTTATCAATTTCAAAATAGGGGCGTTTATGATTGGTACTTGAAAGATGTGATTTCTTCAATTCGTATGCTACCCACTCAGCTTGTTCATGGATTTCACTATAGGACAATGAATACCCATCATGATGTACAATCTGCCCCGTTGTGCTTGTTGGTAAAAAATACTCGTTAGTATGGTCTTTAGTTGCCATTCCATCAGCAACAATTTCAGCTTTTTCTTCTTCACCTAAAAAGTGGTCATATGTATAAACGCCCAAAATAATAACTAAAGCCAGAATAGAATATAAAGTTCGTTTACTCATTAATCCAAAACAAATTCTAAGGGCTGTCCTATAGCTCCATTCGGGAAACTGATTCCTAAAAGCGCCGACATGGTTGATGCGATATCGGTTATTTCCGTTTTTCGCAAGGTCTGTCCGTGCTTAATGCCTTTACCAAAGAATAAAAGCGGCACATGAGTATCGTAATTTAAACCGCTCCCATGAGTAGAACCTGTTTTACCATATGAAATGTATGCCGGATCTTCAATTATTAAAACATCTCCAGAACGTTTTTGGTTGAAACCTTTTTGTAATAAATTCTCCACTCCATCTGCAAAATGCACTGTACTCATTGTGGATGCTGAATACGCTTTATAAACATTTTTATAGGTAATAATTTCGTTAACTATAGCTTCTTGGACATCATAAAGATCTAAATCCAATGCTTTTATTTTTTCTCTGTTTAAAAATATTTGATTATTACTTATATTTTCTATTAAACCATCGGTTTCAAAAGCATTTTTCATAAATACACTTAATTTCGTTTTAAAAGAAACATTGTTTAAATAACCAGCAGGGATTTTAACACTTTTTAAATATGATGGGACATTAATAGCTCCATGATCTGATGTTAGAAAAACGGTGTAATTACCTTTTCCAACTTCCGAGTCTAAAACCTTTAAAATATGTTCTAAATCTTTATCTAATCGAATATAAGTGTCTTCAATTTCTTTTGAGTTTACTCCAAAATTATGACCAATATAATCGGTGCTTGAAAAACTAACTGTTAAAACATCAGTAATATTATCTTTCCCTAGTTGCTCATTTTTAATGGCTTCAATAGCAAAATCTGCAACAATACTATTGCCATAAGGACTCACTTTTAAAATATCAAACCCTGCATTTTGTTGAGATAATTTTTTCAAATCATAAGGAAATGTCGCAGTTACTTTTCCTTTAAAACCACCTTCAAACGTGTTTAAATCAGAGCCACTTTCAGTGTAAGTAGAAATATCATATAATGTATTCCAGTCTTTCAAATATGATTCTGCAATTTTAGATGCATTAAAACTTTTTACCCATTTTGGTAAATCTTTCATGTAGTACGTACTTGATATAAAATTACCTTCATCTTTGCCTCTAAACCAATAGGCCGCATTTGCAGAATGACCAGCGGGTAAAATGGCACCTCTATCTTTAATTGAAATACCAATACTTTTCCCTTTTGATTGAGTAAACAATCTGTTTTCATCAGCAAAAGTTGTCGTTTTCAATCTATGTGGAGACATGCGTTCTAAATCGGAATCTGTGCCGACGGCCAAAACAGAATAATCTCCAGCACAATAAACCATATTTTTGGTTTCCTTATCATACCAATCATTAGCAATAACACCATGATATTTTGGCGTAGTCCCTGTGAATACAGAAGCATGCCCTGGCCCTGTTTTAGTTGGAATATAATTAAAATGATTGTTTTTACAATTAAATCCTTCTCTCATCATACGTTTAAAACCACCTTCTCCATATTTATTATAAAACCGAGTTAAGTAGTCATAACGCATTTGATCTACCACAATACCAATGACTAGTTTTGGATTGTCATTAATAATTGTATTATTTTCAGAAGGTATTTGATTTTGAGCTTTACATGAAAAGCATGCAATAAAGGCAAAAAACAGGTAAAATATATTTTTCATCATTTGTTTAAATTTCTATTTCAAAAATACGCTTTTTAAGACATCATAATTTAAATTTAAAGTTAAATTGGTGTAAGTTTTTTTTACTTTAGCAACTACAAATTTATATATGACATACCTCCATAATATAGGCGCCTATTTTTTAATGATTGCTGAAATGTTTCGCAAACCAACAAAATGGTCCGTTATGAAGCAATTGATTCTTAAAGATGTAGATGACTTAATTATTGGCTCTCTTGGTATTGTTGCATTTATATCCTTTTTTGTTGGAGGTGTCGTTACCATTCAAACAGCTCTAAATATTAACAACCCTCTAATACCAAAATATTTAGTAGGTTTTGCCACAAGACAATCTATTATATTAGAGTTTGCCCCTACGTTCATGTCTATTATTATGGCAGGAAAAGTGGGTTCGTTTATAACTTCTAGCATTGGTACGATGCGGGTAACAGAGCAAATTGACGCATTGGAAGTCATGGGTATTAACGCACTAAATTACTTAGTTTTTCCTAAGTTTATTTCTATGTTATTATACCCTTTCATAATTTCTATTGCCATGTTTTTAGGAATTCTTGGCGGAATGGCTGCCTGTGTTTATGGTGGCTTTAGTACGCTTGAAGATTATATTGTTGGTATTCAAACCGATTTTGAGACGTTTCATGTTGTATATGCTTTTATTAAAACCTTTTCATTTGCATTTCTTCTAGCCACAATACCATCATTTCATGGCTTTTACATGAAAGGTGGAGCTTTAGAAGTTGGAAAAGCGAGTACAACCTCTTTTGTATGGACTAGTGTAGCTATTATTGTTTTAAACTATTTCCTAACCCAGATGTTATTAAGCTAATGATTGAAGTTAAAAATTTACATAAGTCGTTTGGTGGCGTTGAAGTTTTAAAAGGAATTAGTACAACTTTTGAAAAAGGCAAAACCAATCTTATTATAGGACAAAGTGGTTCTGGAAAAACTGTTTTTTTAAAATGTCTATTAGGCTTATTTGATTACGAAGAAGGTACAATAGCCTACGATGGTAAAATATTTTCACAGCTTACCGAAGCCGAAAAACGGAATATGCGCGCCAAGATTGGCATGGTATTCCAAGGGAGCGCTTTATTTGACTCTATGACTATCGCACAAAATGTGATGTTTCCACTCAAAATGTTTACCAAACAAAGTAAAAGCGAAATGGAAGACCGTGTAGATTTTGTTTTAAGACGTGTTAATTTAGATGATGCTCATAATAAAATGCCAAGTGAAGCCTCTGGAGGCATGCAAAAACGCGTTGCAATAGCACGCGCAATAGTGAATAACCCTAAGTATTTATTTTGTGATGAACCCAACTCTGGCTTAGATCCAAAAACAGCCATCGTTATAGATAACCTTATTCAAGAAATAACAGATGAATATCAAATTACTACGGTGGTAAATTCACATGATATGAACTCGGTTATGGAAATTGGCGAAAAAATTGTATTCTTAAAAAATGGATTAAAAGCATGGGAAGGATCGAATAAAACCATATTCAAGACAGACAATGAAGTCGTTACAGATTTTGTTTATTCTTCCAACCTATTTAAAAAAGTACGCAAAATGTATATTGATGAGAATGAGTAACTTAATTTCTCTTTACTCGTATTTTTTCAGTCTTTAGTTCTTGTTTTAACCACAATAACAATTCGCCTTCTTTAACACCAACAATACTGTCGTTTAATGAAGATTTCCATTTCACATTAGCAACGTTCAATGTGTCTACTTTTATAAAATCCTGTGATTCTAACATTTTGGCAAAACCAAAATATTCTAAATCATTAAACCTAATTTTAGCATCTTTAGCCAAAGTAGAAAAGGCTATCCCACCTGAAACATTTTGAGCTTCTAATTGTTGGTTAAGTCCCGAAATATTTTCTTGTAATTTGCTTATTTCGTTGTGCAATCCAGAGATGATATTATCTTTTTTATCAAGTTCCATAATTGCCCTATCATAGGCTTCAGAGATTTTATCAAAACTTCTATTTTTATTCCCACTTATATCTAAATAAAAATCGCTAATCTTAGCATAACCTTTTAATTCATTACGCAAATCGGTTTCCGTAGCTTCAGCAATTTCACCATTAAAGTAAAGTGTGATTTTTTTGTCGGCTGTATTTAATGTTCCTTTTTGAAACCAAAGTTCATTATTTGATCTTACTTCATCAGCGATAAAGCTATTATAATCGTTCTCAAAACCACTGTTTTTCAACACCCTTAAAAAAGTAATAGTAGGATAAATCATTACCAAAACAGCTACCAACGCAGCAAATCTTGATATACGTCTTCTTTTAGCAGAATTGGCATATTTAAGCATTGGAAATCTAAGAACTTTGAGCACAATAAAAGTTGCTAAAGCAATAAATATGGTGTTGATAGTAAATAAATTCATTGCTCCTAAAAAATAAGACCAATTACCATCTGCTAAACCATATCCAGCTGTACATAATGGTGGCATTAACGCTGTAGCAATAGCCACACCAAAAATTACGGAGGCAATGGTTCCTTTTTTAGTACGTGCTATGATTAATGCCAAACCACCGAAAAAGGCAATTAGTACATCACGAATATCAGGTTTTACACGACCCAATAATTCTGAAGTTTCCTGATTTCCAAGAGGAAAAAATTTAAAAAACAAATACGCCGTTAATAAACTTAGAACAATCATTATCGCTAAGTTAATTAGCGATTTTTTTAAGGTATCAATATCATTAATTGCAATGGACATTCCAATACCTAAGATTGGCCCCATTAATGGCGAAATTAACATAGCTCCAATTACTACAGCAGTAGAATCCGCATTTAATCCTATTGAAGCTACAAAAATAGAACATATTAAAATCCAAGCCGTTGCACCTTTAAAAGAAATATCTCCTTTTATAGCAGCTATGGTTGCATCCCTGTCAGTATCATCTCTAAAGTCTAAAAGCTCACTTAAAAACGTCCTAACACTTACAAATAAGCCTTTAGCATCTTGTTTTACAGCTTCCTTTTTTTCTTCTACAGCTTTATCCTTATCTAATTGCTGTTGTTGCTCTTCCTCAGAAAAATTGAATTTACTTTCGTTACTCATAATTAACCATATTGTTCTCCAAATTTATCCTTAACCTGTTGGAGCGTTTTCTTGATATCTTGTTCTTTTGACTTAGGAAAGATAAGCAAAACTTCTTCTTTATCAACAACAATATAATCTTGTAAACCATCAATAACAACAATTTTATCATTTTCGGTTCTTATCATATTCCCAGATGAATCTTCCGCTAAAGTTCTTGCATTCACGACAGCATTATTAGATTCATCCTTATCTAATTTATCATATAAACTGCCCCAAGTACCTAAATCATTCCAATCAAATTCCGCGGCAATTACACAAACATTACTTGATTTTTCCATAATCGCATAATCCACGGAAATGTTTTCTGCCTTAGGGTAATTATCTCGAATAAAATCATCTTCAAAATCGGTATTGTAAACGGCAATTCCATTTTCAAATACATCATATAGTTCAGGTTGATTATTTTGAAACGCTTCAACTACACTTTTTACACTCCACATAAAAATTCCAGCATTCCATAAAAAATTCCCTTGTGCAATAAATTCTTTGGCTGTATTGTAGTCTGGTTTTTCTCTAAACTGATTTACAGATTTTATGGCTTCCACAGAAGACTTATCGTATTCAATATAACCGTAACCTGTGTTTGGAAATGTTGGTTGTATTCCCAGAGTCATTAAAGTGTTATTTTCAGCACAAAAATCGAAGGCTTGCTGAACATTTTTTGAAAATGTTTTCTCATCCTCAATCCAATGATCACTTGGAGCCACAATCATAAGGGCATCTGGATTTTCCTTCTGAATCTTTAAGGACGCATATAAAATACAAGGTGCAGTGTTACGCATTGCAGGCTCTAAAACCACCTGGCGTTGTTCAACTTCTGGCAATTGTTCTAAAACCAAATCATTATAACGCTCATTAGTCAAAATGAAAATATTTTCTTTTGGAATCAAGTCTGCTAAACGGTGAAATGTTTTTTGTATTAAGGTATCACCAGTTCCAAGCATATCATGAAACTGCTTTGGGAAATCTTCGGTACTAACTGGCCAAAATCTAGATCCTACGCCTCCAGCCATTAATATGGCATAATAGTTTTTATTCATTTTTTTAATTTATCAATTCTACTTCTGCATTAGGGTTAAAGAGATATATCTTTCCTGTTTTAAGTTCTAGACATTGATAACGCTTAACACGCTTTTCTCCCATTTTAAATATTTTCCCATTGTACAATTTAAAAGTACACCCTAAAGGTACTTCAAAAATAAAGGTTTTATTATTTGGTTCATCGAATTGCTTTAAAGCTAAGGCTAATTGCACATCTGTATCGCTAGATGCTTTCGGGTTTATAAAATGTTTAGCTAATAAAGGCAATATATTATTTGGAAAAATTTCTGGATTTAAAAAAGGCAACATTAAATGTTGAAAAGTGCGTTTCCATTCTAGACCATGTGGTTTTATAAATTTACCATAAGCCTTATAGGCCTCAAAATGGGCGATTTCATGAATTAATGTAATTAAAAAACGGTATGTATTTAAATTCGAATTTATGGTTATTTGATGCTTTCCATTTGGTAAGCTCCTGTAATCACCATGACGTGTTTTACGTTCGTTTTTAATTTTAATCAATAAATTATCCTGTTCTAAAAGGCTTAAAACTGATGCTAGGGCATTTATTGGAATGTATTCTTTAAGCTGGTTTTGCATTACAGCTAAAATAGAAGAATTCTTGAAAAGACAAACTTAACTTGCGTAACTTTCTTAGAAAAAAAAATATAACTTGGTTTAACTATCATAACATCCCCAATAGCTTATCCATACTATCAAATGTAGTGTTAGCTTCTGATTGCAATTCATTATTGTAATCGTGCTCAGTATACCCATAAACATCAAAACCTCCTGTTTTAGCTGCTCTTATACCAGAAATACTGTCTTCAATTACTAAACATTCATTTGGTTTAAAACCCATAGTTTCTGCCGCCCACAAAAATATATCGGGTTCTGGTTTCCATTTTTGAATAGCATAGCAACTAAAAATGTTACTTTCAAAAAAAGGCAATAAACCTGTGATTTCAAGGTTCAATCTAATTTTATTTTCTGGTCCGCTAGACGCGACGCAAAAAGGAATCGTTAAATTTTCAATAACATCTTGTATACCTTTAATTGGCTGAATCTTTTCTCGAAAAGCCTCAAATGTATTTATGCGATAATCTGACTCAAAATTAATAGGAAGTGGTTTGTTAATGCGTTTCGAAATGAATTCCATACACCGGTTAAATGCCTTTCCTTTTAAACTAATTAAAGATTCTTCAACATTCATATTAGCTCCTAAATAATTTGCCATATCCACCAAAACTCCAATAGCTATGGATTCACTATCGATTAAAACGCCATCGCAATCGAAAATAATACACTTGTATTTACTCATAAATTATGGCGTAGAATTAGAAACCTGCAACAACTTTCCGTTGTAATACTTATTCCCATTTAAAGAAAAATCAAAGATATATTCTGCCATTTCTAATGCTGTAGTTGGTGCTTGATACCCCGGAAAAGCCTCTTCTAGCATTTCGGTTTGTACAGCTCCTAAAGCCAATACATTAAATGAAATACCCGATTCTTTATATTCCTCGGCTAGTAATTCTGTTAATGTTATTACTGCTGCCTTACTTGAACTATAAGCTGCTAAACCTGGGAACTTCATACTGCCCTGTACGCCTCCCATAGAACTTATAGTTACTACATGACTTTCCTTTTTCATGAATGGTAATACCACTCTTGTTAATTCTGAAACACCAAAAACATTGGTTTTATAAACGTGTTCAAAATCTTCTAAATTAGTTTCTGCAAATGGCTTATTTAGTAGTGTACCCGCATTGTTGATTAAAACATCTACTTGACTCCACTCTTTCTTAATGAAGTCCTCAACATTCTTATAAGCATTAGAATCACCCAAATCGAATGAAAACGCGGTGACATTATCTAAATCTAAACTTTGAATAGGCTTTTCATTCCGCGAAAGTGCTAAAACGTTATGACCTCCATTAGCAAATAATTTCACTAACTCAAAACCAATACCTCTACTAGTCCCTGTAATTATAATATTTTTACTCATAGTTCATTTTTATTTCCTTTTCAGGAGCATTAATCATCCCTTCTAGGGCCGGAATCATTTTATTCATAAAGATAGTCATGTGATTAAAATCCATTTTATCAGCTTCATCATCCACGTGATGGTAATAATCAAAATTAGTAAAATCAAAAGTAGAAATAGCATGTGCAGGTATTCCAAATTGATTATAAAATGGAAAATTATCAGAACGTTTAAACAAATTATACGATTTGGCTTGCGGCAAAAACCCAACAATTTCAGTATTGGTATAAGCATTTAGCTTTTTAGCCATGTTAGATAAATCATGACCCGATATATATGCCATAATTTCATTTTCAGCTCTAGGTACGCCTATCATTTCAAAATTAATCATGGTATAAAGATCTAGATTAGCTTTCTTGAGGCGTTCTGATAAATGACCAGAACCTTTCAATCCCATTTCTTCAGCAGAAAATAAGGTAAATAGAATGCTTCGTTTATTGTTTTTAGTTTTTGAAAAGTATTTTGCCCATTCTAAAACTGCCACGGTGCCAGATGCATCATCATTAGCTCCGTTTGCAATACTATCTCCATCAACTGTTTTTGCCGTTCCTATATGATCGTAGTGCGCACCAAGAATAACAAACTCGTTTTTTAAATCTGGGTCGTTGCCTTCTATAAAACCAACCACATTATAGCCAATAACGTCTTTTACATTAAAACTATCTCTATAGGTTTCGAAATAAGGTTTGATATTATTTTCTTTGAATAGGTTTTCAATGTAAATGGCAGCTTTTTCAATACCCTTGCTTCCTGTGCTTCTACCTTCTAATTCATCTAAAGCCAAATATTCTAAACTAGATTTTACCTGGTCTTTAGTTATTTCAATTGTTTTAACACTTTTTTCAATTGTAGATTTACAACCCAGAATAATTATAAAAATAAGGGCATAAAAAACTTTATTCATACAAGATTTAATTTGAGTTTAAAGATAAAAAACTCTCAGCAACCATTCTATTTTTTATTATTGTTTAAATATCAACCACTGAAAGCCTCACTGACCACTTGTGTAACCCGTTAAAAATCATTAACTTGGTTAAAACAAACAACTATGCCAATATATTTAGATCTCCATGAAATGCCTGATGGCGTTACAGCAGAACATGTCGCAGAAATGCATCAAGCTGATTTAAAAATTGAACATGAATTTAATTGTCGTGGGTTAACATATTGGTGTGACGAAAAAAGGCAAACAGCCTTCTGTTTGATAGAAGCTCCGAACAAACAAGCCCTTAAAGATTTACATGCTAAGGCTCATGGAGATGTACCTCTGCGCATAATTGAAGTAGACAACACCATAGTAGAATCGTTTTTGGGTAGGATAGAAGACCCTGAAAAATCTCAAAATACTAAGCTAAATATTATAAATGACCCTGCTTTTAGAGTTTTAATGGTAATAGAAACGAGTAATTATTTAAATCGGCTGGAAGGAAATCAATTTACCATCTTTGCTCAAAAATTTCATAACAATGTTTCTAAAACCTTAAAAAAATTTAACGGTCGTGTCGTAAAAAAAGATAACAACACATATTTAGCTTCCTTTAAATCTGTCACCGATGCGGTTTTATGTGCTTTAAAAATTCAGTTTCATTTCAAATATGTTACTCCAAAAGCCGACCCTTCTACACGTAAACTAAATATTGCTTTAAGCTCTGGTATTCCGATAACTAACAAAGAAAATATTTTTGAAGAGGCTATTACGCTAGCCACACGTATGTGCGATATTGTTAAGGAACAACTGGTAATTACTACAGAGGTAAAATTATTATACGAGAGCGAAAATAGAAATGCTGCGATTGATAATAAAATGATTAAAATATTGAAACCTAATGAAGAAAAGTTTCTAACGCAGTTAATTGATTTTGTAGGACAGGTATGGGACAAACCCAACTTTCATGTGAATGACTTTAGCAATGCTCTAGGTTTTAGTAAATCACAACTTTATAGAAAACTGACTAAATTAACAGGGCAATCACCAAATAAATTTTTAAAAGAATTTAGATTACACAAAGCTCTAGAGTTGTTACATAAACAAAATGGTAATATTTCGGAAATAGCTTTTGAAACAGGATTTAATAGCGCCGCTTATTTCTCAAAATGTTTTCTTGATAAATACGGTATCCTCCCTTCAAAATATATTCAACAGCATATCCTTTAAGGTGTGTTTTCGATAAAATCATAAATGATTCAAAATTCTACTTTTTTGAATTAAATTTAGAAGTGCGTTCCTTTTACTATATATAGATTTGGAATATAACCAAAACTATAACATTATGAGTAAAACACTTTTTGAACGATTAGGTGGTAGAAATGGCATCTCTATGATTGTTGATGATACGGTAGAAAATCACATGAATAATTCTGCTGTAAATGCGAGATTTCTTCCTTTTAAAGAAAAACCAGAACAATTAGCTATTATAAAAAATCATACAGTTGATTTTTTTAGTGCTGGCAGTGGTGGACCAAATAATTACAAAGGAAAAGATATGGTAACGGCACATACCGGTATGAATATCAGTCATGCAGAATATATGCATGTAATGGATGATATTTTTATGGCTCTCGATAAAAATAATATTGATGAAGATTCTAAAAAAGATGTGCTTTCAATCCTATGGTCCTTAAAAGGCATGATGATTAGCAAATAACCAACCAAAATTTAATTTAACATGAAAAATCCAGTCAAAGATTTAAACCCTGAATTAATTGAAGCATTTACTCTACAGATAAGAGGTGAAATTATTTTACCAACAAACAAAGAATATAACGAAACTCGAAAAGTATATAACGGTATGATTAATAAACATCCCGGAATGTTTGTTATGTGTGTTGATGTTGCCGATGTCATGTCTGCTGTAAACTTTGGAAGAGAAAATAATTTATTGATTGCTATTAGAGGAGGTGGGCACAATGGAGGCGGATTAGGATTATGCGATGACGGTTTAGTCATTGATTTATCAGGTATTAAATTTATTCGTGTAGACACCTCTAACAATACAGTACGCGTTGGCGGAGGTAATCTTTGGGGTGAAGTCGATCATGCAACACATCCTTTTGGATTAGCTGTTCCTGCAGGTATAATTTCAACTACAGGTGTTGGCGGACTAACATTGGGTGGTGGCGTTGGTCATTTATCTCGAAAATACGGCTTGACGATTGACAATCTTTTAGAAGCGGATATGGTTCTAGCAGATGGCTCTTTTGTAACCGTAAATGCTAACCAAAACTCTGATTTATTTTGGGCCATTCGTGGTGGAGGTGGAAACTTTGGTATTGTTACGTCGTTTAAATTTCAAGCTCATAAAGTTAAAAATGTGATTGGAGGCCCCACGTTATGGCCTATAGAAAGGACTGAAGAAATCATGGAATGGTATCATAAGTTCATCAATAATGCACCTGATGAATTAAATGGATTTATTGCTACTATGGTTATTCCCGGACCTCCTTTTCCTGATTTTTTACATGGAAACAAGTATTGCGGTATTGTATGGTGTTATACTGGTAATCAACAAGAATTCGACAAATTAATAAAGCCTGCGATGGATTTAGAGCCCATTTTTGCTCACGTAGGTGAAATGCCCTATCCATCAATTCAAACTTTATTTGACGGATTGATGCCTCATGGATTACAATGGTATTGGAGAGCTGATTTTTTTAATGAACTAGGCCCTGAAGTTAGAGCTCAACATTTAAATTTTGGATCTAAAATACCAACGCCTCTTTCTCAAATGCACTTATACCCAATTAGTGGAGCAGCCAGCAGAGTTGGAGCTACAGACACGCCCTGGGCGTATCGCGATGCTAAATATGCAGGCGTGATAGTAGGTGTTGACCCAGATCCAGTAAATGCAGATAAAATTACCAGTTGGTGTAAAGATTACTGGGAAGCATTACATCCCTACTCTTCTGGCGGTGCCTATTCTAACTTTATGATGGATGAAGGACAAGAACGCGTAAAGGCGAGTTACAAACAAAATTATGATCGCTTATCAAAAATAAAGAGAACGTACGATCCGAATAATTTATTTCGGGTTAATCAGAATATTAAACCCTAACATTAACATTATGAAAGCTATATTTAATAATTTCAAAATAAAAAAAGGATGTATAATACTCCTGTTTTTATTACCAACATTATGCCTTGCTCAAAGCCAAAATGAATCAACTCAAGAGCAATCAGAACTCAAAACATTCCAAGACAACGACTTGGTTTGGCTTCCAGCACCATCTTTTTTACCACGTTGCACATTTACAGTGGTGCATGGCGATATGAGTCAGCCTAATTTAGATGTCTTTTTTAAAGTTCCTGAAAACACAAAAGTACCCAAGCATTGGCACCATTCTCAAGAACGCATGATCTTAATCACAGGTGAAATGGAAGTCAAATACGAAGGTGAACCTTCGCAACTCATGAAAACGGGTTCTTACGCTTATGGTCCTGCCAAAAAACCACATTTAGCTAAATGTCTTGACAAGGGACCTTGTGTTCTATTTATTGCACTTGTAGAGCCTTTTGACGCCTTTCCAATTACAATAAAAAACTGACCCTATCTAAGTACCTCAAAAACAGAAAAGCCACTGCATTTTTGCAGTGGCTTTTTTTTAGTATTTTATTAATTACCTATACCAGCATAGTCACAGGGTTCTCAATATAGCCTTTTAATGTTTGAAGGAATTGAGCACCTGTTGCGCCATCAACCGTTCTATGGTCGCAGGCTAATGATAATTTCATGGTATTACCCACGACTATTTGACCATTTTTAACCACTGGTTTTTCAACAATATTTCCAACAGAAAGTATTGCAGAATTTGGTTGATTTATAATCGATGTAAATGTATCGATACCAAACATCCCTAAGTTAGAAACTGTAAAGGTACTTCCTTGCATTTCGTCTGGTGTTAACTTTTTGTTTCTTGCTTTTCCTGCGAGGTCTTTTACAGCAGCACCTATTTGAGGTAGTGTTTGCTCATTAGCAAATCTTACTACAGGCACAACTAAACCATCAGGAACTGCAACAGCCACTCCAATATGCACGTGATTATTCAAACGCATTTTATCTGCAAACCATTGCGAGTTTACTTGCGGGTGTTCTTTTAAAGCCAATGCACATGCTTTAACAATAATATCGTTATAAGAAATCTTAGTATCTGGAATCGAGTTAAATTGAGCACGGAACGCCATAGCATTTTCCATATCAAACTCAACACTTAAATAATAATGAGGCGCCGAAAACTTAGAGTTAGTTAATGCTTTTGCAATAGCTTTACGCATTTGCGAATTATCAATATCATCAAAGTCTTCTTGTCCTGAAGGAACAAATTTACCTACTGCAGCTGCTACTCCTGCTGCTGCTGGTTCGTAATTTTCTATATCACGTTTTATAATACGTCCATTTTCTCCAGAACCTTGAACTTTCACCAAATTGATGCCTTTTTCCTCAGCCAACTTTTTAGCAAGTGGTGACACATATAAGCGTCCGTTTTGAGTTACTGCCGTTGGTGCTGGAACACTCGTTTTTGGAGTTGAAGTTGGTGCAGCTTTTGGCACATCCTTATTAGCTGCAACTTTGGGTGCCTCCTCTTTTTTAGCTGGTTCTGATGTTGCGGAGAAACTAGAAGCAACTCCTGAAACATCGGTACCTGCAGGACCAATAATGGCTAAAAGAGCATCAACTTTAGCTGACTCACCTTCTTTTAATCCTATTTCTAATAACGTACCAGATTGGAATGATTCAAATTCCATAGTTGCTTTATCTGTTTCTATTTCTGCTAAAATATCGCCTTCTTCAACCGTATCTCCAACGTTCTTTAACCAAGTCGCAACAGTTCCTTCTTCCATGGTGTCACTTAAACGCGGCATAGTAACCACTATAACACCTTCTGGTAAATCTTGAGAAACGTCTTTTTGAGATTCTTCGACTTTGCTCGTAGTCACAACTTCGGTCTTTTCTTCTTCTTTCGCTTCCGCGGAAGCGTTACCACCTCCATTTAACAAACCAGAAATATCTTCTCCTTCATCACCAATAATTGCTAAAAGCTCATCTACTTTTGTAGTTTCGCCTTCTTGAACGCCAATATGAAGCAATGTGCCTTCATTAAAAGATTCGAACTCCATTGTGGCTTTATCAGTTTCTATTTCAGCTAAAATATCACCTTCCTCAATTTTATCTCCTACTTTTTTTAACCAAGCAGCAACGGTTCCTTCTTCCATTGTATCGCTTAAACGCGGCATGTTTACTACTATTGCCATATCTTATATTTTGTGTTGAATAAATGGATAATCTTCTTGCTCGTAAACCATATCGTAAAGCTGTTGCTTTTCTGGGTATGGAGATTCGTCTGCGAATTTTTCACATTCTGCCACAAGCGCTTTTACGCGTTTATCAATTACTTTAATATCATCTTCAGTAGCATATTTCTTATCAAGAATAACATCTTTTACTTGTGTAATAGGGTCTATCTTCTTGTATTCTTGAACCTCATCTTTCGTTCTGTAATGCTGAGCATCACTCATTGAGTGCCCTCGATATCGATACGTTTTTAATTCTAAAAATGTTGGCCCACCACCTTTACGTGCCCTTTGAATGGCTTCATCAAAAGCTTCAGCAACTTTAATTGGATTCATACCATCAACTGGACCGCATGGCATATCGTAACCTAAACCTAATTTCCATATTTCAGTATGGTTTGCAGTTCGCTCTACAGAAGTACCCATAGCATAGCCATTGTTTTCACAAACAAACACAACTGGTAAATTCCAAAGCATAGCCAAGTTAAATGTTTCATGTAATGATCCTTGACGTGCAGCACCATCTCCAAAACAACAGATAGTTACACCATCATCATCGTGATATTTATCACCAAATGCAATTCCTGCTCCTAAAGGGATTTGACCTCCTACAATTCCATGACCGCCATAGAATCTAAACTCTTTAGAGAAAATATGCATAGAACCACCCATGCCTTTGGAAGTTCCTGTCACTTTTCCATATAATTCTGCCATAACACGTTTAGGATCCACTCCCATACCAATGGGTTGAACGTGATTACGATAAGCAGTAATCATTTTGTCCTTAGTCAAATCCATAGCATGCAAAGCGCCTGCTAAAACTGCTTCTTGACCGTTATATAAATGAAGAAAACCTCTTACTTTTTGTTGAATGTAGACGGCAGCAAGTTTGTCTTCAAACTTCCTCCAGAATAACATGTCTTCATACCATTTGAGGTAAACCTCTTTTGTGATTTTTTGCATTGAATATTATTATAATATTAATAAGCGAAATACAAAAGTAATACTTTGTAGTGTATTGAAGAAGTGCAATATGCCGAAAGTATAAAAAATATCAAAAAAAGCAATCTAAGCTACTTAGGTTAACCAATTATTAATTTTTACAACAATTACTTATACATCTGAAAAATTGCAACGTTATAGTACCGACTTATCAAACACAAGCGGTAATAAGTTAGCGAGCGAATTAGATTTAGCAACCGCCCCTGTTTCTCCCATAAAATAGATTTCTATTGGAGATCCTTGTTTTATCTCATACTCTGCAATGGCCTGTCTACAAGCTCCGCAAGGTGGAATAGGTTTTGTTGTCTGATTTCTTTTTGACCCTGCCGAAATAGCCATACGTACTATTTTTGAATCGGGAAACTGAGATCCAGCATAATAAATAGCTGTACGCTCTGCACATAAGCCAGAAGGATACGATGCATTTTCTTGATTATTACCTGTAATAACCTGTCCATTATCTAAAAGTAATGCAGCTCCAACATTAAATTTAGAGTATGGTGCATAAGCCTTTCCTCTAGCTTCAATAGCTTTTTGCATTAGTGATAATGCTTCATTTGGAAGTTCGTTAACATTATCAAAAACATATAATGTAGATTCTATTTTTATTTCCTTCATAATCAAATGTATTTAAATAATTTTAAGAAACCATTATAATACCAATGTAACTATAGAATTGCATTGGTATAAACAAAAAAACTATTGCTAATTAGCAATAGTTTTTTTATAAATTTATTTAAATTTTACTAATATTCATTATACTCGCCAGCACCAATATTAAACGTTAACGAGAAACGTAAGGTATTTTCTAAAGGACTTTGTACTTTGGATGCAGAAAACAAGTACGACAAATCTATATTTACAACATTTGCCTTAAATCCAGCTCCTAACGCTAAGAATTTTCTAGCGCCTTTATCTTCACTCTCATTAAAATAACCTGCTCTAAACGCAAATGAATCTTGGTATAAATATTCTGCACTAAGTGCCCAAGTAAACTCTTTTAATTCCTCACTAAACCCATCAGGTGCATCACCAAATGACTGGAACATTCCAGATAAAAAGCTTACATCCGGATCTTGCCCTTCAACAATTATTGTTGATTCATCACTGTCTTGATTTCCATCGCCATCAGTATCTACAAAACCATAAATAGGTGGTGTTGGAACCAATAGTTTAGCTATTTCTGCTGTAACAGCTATTTTATTATAATCATCAAAAATAAAATCAAATCCTGCTCCTAATCTTAAATTAGTAGGTTGAAAATTTTCTTGCCCGCCTTCATCATATTTAAATTTTGGACCAATGTTCTGAATTGCGAATCCTGCTCTCCAACGCCCATTAAAATCGCTATATGCTTCCTCTTCACTTTGATAATATCCAGAAATATCGACACCAAAAGTACTCGCAGGTGTTGCATCGCCATCCACCCCATCTAATCTTAAATCTGAACGCAAGTAGCGCATCGCTACAGACATACCAAATTGATCTGATAAACGTAGTGCATATGATGCATCAACAGTTAACTCGTTTGGTCTTTGTATTAATGCTTCCGAAAATTCATCAGTAACAAATTCTATATCACCTAACGAAAAATATTTTAAACTAACTGCAAATGCGCTACGTTCATCAATTCTATTGAAGTAAGTCACATTTCCTAAAAAAATATCATTCACTAATTTACTCAAGTAAGGCGTGTAACTTACCCCAAGACCTGATTTAGCTTCAGAAAACACATATTTTGATGAGTTCCATTGTTGTGAAAAGGCATCAACTGATGTTGCAACTCCCATATCTCCCAGGGCAGCTGCCCTAGCATCAGGAGCAATTAGTAAAAAAGGGACTCCTGTAGTGATAACCCTTCTATCTTGATTAGGAAAAATGACAGTTTCTTGTGCACTAGCTTTCAAAATAAAAGCAAAGGCTAACAATATTAATATTTGATTCTTCATGAATTAAATTTTATTTAGCAAATATAATTTTTTATTATAGTATTACAAGTTTCTCAATTTTTTCCACTGTTTTATTTAATAAGCTTGAATGTACTTTAAGCTTATAAATATAAACCCCTTTACCTATTTTATCTCCAAAATCATCTCTTCCATCCCAGACCATATCTCTAGATAAAGAACTCGTCGTTTTAATACCTCCTGTGGTTTGTCCATTTAAAGTTCTAACCAACTTCCCTGAAACAGTGAATATCTGTATAGAAACGTCTAAAGGTTCAGAACTATTGTGGTTAAACCAAAATTCTGTATAATTAACAAACGGATTTGGATAATTAAGCACATTATTAATCACTAAACTTTGGTCTTTATCAAATACAATAAACTGTATTTCAGATATTGAAGAGTTATTATAAACATCCCAAGCTTTTAAAGTTAATGTATGCAACCCTGGCTCTAAATCTCTAAACGGAAAACTTACTGTGCCTTTAGTATATTCGTCAACATCTGTTTGGTAATAATCGTTTAAAACAAACGGATTCGTTTCATCACCATCAATAATGGCTACTATATCATGACCAATACCACTTGCCGTGTTTATACCATTCGTATCTTCCATTTTTGCTAATAATGTGGGCGATTCATTAGTAATACCACCTGTAACAAAATTTTCATCATTCATATAAAGCGTGATCACTGGTCCTGTATTATCTTCAGGTGCATTTTCATTTAAGCCCCCAATTCTAACCGTATTTATAGTTGCTCCAGCTTGATCTTCAGTTGAAGATTCATTTTTAGAATAGAAACTCACTTTACCAAAACCTACCGGAATACCAATATCCTTTGGTACAACAAAATCAAATTCAAATTGACCGTTTTTCACTGAGGCTTGCCCTCTAAATATTATTTCACCGAGGGTAGTGAAATCTAATTTTATAACTTCACCATTTTGCCTTATACCATCATTAGCTAGTGTTTGCCTGCTAATGCCCTTATCATAGATAGTCGTTGATAATGTACCACTGTAATTATTTAGAAGATTACCAGAAACATCGGTAACTTCTCCTGCTAACTTCACATAACTCAATGCTTTTAAAGTATCTGTTGCCTGCGCAATAGGGACATCATTAATTTTCGTGAGTTTAATATTTGGTTTTGAAAAGGCTAATTTCATGGCTGGATCACCAATAAAAAAGACCAAGTTTTTTTGACTGTTTCCAGAAAGTGACGAGTCGTTTTTTGCTAATCTTAAAGCCTCTGCCATAGTAGGATATTCGTCATCATCATACGTATCGTTATCGCTATATGAAAACAAATATTGTCCTAACTCTCTGTTAAAGGTAATTCCGAAATTTACAAAAACTTGTCGAGTCGTCGTAATTAATCCCACGGCTCCCGTTTCCTTATTCCAAAATGTAAATTCTCCTGCGGTTTCTCTAAATGGATTGTCAAATCTTGTAAATTCGCAAGTTACAGTTACAAAACAATTGAGTTTACAAAAATTACGAAACCCAGTAATATCAGGCTTTAACAAAATGCGTTCTTGTGCTAAACCTTCTTCGCCACCATGGCCAAAATAATTCACTACCAAGGCACCATTATCAATGGCATTAACTATTTCGTTAGTCACTATAGGGTATCTATCTCCTCCTGCTGACGATTCTTGCTGAAAAGCATCTGAATGAACTTTTGTTACATTCATAAAAGGCTTTTCTTGCGATATTAAATCGCCTATAGCATCTGTAGTCTCTTGCAAAGCACCATAAAGTTTATCATCATTATCATCAGAAATTACTAAAACACTGTTTCGCCAGCTTCCATAAGCTTCTTTAGCATAGTAAGATTCGATTTTATCAACCATTTCTTTTCCTCTTTGAGGCGTGTCTGCTAAAATTCGACCCACAGCAATGTCTAATCTATTACTTGAAATCATAGTCCCTTCATTATCATCCATCATCCCATAAAAATCATCAGAAACAAATGAGGTGGCTAAACTAAAACTACTATATGAGTACCAAGAAGGAACAATGTTGGTGTTGTTTCGAATACGATCTTTATAATCATAAGATCCATCACCGAATAAACATAAATATTTTATCCTATTTTCTGGCGTACTCGCATTATCGTAAACATATTTTACCATATTTCTGATAGCACCAATATCTTGATTTCCCGAACTAAATTCGTTGTAAATCTCATCTAGACCAACAACCTTGACATTTAAATCGTATTGATTTCGATTAATTTGAGCTAAACGTTCGGCATCATTCAACATGTTATTTGGTGTTACGATAATATAATCGACATCTTGAAAACTTCCTTGGGCATTTTGAAAAATAGTCCCTTTTATATTTTGATTATTAATTATGGTTTTCGAATCAAATTTAGGTTCAAAATAGTCTAAAGGAGATACTGCAACATAGCTTTTTAAACTTCCGAGAGCCGCTGTAAAACTTAAGGTTGAAGTTTCATCTGTATTCACATAATTTGAAACGTTATAACTATCCGTTACTTCCCAAATTTCTGAAAGTGCAGACGTATTCGTCATATTATATTGTACAATACCGGAAGTTGATGCAACATCTTTGTTTTTAAACAGAAACTGTTTATTATCAAAGTTTAATTTACGGGTGGCTTCAATACCTATTAAATCTAAATAACCGATAGTACTTGGGTTCCCTAAATTATCAAAGTCCAGACCGACCGTGATCTTGGACGTATTCACATCTACACGACCACGGTAAGAATTCCCATTAGCTAAAGTTGGTGTGGATACACCCCCAACAAATATAGATGACACGGCAACATTATTAACACTTACATTCATTTGACTATCACTCCTTGTCGCTGTTGCCACAGAAACAGTTAAATCTACTGGTTCTGAAGTCACTAAATCCGGAAAATTAAATTCAAATTCCTTAGAACTATCCACATCAAATTTATCTCCAAACCAACGCCTTCCTAGAGAGATGAGATTATACGCATCAATTTCGTGATATTGATAATCCTGGAAAGTATCAATAACCATATCTATTGTTCCCTCAGGCTGGTTAAATTGTTGGATGCGTTTTCCATTCCCAGAACTTATATTAATATAATAATATGTTTTATCCGTATAGCAATTTATGTGAGTTCTACTCTCTTGATTGTATTCTTTAGGGCCTTGAGCGTAAAATAATATATAGTCATTCGTATTAAACTCACCATCTTCTTCACCTACAAATTTTATGGCATTTTCAGGAACATCATAAGGGTAAGCAATAGAGTTTGAGTAAGGAATCATGCGCCCACCATGACCAAATAATTTAATAGCTCTAGGATCCACAGTATTCACTTTAACACCTAAACGTTGTAAAAAACTTTTTGATAGTTTAAAAACCCCTGTAGTATCCACATAAAACCTATACCATTCCCCAGAGTTTAAAACGGAATTAGTTACAACTGCTGAAGCCTTATTGCTTCTTAACAATGCAGATTTGCTATCAGAGCCTTTCTTATAATTTATTTGAAATGAAGTTACTTTTTTATAACCTCCATTTTCATCCTTTATAATAGGCGACAGTTGAAAAAAGGTATAAGTCTTATTTCTTGCTACTGAATTTTCTAAGCTGAATACTAATTTATTAGGTATTATATTTAAATCTAAGTCTTTTAAATCTACTTTAGATATCGACTGATATACAACATTAGTTGCTGTAACTGAAGATTCATTGACCAAGCCTTTCGATTCCCATTGATCTGAAAATACCAAGCCTTTTTCTAAATCATAATTAAAATATGCTTTATCAAATGAAGGCACCTCCATTGAAAAATGTTCTACTGAAAGCGTTTGAGCCTTCTCCCAAACTATATTGTATCGCTTTTGTTGCGCATGTAACCCAGCTGAAATAATCAACAGTAAAACTAAAATATTCTTTTTCATTGGTAAAATAACGTCGTTAATGCCTTGTTATTATTAAAAAAACAACAATTTTAAAAACAGATTCAAAAATACAATAATAAATTAGGAAAACACGCGTTAATACAACACAAAACTATGGTTTAAAAGGTCAAAATCATCGTTGTAATACATAAAAATAGGACGAAATACACTATTTTTTGGTTAAAATGCACAAAACAGCTTGCGTTATTCGGTTTAATTCCTATATTGCAGCTCCAAAATTATTATTAGCTTACTTAAAAGTATGGATATGAAAAAAGTAGTAGCATTCAAGGTTTTATTAGTTTTAGCACTAGCAGTCGCTTCGACTAGTTGTAAAAAATCTTCGAGTTCAAAAAATAGCTCTAGAGCGACTGGATGGGAGATTAACTCCAGAGAAGGTGGTTTCCAGTACAATACAGACTTCAAAGAACAAGAAACTTCTCCCGGATTAGTTTTTGTAGAAGGTGGTACATTTACTAAAGGTCGTGTACAAGACGATGTGATGCATGATTGGAATAATACTCCAAATCAGCAACACGTTCAGTCATTTTATATGGATGAAACAGAGGTAACCAATGCTATGTATAAAGAATATTTAGATTGGATTAAACGTGTTTACCCACCATCTGATGAAAATTTTAGAGCCATCTATCATGGTGCTTTACCAGATACATTAGTCTGGAGAAACCGTTTAGGATTTAACGAAGTTATGACTGAAAACTATTTACGTCATCCAGGTTATGGAGAATATCCTGTAGTTGGTGTAAGTTGGATTCAAGCTGTTGAATTTGCTAACTGGCGTTCAGACCGTGTTAATGAATACAATCTAGAAAAAGCGGGTTATTTAAAACGTGATGCTAAAATTGTTGATGTAAATTCTGAACAAACATTTAGTACGGACACATATATAAACGCACCTTCTTTAACATACGGAGGTAACGAAGAAATTATTAATGCTGAAGGTAGAGGACGAAGAAACGTGCAAGTCGATGCCGACGGTAATGAATCTGGAATTTATGCTACTCGCGAAACGGGTATCATTTCACCAAAATACAGACTACCAACAGAAACGGAGTGGGAATATGCCGCTTTAGGTCTAAGCGAAATAAGAAGTTTTAACTTGTACCGTGGTCGTAAAAAATACCCATGGGATGGACAGTATACGCGTTCAGGGAAACGTAAAATACGTGGTGATCAAATGGCTAACTTTAAGCAAGGAAAAGGTGATTACGGCGGTATTGCAGGTTGGTCTGACGATGGTGCTGATATTACTAACGCTGTTAAATCTTATGACCCTAATGATTTTGGTTTATATGATATGGCTGGTAATGTTGCCGAATGGGTAGCTGATGTTTACAGACCTATTGTTGATGACGAGTTTAACGATTTCAACTATTACCGTGGTAACGTATACACTAAAAACGCTTTAAATGAAGATGGTACAGTAAAAGTTGTAACCTCTGATGATATTGTTTACGATACCTTATCTAACGGAAAAGTAGTTGCTAGAAACTTACCTGGTGAAATATTACAAGTTCCTGTTGATGAAAACGAAACGTATTTAAGAGCTAATTTCGATAAAAGTGATGAAATAAACTTTAGAGATGGTGATAAACGTTCTTCTCGTTATTTTGAAAGCTTCAATGATGACGAAGAAGTAGATGGTGAAAAATCATCTGCAACTAGAAAAATGTATAATTCGCCTAAGCATAATATTTCACGAGATTCTTTAGGAAATATTATTAGAGAATACGACAAAGGGAATAACAGAACGTCTTTAATTAATGATGAAGTTAGAGTTTATAAAGGTGGATCATGGAAAGATAGAGAGTATTGGTTAGACCCAGCTCAAAGACGCTACTTCCCACAAGATATGGCTACAGATTACATCGGGTTTAGATGTGCAATGTCTAGAGTTGGATCTAAAAGCAAAGGGAAAACAAAAAAGAAAAACTAAATTATAGTTTCTAAAATAGTATAAGGTCCTAACAATTTGTTAGGACTTTTTTTATACATTTATTTTTTAATTAAAATAAACCTATTAGCTTTTGAAAATAGAAGAATTACATCAAATTTTTTTACAATGCCGTTCTGTATGTACCGATACGAGAAAAATTCAAAAAAACGATCTGTTTTTCGCGCTTAAGGGTGATAACTTTAACGGAAATACATATGCCAATAACGCGCTGAAATTAGGTGCCAAATACGCTATTATTGATGACCCTGAATTTGATGTTTCAGAAGAAACTATTTTGGTAAACAATGCTTTAGATGCTCTTCAAAAGTTAGCATCTTTTCATAGGAATTATTTAAAAGTACCCATAATAGCAATTACCGGCAGTAATGGAAAAACAACTACCAAAGAACTCATTAACATCATCCTTTCTCAAAACTACAAAACAACAGCAACAATTGGTAATCTTAACAATCATATCGGAGTTCCACTAACACTACTATCTATGACTAAAGATACCGAAATAGGTATTGTAGAAATGGGTGCCAATCATCAAAAGGAAATTGAGTTTTTATCCAGCATTGCCCAACCAGATTACGGATATATTACAAACTTTGGTAAAGCGCATTTAGAAGGTTTTGGTGGCGTTAAGGGCGTTATAAAAGGAAAAAGCGAACTGTATAATTATTTAATAAAACATAATAAAATAATCTTTATAAATGCTAATGACCCCACTCAAGTAGATAAAACTAAAAAAGCGAATACAGTCACTTTTGGGAATAGTGTTTTAGGAACAGATATTTCAATTAATTTTGTTGAAGCACAACCGTTTGTATCATGTGTTTTTAGAAATTTAATCATTCAAAGTCAACTTATTGGGGAATATAACTTTAATAATATTTCGGCGGCTATAACTATTGGCAACTATTTTAAGGTACAGCCAAACGACATTAAAACAGCCATTGAAAACTATGAACCAACCAATAATCGGTCTCAAATTATACATAAAAATACTAATAAAATTATTTTAGATGCGTATAATGCAAATCCGTCCAGCATGCGCGCAGCCTTAGTTAGCTTTGAGAAGCAACCCGGCCATAAAATAGCCATTCTTGGTGATATGTTTGAACTTGGCAAGGAAGCGAAAACTGAACATCAAAATATTGCCAATTTAGCAATTGATTTAAATATTGATCAAATTATTTTTGTTGGAGAAAATTTTTATGAATCAAAATTAAATTCAGAAAAATCTATTCAATATGACACATTTGGAGATTTTAAAGATGAATTTGACATCTCGCAAATAGAACAAACAACGTTTTTAATAAAAGGCTCTCGCGGTATGGCTTTGGAGCGCATCTTAGATGTATTATAACATAACTTTCAATAAAACAAAAAGTGCCAGTTTAATTTAAACTGACACTTTTCTTAATATAATTCTCTCTAAGAAGTAATTAATAGCGATGTAAATTTACATGTAAAGTATTAACCAAACAATACCAACTTCTTGGTATATTTTCACTAATTATCGAATTTATTGTACGTTGGTCGATGATTTTTAAAGGAGACATCATCCTATTACTGAAAACACTTATAGCCTCTTGAAGTTTTTTACAACCCTTTTAAAATTAAAGCATACCAACTTTTGGCTATTTTATATAAAAATTATTTTGGTAACTTTCGATACCTTTTATTATACACATTAGGTTTTGACATTTCTAAAGATATGAGTCGTATTATTTTACTTTTTTCCATATTAACTTTCAATATTTTGGCGGCTCAAGTATTAAAGCCTCAGGATACTTTATATTCCAATTATCTTGGGCAAAAAGAGGGCCTTCTGCAACTTAACATAAAAGGTATGGCGCTAGATAATTTAGGCTATTTATGGGCAGGTACCGAAGATGGATTACACAGATTTAATAGTTATGAATTTAAACCTTATACTCATAATCCTGAAGATTCAACGACCATAAAAGATGACCATATTAGAGATTTACTATTTATAAAAGACACGCTTTGGATTGCTACTAACACAAAAGGTATTCAAGGATTTATTCCCTCTAAAAATCATTTTTTTAGTCCCGATATCCTCACTAATACAGACGACTTAAATACGGCCTATAAAATTTTAAAACTAGGTAGCGACAGGCTTTTATTCTCAGTAAAAAATCACATAATCATATATAATAGCCAAACTAAGACAAGTAAGACCATCCCGTTATTATCTGAACATCTAGAAACTTATATAACCGATGTTATAAGTATTGATGATGCTAATTTTTGGTTAGCGACTTCCAATTCTGGAATTTTATATTTAGACTCTAAAACCCTCGAAATAAATAAAGTTGACTTACTAAAAAGTGAACTTGATATTTATTTCCATAAATTGAATAACCATATTTACTTAGGCACAAAAAACGGATTATTCAGTTATAATACATTAACCAAAACACTAAAAAAATCGAATTTTGATTTATCTATAAATTGCTTTTACACCAAAAGTGATAATGCATTTTTTATAGGTACCAGAACGGGTGCTTTTGTATTTAATACAGTCCATGAATCTATTACACCATTAGCTTTTAAAATAGACGAACATTCTATTTTTAAAACTATAGATATCAATGAATTTCTTGGAGACACCAACGGAAATTTATGGATAGGAACCGAGGCAGACGGACTAATACATTATAACAGCTTCCAGAAAAAATTTAATACACTAAGAACTGCATTAAAAGAATATCCGTTAAAAAAACATATAAGCACGTTTCAATATTTGAAAGATATCGATTCAAATTTATGGATTGGCAGTGCTTTAGGAATGGTTAAATACAACCATTTAACAAAAGATTTTAAATTATATGATACAAATAATAAGCCGGTTTTAATTTATACGATAGCTAAAAGTCAAAACAATAGTATTTGGGCTGGAGGGTTCACCACTGGATTATTAAAATATAACAGGGCTTTAGATACATTTGAAAAAATTAAAGGTGCTGGAAATGTATTGCCCGATGAAGACATTGTTGAAATTATCCCGAAAGATAATGAAACACTTTGGGTGTGTACTTGGGCTGGAGGTATCCATGAATTTAATATTAAAAACCAGCATTTCAAAGAGGTTTTAATTAAAGGAAATAGAATAAATAGAGCTAGAACATCTCTAATAGATTCTAAAGGAAATACATGGATTGGAACTGACGATGGCGCTTATAAAATATCAAAAGATAATGCGACAACAAGGTATTTTAATAACGGTAAAGAAAAAATATTAAGTAGTGACAGGGTCTTTAATATTAAAGAAGATTACGAAGGCAATATATGGATTGGAACCAACGCAGGTCTTACAAAACTAGATCCGATAACACATAAAACTACTTTTTACTACAAACAAAAAGGCCTACCAAATGATTTTATTTACAGTATTTTAATTTCAAGAAATAATAACATATGGGTCAGTACAAATTTTGGTTTATCGGTATTAAACACTAAAACGAATACATTCAAAAATTACACAGTAAATGATGGCTTGCAAAACAATGAATTTAATGGGAAAGCTGGCTACGAAGATGAAACTGGGAAATTTTATTTTGGTGGCATAAGTGGCACTAACATTTTTGATCCAGATAATATTATTGAAAACCCATTTATTCCAGAAACTTACATAGAATCTGTTGAGCTATTTAATAAACCTTTGCTCGAGAATGTGCTTTTCAAAGATGACTTGGAATTTAAAAGCAATCAAAATGTATTAACATTTAACTTCTCGGCAATTAACTATCTCAATCCAGAAAAGTGTAATTATACTTATATAATGGAAGGTTTCGATAGCGATTGGAGGCCTATTACAAAAAACAGAAGTGCCACGTATACAAATCTTGACCCAGGGAAATATATTTTTAAAGTTAAAGCGAGTAATGACGTAGGAATATGGAACGAAGTCCCAAAAACGTTAAGTATAACTATCATCCCACCGTGGTATAATACACAGGGCTTTAAAATTGCTTTTGTTTTATTATTGATATTGACTGCCATATTAATTTATAAATACAAAACTGCTAAACTTAAAAGCGATAAATTAAAATTAAAAGATATTGTTAAGTTAAGAACTCTAGAATTAAGTACTAAAAATAAAGATTTAAAAAAAGCTTACCACGAATCTAATAAACAACGAAATAACATTCAATTTTTGATGCGAGAACTAACACATCGTGTAAAAAATAATCTTCAAATAATTTCTAGCCTTTTAAACATTCAAGCCAATAACTTAGAAGATAACCCTGCTGCCAACGAGGCTTTAAAGGTTGCTAAAAATAGAATTTTAACAATATCCCATATTGAAAGCAAAATTGCTAATAATAACGAAAGAATCATTATCTGCGAATTTATTAAAGAAATAAGCGACAGTATAATTAGAGCATTATCCGATGATGACCATCTTAAATTTAAAGTTGAATATACGCTTTGTGATGCAAAACTAAAAAATGTAAATACAACCATGATAGGCTTAGTTTTGAATGAACTAATAACGAATACAACTAAATACGCATTTGATGATTACAACGAAACAAATAAACTATGTATTGGCTGTGAAATATATGAAGATTCACTAAGAATTACCATTGTTGATAATGGGAAAGGTTATATTATTAATGATAATGCAAATGAAAAATCGTTAGGCATTGAGCTTGTTACAGAAATGGTTGCTCAGTTAAATGGTAAACTACAAATTGTATCGACAAATGGAACGAAAAATATTATAGATATTCCAATATAAACAATTATCTTATGCTCTAATTGAATTTTACCTACGTTAATGCTGAAAATTTTACTTATTGAGGATGAGTTTATTATAGCTAAAGATCTTAAAACGCAATTGGGTAAAAATAACTTTGCTCAAGTAACTATAGCGAAAGATTATGATACGGCATTATCTTTATACACTTCCAATAATTTTGATTTAATTATATCTGATATTAATCTTAACACGAATAAAGATGGTATTGATATAATTACCGAGTTTTCTAAAATAAAGAAAGTGCCCGTAGTATACTTAACAGCATATTCAGATAAAGATGTTATAACACGAGCAGAAAAAACGATGCCTTTCGCATATATTTTGAAGCCATACAATAATAATCAACTCAAGGTTACTATAAATTTAGCGATACTAAACTACAGAAAAGATTTCGAGCCTATTGAAGAAAATTCAGGAAATACAGAAAAATTAAATCTTTTAACTCACAGGGAAAAAGAAATACTTGTTGTTCTATCTACGGGAAAAATTAGTAAAGAAATTGCACAACTTCTAAGCATTTCAACTAATACCGTTGAGCAACATAAAAAAAATATTAAGAAAAAACTTGATTTGAAAACAATAGGGGAATTGGTAAACTTTACAATGTCAACCAGATTATACGAATTATAATAAAAAAGAAAAGTGCCAACTTAAAATAAGCCGACACTTTATTTAATATAATTCTCCCTAAGAACTAATTAATAGCATCGTAAAGTTCAGAAATTAATACGAACTAAACAATACTCAAATTGAGTATTTTAGGATTTTAAACAAGGATTCTATTCATTTTAAGCATACCTATTAGCTCACCAGTTGAGGATATATTTAATTTTTTTAGAATATTTCTCCTATGCGTATCAACCGTATTTGAAGTGATACTTAACTTATCAGCTATTTCCTTGCTTGAATAATTTAGAACTAGAAGTCTTACAATATCGCGTTCCCTTTTGCTAATATTGTTTGAAAGTAGTTTTTGAGAAAAATTATTAAAATAAACGGTTTCATACTCATTTCTATCATTTAATAACTTAGCTGAAGCACATACTTGCATTTCAATATTCGACGATAACACCGTATAGTGTGCTAAACCTATAATAGGCTTATTTTCGTTATCAAATTCAAGTGGTGTTGTATTCTGCACAATATTTACATACTCATCCTTTCCATTCTTTAAACGGTAATTCCAAGTATAACTCATTTTACTTCTGTCTTCAACTGCTATTTCCTTTAGTGTAAAATTCATGAGTTCGTCTAAGGCTGTTAACCACACTTCTAAATCTTCTGGATGCATCTTTCTCCAGAAGTAGCGCATACCCTTAGCCTTAAGCTCTTCTCTATCTATACCCAAACAAGCACTCAAATTTTTACTTATAAATTGAAATGATAAATCTTGTGTATTAGTGATGCAGAAAAATGTAGAATTATAGGGCAGATAAGTATCTAATTCTATTATTTTCTGAATGTGTTCTTTTAGTGAAGGATTGCTATGTGATTTAAATATCTCTTTGTACGCTTCTTTGATGCTTCCACTATTCATAGACGAAAGATTTTCTTAAAAATAGAAAAAAAACTTCAAATGACTCTTATTGATTTGATGGTATAAAAAAACCCCAAGACAAATCTTGGGATTTTTATGGGCGCATAGGGATTCAGTTTATCCCGAATTAACCTCGGGAAACCCCACACCCTCCTGATGAAAATCGGGATGCTCTATTTCACGACTGGATTACTTCGTAACTAGACTTTCAATCATCTTTCTGCTTTTCCATTTCTTTATTTGAAATTCTCTTTTTATACATTCACTTTTAGAACTATACGTTTCAGTGTACTTCAAAACCCAATCTTTAGCTTCCACTGTAAATCCTTTATGATTTTACAAATGTTTTTCCAATCTACTATAAACATCTTCAGTAGAACCAACATAATATTTATTTAGAGATGCTGAATAAAGAATGTAAACGTAGTATTTCATCACCAAATCCTTTGGTGTAAAAAAAATCCTAAAGCATATGCTTTAGGATTTGTCTGTGGGCGCAGAGGGATTCGAACCCCCGACCCCTTGGGTGTAAACCAAGTGCTCTGAACCAACTGAGCTATGCGCCCTCTAAATTGGATTGCAAATATAACCTAGTTTTTAATTCTGCAAAAACTTTTTCAATAAAACTTTAAATTATTTCAGCTACAACAAAAGTGCTACCTCCAACGTAAATAAAATCGTCTTTTCTAGCATTATTTAAAGCTGAATTATAAGCTTCATTTACAGACTTATACGCTCTACCTTTTAACTTGTAACTAGAAAATGTTTGTTGCAACTCTTCTGCATCTAAGCCTCTTGGAATATTGGGTTTACAAAAATAATAAGTTGCCTTTTTTGGAAGTAAATCTAAAATAGAACGTAAATCCTTATCATTTACAACACCAAAAACAATGTGTAACGATTCAAAAGTTTCATTTGAAAGTTGTTGCATTACATAAATTAAGCCTTCTCTATTGTGTCCTGTATCGCAAACTACCTTAGGTCTTTCCTTTAAAATTTGCCAGCGCCCTAACAAACCTGTGTTTTTTACAACTTTTAGCAAACCTTGTTTTACGTTTTTTTTAGATATTTTGAATCCTTTTCCCTGAAGCTGCTTTACCGTTTGAACTACTGTTTTTATGTTCTTAGATTGATAACTACCTATTAAATCTGATTTATACACTTCAGAAACCAACTGATCGGCAAAAAGGATTTCAGAATCACATGATTTAGCTAAGCTTTTAAAAACTGGAGCTGTTTCTTTTTGTGTTTCACCTATTACTACTGGAATATTTGGTTTAATAATACCGCCTTTCTCAAAAGCAATAGCTTCAAGTGTATCTCCCAAGAATTGTGTGTGGTCTAAGCCTATGTTTGTAATTATTGAAACTTCTGGGGTAACAATATTAGTAGAATCTAATCGACCTCCTAAACCAACTTCTACAACAGCAATATCAATATTTTGCTTAGCGAAATAATCAAAAGCCATTCCTACGGTCATTTCAAAAAACGACAGTTTATTCGCTTCAAAAAAGCCTTTGTTTCGCTTTATAAAACCAATAACAAAATGCTTACTTACTTCTTGTCCATTAATTTTAATTCGTTCTCTAAAATCTTTTAAATGTGGAGATGTATAAAGTCCAACTTTATATCCTGCTTCTTGTAAAACTGATGCTAATATGTGGCTAGTAGACCCTTTTCCATTAGTTCCCGCAACATGCACTGACTTAAACTTAGTTTCAGGGTTATTTAAATGTTCTGCAAGTTTTAACGTATTAGATAAATCTTTCTTAAAGGCTGTTTTACCCTGCCGTTGATACATTGGTAGTTGAGAAAACATCCAATTAAGTGTATCTTGATATGTCATTTATTATTGACTTAATTTGAAGTTAACACTAACAAATCCTATTTGACGTGTTGGAGCTTTAGAATTCGAAGGCCATTTATGAGACATGGCTATTTTTTTGGCTGGCTCTAATAAACATTGTGCTGTATTTGTAGTTCCTCTTTGACCAGGTTCTGCCGAAATAACATTTCCACTTTGATTTACAATAATCTTTACAATGACCATCCCTGATTCATTACAGTCTTGTTTTAGTCTCTCAAAAGACGCTTTACCCCTTCCATTTAAACCATAACCAACGCCACCACTACCTGTACCTTGACCTCCAAAATAACTTGCCGCATAAGGGTTACCATCTAATTGCCCTTTATCTCCAAATTTATTGTCATTCCCTTCATTTCCCGTTTCAGAACCTTCAGATTTGCTTACTCCACCAATTAAAGCATCCAGCTTTTTCTTTTTTTCTTCTTGTTCACGTTTTTCTTTAGCTATTCTATCGTCTTCAGCCTTTGCTTTCGCATCTGCCATAACTTTGGCTTTTGCTTCGGCTTGTTTTTGCTTTTTTATAGCTATAGATTCTGCATCTTCTTGCGTTAACACATCTTCTTTATTTTCTGAAGCGTTCGTAGGTTCTGATTTTGAAACATCTGGTTGTGGCGGTTCTTCAATTTTACGAGGTTCAGACTTCACAGGTTTTAAGGGTTGAACTTTTCCTTTACCAAAATCTGAATTACCAAAGTTTACGGCAACACCATACTCCTCTGGAGGATCCATATATTTTGTACCAACCACAAACAACAACAATAACAATATAACAGCTATTAAAGCTGTTAATCTCGCAGAATTCTTTTCGTGCCTAGTTTTGAAATACTTCATTATCTTGTTAAGGCTTTACCGCTAAAATGACCTTGAATTTATTCCTATTTGCTATATCCATAACCTTTACAACATTTTCAACAGGCACAGACTTTTCTGCTCTTAAAACTATTGTTGGTTTTTCTTGAGAAGACAATACCGCCAATAGTTCGTTTTCTAAAACACTTTCACCAACTCGTTTTTGGTCTATGTAATAGGTCAAATCTTTTTTGATACTAACTGCTACGGATTTTTTGTTTTCAGTTTTCCCGCTCGCTTTTGGTAATAAAATATCAATAGCATTAGTGGTAACCAAAGTAGAAGCAATCATAAAAAAGATAAGAAGCAGAAACACAATGTCCGTCATAGACGACATATTGAATTCTGGTGTAACCTTGTTTCTTCCTCTAAAGTTCATACTAAGCAGGTTCGTTTAAATGATCTAAAAACTCTAATGAATTCGCTTCCATTTGATATACTACTTTGTCAGTTTTAACTACTAAGTGATTGTATGCTATATAAGCTACAATACCAACAATTAAACCTGCAACAGTAGTTGTCATTGCAGTATATAAACCACTTGCTAAAACATCCATTTGAATAGTACCTCCTGCATTAGCTAACTCAAATATTGCTAATATCATTCCAATTACCGTACCAAGGAATCCTATCATCGGGGCAGCACCAGAAATTGTTGCCAGAACACTAACATTTTTCTCTAATCCATAAATCTCTAACCGTCCTGCATTTTCAATAGCAGTATTAATATCTGCGAGTGGCTTTCCTATTCTGGAAATCCCTTTACCAATTAATCTAGATACGGGCGTATTAACTTGAGCACATAATATTTGAGCAGAATCAATTTTACCATTACTAACATGGTCTTTTATTTGATTCATGAAATTTGCATCAACTTTTGAAGCGGCTTTTATAGCAAAAATGCGTTCAAAATAAATATAAATAGCGCCAACAAGTAGTAAAAAAAGAACAGCAATTATAACTTGTCCTGCAACACCACCGCTGCTAATTAATTCTATAATTGAAAGTGTTTTTTCAACTGACTCGGTATCAGTTAACACCTCTGTTCCTTCTTGAGTATTTTGTAATAATGTACTTAGCATATAATATTAATTTATTGCAACTTTATAACGCTTATTTTTATATTAAAGTATAGTTGGCACTTTTTACTAATTCTTCCGCGAAAACGAAAAATTATTTATTTTTAATTCTTTAGTCTAAAACCAAGTTCTAGTAAACATGAAAGCTACTGCACCTACTAAGAAACCAACCGCAGCCAACCAAGCAATTTTCTTTAAGTACCAGAAAAAATCTATTTTCTCCATTCCCATAGCAACAACCCCAGCAGCGGACCCAATGATTAACATACTGCCCCCTGTTCCAGCAGAATAGGCAATAAAGTGCCATAATTCACTATCTATTGGATCATGAAACATTCCTAAACTAGCTGCTACTAATGGTACATTATCAATAACTGCAGAACCTACCCCAAGTAATAATACCACTAAATCTGATACACCTTCATGATTTCCTTGATGCAACTCAGTTCCTAGCATTGGCACAGAATCTTGAAGTGAACCCGCAAAATTAAATAAGATCCCTAAAGATTCTAAAGCAGCCACAGCCATTAAAATACCTAAGAAAAACAAAATACTTGGCAATTCTATTTTAGATAACGAATAGTGCACTGGACTATGGTGTGCATGTGCATCGCTTTCTGCCGAATCAACCTCCGTCATGCTAAACTTAGAACTACTATAAATTTCAGCAAAAATAGCAACAACACCTAAAGACAGCATCATACCAACATAAGGTGGTAAATGTGTTACCACTTTAAATATCGGAACAAAGATTATAGCACCTAAGCCTAAGTAAAGCATAGTTCCACTAAATTTGGATTTCTTTTTCTCTTGAACCTGTTCAACTTCTAAATCTCCTCTAAATGCTGGTAAATATGATGCAATAAGTGTTGGCACTGCCATACATAAAAATGATGGTAACAGTAAATACCCAATTAAATGCCCTGTAGTTACTTTTTTACCAATCCAAAGCATAGTTGTGGTCACATCTCCAATTGGAGACCAAGCACCACCAGCGTTAGCCGCAATTATAATTAATCCTGCATACCAAATACGTACATTTCTATCTTTTACTATTTTTTGTAGTATAGAAATTAAAACAATGGTAGCTGTAAGGTTATCAATTATTGCAGATAGGATAAAAGCTAATAAGGCAAAAATCCATAATATTTTGCTTTTTTTCTTAGTTTTTATAAAGTCCTTAATAGTTGAAAAACCATCAAAATAATCAATGATTTCAACAATAGTCATAGCTCCTAAAAGGAAAACTAAAATTTCAGACGTTTTACCTAAATGATGTAATAAGGTCTCTTCCATTAAATGCATTTTCTCTTCGGAAGCCAAACTCCCAAAACCTTCCATTAATGTATGATTTGCAGAATCAAACCATTGTGAAAAACCCTCTATACCTAAAGCAATTAATGCCCAACATATAGCCATCATGACTAGTGCTGGAATAAGTTTGTCAATTTTTATACTATGCTCTAAAGTAATGGCTAAATAGCCCATAACAAACACTAAGATAATTGCTGCCTCCATAAATTTTTGGTTAAATAAGTTGTTTTAATGCAATTTCGAATGCGGTAGCACTAATTTCCGTTTTTGATTTATTTTTATTGTAAACTTTTTCTATAGCTTCTCTAATTCTATTTGATGTATCATTAAAAATGGCCTCATCTGTCATTTGCACTTTGCGCTCCATAAAATATGCAAAAACTCTTGCCATACCGCAGTTAGAAATAAAATCTGGAATTAAACTAACTTTATAATCTGTGTGTTCCATGATTGGCCCAAAGAAAATTTCTTTATCTGCAAATGGGACATTTGCACCACAAGATATAACCTCTAATCCACTATCAATCATTTCATCTATTTGATGAATAGTGATAAGACGCGATGCTGCACAAGGGGCAAAAATCTCGGTATTCAATGCCCATATCTTTTTATTTATTTCTTCAAAAGGAATTAAATTATCAGCAACCAACGTATTTCCTGTTTTAGCAAGAAACAATTCTGTTATCTCATCAAAACTAAAGCCTTCTTCATTAATCAACCCGCCCGCTATATCTATAATTCCAACCACTTTAGCTCCCATCTGAGATAAATAAAACGCCGCAGCGGCTCCTACATTTCCAAAACCTTGAACAACAGCCTTTTTTCCTTCTACCGAACCACCATAAATATTATAATATTGTTTTACAGCTTCGGCAACACCAAAACCAGTAATCATATCAGCTACAGTATATTTTTTAGAAACACTGGGCGAATACTCTGGATTTTCAATAACTTTAATAACGCCTTGTCTCAACTGCCCTATCCTATTTATTTTATCGGCTTCCGTTGGCTTAAAATGGCCGTTAAAAACACCTTCTTGCGGATGCCATACGCCACTTTGCTCAGTAATAGGAATCACCTCATGAATTTCATCTACATTCATATCACCACCAGTGCCATAGTAGCTTTTCAACAAAGGCGAAACAGCAGCATACCAACGTTCTAAAACCCCTCTTTTCCTTGGGTCCTTTGGGTCGAAATTAATTCCAGATTTAGCACCACCAATAGCTGGACCAGAAACCGTAAATTTGATTTCCATGGTTTTTGCTAAAGATAAAACCTCATTCATATCCAGCCCTTTCCGCATTCTTGTTCCGCCACCTGCAGCCCCACCACGAAGGGAGTTTATAACAACCCAACCTTCAGCTTCCGTTTCAGAATCCTTCCAGTTAAAGACTATTTCAGGTATTTTGTTTTCGTATATTTTTAATAATTCTTTCATTTTTATTTTTAGATTGATTCATATTTAGCTAACATTCATAGTTTATCCGAAGGTAAATAGTAGCGTAGCTATAACTGAGTCATAAGAAAAAATATTAAATTATTAGTGAAACAAATATAAAAAACTAAACCCCTTTAAGATTAATTTTTTGCGATTTTTAGGGAAGAAATATTTTACCAGAGCTATGATCTTTAATAGCGCCAGTAACACTTCTTAAGCAATTGACCTCATTTCTAAGTTTTTGCAAACCTAAAAACCCAAAAATAAGCGCTTCTTTAAACTCAATAATCTCCTTTTTAGGAACTATTAGTTTCTGAATAGAATGTACTTTTATTCTATCTATCAAGTACACATTATAAACACCACCTCCTGTGATTAGAACAGTACTCGTATTTTTTTTATTTATTTCTGAAGCTATTTGAATGGCAATATGCTCAACAAACGTTTTAAGAATATCCTGTATTTCTAACTCAACAGTATCAATCAGCGGAAAAATATTAGTATTTACCCACTCCAACCCTAAAGATTTAGGATATGTTGCTTTATAGAAATCTAAAGCATTTAATTGATTTAGTAAGTCTACACTTATATTTCCTTTTGAAGCTATTTTCCCTTCATCATCATAATTCAATCCAAGTTTCCCTACAAAATGATTCAAAACAATATTAACAGGACAAATATCATAAGCAATTCTAATGCCTTTAAAATTCATTGAAATATTAGCAAATCCACCCAGATTCAAGCAAAAATCAAATTCAGAAAACAACAATTCATCTCCAATTGGAACTAATGGCGCTCCTTGACCTCCAAGTTCAACATCTTGCACTCTAAAATCACAAACCACTATTTCCTTTAACAGTTGGGCTAACACAGGTTTATTACCAATTTGGTATGTTAATTTATTTTCTGGTTGATGCAATGCCGTATGCCCATGAGAACAAATAGCATCAATATTTTTTATCTGGTATTTGGTTACAAAATTCTTAATTACATTGGCAAGGTATTCCGTATAATTAGTATCGATTTCTTTTAATTCTTTAATAGATTTATTTACCAATTCTTTAAGTGTATCATACCAATAAGAATGATATTCCACAGTTTGAGCATGTACGATTTCGAAACTCCATGTCTCATCCAAACAAAACTTAGCGTATACCAAGTCTATTCCGTCTAAGGAAGTCCCAGACATCACGCCAATAATATTATATTCATGTTTAATCATAGAAAGTAAAAGTAATCATCTTGATTAAATATATTCTAGAATGAATGAGTGAAATCAAATCATTATTTTTAAGAATTCACTATTAAAAGCTATATTTGTAAACATTATTTATCAAAACAACATTTTAATTACGAATTATGAATTTTAGCCTTTCAGAAGAACATATTATGATTCGCGATGCGGCTCGCGATTTTGCCAAAACAGAACTACTTCCTGGTGTTATTGAACGCGATAACAAACAGGAATTTCCACAAGAGCTTGTTAAAAAAATGGGGGATTTAGGTTTCATGGGCATTATGGTTGATCCTAAATACGGCGGAAGCGGTATGGATGCGATTTCGTATGTTCTCATTATGGAAGAATTGTCAAAAATTGATGCTTCGGCTTCAGTCATTGTTTCCGTAAACAATTCGCTAGTGTGTTATGGCTTGGAAACTTATGGATCTGAAGAACAAAAACAAAAATATTTAACAAAATTGGCAACAGGTGAATTTGTTGGGGCATTTTGTCTAAGCGAACCAGAAGCTGGAAGTGATGCAACATCTCAAAGAACCACAGCCATTGATAAAGGTGACCATTATGTTATTAACGGCACAAAAAACTGGATTACAAATGGCGGACGATCTGATGTTTATATTGTGATTGCTCAAACAGATAGAGATAAAGGTTCACACGGTATTAATGCATTTATAGTCGAAAAAGGCATGAAAGGTTTTGATATAGGACCAAAAGAAGATAAACTTGGTATTCGTGGAAGCGATACCCACACACTACAATTTAACGATGTAAAAGTACCTAAAGAAAACAGGATTGGAGTTAATGGTTCTGGATTTCGTTTTGCAATGAAAACACTTTCAGGAGGACGTATAGGTATTGCGGCTCAAGCATTAGGTATTGCTTCTGGCGCTTTTGAATTAGCCTTAAAATACTCTAAAGAGCGTAAAGCTTTTGGAACCGAAATTTGTAACCATCAAGCTATTGCTTTTAAATTGGCAGATATGGCCACAGATATTGAAGCAGCAAGACATTTAGTTATGAAAGCAGCATGGGAGAAAGATCAAGGTGAAAATTATGATTACTCCAGCGCCATGGCAAAACTTTACGCCTCTAAAGTAGCCATGGAACATACTGTGGAAGCTGTTCAAATACATGGTGGTAATGGTTTCGTAAAAGAATATCATGTTGAACGTTTAATGCGTGACGCAAAAATCACTCAGATTTATGAAGGCACATCTGAGATTCAAAAAATAGTCATTTCAAGAAGTCTTATTAAAAAATAAATTTTTATTTTATTTGTTCAAAGCGTTTAACCAACTTTCCAACAGTAAGCCCTTGAACTAAAATAGAAAATACAACTACCACATAAGTAATTACTAAAAATAAATCTCGTTGCATGGCCTCGGTTAATCCCAGGGCTAATGCAATGGAAATACCACCTCGCAAACCACCCCAAGTCATTATTAGATTGGTTTTTGGCACAAAATCTAATTTCTTTTTAAAAAGACTAATTGGCAAAAGCAGGGATAAATAGCGGCATAACAATACAACTGGAACAGCTATTAGCCCTGCTAAAATATATTCCGTTTTAAAAGTAAGCACCAATATTTCCATACCGATTAAAACAAATAGAACCGTGTTTAATAGAATATCGATGAGTTCCCAGAATTTATCAACATAACTTTCTGTAATTTCACTCATTGCAGTTCCTCTAACGGTATCGTTACCAACAACTAAACCTGCCGTTACCATGGCTAAAGGAGCAGATAAATGCCATTTATGCGCAATAACCGTTCCTCCCATAACAGCAGCCAATGTTATAATAACTTCAATATCATAATCATTTATAGATTTCATTAATCGGTAAGTAACCCATCCTAAAACACCACCCAACAAAATACCTCCAAAAACTTCTTTTCCAAATAGTTTAAAGACATCAAAAGCTTCTATTTCTCCAGTTCCTAGTAATGCAACTTGAAAAATAGTTAAAAATATAACAACACCAACGCCATCATTAAATAATGACTCTCCAACAATTTTAGCTTCTAATTTCTTGGGCACCCCTGCCTTTTTTAAAATCCCTAAAACAGCAATAGGATCAGTAGGTGATATTAACGCTCCAAATAGTAAACAATAAATAAAATTAATATCTAAACCAATTAATTGCAGAATTAAAAAAACACTAGCGCCAACTAAAAATGTAGACACTAATACACCAAAAGTTGAGAATACCAAAACAGGCCATCGTTGTACCTTTAACTGCTCGAAATTAGTATGCAAAGCACCTGCGAACAATAAAAAACTTAACATTACGTCTAATAAAACGGATTTAAAATCTATTTGCTTAATTATAAATCTCTCAGCATCTAATAAAGTAGAATCAAAATAACTCAAAGCGAAAACACCAAATGTAAAAACGATGGTTATAAGCATCAAACCAATACTGTTTGGAAGTTTTAAAAAACGCACATTTATGTAACCAAAAACAGCCGAAAGAACCACTAATATGGTAATGATAAAAAAATAATCTGACATAACTAAAAACTTTATGGGGCTAAAATAAAGCATCTTTAGTCATTATATAATATATAGAATTAATTATTATTCAAAACCCAGAAAATAAAAACATACTTTAAGTGAAAATTTTGTTAAGTATTATTAAATTAACCGACAGAAGTTCAATACATTTCTATCTTTAGACAAAAATATTTTATGCAAAAAACATATTACAACCCAGCAGATCTTAGAAAATTTGGTAAAATAAGTGAATGGAATCAAGAATTAGGTGATAAATTTTTTGATTACTATGGAAAAGTTTTTGAAGATGGAGCACTTACGGCCCGTGAAAAATCATTAATTGCATTAGCCGTTGCACACACCGAACAATGCCCGTATTGCATAGACGCTTACACAAAAGATGGCCTACAACGAGGTGTTACCAAAGAAGAAATGATGGAAGCCATTCACGTTGGCGCAGCTATAAAAAGTGGCGCAACATTGGTGCATGGTGTTCAAATGATGAACAAAGTAAATAAGTTAGATGGGTAACACTAGGAGTCGGGCTTTCACAAGTCGCTCTCTCCTATCGAATTCGAGATCAAAAAATTAGCATGCGCTGAGCATCCTCGAAATGTTCAACACTTACCGGAAAACTTAAACTCAAATTTCATCTTAAGAACTTATAATAAGCAAAAGATAATTAATGGCAACAAAGTCACTACATAAACGCGAAAGCGATTTAGCAAACAGTAATAGGCAAATAGAAATTTTGTCTAACGGTATTTTTAAAAACGGAGAATTACCAACCTTTAAAAATAAAATTGCTGAATCAAATCAATTTCCGCTTCAAGCAAAAAAACTTGAAATCCTACAAATCAACGTAGGTTACATGTGCAATCAAGTATGCGATCATTGCCATGTAGATGCTGGACCAGACCGCAAAGAAATTATGACCCGAGACACCATGCAGCAATGTTTGGAAGTTATAAAAAATACTGGCGCGCATACTTTAGATTTAACTGGTGGAGCACCAGAGATGAATCCAGATTTTCGTTGGTTTGTAGAAGAAGCTGCAAAAGCAGGTGTTAAAGACTTTATTGTACGTTCCAATTTAACTATCATTAGAGCCAATAAGAAATATTACGATTTACCAGAATTTTTCAAAAAACACAACGTACACGTAGTAAGCTCTATGCCGCATTGGACTCGTGGAAAAACAGACAAACAACGTGGTGATGGTGTCTTTGATAAATCTATAAAAGCATTACAAGAATTAAATGCGGTTGGTTATGGAATGCCAGATGGACGTTTAAAACTTGATTTAGTTTATAATCCATCAGGAGCCTTTTTACCAGGTGATCAAGCAGCTATGGAAAAAGATTTCAAAAAAGCATTAAAGGACGATTTTGGCATTCAATTTCACAATTTATTTGCTATAACTAATTTACCAATCTCTCGCTTTTTAGATTACTTAATCGCTTCTGAAAACTACGAAGATTACATGTATTCTTTGGTAGAAGCTTACAATCCTACGGCCGTTAAAAACGTAATGTGCACCAATACGCTATCCGTAAGTTGGGATGGTTATTTATTTGATTGTGATTTTAATCAAATGTTAGAATTACCTGTAAATAGTGACGCGAAACATATTTCAGAATACAACGAAGATTTATTAGAAGGACGAAATATTGTCATTTCTCAACATTGTTATGGCTGTACCGCAGGCGCAGGAAGTAGTTGCCAAGGAAGTGTTGCTTAAAACATCATATGAAAAATATATTTTTAATCATCTGCATTGGGATTTCAGTTTCAGGGTTTGCACAAAAAAAGCTTTCGAAATTATTGAAACAACAAAATACCGAGAGCATTCCTTACATATCTGTTGAGGCATTACAAAATGAGTCAAAAAATATTATTCTATTAGATTCTAGAGAAGAAAAAGAGTTTAAAACGAGTCATCTAAAAAACGCCATTTATGTGGGCTATGATTTTTTTAATTTAGATTCAGTACAATCTAAATTAAAAAATAAAAACTCAAAAATAGTGGTATATTGTTCTTTAGGGGTTCGTTCTGAGGATGTTGCTGAAAAACTTAAAAAAGCAGGATATTCTAATGTTTATAACCTGTATGGCGGTATTTTTGAATGGAAGAACAATGATTTGGAAGTATTAAATTTAAATGAAAAACCAACGGATTCCATTCATATATATTCTAAAGCATGGAGTAAATGGTTAAAGAAAGGTGTAAAAGTATATGAGTAAAGAATTAGTTATCGTTTTTGTGAAAAACATAAAACTAGGAAAAGTAAAAACCCGACTTGCAAAAACCATTGGTGATCAAGGTGCTTTTGAGGTTTACAGCAATCTTGTAAAAGTTACCGAAATGGCTACAAAAGATCTTTCAGTAGATAAACGTATTTATTTTTCTGATGCCACAGTTGACACCATATGGAAGAACGATTACAAAACAATACAACATGGAGTCGATTTAGGCGAACGTATGAAAAACGCATTCAAAAAAGGTTTTGAAGATGGTTATGAGCGTATTATTTTAATAGGTTCAGACTTGCCAGATATTACAGCAAACCATATCAATAAAGGACTAGAAGCTCTAAAACAAAACGAAGTGAGTTTTGGTCCGGCAGAAGATGGTGGTTACTATTTAATAGGGCTATCAAAAATGCACAATTTTGTTTTTGATAACAAGCCATGGAGTAAAACTCATTTATTAGAAGAAACACTAAGCGAATTAAAAGAAAATGGCGTCACATTTACTACATTAGTCACCCTAAATGACATTGATACTTACGACGATTTAATAGCTTCAAAATTTTATCAATCTAATATAGCATTACAAGAAAAAATCAAGCAACTACATGATTAAAATTATAGAAGAAACGGTTGATTATTTAAAAGACAAAGGCTTTGATAGTCCCGAAATTGGAATTATTCTAGGCACAGGCCTAGGACAGCTTATTAATGACGTGGAGATTATAAAAGAAGTTAGCTATAACCATATCCCTAACTTCCCAACGGCAACAGTAGAGTTCCATAAAGGAAAACTTATTTACGGTAACATGGCTGGAAAAAAAGTAATCGTGATGCAAGGGCGTTTCCATCTTTATGAAGGTTATTCGTTGCAAGATGTTACCTATCCCGTTCGCATCATGGAAAAATTAGGAATCCATACACTTTTGGTTTCTAACGCATCTGGAGCTATTAATCTCAACTTTAAAAAAGGAGAATTAATGCTTATTGAAGACCACATTAATCTTCAAGGCAGTTCACCACTGGCATTTAAAGGTGTTGAACAATTAGGTGAACGATTTACAGATATGAGTGAACCTTACGACAAAACTATTAAGGATACTTTTAAAAATATAGCCAAAACAAACAACATCACTTTACATGGTGGCGTTTACGCTAGCGTTGTAGGTCCACAATTAGAAACCAGAGCAGAATACCGCATGTTAAAAATAATGGGAGCTGATGCTGTAGGCATGAGTACTGTTCCTGAAATTATTGTTGCAAATCATTTGAAATTAAAGGTTGCAGCAGTATCGGTTTTAACAGATGAATGCAACCCAGATAACCTAGTATCTGTTGATATAGCTGAAATTATTGCTATGGCAGAAAAAGCAGAACCTGACATGGTAATCCTTTTTAAAGAATTAATTAAAACACTTTAATAGTGTAATATTTATTACACGCTAATAGTTATAAAGAACTTGACTTTATAAATAAAAAATCATAAAATGAGCTATTTAGAAACCACTCACGACGTATATAAAGAAGCAGCTTTAACACCAGATATCGGCTTATGCTGTACCACAAATCCAATTTGGGAATTACCAGGTTTAAAAATTCCAAAAATCATGCAAGAAATGAATTACGGCTGCGGCTCTACGGTGCATGCTCGTGATTTAACAAATAACCCAAAAATGCTTTATGTAGGTGTTGGAGGCGGTATGGAATTATTACAGTTTTCATATTTCAATCGTCAAAAAGGTGGTGTTGTAGGAATTGATGTGGTTGATGAAATGCTTGAAGCCTCTAGAGAAAACTTTAAAGAGGCAGAAGCCCAAAATGATTGGTTTAAGAGTGAATTTGTAGACCTTAAAAAAGGAGATGCTATGAATTTACCTATTGAAGATAACAGTATTGATGTTGCTGCTCAAAACTGCCTTTTCAATATTTTTAAGGCTGATGATTTAAAGAAAGCTATCGAAGAAATGCACCGTGTTTTAAAACCTCATGGCCGTTTGGTAATGAGTGACCCTACATGTGAGCAACCTATGAATAATACGTTGCGTAATGACGACCGTTTACGTGCCTTATGCTTAAGCGGAAGTCTTCCAATTTCAGAATATGTTAAAGCACTTACGGATGCTGGTTTTGGAACTATTGAAATTCGTGCTCGTAAACCGTATCGAATTTTAGATCCTAAAAACTATCCAACAGATGAATTAATTTATATAGAATCTATTGAAGTTGCCGCCATTAAAGACCCAATACCAAAAGACGGCCCTTGTATTTTCACTGGAAAAGCAGCTATTTATTATGGCTCAGAAGATTATTTTGATGACAACAAAGGCCATGTTCTAGTTAAAAATCAACCCTTAGCAATTTGCGATAAAACCGCTGGAGATATAGCTAGTCTGAATAGAGATGACATCTATATTAGTGAATCTACCTATCATTATGATGGCGGAGGGTGTTGTTAAGGTGATAATAGCCATTTAATTATTAACGCCCTGATTTGAAAATAATTTATGCAAAAAAATATATAGACATCATAAAAAACTCCTATTCTGAGAATTGAAATCACCAAAAATACTATTATTAATTCTTAAATGACATTGGATTATTTATAACTAATTTTCAATTATATGATTTACCAAATCATGTAAGGTTTGCCGTGAATTATGGACTAAAATTCAAATGAAATACCTAAATTTAATCACTCTTCTTTTTTTAATAACATCTTGTTCTGGAACAAAACGTGTTGTTCAAGCAACTTCAAAAGAGACTCCTGAAACTATAAAAACTTTGGATTCTATAAGTGAAAACGTTAAACCTATTGAAGATACTATTCCAGAACCAATAGTAGTTGCTGAAAATGGCCAACCTACAGAATCAAAACCTGAAATTGAGAACGAAATATCAAAATCATTCAATCATTACTCATGGACAGATTTACTTCAAAAACATGTATCGCATCAAGGAAACGTAAATTATAAAGGATTCAAAGCAGATAGAAAAGCAGTATTAAACTACATTACAAATTTAAGCGAAAACACACCAAATGATTCATGGACAAAAGAGGATAAGTTAGCCTATTGGATTAATGCATACAATGTCTTAACTGTAGATTTAATTTTACGTCATTATCCTATAGAAAGTATCAAAGACATAAAAAAACCTTGGGATCAACGCTATTGGAAACTTGGAGATAAATGGTATAATTTAAACGAAATAGAGCACCAAATTCTGAGAAAAATGAATGAACCTAGAATTCATTTTGCTATTGTTTGTGCTTCATTTTCTTGTCCAAAATTACAAAATAAGGCCTTTGAGGCCACAAATTTATATGGGCAACTTACCAATGCTACTAAATCATTTTTAAGTGATTCTAAACGAAATAGCATATCAGAAAACAACATAGAATTATCTAAGATTTTTCAGTGGTTTTCTCAAGATTTTAATCAAAACGGGAGTTTAATAGATTTTTTAAATCTATATTCAGATGTGAAAATTTCAGAAAAAGCTAAAAAAAATTTTAAAGATTACGATTGGACTTTGAATGAATAACTATATGATGAATCATCAAATTTCAATTATCATTCCTGTTTTAAATGAGGAGACTTGTATAGGTAAATTATTAGAACATTTACTCGTCAATTCTTCTGCTAAAAACATTTCTGAAATTATAGTTGTTGATGGCGGTAGTTCTGATAACACTATAAATATTGTTAAATCATTTTCCAATTTCACACGCATTGACAACAAAGAAGCCTTTAGCTATATAGACAATAAAAATTTAGGGAATAAATCGGTTTCTACTAAAGCATCAAAGACTCCTATCAACATTTTAGATTCAGAAAAAGGGCGTGCTAAACAAATGAATTTAGGAGTTAAATCTGCAACAGGAGACATCCTTTATTTTTTACACGCAGATTCTCTTCCTCCCAAATGTTTTGATACTCTAATCATCAAAGAAGTTGAAAAAGGAAATCAAGCGGGTTGTTTTAGAATGCAGTTTGAAAGCAAACATTGGTGGTTACGTTTAGCAAGTTGGCTTACCAAATTTAGATGGCGAGCTTGCCGCGGTGGAGACCAAAGTCAGTTTATAACTAGAATGCTTTTTAAGGATATTGATGGTTTTGATGAAAACTACATTATTTACGAGGACAACATTTTAATAAATGAATTGTATGCCAGAAAACAGTTTGTAGTGATTAACAAAAAACTTAAATCTTCTGCTAGAATGTACAGAAAACATGGTGTATGGAAACTCCAATATTTCTATTGGTCTATTTATGTGAAAAAATGGTTTGGGGCAGATTCTGATGCCTTATATGATTATTATAAAAAGAAAATTAGCTAAATTTTACTTATTCCTTCCCTTCTCATCTGGATATAAAGCTGGTAAATTATCACTTTGAAAGACTTCCTTAGTATTTACATCAACGCCTGATAATTTCCCTGTAAATGCCGCTCCAGTATCTATATTCCAAACATTAATAGCCTGCATTGGCACATCATAATTAAAGTTAATGGTCGGAGTATGTCCAATATAGATTTCTTTGTAGTGTTTCAGTCTATTAGGATAAATTGCCGAATCTTTTTCAATACGTTTATCCATAGTCAAGGCCATTTCCCATAGCGTTCTATCAAAATAGAATGTAGTTTCGAAAACCTCTTTAGTAACACCATGCATTGATGTAAATCCTGCATGAAGAAACAATCTATTTTCATCATCTACAAAATACAATGGCATATTTTTAAAAAATTCTAAATGTTGTTTTTTATCGACTTTAGAAAAACCTTCATAGCTTTCTATAGTTTCCTTTCCGCCATGCATATACCAAGTAGGATTGACATCGGCGCCTCTTAGCCATTCTTCACACCAAACATCATGATTTCCTTTAATAAAAACACAATTTATATTTTCAGAAAGTTCCATTAAAAACTGAATCACTTGAGCAGATTCACTCCAGCCATCCACATAATCTCCAACAAAAATTAAAGTGTCTTCTTCTTTAACTTCTATTTTATTTAAAACTTGAATCAAAGCTTTTAATCCACCATGGATGTCTCCTATTGCTAAAACGCGCATACTTAATTTGTTTTTTTGTAAAACTAATAGATTTTGCTAAAAAAGAAACATGCAACTAATATTTATTATTTTAACGATAGAACTAACTAATTGAATGAAAACCTTTAATAATAATTAAATGTTAGGTGCTTTTAGATGAAACATATTAAGCCACTAAAAAGTATCACCGTGAAAATCAAAAAAGTACTTGTAGCGAATCGAGGCGAAATTGCCGTCCGAATTTTTAAAGCGTTTACTGTAAACTATTAAGCATAAAGAAACTAAGTGAAAAAAAAATATAAATTATTTGGGTTGCAACATTATTATCCTAATAACGGTACAATAGCCAAGCAAATTATAGAGTTCTATACTTTATTTTATTCATTAGTAATTTTATACTGTTTACGCAATAACGCTTCAGCCGGTTTGTTTTGAGGTGTAAACATAAAGTTTTCCTTACCTCCTACTTTATCGTGTTTATGAAACCATTTCCAGATAAATCCACCTGCAAACCAATCTTCTTCCCAAAAGGTTTCAAACAAGGCTTGTGTTGTATTCGTTTGAGCCTCAAGATTTACTTGATTCATGCTTCTATCACTTATCCAAGGTGTTTTTCCTGAATAATCAACACTTCTATACCCATACTCCGTAAATAAAACAGGTTTATCATGTTTTTGAAACATTTTGTAAATCACCGGCTTATGAGTTTTCCAACCTTCCAAAGATTCTTCAACTGTTGGCGTTTTACTATCACTTACCGGAAAATAAGCATCTACACCTATATAATCTAAATCGGTCCAAAAAGGTGTGCGCTTAAACTCATCCCAATTGGCGGCATAGGTTAATTCTCCTTTGTACTTCGTTCTTATTTTTTTGATTAAAGCAAACCAATACTCGGGTCTGTTTTCTATAAATTTTTCTAATTCTGTACCTATGCAAAATAGTTCTGCTTTAACAGTATGGGCTAATTCGGCATATTCTAAAATAAATTTTGAATAGGAGTCTTCTAAAATTTTCCAATCAGCTTCATTTGTCATCTCTATAAATCCTGTAAACTCACCACGCCAAACCCAAATTTGAGGTTTAATCATAATTTTGATTTTCTTCTTTCTAAGCTCGCCAATGTATTGTTCAGCCCCAGCCTTAGTTTCACCAAACCACTGTCGGTCTGTATTGTGGATGATCTCTGGGTGCTCTAAGTTTTTTATAAACCCAAATGGCATAATGGCTGCATAATTTGCATTGACCTTTACAACCGGATTAATATGACTCTCATTTACAGCATCTCTTGAAGCAACAAAACTCACACCATTAATTTTACTAGACCGAGTTTTACAGGACTGCAAACTTAAAATTGATATTAAAATCAAAAGTTTAAATAGCTTCATAAATCGTGTTTAAGACCCTAATTTACTATTATTCATTAAAACAACGCTCTTAATCCTATGTTAAAGATTGTCCCTTCACCTGAATTTCAAACCCTTACAAAACTACTATAAAGTATTTCTAAGTGCAATTTTTAACTTAATTCATGCTTTCCGTCAAAACCTAAAACTATAAGTAGTATTGTACTTTGTTTCTTCATTTCTTCGTGATTACTATTTTATTAAGTCTTGCAAGGAAACTACCATTAGATCGAACAAAACATCAGGTAATCACATAGAAATCAAAAGTTTTGTTTTATTTTAAATCCTTACAAAAAGTAATCAATTTAAACTTGTTCTAAATTATATACACATAATTAAGTTCTTATCTTTAACTTCGACCTAATACCACATAACATCCAAAATTTATGCAAGAACATATCGTTATTATAGGAAATGGAATTTCGGGAGTAACCACTGCTAGACATATTAGAAAGCTTTCTGATAAGAAAATCACTATTGTTTCTGCGGAAACCGAATATTTTTTCTCCCGTACTGCCCTTATGTACATATATATGGGGCACATGAAATTTGAACACACACAACCTTATGAAAATTGGTTCTGGGATAAAAATCGAATAGACCTTAAAAAAGGGTATGTTAAAAGTATAGACACAAATTCAAAAACACTTCATTTTGCTAAGGGTGATTCGCTTAAATATGACAAACTCATTATTGCAACTGGCAGTAAACCTAATAAATTTGGCTGGCCAGGACAAGATTTAGAAGGAGTAATGGGCATGTACCACAAACAAGATTTAGACAACCTTGAAAAGCATGCACCAAATAATAAAGTATGCAAAAGAGCTGTGATTATTGGTGGTGGTTTAATTGGTATTGAACTTGCTGAAATGCTTAATTCTCGAAATATCCCTGTTACTTTTTTAGTAAGAGAAGATAGTTTTTGGAATGGAGTTTTACCTGAAGGTGAAAGCCAAATGATTAACAAACACATTAAAAATCATCATATCGATTTACGCCTTTCTACAAACCTAAAAGAAATAAAATCGGATGACAACGGCAACGTAAAATCCATAATTATTGAAGAAACGGGCGAAGAAATCCCATGTAATGTCGTTGGTTTAACCGCTGGTGTTTCACCGAACATTGATTTTATAAAAGATTCAGAAATTGAAATAGGAAGAGGCGTAAAAGTAAATCGTTACTTAGAAACTAATATTCCCGATGTCTATGCTATTGGCGATTGTGCAGAACAACATGAACCTATTGGGAGCCGCAGATCGATTGAAGCTGTTTGGTACACAGGGCGTATGATGGGTGAAACTTTAGCCCAAACCATTTGTGGAAATAAAACTCAATACAAGCCCGGACATTGGTTTAACTCTGCTAAATTTTTAGATATAGAATATCAAACTTATGGTTGGGTGTTTGCAAAACCACGAGAAAATGAAGCACATTTCCATTGGAAACATCATAAAGAAAACATCTGTATTACAGTTTCTTACCGCAAAGACACCAATATGTTTTTAGGAATAAACACGTTTGGAATTCGCATGCGTCATGAAATTTTCGACAAGTGGCTGACTGAAAATCGCGATATGAACTATGTGATGAGCTATCTAAAAGATGCCAATTTTGATCCAGAATTTTATAAAGCTTATGAGAATGAAATTCTAACACAATACAACAACACATTTAACACCAATCTTGCACCACGAAAAAAGAGTTGGAAACGCATTTTTAGTAAAGCCTAATTTTAACATATTCAATTCAATCAAATTACACAAGCACATGAATGCAATTAAACATATAGGATTAGTTATTTTCTTAATAGGACTAGCCATTTTCTCCGCTTTACCCGTTTTAGGAACGTTCCACTTAAACGAAGCTTCGTTTAATAACATCATCAAGGAAAAGAATATTAAAAGTGACGTTTTTATAAATGATATAAAATCAAATATTGTTGGTCAAGACTTTACAGGTATGCAAGCCATATCTCCTAAAATCTCTAAAGCTTTAGATAATGCCAATGAAACACATATAAAAAATAAGGAATGGAATAAAAAAATCTATACCAAGTCTAATGACATGGCAGCTTTAATTGGGAAAAAATCAGCTAACGGATTTATTGCTGCTAATAAAGGATTAATGTGGCTATTAACTTTTGGATTAGGAATAATTGGTGCTTTAATGTTCATATTACCAAACGTAATTTTACTGGGTAAAAAGGGTATAAAAAACGACGGTATTTATCATGAAAGCGCTACAAATCGAGGTTGGATCGGTTGGATGGTTTTTATCTTTTTAGTTTCATTCTATTTGGTCCTTTATTTTGCCTCAGAATATGCAACCAATTGGACGCTTTTAGTCGATCCAATTAGTGAAGCCTTAAGCGGCAACCCTGCAGGACATTGGTTTGTTTACGGCTTTATGTATTGTGTAGTAATGACAGTAATGGCAGTACGAATGTATATAAAATACCGTCATAACATTTATCAAGTATTTAGAACTACATCAGTTTTATTCTTTCAAATTGTGTTTGCGTTTATTATTCCCGAAATTATGGTAAGACTTCAAATGCCTTACTACGATTTTAAAAATGCCTTTCCTTTAGATTACGATTTCTTTTTCCAATGGAATTTAAAAGACCTTATAAACAATGGTGGTATAGGCATTTTTATTATGGTTTGGGGCATTGTTTTAACCTTAGTTATTGTACCAATAATGGTCTATTTCTTTGGTAAACGTTGGTATTGCTCTTGGGTTTGCGGTTGTGGTGGGTTAGCAGAAACACTTGGTGATCCTTACAGACAACATTCAGACAAATCGTTATTCGCCTGGAAAGTAGAACGCTATTTAATCCATACGGTTTTACTCTTTGTTTTAACAATGACTGCTATGACCTTATATAGTTTCTTTAGTGAAACAGGAACGGTTTTAGGCATTAAAACATCAACCGTACAAAATATTTACAGCCTAGTGATTGGTTCTATTTTTGCTGGAGTAATTGGTACAGGGTTCTACCCTATTTTTGGAAACCGTGTATGGTGTCGTTTTGGTTGTCCACTGGCTGCTTATTTAGGATTTGTACAACGTTTTAAATCTAGATTTAGAATTACTACAAATGGTGGTCAATGTATTTCATGCGGAAATTGTTCTACCTATTGTGAGCAAGGTATCGACGTAAGAGCTTATGCTCAAAAAGGCGAAAATATTGTGCGTTCGAGCTGTGTTGGTTGCGGGGTGTGTTCGGCGGTTTGTCCTCGTGGTGTTTTAAAATTAGAAAATGGTCCAGAAATAGGCCGTATCAATCCTACCGAAATATTATTAGGAAATGATGTTGACTTAATGGACTTGGTGAATAAAAATTAAAACACTCAATATCGCCATTTGGTGTACTATTATATCTTGCCTTAAGGTTAACGCTGAAAATACCTATTGAAGAAATTACAATGAAAATCACAACACGGTATACAAAGGCTTGACACCAAAACAACCAAAAAATAAAGTTTTGGAAGTTCTATGACGGAAACGGATATTGCGTCATTTATAAAAATGAGAAATCAATAGCGGCTTCAAGATATAAAGCAAGTAAAAAAATAAAATAATGGATTACCTTTGTATCCTTTAACAGGGAAAATAAATTTAGTGATCTTAAATGACCAAAATAAAAGTCATCATTCCAGCTTATAACGAAGCAGATTCTATAGCTCATGTTATTAACGACATTCCAGATACAGTTGACGAGGTTATTGTGGTTAGTAATACTTCAACCGATGATACCGAAGCTAATGCAAAAAAAGCAGGTGCTACCGTTTTAAAAGAAACCAATAAAGGGTATGGTTATGCGTGTCTAACGGGCATGCAACACATTGCTAATCAAAACGAAAAACCCGATATTATAGTCTTTCTTGATGGGGATTATAGTGATTACCCAGAGGAACTAACCAAAATAGTGGCGCCCATAATTAATGACAATATAGATTTTGTAATAGGTGCTCGAGTAAAGCAACTCAGAGAAAAAGGATCTATGACGGTGCCGCAAATTTTTGGTAATTGGCTAGCCACAACTTTAATGACTTTATTATTTCGTGCTAATTTCACAGACTTAGGTCCTTTTAGAGCCATTAAATATGAAAAGCTACTAGCACTTAATATGGAAGATAAAACTTATGGCTGGACCGTAGAAATGCAACTCAAGGCGCTTAAGCAAAAACTGACATATACCGAAGTGCCAGTAAATTATAGAAACAGAATTGGTGTTTCAAAGGTGTCAGGTACAGTAAAAGGTGCTATATTTGCAGGCATAAAAATCTTAGTTTGGATTTTTAAATACAGTTTTAAAAAATGATTTTAGAAACACTAGTTATAGTCCTATATACTATATCGCTTTTGCTCATATTCATGTATTCATTGGCGCAACTAAACCTGTTATTTAATTACCTGTCGTCTAAGAAAGTAAAAGACGATTCTCCTAAATTCGATTTATCAAATCCAGACGAAATTCCATATATCACCATACAACTTCCAGTGTATAATGAGATGTATGTTATGGAACGCTTGTTGGACAATATTGCTAAAATTGACTATCCAAAAGATAAATTAGAAATTCAAGTTTTAGATGATTCAACTGATGAAACTGTTGAAACCACTCTTAAACACGTACAAAAACTTCAAGCCACTGGCTTAGACATAAAACATATAACCAGAACAGACCGTAAAGGCTTTAAAGCCGGCGCACTAAAAGAAGGATTAGAAACAGCAAAAGGTAGCATCATTGCTATTTTTGATTCTGATTTTCTACCTCAAAAAGACTGGTTAAAACATACCGTCCCATATTTTAAAGACGAAGCCATTGGCGTAGTACAAACCCGTTGGGGGCATATTAACCGTAACTATTCTATACTTACAAGAATTCAAGCCTTTGCACTAGATGCGCATTTTACACTAGAGCAAGTAGGCAGAAACAGTAAAGGGCATTTTATAAATTTTAATGGCACCGCTGGTTTATGGCGTAAAACCTGTATTATCGATGCCGGGAATTGGGAAGGCGACACCCTTACCGAAGACCTAGACCTAAGCTACCGCGCTCAACTTAAAAATTGGAAATTTAAATATTTAGAAGATGTAGAAACTCCTGCGGAGCTCCCTATTGTTATAAGCGCTGCGCGTTCGCAACAATTCAGATGGAATAAAGGAGGTGCAGAAAACTTTCGTAAAATGATGGGGCGCGTTATAAAAAGCAAAAACATAACGGCTAAAACCAAAGTACACGGCTTACTGCATTTATTAAACAGCACCATGTTTTTAAACGTGCTTATCGTTGGAGTTTTAAGCATCCCTATGCTCTATATAAAAAACGAATATGCGCATTTACGCCCTTACTTTTACGTTATGAGCTTCTTCGTAATGAGTACCATTATCTTTTTTATATGCTACTGGTTTATGTACAAAAATATCTATGGTAGTGGTTTTAAAAACTTTATAAAATACATAGGAATGTTCTTTGTATTTTTCTCAATAGCAATGGGCTTTTCATTGCATAATTCCATTGCTGTTTTAGAAGGACATTGGGGTAAAAAATCAGAATTTGTACGTACACCAAAATTCAATATAAGTAAGTATAAAGACAACTGGAAAAATAACAAATACATGAAACGCACCATATCCATTCATGTTATTTTCGAGGGGGTACTTATGCTTTATTTCGGTTTTGGAATGTACAGCGCCTTTATTGTAGGCAATCAAGGTGGTGATTTCGGACTCTTTCCCTTTCACCTCATGTTATTTGTAGGCTTTGGCTATGTCTTTTTTAAATCTATAGCATCTAAAGTTTAAAATTTTTGGGCGTTACCCAAGGGTCGCGCTTTCCGCTATATATTTTTTGTGCTGAACTTGTTTCAGTATCTCTTCACTATTTTACATATTCTTAAAATGTGATTAAAATCAAACTTACTGTTCAGCACAAAAAAGGATGCCGCTGCAATCGCTAACGCGAAATGCATGTTTCGTTTTAACGACCAATAAAATCAGAACTTCTTGTTTTTAAACGATAGTCAAATAATATTATATTTACCAAATGCTTTTAAACCCAACGTTTTTAAAACTTAATAAAACACCATTACTATTGGTATTATTAAGCTTCCTATTCTATGGGACGTTTGCTTATGATTTAGTGAGAACAGATTATACAAAACTCATCATTCTTTACAGCGCACTGTTCGTTTTGTTCTATAAATTAGTACAGCATTTTAAAAGTAATACCCAATTTTTAACTTATTTAGCTTTTGGGTTTCGAGCCGTTTTTATATTGGCTATACCGAATCTCTCACAGGATTTCTACCGTTTTATTTGGGATGGTCGAATGATTTTAGAAGGTATAAACCCCTATTTATTTACTGTAGAATCTTTTATAAGCCAAGGTGATTTCCCCGTGGCAGAAGCCCAAGCATTGCGCGCAGGTATGGGCGCCTTAAATGCTAGCCATTTTACTAATTATCCTCCAATCAATCAACTCTGCTTTACTATTGCTGCACTATTTGCTGGCAAAAGTATTTTAGGTTCGGTGTTCGTCATGCGATTACTCATTATTGCTGCCGACTTTGGAACCCTTCACTTTGGGAAAGCTCTTTTAGAAAAACTAAATATTCCTATTTATAATATTTTCTGGTATATATTAAATCCGTTCATCATTATAGAACTTACAGGAAATCTTCACTTTGAAGGTGTTATGATTTTCTTTTTAGTGTGGAGTTTGTATTTGCTTTACATTGGCAAATGGCAATTCGCTGCATTAGTTTTAGCCCTATCTATTTCAGTTAAACTGATTCCTTTAATCTTTTTGCCTTTATTTTTTCAATGGTTTATGAAGCGTAATGACAAGGATAAAGAGACTTCGACTGTACTCAACTTTACAAGATTGATTGTGTTTTACGCCATAATAATCATGACCACGGTCCTACTTTTTGTGCCTTTTTATTCCTCAGAATTTATACACAACTACTCAAAAACAGTGGCACTTTGGTTTCAAAATTTCGAGTTTAATGGCAGTATCTACTATATAGCGAGAGAAATTGGATTCCTATTTAGAGGCTACAACGAAATTGCCATTATTGGAATTGTAACACCCATTCTTGTTATTCTCTTTGTATTAATTATCACTTTTTTTAGAAGAAATAGAACTCCTATTGCCCTTATTACAGCAATGTTACTAGTATTGTCCTTTTACTATTTTACAACCACTACGGTGCACCCCTGGTACTTGGCTACGCTTTTAATATTATCGGTATTTACTAAATATAAATTTCCATTGGTTTGGAGCTTTGTTATTATACTCAGTTATTTGGCTTATGTAAACCTTAATAAAGCTGACAAATCTGAAAACCTGTGGCTTATTACTCTAGAGTACGCTGTTGTTTATGGTGTTTTTATTTGGGAAGTATTTATAAAAAAGGCTCCCAAATTGGAAGCCTAAACTATTATTTTATAAGATATTAAATTATACTTTCACTCCACGCATTACAAGAGATCTACATACCAAGAATTACAACTTTTCTAGTTTCGTGATAGTTCGCGATTCATCGTCATCTTGATTAAATGTGATTTTAAACATCGTGCCTACAAAAGTTTGAGCGTTTAAATCGAAAGAAGCCAATACCAAATCATAAATTTTTTGAAACGCTAAGACTTACTCTTCACCATTTCTATCTTTTACAACAAAGTTATAACTAGAATATTGAAGACCATAATAAGTGGCGTAAACAATTATTTATTTTATTCATTTAAATGAATTTAAAATTTAACTAAAATTCTATTCGGAAATGATTTAAACTAGGTCCGTATGAATAGAAATGCATTCAATTAAAAAAACTGGCTAAGCTTGTGCAAACAAATATCACCTAAATATGTTTTCTGGGTTCTTAAAACATTTAAATTCCAACATATAATCGTTTGGATCTTTTATAAAGAATGAGTTATGTTCTCCAGATTTATCTTTCAGAAATTTGTTTTCCTCAACTAAATCCAACTTTTTATTTCTGAGCTTAGAATAAATCTCTTCCCAAACATTTTCTTCCAATACGATACCAAAATGAAAAGAAGGCAATATTTTACCCTCAAAGACATAATTCGGATTATTAAAATTGAATTTTTTTGCTTTTATAAATGTTAATTGATTTCCAAACAAATTAATATCTGCCCAACTTTGGGTATTTCTGCCTAGAGTAGCGCCAATGTTATCGATATAAAAACTTTTGGTCGATTTTATACTTTTACACGGTAACGACACATCAAATGATGTTCTCATACTTATTTATTAAAGGGGTTTAAGACTCTCCACTCCGCAGATAGAATTATCATCTTCAACAAACATAATTCTGAAATCCTTATCAATTAAACTTTTGTCATTTGTTAAGTCGTATTGTTTAAAAACACAATGATGCACTCCATCAAAGGACAGCTCCTCGCCATTTTCACACCAAAAATTATAATAACCGTTTTTGTAAGACTTAAAAGCGGCAGTTCCCATAATACTAAACTATTTTAATCGTTGTCTTCTTTGTCTTTATAACCTATATCAGGATCTTGAACAGCTTCTGAATCATCGTTATCAAAATCATCATAATCATCTTCATCATAATTTTCCATGGTTAGAGCCAATTTAGAGCTCACTTTTACTAAATACATAGTATCTTCAGTAGTGACTTCAACAGCCTCAATCAAATCATTATGTTGGTTTCTAAAAGATATAATTTGGTCATCATCATAACCATCAGGGTACCTTTCAACTAATAAGGCTAAAATTTCTGGAGTCAACTTTTTAAAATCTACAATGACACGTTTTAAATTATCATTCCTATTTTTCATGGTTGGGTATTTGATTTGTTTACTTATAAGAAAGATACATAAAAATTAAAAGCGCAACATAAAATTACATTATTTTTTAGATAAATTTTGAAGTGCTAGTTGCTTCTAAAAAAAATAAAATAAGGAGTATAGGCTTAACTGTATATTATCTCAACAAGAAATAAATACTATTGAATATAAAGTTACTTTGAGTTATTTATAGCGTTACCATGAATGTCAGACTAGAAGTTTATCTTGATAAAAGTCGAAAGGTTGTAGGTTCTCACTTGTGCTTAGCTATAGGCTTTTCATTGCGGTCGCTAAGGCAAAAAACTCTACAAAACAAGAAACTTTCGTTATCTTGTACGTTATGAAATCACTAAAAATGAATCACAACATAAAATCTATCAGAACATTTATTGGTGCAAAAAACTATAATCTTTCAAGACAGTTTTATTTAGACTTCGGATTTGAAGAAATTAAAATCCCTTATAAAATGTCTTATTTTAAATGCGGCGAATTCGGCTTTTATTTATAAGATGCTTACGTGAAAAGATGGGTTGATAATTCTATGATTTTTTTAGAGGTACAGAATGTTGAGCAACATTTAGATGATATTAAAAAGCTTAATCTCATCACTAAATATAAAAAAGTAAAAATATCAGAAATCCAATATAACGATTGGGGTACTGAATATTTTATCCACGACCCATCTGGGGTTTTGTGGCATATTGGAGAATTTAAAAATTAGCTGTTTGCCATTTTAAAAAACAAGAAATATGATATAATTTTAAAACTCTAATTAAAGCATCTTCAAGGTATTCAATTCCTGCTCTGTTAAGTGTTTCCAACTGCCGCGAGGGATATCTTTCTTGGTTAAATGCCCAATAGCAACACAATCCAAATTAATAATTTCGTATTTAAAATACTCAAAAATAGAACGGATAATAGTGTTTCCTGTATTCTTGATTTTCAAGCCTATTTCTTTTTTGCTAGCACCATCTATATAGCTAATCTCTTCAACCTCAACAAGTTTTCCTTCAATCTTAAAGCCACCTTGAATCATTTTTAAATCTTCCAACTTTAAGTTTTTATCTAATTCTAAATGAAATAAACGTGCTACACCATGCTTAGAATTTGTGAATTTACTACTTATAGCATCGTCATTAGTAAACAACAACAGTCCTTTTGAGTTTCGGCCTAAACGCCCAATTGGTTTAATACGAGAGGATGTAGCATTAGCCACTAAATCCATAACTGTTCTTCCTTTACCTTCGCTTGTAGTCGTAGCAAAACCCTTTGGTTTATTAAGTAACACATAAGCCTTTTGCTCTGGATTAATACGTGCACCATCATAACGCACCTCATCTTCTAACTTCACTTTGTAACCCATTTCAGTAATCACTTTACCATTAACAGTTACCAAACCAATTGCAATATGAGCATCTGCCTCACGACGTGAGCAAATACCAGAATTAGCTATGTATTTATTCAATCTTATTTCACCTGAATTATTTGAAGATTGCGAAGGTACTTTTGTTTTTTTAACTGGCGTATTTCCTTTAGCATTGCTTCTAAAACGTTTACTTTCAGCACCACGTTCTGATGGCTTTCCTTTTCCCTTACCCCCTTGTTGTCTGTTCATTACTTATAATTTTGTGCAAAGATAGATTTAAAATTATGATATACTATTTTAGATTACCGTTTTGTTACTTCTGCCTAAGGGATTGCAGTGGCATCCCTTTTTGAGGTATAAGAAAAAGACCTGCCGGTAGGGAGGTATAACGAAACATTTATGTTTACGAATTCAATAATCCAAAAAGAAGTCCATGAATAAAAGCGCAAATTATTTATATACGATTTAAAATAACGCTTACATCTATTAAAAGAATACTAAATACGCCTGCTAGAATGATAAATTTTAAAATGTTATGCAATATTAAATAGTGGATTTTGGTTTTTGACATCCATAGCAAGCATAGGAATACAACTAGTAACAACAAGCTTAAATAGAAGAAAAAATACATATATCCCACTTCAAAATAAAACAACAATAAATACGTCGGAATTAAAGTTAGAGCAGCCAAAACGGTTAACATGACTTTCGATGTTTTTTCTCCATAAGCTACTGGAATTGTCACATAATTTTGCGCGATGTCTCCTTTTATATTTTCTAAATCTTTAGTCAATTCTCGCATGGCAATCATTATAAACAAGAAAATGGCATGCACAAAAATTACCGTTTCAAAATTTTTATAATATAAGAAAATGGCAAAAAAAGGTGTTATCGATAAAATTGCTGATGTTAAGTTACCAATAAATGGCAATCGTTTTAGCTTATGCGAATAAAACCAAATACCAAAAATGTAGATAGAAAAGAATGCTACCGCCTTAAATGACACATAACTTGCCATGATTGCAGCTATAAAATTAAGTATAAAATAAAACGAAAGCTTAGTATTTTGACTCACCAATCTATCTAATGTAGACTTAATAGGACGATTTATTAAATCTTTTTCGGAGTCGTAAAAACTATTAATAATATAGCCTCCTGCGATGGCTGAAGCTGATGCTAGTACTAGCATGAGTAAATTTAAATCGAAAACGATCTCTTTTACAGTTTTGTTATGCGCTAAAATATAAATTGAAGTAAGATATTGAGCTATTACAACAACAAGAATATTATAGCCTCTCACCACAGAAAACAGACTGAAAAATTTAAGTATAATATGTTTCTGTCTTCTTGATAACATCGGTAAAAAATTAATAAGATCCTGAAATAATCTTTCGACTGTGCTCAGGATGACAATTCTGGATGACAGTATATGAAGTTTAGAAGTTGTAAACGACTTCTAATTTATAATCAGACAATGATTGTTTTGCTTTTTGAATATCTTCAGTAAAACCCAAAATATAGCCACCACCACCAGAACCACAAAGTTTTAAGTAATACTCATTGGTTTCAATACCTTTTTCCCAAAGTTCATGAAATTGCAAGGGAATCATGGGCTTAAAATGATTCAGCACCACTTTAGACAATTGTTTAGTGTTACTAAATAATGATTTTATATCGCCATTTAAGAAATCGTCAACACATGCATCAGTATGTTTTATAAACTGATTTTTAAGCATACTACGAAAACCTTCTTGTTTCATCTTTTCCATAAACAAGCTTACCATTGGAGCAGTTTCACCAATGATACCACTATCTAATAAAAATACAGCCCCTTTTCCTTCACTTTGTTGCGCGGGAATACCTGTAGCTTCAATATTATCTTTAGAATTGATAAGAATTGGAATACTTAAATAACTATTTAAAGGATCTAGGCCAGAAGATTTTCCATGAAAAAAAGATTCCATTGCAGAAAATACCGTTTTTAGCGTTAATAGTTTCTCTCTAGTTAAATTTTCTAGAACCGTAATTTTATCAAAAGCATACTTATCATAAATAGCAGCAACTAAAGCACCGCTGCTACCTACACCATACCCTTGTGGAATAGAAGAATCAAAATACATTCCTGAATTAACATCTTCTAGTAATCGCTCATGATCAAATCGAGCTATATCATTACTTATAGCTTGAATATGAGAAGCAAATCGCTTTAAGCTCTCATTAGATTTTATAGCCTCTTCAGACGGATTTTCATCTTTCTTTAAAGCACCATTATAGAAATTGTAAGGGATAGATAAACCTTTAGAATCTTTTATGATTCCATACTCTCCGAAGAGCAATATTTTTGAATAAAATAAAGGTCCTTTCATATACAACTTGTAATTTGGTTAAACAAAATTACAACAGTTTTGCCCCAAAACCAATTTTATCATTAATATACTGACCTTTCTGACAAAATGCAACTAATTCATTTTGAATGAATTCTAACACTTGAGAAGCCTCACCTTCAGGATATAACACATGTACATTAGCTCCAGCATCCAGCGTAAAACAAATTTTAGAACCCGAAGACTTGCGGTAATCCCAAATTTTATTGATAATTTCTAGCGTGTTTGGTTTCATTAAAATAAAATACGGCATACTAGTCATCATCATTGCATGAAGTGTTAATGCTTCGCTTTCAACAAGAGCAATAAACGCATCTAAATCGCCTTCTTTCAATATTGAAATCATATCAGAAAGGTTTTTATCTGCTTGTTTAAATCGTTCTTGAGCAAATGGATGACCATACATTAAATTATGACCAACAGTACTGCTTACTTGCTTTTCTCCCTTATCAACTAACAAGATAGTATCTTGAAAGTTTTTGAAATTTTGATGAACATCATTAGGGTACTTTACACCGAATAAATCTGAACTTCCCTCAATCCCATCATGTTTTCCCCAAACCACTAAATCGCCTTCTAGACTTCTACAAGCACTTCCAGAACCTAATCGCGCTAAAAATGACGCTTTTTTCGTGAAGTAAGTTTCATCAATTGACCTTTCGGCGGCGCTCAAAGTGACATCAGATTCTATAATAAGTTTTTCAATACTCATTAAGCACAATGCCAAAGCACTCATTCCTGATGCTGAAGATGCAATACCAGAACTGTGCGGAAAGGTATTAGACGTTTCAATCTTAAAATGATAATCTTTCAGAAAGGGCAAATAGTCTTCAACTCGCTTAAAAAAAGTTTCAATTTTCGGTTTGAAATCATCTTTTTGTTCACCATCTAAAAACACTTCAAATGAAAAACCACCATGGCTCGCTTTTCTCAAAAAAGTCAAATTGGTAGTGGTTTTACAATTATCTAGTGTAAAACTAATGGATGGGTTTTTTGGAATTTGATGTTCCTTTTTTCCCCAATATTTAACTAAAGCAATGTTACTTGGTGAAGACCACGAAAAACTTCCGTTTTCAAGTGAATTAGTATAGGGTGTTGGAATAAAATGTTTTTCTGTCATGGCAATATTTTGCTAACAAAGACTATCTCAAAGAGTCTTTAAATATTAGTCAATTAACTTTTGGCTAAAATAGTAAATATCTAGTGGTCTTTTTAATTTACAGATGACATTGCAATCAACTTTACCATAGTTCTATAATTTCTTGCAGTTGCTGTCGTTTTTAATTTTCGTTCAAAAAGATTACTGTTGAATTTAGCGTTACCATAACCTACAGAACAAAAATAATAATTGCATTATTCAGTTATAATAAACTCCTCATTGGGGTAAGAAATTTGAGAAACACCTTCAACCAAATTCTTATCTGGAACAGTATATAGCATGGTAAAATAGCAATTGACTTTCTTTTCTTCAGAAAACGGACACTCATCAAAAATTTGCTGTAACCCTTCAGGAGTATTTACTAAAACTGGCACTTCAAACCCGAAATACTCATTAATAGTATCATGAGTTTTTAATTCCAGTTTTTCTTTATTTCCCTCGGAAGATTGAAAAACCACATTTCTACTTTGAATATAGGTTTGCATTTATTTAGAAATATTTAAAGCAGCAATATAGGCGCCTGTCCAAGCATTTTGAAAGTTAAACCCACCAGTAACAGCATCTACATTTATAACTTCACCGGCAAAATATAGATTCTTGATTCGTTTACTTTCGAACGTTTTAAAATTGACTTCTTTAAGATTTACGCCTCCTGCTGTGACAAATTCTTCTTTAAACGTGCTTTTTCCATCCACATTAAAAATGGCTTCAGTAAGTTGACTTGCTAAAGTTTCTAATTGCGCTTTATTTAAATCTGCCCATCGTGTTTCTTCATCCATATTGGAGGCTAAAACCAATTTATGCCATAGACGTTTTGGAAGTTCAAATTGTGTTGATTTGAAAACTGTTTTTTTTGCTAAGTCCTGCTTCAAGGTTTTTAAAATTCCCAAACACTCGTCAAAAGACTTTTTAATGAAATTTATTTCAATCTGAAATTTGTAATCTCTTTTAGCTAATTCTAAAGCTCCAAAAGCAGATAACTTTAAAATTGATGGTGCACTCACGCCCCAATGGGTAATTAGTAAAGGTCCTTCACTCCATAAATCGGTTTCCAAAATTTTTACTTCAACATGTTGTGCTACAACTCCTGGAATATCTTGTATGCGCTCATCTTTAATATTGAATGTGAATAATGAAGGGACGGGTTGTGAAATTGTATGTCTTAAATCTTCTAAAAGTTTCCAGATTTTAGGATTGCTACCTGTTGCTATCAAAACTTTTTTAGAAGAAAAATCACCTTGAGAGGTTTCGATATGAAATACTTCATTTTCTTTTGAAATAGACTTCACTGCATGACTATACAATACATCTACATGATGCTTTTCAGCTTCATTTAAAAAACAATTGATGATCGTTTGTGAAGAATTAGTTACCGGAAATATTCTCCCGTCTTCTTCAATCTTAAGTTCAACACCTCGTTTTTCAAACCATCCAATGGTATCGCCCGTCATGAATTGATGAAAAGGTCCTAATAATTCTTTTTCTCCCCGTGGATAATTTTGCACTAATTCTTGAGGAATAAATTCTGCATGCGTGACATTACAGCGCCCACCTCCAGAAACTTTTACTTTGGCAAGTCCATCTTTTCCGCGTTCTAATAAGGCGACTTTTAAACTCGGGTTTTGCTCAGTTATATTTATCGCGGCAAAAAAGCCTGCAGCACCTCCGCCAATAATTATAACGTCTTTATGAATCATAACCTATCGGGGAAATCGGAAATCATCCCATCTACGCCATAAGATTTTATGCGTTCTATAGGGTTTAAGTTATTTACTGTATAAGCGAATACTTTATAATCTTTTTTTAGTTCCTCAACAATCTCTAGGGTCAACATGGTGTAGTCGACATGTATAGCAACAGCTTTTATAGTTTTAGCAAAATTAACAGCAGTATCTATATTCCTCTCGGTTAGAACTGCTAAAGGTATTTTATCGTTTATTTTGTGCACAGTTTCTAATAAATCTTTTTGAAAACTTGAAACCATGATTTTATTATACTCCCAACCCTTTTTATCGATAAAAAACTGTATTAATCTACTCGCCTCTTTTGCAGTATCTTGTCCTTTTAATTCAATATTTAACAAACATTTGTTATCTACAAAAGCTAAAACCTCGGACAAGGTTGGAATTTGGCAATATCCTTTAACCACAACTCGTTTTAATTCTTTGAGCGTATGTTTTGAAACTTCACCAGTACCATTCGTCATTCTATCTAAAGTAAAATCATGAAAGACCACCAATTGTCCAGACGCACATCTATGGACATCTATATCAATACCATCAACACCTAACGCCAATGCCTTTTTAATAGACTCTAAAGTATTTTCTGCCATATGGCCTTTGGCTCCTCTATTGCCTATTTTTAAAACAGGTATACTCATTGAAAATGATTTATTAAATTTAATAATATTCTGTGTAAATTTAGCATTATAAATTTTGACTTCCTAAATGAATAAACTTCTAATTTTAATTTTTTTGATTGTTTCTGCTTGCAATACTGGAAATCTAAACGTTATAGCAGACTTGCCAAAGACTTTAAATGAAGTTTCTGGAACTGAAACAACATCAAACATAGACTGGGTTTGGATGCTAAACGATGGTGGCAACGAAGCTAGAATTTATGGTGTAAACAACAAAGGGAATATTAAAAAAGAATTAAAAATTAATGCTCAAAATAATGATTGGGAAGACTTAACATCTGATCAAAATGGCAACTTATACATAGGTGATTTCGGAAATAACAACAATAAACGTAAGAATTTAACTGTATTAAAAATTAGTGTTGATTCTCTAAAAAATAAAAGTAACATTAATATTGACCGTATTTCATTTAAATATCCAAATCAGACAAAATTTCCTCCAAAAAAGAAAAGCATGTATTTTGATTGCGAAGCATTTTTCCATTACAATGATAGTTTATACTTATTTACTAAAAGTCGTGTAAAAAACGATTTTGGTAAAACACACTTATATAAAATTCCTACAAAAGCAGGACATCATGTTGCTGAATTTGTTAGTTCTTTTAACTCTTGTAACGATTTAGGCTGTTGGATTACCTCGGCAGATATTAGTAATGATGGCAAATCTGTGGCCATTCTTTCTCCAAAATCTGTTTATGTATTTACAAACTTCACTAATGATGACTTTTTTAGCGGAACCCTAAAGCAATATGATTTTTCTTTTGAATCACAAAAAGAAGGCGTCTGTTTTAAGGACAACCAAACTTTATATATTACGGACGAAAAAGCGCATGGCAAGGGTGGAAATCTGTATGAGTTTAAATTAGACTAAAATCCAAAACCAACCTTAAAGGCCAAACGTAATCCGTCATCACTATTAAAAGCAGATAAGTTTAATGTTAGAATATCTGCAGCATTTGCAAAAACACCACCACCTATTGAGGTATTCCAAATACCTGAATTAAAGGCATTATTATTTAAAACCAATTCGTCATCAATCCAAATACGTCCATAATCAAAACCAGCATAAACCCCTATATTTAAAGGAAGTAGTCCTGTTTTAACTGTACGCAAGTTTAAACGTAAATCGGTGTTTTGATAAAATGAATTCTTACCAGAAAAACGTTCGTTTCGATAACCACGTAGCCCATTATTTGCTCCTAAATTTGCCCCTTGATAAAACTCAAAATCATCACCAAAAATAAGATGCGCTTTAGCATGCGTAGCAAAAACAAGCTGACCACTAGGCACTAGTTTATAATCAAATCCAAGTTCTGGTATAAAATAGGCAAATCCTTTTGACTCTTCTAAATTAGAGGTATAACCAAATTTTAAACTGGTTTGCATTCCTAAAGTAGGAAATGCTTCGCTATCTTTATTTTGATAACTATACATAGCCTCAACTCCTACAAAATCTTCCTGATTTTCTTCTCCGTTAGCTACATAAAATGTATTTATATATCGATCACTCGTTTTTTCAACTTCAATGGACTCATAACTTAAACCTAATTTAAAATGCGCGCCTAACTCACCTCTCCAATTTAATGATGGTGCAAATTTTAGTGTACTCAATTTTACACGATTATAGTCTAAATCAAAATTATCCTCGTCATCACTATTTAAGTTAGGTGTACTATTTCCAAAACCAAAGAAATTAATAGCATAATTGGGACTTGTATATTTAGCATTCAACCCTAAATTCCATGAACCAATTACATTAGCAAATTCACCATTATATTCAAAATCGAATCCACTTGTAGCAAAATAGTAAGCCCCAGAAAAAGTATGTTGCGAACTAAACGGATTACGTTCAAAACCATAATTGGTAAGCACATTTGTAAATCCCATTTTAAAACCATCATCTGGGTTCGCGCCTAATAATGGCGTAAATTGATTGGTACTATTTTTGGGCTTTGCGTAATCATATATATTTGTTTCATAATCATCTGTTAAGTTTTTGATCCCTTTATTGGTAGTAAACTCATTTTTCTTAGACTTGTAATCATACATTTTAACTTTCTTTCCATTTTCAATAGTATATGTATCATTATTTTGTCCTCCAACTAGCCTTAATTTAATAAGATTATCTCCCTCTCCAATAACATTAAACACATCATCATCATCTAATCCATACATCCAAATTTCTTTGGTATCTTCTTTATTATATGTCTTTTGATGTAAAACAGTTCCTTTCTTACCATTCTTAATGCGATATGCTGATAGTTTGGTGTTTCCGTTTGGCATACGCTCAATTTCAAACAAATCGTCTTTATCAGTTCCTTTTACTAGTGGCGTTTTATTGAGCGCCTTATAATATATATTTGCTATTTCTGGGAGATTTTTAAGTCGTGCTTGAAGCACTCGTTTTATCTCTTGAACTGTTTGGTCTTGCACTTCATCCGGAAAATTCTTAAATGCATTATCAATAATAGCATCAGTCAAGTTCTTTTGAATGAAAGCCACCTGCTCTTCCCATTGTTGTTTTGTGGTTTCATTTAACAACATCATATCTAACGAAAACGGACTAAAATTAAATCCTTTTACATTTCTAATGTCATCATTAAATCCTTCCATTAGTTTTAAAGGTGGTACAATTCGAGTTGCTAAATTCATTAAAGCACCATCTCCCATTATAGAAAATGCTTGATCTCTATCTCTAGGAATTGGTCTATAAACAACTTTACCAGACTCTTTAAACTCAGCCCAACGCCATTGGTCAACATGCCTATCCCAATCACCAATTGCCATATCAAATAATCGAGCTCTTAAAAACATCTCGTCATCAACTACATATTTTTCGTCTTTACGCAGCTTCTTCATTAAATCGTTAGTACTTTCAATTTTATTTGAGTTCCCAAAACTATTAAGGTTTCCATGACCATCAGATACATGCTCTTCTATCATATATAATTCATCTCCAAAATCTTGGTTAAAACTCGATAAAGCATTTTGTTTTGGAACAAAATATAATACCGGATTGGTATGGTATAAATTAACCGCATCAGATAAATCACCGGTTACAAATGGCGCATAAGGGTGGGATCCTGTATAAAAATCTTGTAATAAACTTTCGGTAGCTGTTCCATCAAACTGCCCTTCGATATACTGATCTTTAAAAGCCATAGCTTGTAGATACACCGTGGCACTTTTTCTGATGGCACGCATAACATAGCGTTTACCATCTTTATTTATAAATTGAAGCGATTTTGATTGGTGCCCACCTCCTTTTCTTGTTGGTGTTAAGCCTCCAAACAAAGTGTCTAAATTAACAGTTGGCACTTTTACTTTTGCACCATAATATGTTCTATAACGTTCTCCCCAAATATATTTATAGAAACCACTTTTAACGATTTCTTTTTTAGAATACACTGACGCCGTTTTTTGGTCTGGAAAAGAATCATCATAAGTGGAAATATTATCCACTTTATCTTCTGAAAATACTTCTGTTTGAAAAATAACTTTATCATCTTGAGCTGAATAAAACCGAACAGCTGATGACCCATCTTTAAACACATCTAACCTGGTAAAACCAGAATCGCTTGAAGAAAACTCCCCATTTACATTACGAGTAGCAGTCGATTTTGAGCCAGCACCACTAATAATTTGAGGTAAATTATCTTTAACTAAATACTGCAAACTATGTTCATGTCCAGATACAAAAAGGGCTTTATCATTTTCTTGAGCTAAGGTAACAACACGTTTTTTAAAGGCATTGTACTTTTTGTTTTGCAAATCGGCAGGAGACACTCCACTCGTTTTTCTTAGTATATTTTTTAAGGTTCCTAAAATAGGAATAGGTTTTAAATGAGATACAAAATCATATTGTCCGCCATGAGGCCCATTGGTAAACATTGGATGATGCAAAGCGATAATAGTCGTTTTCCCTCTAGCTTTTTTAATTAAACTTTCTAACTCTTCAAAAAACTTAAATCGTGTTTTAATTTCGCAATCATCATTTATTGTTGGGTGTTTATCCCAGTTTGTTAAATACCATTCAGAATCAATAATAATCATAACGATATCATCTGAGATTTCTACTTTTTCAATTGGGCATCCATTTTCAGGTAAAAATGTATTTTTTCCAAGAGCATCTTCAATATATTTTTCTTGTCGTTTTAAGCCTTTTAAACCATTACTATACCAATCATGATTTCCAGGAATAAAAATAGCTTCTCCTTTAAAATCTTTTACAGCACTAGTTTGTGCCTTTAACTGATATTCGGCGAAAGCCCTACTCTCATGATTTTTTCCAGGTAAACCCTTAGGATAAATATTATCACCCAAAAAAATAGCTGTACTATTTTTTGATGCCTTATTTAATTCAGTCTTAAAAGCCTTTAAAGCCTCTGAAGATGATCCTATAGAAGAATTACCTGCATCACCAATTAAATAAAAGGAATGTGCTATTTTTTTATCTGGAAAAGCAGTTTGCTTAATAGTAGCTTTATATTGAGAATTATAAGTTGCACAGGCGTTTAGGAAAATTATAACGACGAACAGAAATGTTATTTTTTGAAACTTCATATTAGGTTAGCTTAATTTTTTAAAGATAATAATTACAATTTTATTTAGTTCCAATTTAATGAACTTCGCTCTTTCCAATAGGATTCTGGAGCTTGTTTTAAAGTTTTTAGCAATTTTAATTCTTCGAGAGTAAAGTTGAAATTTAAAGCTTTTAAGTTTTGTTTTAAATGTGTTTTATTTGAAGCACCACTAAGTACGTAAGTTGGTTGTAAATTGTCCATTATAAAACGTAATGCGATAGCATCAACCCCAACCTCATACTTTTTTGATAACGCTTCTAAAATGTTATACACTTTATTATACTGCTGAAATTTTTCATTTCGAAATATACGTCCGTTAGCTAATGCTTCTTTAATTATAACACATTTACCTTGCTTTAATACGTCGCCTAAAATTGAAAAAGAAGACTGATCAAATACATTATACGTTACTTGAAAACTATCAAACAATTCATCATCATTAACTTTAACTTCTATAGCTGCTTTAATGACTTCTTTTTGGTTTGCGCCACTTGTAGTAATACCAATATGCAATCCTGTTTCTTTTTTTATTTGATATAATTGATTTAGAACAGCTTCATTTTCTAAAATGCCACTTTCAAAAGTCGCTGAATGTACTTGATAGTATTTTAACCTTGGAAGCAACTGTTTTGAAACGTCCCATTGCTCTTCTAGCTTCTCAACAGCATGATCTTTTACTTCATGTTTTCCATCAAAACCTAACTTCCAATTAGCAACATAAGTATACCCCCATTTTGTACCTAAAACCGCATCATAATGATTATTTACATCATTCCATTCCTGTAAAAAAGCTTCACCTTTACCATAAGATGGTGCTGTATCAAAATATCGAACACCCAACTTATAAGCTTCATTCAATACAGAGAGAGCATTCTTTTTAAAGGCATCTTCAGATTTATCAATAGAATTATCTGTTCTAATATTTATATATTCCGGTCTTCCTATAGCCGCTAAACCTAATCCTATTTGGGTTTTTATCATACTAATGCATGGTTGTATATTACTTCGCAGGTTTCGCAAGTATACGTGTTCTCATTTATGGTTATCTTATCTAATTTCCTAGCGACATCTTGTATAAATGTATTATAGGTTCCTGCACTTGGGTTTCCATGCTCTCCTTTCATAAACTTATAGTGCTCGCCTTCCCATTCTTGTCTTCCCCAACAATTTGGACACACACCTTCAGGAGCATTTCCCGTTTCTTTATTTTCTGATTTTCTTTTAAAATAAGCCTTAATATGTTCAATTAAATTCATGATAATTAATTTATTAGTCCTGTTTCAATAATGACTTCACTTTGCAACGTTTTGTGTATTGGACAATTCGATGCGATATCTTTTAATTTTGTTTTTCATCTATATTACCAATAAATTTTAATTTTTACTCATGTGGTTCATATAGTCAGGTTTTTCCATAACTAATCCCATTTCATCAAGATGTTCTATGGAGTGTTAGATGTTTTAACTTGTTTTTATTAGTGTAATTTGAAAATCGTTTTAGCAATACTTCCAATTTTGGATTAATAAAACGTTCACAAAAAGGCTTTTCTGGATTATTGTAATAATAATTTTGAATTTGCTCTCGTGAGGCTTTGAATGATTCAAAAGGTAGAACTTCTGTAATCAATTTATTCTCAAATTGATTTTGAAGCGATTCTAATATTTGTTTCGCTTCCTGTTTTTGTTCTTTTGAAAACACATATACCGCAGAACGGTATTTGGTGCGCATGGAATGATTAGATGTGCTTTTATGAGTATGTGAATGAATTTCAATTAGCATTCCCAAAGACATATCTTCAGAATTAAAATGTACAATAACCGCTTCTGAAAAGGTAGTATTATCTCCCGTTGAAGACAAAAAACCTTGCTCCACTTTTGAAACACCAACTAAAGATTGAAATACTGCTTCGGTACACCAATGGCAACCGCCTCCAAGAGCTATTTTTTGTAACACTTCCATTACGAACTGCAGGACAACATGGAACACCCTACTTTATCTCTTGCCCAATCGGGCCGTTTCGCAAACCATTTTTGATACTCTAATTGTTCATCATATGGCTTTTTGAGCATTTGAAACAATTCATCTATCAACTTATAATCTCCTTTATCTGCATCATCAATGGCTAATTGCGCCATATAATTTCGTAATACATATTTGGGATTAGTAGTATTCATTTTTTCTTTTCTTTCTTCGTCTGAAAACGTCTCTTTTTTTAATCTGTCAGCATAATTTTCAAACCACTCGTTCCATCGTTTTTGAATGTTTCCAACAACCTCTTCTGTCTTATAAAAGGCATCTTGAATTATTGTTAATCCCTTTGAAGCTTCGCTTTTTTTGAAATTACCTAAATTCCTAAAGAAAATAGTCATGTCTGTTTCCGATGAATGCAAAATATCTTCCAATTCTAGAATTAGCTTCTGATCATTTTCATCTTCAATCTGTAATCCTAACTTTGAACGCATCATCTTAAGCAAACGGGTTTCGAAATCAGTTTTATATTGATTCAAAACAGCTTCCAAAGGTTCTGCGTTTTCAATTAAAGGATACAAAGCATTTGCTAATTGTAATAGATTCCACAAACCAATATTGGGTTGATTTCCGTACCGGTAACGTTTATGTTGCCTATCCGTGGTGTTTGGTGTCCAACCATATTCATAACCTTCTAACCAGCCATAAGGCCCATAATCTATGGTTAATCCTAAAATGGACATATTATCGGTATTCATCACGCCATGCACAAATCCAACACGTTGCCAATGGATAATCATATCTAAAGTACGGTTTGAAACTTCCTTAAAAAAGGCGATATATGTTTCTTTTGAAGGCTTTCCTAAACGTGAAAAATGATTTCTTATGGTATAATCAACCAAAGTTCTAAGCGTTTCTTCATCTTGTCTTGCTCCAAAAATTTGATAGCTTCCAAAGCGTAAAAAAGATTCAGCTGTTCTACAAACAATTGCTCCTTTCTCGTAAGCAGAATTACCATCATACATAACATCTCGCAATACTTGGTCTCCAGATAATGCCAAAGACAAAGCTCTAGTTGTAGGAATTCCTAAATGATACATGGCTTCGCTACACAAATACTCACGGACAGAAGATCGCAACACCGCTAAACCATCAGCAGTTCTTGAATATGGTGTTTCTCCAGCACCTTTTAATTGTAATACCCAATTTTTATGGTTGTGCTCAACTTCAAATAAATTTATAGCGCGACCATCGCCCAATTGTCCTGCCCAATTTCCAAATTGATGCCCACCATAACACATGGCATATGGTTTTGTATTAGTTAGCACTTCGTTTCCTGTAAAAACTCTTAAAAAAGCGTCACTTTTAGCATCAGCATCAGATAACCCAATATTTTCAAGCATTTCTGGAGATACATGTAACAATTCTGGTTTTGCAGTTTGTTTTGGCAATACATTTGAAAAACACGCTTTAGAAACTTGTCTTCTGGTGTTTTCCAAAATTGGATCTGCAGGTAATTTTTTATTAAACTTATCTTTTATATTTAACTTCATATTAATTTTTCAATCCATTTTTTTAATTCGGTATCTGAAGGATTCCTCAATTTCTTTTCTCCAATAGTTACGATTGGAAAATTAAGTTTTCTGTTTTCGTATAAGCTTCTCAATGCTTCTGCATGAGCTTGATTTAATTCTACATCAAGGAATTGATATTCTAAATTCAAATCCTCTAAATATTCTTTATAATACATAGTTTTATGGCACCTTTCGGTGCCATAAAGTTTAATTTCAGGTTTCATGATTTACATGGTTTTAAGCAACTCAATTGCCGCAACTTGATTCAAATGAAAATCTGAAAATACCACATTGTCATGTTTATCAATAAACAAGAACCAAGGTGTTCCTCCTGTTTGGTAATTCTTCATGATATTAGAAATAGATTTACCATCATCGCCAGCATCATGCCCAAAAGGTATCATTAAATTATATTGCTTTTGAGTTTCTACCATCTTTTCAAAAGTATTGGAATCATGACCTTCAAAAACAGTTTGAACCGCTAGAAAAGCAACACTCTCATTGCTCTTTAAAGCTTCTACCATTTTTTTTAAATTTGGCAACCCTTTACTATGACATCCTGGACACCAACTTTGAAAACAATAGATAATTTTAAATTTTCCTTTAAAATCTGAAAGTTTTATTGGTTCTGTTTTACTTCCATAGGCATCAATCCAGTTATGGACTTCAAATTCTGGAGCCTTAAACACTTTAACACCTTCTAATTGATTAGACATCTGTTGTCCTTTTCTTTAAATTTAATTTTCATTAATTCTACTTCAATTTATCTGAATGAAGTTTTCTAAGTTTTGCCAATTTTGGATTAATTACAAAACTGCAATATCCTTGTGACTGATTATTTCTATAATAATCTTGATGTTCTTTTTCCGCTTCATAAAAAACAGCTAAAGGACTAATTTCAGTCACAATTGGGTTTTCGTAATACCGCGAAACTTCTTTTGAAACAATTTTAGCTATTTCCTTTTGTAACTCGTTATGATAATAAATCACTGAACGATACTGCGTACCTCGATCTGCACCCTGTTTATTCAACGTTGTAGGATCGTGAGTTGTCATGAATATCACTAAAATATTTTCATAAGAAATAATATTGGCATCAAACGTAATTTGTATTACTTCTGCATGGCCTGTCAAACCAGAACATATCTCACGGTATGTGGGATGTCCAGGAACATTACCTCCGGAATACCCCGACACTACTTTTTCAACACCTTTTACTTCTTGAAATACTGCTTCTGTACACCAAAAACAGCCACCACCAACTGTGGCAATTTGTAAATTGTTAGTTCTCATTTGTAACACCTTTCTCTAATTGCATAGATTCTGAATTAATGCAATATCGCAATCCACTAGGCTCAGGACCATCAGGGAAAATATGACCTAAATGCGCATCACAAGTATTACACATAACCTCAACACGCACCATTCCAAAAGCTCCATCCCTTTCGTATTTAATAGCGTTTTCTTTAATAGGTTGTGTAAAACTTGGCCACCCAGTACCCGATTCAAACTTAATAGTAGAATCAAATAGTGGCGTATCACAACACACGCAATTGTACTTTCCAGCTTCATGAATACTGCAAAGCGCGCCACTGTGAGGTCTTTCTGTTCCTTTAAGTCTTGTAATTCTAAACTGCTCTGGCGTTAACAACTCTTGCCATTCGGCTTCTGATTTTTCAACTCGTTTATCTGGAGTTGGATTTCCTTTCACGGAAAAACTGATTACTTCTTTCCAAGTTAGCATACTTTTTGTCCTTTCTTTGTTAAATTATTATATGCTTTCAATACCAATCATAAGTCGAAACTATATTCAAAAACTTACAAGCTTTTATTTTTTGGTATTATTGAAAGCATTAATGAAATTTACGACAAAATATATCGTTATTAATACTTTATTTTAATGTTCTCAAAGTTTAGTATTTTTACTGAAAATACCATTAATATCTATGGACACCTTAACTGATAAAGTTGAAAAATTTGTGATTAATTTTTTAAATGTAAATTTAAATACTTCTTTTGTTTATCATAATCTTACTCACACGCAAAGCGTAGTTAAAAAAACCAATGAGCTCGCTAATCTTTCTAAGTTGAATGACACTGAAATAGAACAACTTACCATAGCCGCTTGGTTTCATGACACAGGCTTCACTAAATCGATTAAAAACCACGAAGAAGAAAGTGTTACTATAGCTAGTGCCTTTTTAAAAGAACAAAAATATACAGAAACCGATATTAAATCTGTTTGCGATTTGATTCTTGCTACTAAAATCGAGCACGAGCCAAAAAATCAGTTAGAGAAAATAATTAGAGATGCTGATTGTGCTCATATAGGCAGTAAATACTATATAGAAGTATCTGAATTACTCAGGAAAGAGTGGGAACTAAACTGCGATAAAACGTTATCTGAAAACGAATGGTTGGACGAAAATATTAATTTTCTAACTACTAAACATCGTTTTCATACTAGTGAGGCCGCTGCAAATTGGAATAAAAGAAAAGGAAAGAATCTTTCAGAATTACTCAAGACTAAGAAAAAAAATAACGAAGAAAGCAAAAAATTAAACCAGAAAAAAGACGAATTAACCTTCAAAAAAAATAAAGTAGAATTACCAGAACGCGGTATTGAAACCATGTTTCGGGTTACCTTAAAAAATCACATGCACCTAAGTAATATTGCTGATACAAAGGCCAATATTCTGCTATCAGTTAATGCTATTATAGTATCTTTAGTATTGTCTAACCTTGTATCTAAACTAGATAATCCTTCTAATGATTATTTAATTTGGCCTACCGTTATTTTTGTTCTATTTACAGTAGTATCAATTATATTATCTATTATGGCCACCCGCCCAAATATAACAAGGGGTAAATTCACTAAAGATGATGTTGCGAATAAAAAAGTAAACCTATTATTCTTTGGAAACTTTCATAAAATGAGCCTTAAGGATTTTGAATGGGCTATGGGCGAAATGATGCAAGACAGGGACTATTTATATTCTTCAATGAAAAAAGATTTATATTTCCTTGGACTTGTTTTAGATAAAAAATATAAAATACTGCGACTAACCTATAGTGTTTTCATGGTAGGCATTATAGCCAGTGTTATATCTTTTGCTCTAGCATTTCAATATTCAAGTGGTAAAGTTTAAGCCTTAATTTCCTTCATTAAATCATTATAAGTATAAAAGGCTTTATCTTCTTCATTTTTATGATAGAGCACGCTTACACGAATAGCTTTTAGCCCTGTTACTGCTTGTAAATCTTGAAGCTCAACAATCTCTACATCGGTATCTAAGTAATTCTTAGACTGTAAAAACTTAACATATCTCAAATATTCTCTTTCGTCTTGTTTCTGAGAATAGATAATTGATATTTTACCTTTTTGAGTAACACGTTCTTTGGTGCCTTTTATAAAGGCTTTATCGACTCTTTTTTTAACAATTTCGTAGCGAGCATTATAAGTACCGTCAACATCAAACTGTTTTTCATCCATCCTAAAACTTATAGATAGAGGTTGATTAAACACCAATATCATCGATGCCACATCTAATGATACTGGAAACTCTGATTGCATTTGGTAATATGAATTTTCCATTTCGCACATGACTTGTAATTGCCATAATCTTAAATTATATAAATAAATAGAATTAAAACTATCTTCTTTAGTAATAGATTCGCCTACATACATATTATGCTCTACTCCGTCTGTTTTAAAACGCTCAAAGTAATGCGGATACATTTGTTGCGCTTCTACTTGCTTTCTATCTAAAAGTGATGCCATTTCTTTATTAATCAAAGCAATGGTATCATCATACTGCTTCCTATAATTATAAAGCATATTTACTTTATCATCAATACTATCAAAATACCCTTGAATTTGTTCTTTTAATTCGTCTGTAGTATATAAATGCTTCAATCCAGGTTCTATGTCTTTCTTAAAGAATTCCGAGATTTGCTGCTCGCTATCCACCTGAAAATGCTCTTTCAATCCTTTTAAATATTCATCAATTTGATAGATAAATTGCTCATAAATTGGTAATTCTTCTAATTCTAAAGCACTTTCAAAAATACTTTTTACCGCGGTTAACTGGAGTGTTAAATCCTGTTGCGTTGCCTTATTTCGCGCTTCCGAAGAGCCTTTAATATCGATCTGCCCATAAAGCGGGTAAATATTTTCAAATGCGATCTTTTTAAAACTAGCCTGTTCGCCACTTCTTTCCGCTCTAATAAAATCTTTTGCCTCCTTTTCAAATCGCCAATGAACACTGGGATGAATAGAGGTACATTCTTTTTGAATAATAGCTTCAATTAAATTCTCTTCTTCATTTTTTGAGCGTTCAACAGCCGAAACGATATATGGCATCACATCAATTAATTTATTGGCATTAATACTATTAAGTACTTGAGGTTTATTAGACACTATTTCAATAATACCCAATAAACCATTTTCATTAGCAATTGGAGCAAATATGGCGCTTTTAACCCCTTGCTCGTACAGGGCTGTTATATGTGGGGCCCGACCTTTTGCTTTTTTAAATACTTTGTCAACATCTGATACTGAAAAATATTTGTTTTCATTAAGCAATCTATTGTATGACCAACTACATAATGCATCTGCGCAACTTGCACTCTCAGAATTATTAAGTAAAAAGCTTTTCATGCCAATACCATAAACACGCTCAAAAACATTTTCTTCTTGATTATAAATTGAAAACCCGACTTTAATATCATTAATCCCTAAAAGGGATCTAAAAATTTCATTAAACCCTTGCATAAAGCTTTCATCCTTGTCCTTATCTTCTCCTATAAGGCTAGATTTTATGTTAGAGATTGACTGATCATCAGTTACATCAAAAATATTAGAGATTACAAAGCCTTTAAATATGTAGCTATTTGGTGGAAACTTTTCTTTCCAAAGGGCTATGTTTTCGAAATTATCTAATAAATTATCATAATCATCTTGAGTGATTTTAGGTGCTATCTCAGTTGGAATAATCTCGCAAAAATCAGCGTTATATAATATTTTATAATAATGAATTATCCCATTTGCGTCTGGGATTTCATAAAAAAATGGTCTCTTGAAATTTAAATTATACCCATAACAAAAACTTAAAATAATATTACATGCGATAATGTACCTATCATCCTCTGGCATATTCTTTATTTGAAGCTCAAAATCATCGCCTGCTATTTCTAATATATTTTTAAAACGTTCTGAAGAGTTAAAAATTAAATTATGAAAAGGTACTGAAGCGGTTTTAATTTCATTGTTAGTTAAAATTGGAGAAAATGAATCTTGAAGAATTGTATTAATCTCTTTTTCTCTCTTTTCTAATATAGAAATATCGCTGAAACCAGATCGCAATTCCGGGTATGCCTCTGCTATTTTTAATATGCGTTTAGACTTTTCCGAAATAAATTTATCATTACTGTTAGCTAAAGTTTCATAATGCTTAAGTAGCATATTAAAACTTATTTTTAAGTTTAAAGGTGATTCTATATTATCATTAATATCCATGATGTTAGCTTTCTGATCAAACAAAGTTACAAATTATTGTATTAGACGATAATAACTAGACTTCCTAACTGCAAATTTGTTACTTCTAGATAAAGGATTCTTATATCTTTTCTAGGAGCAGAATATTAAATTTAGAATCAATAGTAATTTTTCCATCAACTACCTTATTCAAAATACCTGAATATGCATCGCGAAGTGTATCAGCATTTTCAAATACCTTAGAAACATCTAACACTTTTTCTCCAATGGGTAAATCTAAACCAACAACAACTAAATCTTTATAATTACCTTTTGAAAAACTTCTGTAGAACAAATAAGGAGATTCAGAAAGTATTTGATGGACACCCGCACCAATAGAAGGATGGTTTGCCCGAAATTGACCTAATTTCTGCCAATGTTCCATAATTGCTTTTGTTCTAGACGTATTTTGAATAGCGTCCCAATTCATAAAAGAGCGCAATGTTGCATCACCTATAGTACCATCAACAACAAGCGATCGTGCTGACTCATCACCATAATATACTTGAGAGGCACCAGGACATAGTAATAATTTAGTAGCCGTTTCATAAGGTTTTTCTCTTGTGGCATCAAAAGGCTGTCCATCATCATGTGAACTTAAATAGTTTAAAACTCCATAACCTTTTAATCCCGAATTTAGTATATCTGAATATTTTTTAAAAAGCGCTTCTTTCGACATTTGAGCTGCATCCCACTTTACTTCAAAATTAATGAGTCCATTAAATGCACTATCAAAATAGTTCACTTTTTTATCCCCAAAATCGAATGCTTGAGCATTGGAAATACCGTAGTTATAAACCTCACCAACTAAATAGAAATTATTATCATCAAGTACTCTCTCAGGATTAATTTTTTTGAATTGCCCAAAAGCAAAATCACATTGCTTTTTAAATTCTTGCCACACATTTTCTTCTACATGCTTAACTGTATCGACCCGGTAACCATCAATCCCAAATTCAGTGATGTAATCGGTAAGCCATTTCATAATATAAAAACGTGGCGCTCTCGGGTGTCCTGTTCGTTTAAAAAATCCATCTAATTCCACCATTTCCTGCTCATATCGGCCTTCTGCTCTCCATTTTTCAACGAGTTGTACTGGTAACTCAACAGCTTCATCACTTTCAGTTTTAATATCTGGAAGGTTTTTTACCAATGTACACGTAATTGTATTATCGTAGGATTGATAATTACATTGCGGTTCGGTGCGAACCCAATTCTCTGGCCATATAGGATCTTTATCTGTTACTGGTCCTGTATGATTTATCACTGCATCTAACAACACACGAATACCATGGTTGTGAGCAGCATCAACTAATTCATGCAAATCATCTTTAGTTCCAAAGTTTGGATCTATTGTTGTCCAATCACTAGCCCAATACCCATGAAATCCATAACTTAAACCAGTTCCTTCATCGGTTCCTCCATGAATTTGCTCTACAATAGGTGTCATCCAAATGGCATTGATTCCTAAATCCGTGAAGTAGCCTTCTTTTATCTTTTGTGTAATGCCTTTAATATCTCCACCTTGGAAATCGCGAAGCTTTCCTGTTTCTAAGTTTCTATCAAAATTAATATCATTAGAAGTATCGCCATTATTAAATCGATCCGTTAGCAAGAAATACACATTTGCGCCTTCCCAGACAAAAGGTGTTTTTGGTTTTACTTGAGAGTTATTTTTTTTGTCTTCACAATTAAAAAAAACTAAAAACGAGATTACGATTAATAAATACTTCATATTTCTATTTAATTTTTAAGATAAAAGATTCTAAGGCATCTAGCTTTATTTTGATAGTCCCAATACCCTTTTCTACTTTTAAAGTTGAATTGAATTGATTGTATAATTGATCTTCAATCTCTAAAGCCGCATCATCCAACTTCCAAATTTCAATTATACTATTAGGTATTTTCAATTCAAATTCAGTGCCATTATTATCGTCAAAATTTGAAACAATGATGAGCTTTTCACTATCACTCCAACGCACAAAAGACAGAATTTTATCACTATAACCTCTAGCATGCTCACGATTATATAAATGAATATCTTGGTAGTTTCTTGTTAAAGCAGAACTGTTTATTGTGAAATTCAAAAGTCTTTTGTAAAAATCTCTTAAATCCTTTTCTTCACTCGTTAATTGCCCACCATCAAACTGTTTGTTATTAACCCAACGCTGATGTGCTGGAACACCAACATAATCAAAGATTGAAGTTCTGGTAGACGAACCAAATCCGGCATTTTCAGAACCATCTTCACCGACTTCCTGACCAAAATAAATCATAGTTGGTGCTGTTGTTGATGTTGCCGAAACCACCATAGCAGGCATCCCCTTTTTAGCGTTTCCTGCAAAACCTAGACTAGCTATACGTTGTTCATCATGGTTTTCTAAAAAGTGAAGCATGTGATGTTCTATGTCTTTTAAATCATCAAAAATTGGGAGAATATGATCTGTTTTACCTTTTCCTTGCATCACACTTTTTATGGTATCATACAATTGGACTTTATCATATAGATAATCCATTTTTCCCTTCTTGATATAATCTCTGTAAAGCGCGGGATTATAAACTTCAGCCAATAAAAAAGCATTCGGATTTTTCATTTTTATAGATGAATTCATAAAACTCCAAAACTCCACGGGTACCATTTCTGCCATATCATAACGAAAGCCATCAACACCCATATCTAACCAATAGAGGGCAATATCTCTAAACATTATCCAAGAATTTGGAACGGTTTTATCTTTCCAGAAGTCAAAATGTTCCTCATAATTTTCATTATCAAACCCTTCAGGAAGATCTTCAAAATCCTTTTTCCCTTCCGGTGAAATTCCATAATTAACTTTTACGGTTTCATACCAATCATTCATATCTGGTTGAGATAATCTTGACCCATTCCCTGTCCATTTTGCTGGTTTTTCAATAAAATAATCATCCTTAAGGGGATGTTTTTCATTTCCTAGAGGCGAATACCCATTTCCCCAAACAGGCACTTTAAATACTTCATTAGGATTGTAATAAAAGTTATTATTTACGTGATAAACGACAGATATATCATCATCTTCACCAAAATCTCTTATACCTTCTGGCTTTGAAATACTGTGATAGTTTCGCGCCACATGATTTGGTACAATATCAATAATAGCTTTTAAGCCAGCTTCGTGTGTGCGTTTTATAAGTGCTTGAAATTCCTCTAATCGTTGCTCAACATTTTCTGCCAAATCAGGATTTACATTGTAATAATCTTTAACCGCATAAGGCGATCCTGCGCGCCCTTTAACAATATCGGGGTCGTCACTTGAAATTCCGTATTTAGTATAATCTGTAATCACATCATGATGAGGAATACCTGTATACCAGATATGTGTTACGCCTAAATTTTTTATTTCCTGTAAAGCGCGTTCTGTAAAGTCATTAAACTTTCCAACACCGTTTTCCTCAATCGTTCCCCAAGGTTTGTTTGTAGTATTCGTATTCCCAAATAATCGTGTAAAAACCTGAAAAACAACCAGCTTGTTTTCCTCAACTACCTTTATGCTTAATTCTTGTTTTTCTGGTGCTTGTTTTTCTTGAACACAACTTAAACAGAGCATCATTAATACCAAAAAAATGTATTGTACTAATTTCATTCTGATTTTCATTTAAGTAAAACCTACCACCAATTTATAGGTTCAAAACGTGACACATGATATATTTGAATTCATGAAAATTTCAATTAACTTCCTTAATACTTATCGCATAACCACCTCCAGGAACAGATAACTGAGATAATTTTGATTTACTCGTTACCTTTTTTATCTTAATAGTATAGGCTTGCGGGTTGGTTTTGTAATGTGCATCCCTAGCATCGGCATAAATAGTAGCCATGTATGTTTTTCCTTTTTCAAGGAAATTCAATTTGATATTCGAGGTTCTAGAATTATTTCCGTTCACGTTACCAATAAACCAATTGTTACTCGCTTTTTCTTTTCGCGCCACTGTAATATAATGGCCAGGTTCCGCCTCCAAATATAAACTTTCATCCCAATCTATTGCTACATCTTTTATAAATTGAAAGGCGTCCATAAATTGCTCATAATGTTCTGGTAAATCTGCTGCCATTTGCAACGGACTGTACATCGTCACATACAATGCTAATTGATTTGCAATGGTGCTATTTACATGAGAATTATTATTAGGATTAAGTTTACTGATATCCATTTCAAAAATTCCAGGGGTATAATCCATCGGCCCACCAATTAAACGTGTAAATGGCAAAATAGTGACATGATTAGATTTTGAACCACCAAAAGCCTGAAATTCAGTTCCTCTTGCAGATTCATTTCCAATTAAATTAGGGTATGTCCGGCAAATACCTGTTGGTCTTACGGCCTCATGCGCATTTACCATGACTTCATAATCCGCTGCTTTTTCTAAAGCATATTGATAATGATTTATAATCCATTGGCTATAATGGTGTTCCCCGCGAGGCATAATATTACCAACGTAACCGCTCTTCACAGCATCGTAACCGTTATCTTTCATAAATTGATAAGCGGTATCCATGTGGCGCTCATAATTTCTTGTCGATCCAGATGTTTCGTGATGCATAATCATTTTAACACCTTTTGACTTCGCATACTTATGAATTTCTTCAACATCAAAATCTGGATATGGTGTTACAAAATCAAAAACATAGTCTTTAGATTTTCCAAACCAATCTTCCCAACCTTCGTTCCAACCTTCTACCAAAACGCCATCAAAACCATGTTCTGAAGCAAAATCGATATAACGTTTTACTTTCGTATTGTTTGCTGCATGAGTCTGGTTAGGTTTCACAGTAGAATAGTCTGTTACACCTAATTGAATTGCAGGTAATTCATCGGTATAAGACCAAGAACTTTTACCCGTAATCATTTCCCACCAAACACCAATATATTTAACTGGCTTTATCCAAGACGTATCTTCTATTTTGCATGGGTCATTCAAGTTTAATGTTATTTTTGAAGTCAAAATATCTCGTGCATCATCGCTTACCATAATGGTTCTCCAAGGTGTATTACATGGTGCTTGCATATATCCTTTATCACCATTTACATCTGGAGTTAACCATGATTCAAAAATCATGCTTTCTTCATCTAAATTGAGATGCATACACGAGTAATTAATTAATGCCGCTTCATGAAGATTGATGTATAACCCATCAGTAGTTTTCATCATTAAAGCAGTTTGCACACCTGTTTTAGAAAATTGTTCTTGCGATGCATTATCAGTGACAGATTTATCAAATTTTTCTCGTATTTCAGATAATTTAGATTCCGTATAATCATATTCTTGAGAATCATAATCTCCCGGTATCCAAAATGCAGTATGATCTCCTGTCATAGCAAATTGGGATCTCTCCTCTTTGATTACGAAATAAACCAAATTTTCTTGTTGCGGAAACTCATAACGAAAACCTAAACCTTCATTAAATAATCTAAAACGGATAATAACAATTCTATTGGTTTTGTTTTGTTTTAGGCTAACCGCTAATTCATTATAATGATTTCGTATTTCTTTTTCCTCTCCCCAAACTGGTGTCCAAGTATCATCAAAAGTTGAATTCTCAGTTTTAAGAATCGCAAAGTCATTCAATAATGATTTTTTATCATCTTTTAGCTCCAACCCTAAATGACTTGGCTTTATAACATCTTTATTTTTATAGGATAATTCATAAGTAGGTGTACCATCATTTTCTAAAGAAAATGTCATAGTTAATATACTATTAGGTGATTTCAATTCTTGTGAATTAGCAAGATTGAAAACTGATAATAATACAGTAAAACTTAATATATATAGAAATTTCATCTTATTTATTTTAGCACTATAATTGATTCAGAAACTTAATTAGCTTACAGCTTTTAATACTTTATTTTCTAACGACAATGGTTTGTTTTTCACAAGAATTTCAAGATCATCACCACTTAGTATTTCAAAATGTGTCTGCTCTTGAGTAACTTTAACCTTTATAATATGGTTTCTAAAGTTTACTTTAAATGAATAGCCTTTCCATTGGTTAGGAATCTTTGGAGTAAATGATAGCCTATTACCTTTAATTCTCATACCACCAAAACCTTCAACAATACTCATCCAGGTTCCCGCCATAGAGGTAATATGCAAACCTTCATGTACTTCATTATTGTAATCATCTAAATCTAATCTAGAGGTGCGTAAATAGAAAGTATACGCTTGCTCCATTCTATCTAATTTAGTTGCTTGAATACTATGAACACAAGGTGATAATGAACTTTCATGAACTGTAAATGGTTCATAAAAATTAAAATGACGTTCTAATACTTCAGTAGAAAATTGGTCTTCAAAAAAGTAGAAGCCTTGTAAAACATCGGCTTGTTTTATATATGGTGAGCGCAGGATTCTATCCCAACTCCATTTTTGATTGATAGGCCTCTGTGTTTTTGGTAAATCTTCAACGGTAATCAACTCTTTATCCAAAAACCCATCTTGTTGTAAATATACTTGATGCTCTTCTGAATATGGAAAATACATGTTATCTGCAACCGCTTTCCATAATGCTAATTCTTTCTTAGATACTTTTACTTTTTTGGTAATTCTTGAAAAGTCTGAAGCATATTCGTTTTCAATTTTTTCAATTTGCTCAAGCGTATAATCAATACACCATTTTGCTAAATAGTTCGTGTACCAATTATTATTTACGTTATTCTCATATTCATTTGGCCCTGTTACACCAAGAATAACATACTGGTTTTTGTCTTTGGAAAATGTGGCACGCTGTTGCCAAAAACGAGCAATTCCAATTAAAACTTCTAGTCCTTTTTCTGGAATATAACTGTAATCTCCTGTATAGCGGTAATAGTTGTAAATAGCGAATGCTATGGCTCCATTTCTATGAATTTCTTCAAAAGTAATTTCCCATTCATTGTGACATTCCTCACCATTCATAGTGACCATAGGATATAAAGCTGCACCGTCAGTAAACCCTAATTTTTGAGCATTTTCAATGGCTTTTTCTAAATGATTATAACGGTACTCTAAAAGTGCTCTGGCTACCTTTTGGTCTTTAGTCGCCATATAAAAAGGAATGCAATAAGCTTCAGTATCCCAGTAGGTACTTCCTCCATATTTCTCACCCGTGAACCCTTTAGGCCCAATATTTAATCTTGAATCTTTACCTAAATAAGTTTGGTTTAATTGGAAAATATTAAATCGAATTCCTTGTTGTGCTTTTATATCACCTTCAATAGTAATATCAGCCATTTCCCAAATAGTTGCCCAAGCTTGTTTTTGCTCTTCAAGCAATTGATTAAACCCTTTTTTAGTTGCAGTTTTTAGAACTTCTTTTGCCCTTTCAATTAATTTCGATTTGTCATGATTTCTATCTACTGTATACCCTCCAAATTTTTGAATACAATACGTATCTCCTTTTTTTACTGGGTATGCATAACTAAATGACATATAATTTGAATCAGCTTTTATCCCTGGCTCAACCATTATGGGCTTATCCGAAACAAAAACTTTCGACTCCATGAATGTACAGGTACAGAAATCTGTTTTCATCGTTTTAGCTTCAATAAAAGCTTGATTATTTACATGACTTACATCGGTTGTATCCCAAAACTTATCATCCCAATTGGTGTCTTCATTTGTAATACCAGAATCTAAATACGGTTGAAATATTATTTCAGCATCTTTATTTACTGGTTTTATTTCATATTTAATAGCTCCAACTTCATCTAAATCTAAGCTTAAAAACCGTTTTACAGATACCTCAACCTGCACATCATTTGACAAAGTTGCTATAAAATATCTAGACAACCAGCCTTCTTTCATATTGAGTTCGCGCTTAAAACTATCAACAGATTTACAAGTGTTTAAATCCAATGGCTCACCATCAACTATAACGTTAATCCCAATCCAGTTTGGCGCATTTAATACTTTAGCAAAATATTCTGGATAGCCATTTTTCCACCACCCTACACGTGTCTTATCAGGGTAGTAAACCCCAGCAATATAGCTTCCTTGAAACGTTTCACCTGAATAGTGTTCTTCAAAATTGGCACGTTGCCCCATAGCACCGTTACCAATACTAAATAAACTCTCTGAAGATTTTACACGACTCGCATCAAAACCTTCTTCGATGATGGACCAATTATCTGGTTTTATATAATCCTGGTTCATTTTATTTATGATGATAGATAATAGACATTATATCGCTTAGCTGTTAGACTTTACTATTTAATAACTCCATTTCTCGATTATTATTTTTTTTTTAAAAGCATAAATACTATTTATTATCTATGCTCTATCGCTTCTGTTCTTTTTACCAATCCTTTGACAAAATCGTCAGAAATTTCAGTTAAATTCTCAAAATTAAAATCGGCTTCATGAAGTATTTTTTCATCTCCAACTCCGATTGATATCATATTTGCTTTATTTGCAGCTTCAACACCTGCAATAGCATCTTCAAAAACAACACAATGTTCTGGTTGTAAATTCAATTTTTTTGCTCCAATTAAAAAGACTTCTGGATCTGGCTTAGCTTTAGAAACACTGTTCCCATCTACAATACCAGCAAATCTTTCAAAAAGGTTAACCTGTTTTAAAATTAATGGCGCGTTCTTACTGGCAGAACCTAAAACGTATTTAATACCCAAATTGTCCAAAGTATCTAAAAGTTCATTTACTCCTGGCAGAATTTCTTCAGACCCCATTTTATTGATATATTCAAGATAATGGATATTCTTACTGATAAGGTATTCTTGTTTCTTTTCATCGGAAATTTCCACTTTCCCAATATCTAAAAGAATCTCTAAAGACCTTACACGACTAACACCTTTCAGAAGTTCATTATGCGCTTCGGTAAACTCAAAACCTAAATGATCTGCAAGGTCTTTCCATGCTAAAAAATGATATTTAGCAGTGTCTACAATAACACCATCTAAATCGAATATGACTCCTATTTTCTTCATTTATTATGATTGAATTACATCGTGAACATCTTTTACTTTATAGACTAAAGACGCCACAATTAAAAAACTAATTCCACTAATTATTAAGCAATATATTGTATGATTTCCATAAGCATGTTTCACAAGTGCCCTACCAATTAAGCCGCTGATAATTTGAGGGATTACTTTTAAAAAAATTAATTATCCCAAATTTATCAAATAATTAAAGTCAATACTGTGTTAACAATTTAAATCAAAAACTTCTTTAGCTTTCTTTAAAATAGTTGATTTACTCCCTAAATTTACAATCCGTGTATTACACTTTTTAAAGATTTGATGAAAAACACTCATTTTTTTTAACGAAAACGTTTTAGTAAATCGATATTTCTGTTAAAACCGAAACGTTTTATACTCATCTGAGTTTCAAGCTTAAAATTAAGAAAGTGAAATCTGTTAATGTTAACCACAGTAAAAAGCTTGTTTTTAAATTATATGTATTTAATATATAACCTAAAAAATGCAGGACTTCATAAAGATTTAGTTTAGTTTTTTTAATCAAAAAAGCTTCTCAATTCCTATTTGGAACATGAGAAGCTTTTTACTTTTTAAAAGACAACAGTATTCTAGCTATTCCCTTTTTTATAGTCTTCTAAAAATTTAGCTAAACCAATATCAGTTAAAGGATGTTTTAATAAGCCTTTTATTGATGATAAAGGCCCAGTCATAACATCGCTACCTAATTTAGCACAATCTATTACGTGCATCGTATGGCGCACTGATGCCGCTAAAATTTGAGTTTCAAAACCGTAATTATCATAAATCTGTCTTATTTCAGCAATTAGGTTTAAACCATCTGTTGAGATATCATCTAATCTCCCAATAAATGGTGACACATAAGTTGCTCCTGCTTTAGCTGCTAAAAGAGCTTGTCCAGCAGAAAAAACCAAGGTTACGTTAGTCTTAATTCCTTTATCTGAAAAGTATTTACAGGCTTTAATACCATCAGCAATTATTGGTAATTTCACAACAATCTGAGGGTTTAAAGCAGCAAGTGCTTCACCTTCTCTAACCATTCCTTCAAAATCTGTTGAAATCACTTCTGCACTAACATCTCCTTCAACTAAATCACAGATTTTCTTGTAATGCCCAATAATATTGGCTTCACCCGTAATACCTTCTTTAGCCATTAAAGATGGATTTGTTGTTACACCATCTAAAACACCTAAAGCTTGTGCTTCTGCAATATCATCAAGGTTTGCTGTATCTATAAAAAATTTCATTTGTTTGTTTTTATTGTTATTTATCTGTCGAATATAATTTGCATGTAATCATTTCAATTCATATTGAAAATCTTGTCATGCTTATTTTATTAAAACGTTTGTATTTAAATATTCCATAACATTTTGGCTCACTTGTTCTCCAGTAAAACCAAATTTTTCATCTAATACGCTTGCTGGTGCTGAGTACCCAAAATGGTCAACTCCAAAAACTTTACCGTTATCTCCAACAAGACCTTCTAAATTAACAGGTAATCCTGCTGTTAAACCATATAAAGGTTTATTCTTAGGAATAACACTTTCTTGATATGCCTTAGATTGTTGTCTAAATACGCCTTCTGAAATAATGGAAGCAATATTTACTTTTAACCCTTCTTTTTCTTCAAGCAATTTAGCCGCTTCAACTAAAGTTGAAACTTCTGATCCATTAGCAATTAAAACAATATCTGGATTCTCTACTTCTTTAACTAAATACCCACCTTTTTCAGCTGCTAAAGCTTCTTGATATCTTGACTCACCTTGTGCAGGAATATCTTTGATACCTTGTCTTGATAAAATTAATCCTGATGGTGTATTTGTATTTTCTAAAGCCATTTTCCAAGCTACACTCGTTTCTGCTGAATCTGCTGGACGCATTGCCAAGAAACTATTTTTACCGCTATGGTTTTTAAGCTTCTCTAATAATCTTATTTGTGCTTCTTGCTCAATTGGCTGGTGAGTTGGTCCATCTTCACCTACTCTAAAGGCATCATGTGTCCAAACATATTTCACACCTAATTCTTGAATACCACTCAAGCGAATGGCCGGTTTCATGTAATCTGAAAACACAAAAAATGTTGCTACTACAGGTATAATTCCGCCGTGTAAAGCAATACCATTAGCAATACAAGCCATTGTTAATTCTGCAACTCCCGCTTGTAAAAACGATCCACTAAAATCTCCTTTTTGTAATGCCGATGATTTCTTTAAGAACCCATCCGTTTTATCACTATTAGATAAATCGGCAGAAGACACAATCATATTTTCTACATTTTCAGCTAAATATCCTAAAACATTAGATGAGGCAACTCTGGTGGCTAAACCAGTTTTATGTTCGATCGATTCAAAATCTAAATCAGGAAGTTCGCCTGATAAGAAGAAATCTAATTTATCTGCAAGTACTTTATTATTTTTTTTCCAAGTATTAATTTCAGATTTCTTTTCTGCAGCTTGGGATGTTTTCTTTTTTAATAAGTCTGTATAGAAATCACTTACTTCTCCATAAATATCAAAAGGATTTTCAACACTCGCACCTAAATTCAATAATGTTTTTTCGTAATCTGCTCCTGTAGCCCCAATAGGCTGACCGTGCAATTCACAATACCCTTCAAACATGCTACCATCTGCAGTAACGCAACCTTTACCCATTATGGTTTTACCTATAATAAGAGTTGGTCTTTCAGTTTCATTATTAGCATCAGTTAAAGCTTGTCTGATTTCATCATGATTATGTGCATCAATGGTAACTACTTTCCAGCCCCACGCTTCATACTTCATAGCCGTATTTTCACTAGTTACCTCATCGGTAGATGTAGATAATTGTATATCATTAGAATCAAAGAACATAATAAAGTTACTTAATCCTAAATGACCTGCAATTCTACCAGCACCTTGAGAGATTTCCTCTTGAATACCTCCATCTGAAATAAAACCATATACTTTATGATTCATCCAATCTCCAAATCTTGCTTGTAAAAACTTAGCCGCAATTGCCGCTCCAACACCCATAGTATGACCTTGTCCCAATGGACCAGATGTGTTTTCTATTCCTCTAGCAACATCAACCTCTGGATGACCTGGTGTAATGGAGCCCCATTGTCTGAAGTTTGCTAAATCATCTTTAGCATAGTTCCCTAAAAGATAGTACTGAGCATACATTAAAGTAGATAAATGACCCGCATCCATGTAGAAACGATCTCTAAATGCCCAAGTCATATCTGAAGGATCATAATTAAAAAATTCTGAATACAGAATGTGCATAAAATCTGCACCTCCCATAGGACCACCTGGGTGACCCGATTTTGCTTTTTCTACCATAGCTACAGCTAATGCTCTAATATTATCTGCTGCTTGTTGATCAATTTGTTTGTTCATTTTTTTAATTGTGATTTATATTTAATGGCTTTAAAACGTGATATTTAGTAGAAAAAAAATCTTCCAAAAAATACATTTTTTGCAAATATATAATCTTTAAGTTGTTAGGGATTAAGAAATGCCAAAATAATTTAATAACACCTGTTAACATCTCTCTATAAAGGCCATTTATCGAATGATAAATAGTACAAATAAAAAAGCCAACTCATATAAGTCGGCTTTTTGTGCGGGAGAAGTACTTCTCCTCCAACCAATTCTTGAACTTTCGCAAGAAAATCAACCAGATTAATAAGTGTATCCAATTCTGAATGATGACAACTGATAAAGGTTTCATCTTGTTCAATTGGCTGTGCTTTACAAAAGCCAATCATAAAGTAAACAACCAAGGTGAATATAATTATTTGACTTTTTTTTAAGATTCATAATTTTTAAAAACTCATCCTTTACATTTTTATTTTTCCAAATTTTCTATTCAATAGCATGTACATACCCATCAGCGGCTAATATATATACTTTATCTCTATAGATACATAAAGTAGATTCTTCTACACGATGTCCCAATTTAAAAATCCAATGTGGTTTTCCTGTTTTTTGATCTAAACAGTAAAAGAAAGGCGTATTTCCTGAGGCGATATAAACACGTCCACTAGCCAAAGCAGGGGCAGACAAACCTCCACCATCTGGAAAGGTCCAATTCACTGCAGCTGTTACGGGGTCTACGCTATACACTCTACTCGATACAGGAATACCACGTAATCCAGCTCCAACGCGCGCTGTAAAAAAAGCAACACCATCGGTAAAAGCGGGACTCGCATTAAAGCCAGAATGCACGCCTTTTTCTTCATCATTTGTGTTTCCACTATTCAAAAGTTTTCCCGTTTTGCCATCAAAATAACTAAAAATATTCTTGCTACTTGGTAAATATATCTTTCCGTCTTTGGCTATTAAAGTCCCAGAATCGAGATGAATCCCATTATTTTTCCAAATAATTTCTCCTGTTTTCTTATCGAAAGCATACAGAGATCCACTCCATGAACCAAAATAAACTAAGTCACCATCTATAGCGGGTTCTGCAGGTACCGATTTTATGGTTGGGTACATCCAAACAATATGACCCGTTTTAGCATCTAAACAAACCGCATAGCCGTTAACCGTTGGAATATAAACCAATCCGTCATCTACGGCGGCAGAACCCCAAACCCAGCCACCGGGGATTGTTTGTTTCCAGACCAATTCACCTGTTTCGGCATCTAAACAATAGAAAAAACGTTCTCCACCTTGTTGACCAGCATATACTTTTCCATCTGCAATGGCAGCTCCTACCGAAATAGCGCCTCCCATTTCAAACTTCCAGTTTTCTTTTCCCGTATCTGCATCTACAGAATATAGAAAACCACTTGGTGTTCCAAATACAAGTTTACCATCCGCCGCTGTTGGTTTACTTTGATAAAATGTACCCCCAGACAATTGATCTGTAAAAATACGTTCGCCTTGCTCATTTTCAAATCCACATAGAATGCTTTTTTCCCATAGCATTTTACCTTTATTTCCTAAACAATACATCATAAGATTACTGTCAGTAATTAATAGTTCTTCGCCATTGCTAACTAAATCGGCATAGATAGCATGCGTGCTTATTTTTTTTGTCCACTTCACTTTTCCTTTGTGGTTTACATTGTATAACTGACCACTAATAGTTGCAAAATAAATGTCATTATCGTTAACAATCGGGCTTGAACGAATCCAATCGTCAGTTTTAACTTTCCATAGTAATTTTCCGGTAGTGGCATCCAAACAATAAAAATTCTTATCGGCAGATCCAACATAGATTTTGTTATTTTTTATAACGGGCACCGTGAAATGTTTACGTGCGCCTTTTTCAGGGTTCGGCACTTTAAACTCCCATTGTAATTCTCCATCAGCTTCTTTTAAACAATACACACTTCCTCCGTTTGCGCCAAAAAAGACTTTGCCATCTTCAATGGCTACAGCTGTATTAACAGATCCTTTGGTTTTAAAATTCCATGCAACCCGAACTCCTTTTAGATTTAGTGCATACACATACCCTTCCATAGTTCCTTGAAACACCTTATCTCCAGAAATAACAGGTTCTGCCAAAGCATCAATATTGCCCACATTAAAATCCCAAAATTTCTTCTTATTTTGAGAATCGGCGCATATTAACCTGTTTAGTGGTTGACAGATCGCAGGAGTACCATAAATATCATGAACTCCGAAAGGATACACCACATACTCTTCATTACCAGTTACGGCGGCATAACGGGTTCGGTAATCTACATGACCCGCATAACGACGTGCTTCCGTTTTTCCAGTTTCTTTATTTAAATATACGAGGTTACGTGCTTGACCTTCGTTTCCGCCGTGTGAATTGATTTCCCTAAGAACAACCTGATTGTTAATCAATAAGGGTGTTGAGGCTATTCCAGGGTATTTATAAATACCAAACAAAGGGTGCTCTTGTGATGATTTCCAAATCTCCTTTCCTGTTTTTAAATCCAAACAAAAAGAGGTTGCTCTCATACCTGGTGACGCCACATAAACACGGTCACCTTCAATTACCGGTCGGGCATACCAACCCAAACCAACTGGGAATTTCCATTTTTCGCGTCCATAACTTGGTCCTGGCGCAGTGGTCGCTCCATTATTGTGTTTGTTGGCCTGAAACATGGGCCAATCGGCTGACATATCACCACCTGTTACTTTAGTTTCTCCTTCAAAAGGATTGAAAATTGGTCCGTTATCGGTTAATTCTTTCTGAATTTTTTCCATGTGTTCAAAACCTTCATCAACGGTTGCACACATTTTAACCATCGCTTCTATATATTCTTTACTTTGTTTATCATCAGCAATAGATTTTGATTTTTCGTGCCCCGTTTTCATTTCAAAAAACGATTTAGATTTATTAACCACACGTTCTAATTGATAGTATTTCTTATCAATATCGTAAAACGAAACCGTATTTGCTCCTTGTTGTTGCAATGCGCCAAGCCACATATAAAGCATCAAATGACGTTCTCTGAAATTTGATTGCGTGGTTTTATCTTTTTTCACTTCTGCTATGACGCTGTCAATATCAGAATCACAACTAATTAATTTTTGTGCGACCAATTTGTTAGAAAATAGGAGTACTATACATATTAAGAACGTCCATATTTGTTTATTCATTTTATTGTTTTTTAAGTTTTGGTTTACAATCGTTTTCACAGTCTCTTAAATTTTTATTTTCAATTATAATTATTACTCCAAAGCAAATGCAACCAAACCTTTTATGGACACAAACATCATATATAGATTAAAGAGTAGTGTACATCCTTTGTTTAAACAAAGAACCAAAACAGACAAAACGAAAAGATTGTAAAAAATAGTTTTCATTATAAATAGTCTTCAAATTTCATTAATAGAGATGATCAAAAAATGTATAATAACTTTCTTGGTTCATTTTATGCGCTAAAAAACATAGTTCTACCATATGATAATCTCCCCACATACTTGATTCATTTGCGGGTACTTTTTGACCTTCTGGAATATGATCCCAACCATTAGGCCAATGGTATACCGAATGTTTTAGAATTCCCTGATGCTCTGGTTCTACGGCAAGATAAGCATTGGTTAATAAAGTCCGTAATGTTGTGAATCCTGCTTGCTCGTATTTTTTAGCTGCTGTTGGGTCACTTTCTTTTAACAAATTTGAAAGTCGTAATAAGCCTTGTGCTCCTATGGCTGCTGCAGAACTATCAATTGGTTCAAAATCATTGTGTATTTCAGCTTTTCTATCTTGGTATTTTCCTAAATGATGCAGATTAGGTGCACCCGTATCCCAATAAGGAATACCATCTGATGACGTATTTTCAATATAAAAATCACAGGTAGCTTTCGCCGCTTTTAAGAAACTAGCTTTTACTTCTTCTATGCCTTCATAATCTACTGAATCTTCATTTAGATATTCTAAAAATTCGGGGAATCCGACCATCGCCCAAGCCAGTCCTCTGGTCCAAGTAGTAAATCCTGAAAAGCCTTGTTGAGAATTCGGACAACGGTAATTTCCATCATTCGTATTAAAAATGGATTCGTGTGCTACGCGTCCCCAAGTATCATAGGTATCTCTTCCTTCGCCATAAAAAACGGCATATTTTGCCGTCGTCATTCCATGGATTACTGCTCTTTGAAGTAAATCTATTTGTTTGTCGTTTTCATCTAACAATCGATGTCCGAGTTTATGAGCAGCCAACAATATTCTTGTGGTTCTAATGGTGTCTATAAACAACGAATGAGGTCCATTAAAAGAATATATAAATCCCCCATCTTTTACATCTGTCCATCGTTTTGATTGGATAGAACCTGACATAGAAATAGCCAATTTATAAAAGTCTTTTTCTTCTTTACTTGCCTCCAAAATATTCTGATTGGACATACGCAATAAATTCCCGTAAGTGCTTAAATTATTAAATCCGTGATCGTGCACCCCAAAATGACTCAAATGATGTGCCATATTAGAAACCGTTTTTTCTTTTCCAAGTGCTAGCATGTCTTTATCTCCAGTAGCCTCAGCAATTAGCAAGGGAATTCCAAATTGAAATCCTTGAGTCCATTCTGTCCAACCTCTCGTTGTATATTCTCCATTTATGGTAAATACAGGAGCGCCTTGTGAGGCATCGTATTTTTTGTTTAGGATTTCAACCTTCGTTTTAGCCAAATCCCAAAAATTCTTTAGCGATTCATTTAGATCAGAACCTTTGATATGTGAATCTATAATCATGCTGTGTTTTTTATTTAATTGTCTTGTTGTGCTATTTTTACTGCCAATACATCAAAATCAACATCTGACCCTGAAGTTGTTCTTGTAGCATCCATCACTGCCGATTTTGCCAAAGCATAAGCAATTGGTTTCATTTCTATTAGGGTATTCATAAAGTCTTGCACTTCGTCTTCGGTAACGACTCTTGTAACCAATCCCATTTGTAAAGCTTGATTAGCATCTAGTCGTTCACAAAGCAACACAATTCTTTTTGCGTTGGCTTCTCCAACCAAGCGTCTTACTCTTGTCATGCCTCCCCAGCCGGGTAACCAACCGTTTGAAACTTCTGGTGAACTCAAAATTGCAGTTTGAGACGCCAATCTAAAATCACAGGCTAAGGCGAGTTCTAAACCGCCTCCCATGGCGTAACCTTTGATAAACGCAGCAGTAGGTTTACCAATCGTTTCTATTTTGTTATTGATTTCATTCCCAAACTCTATCCACCATTTTACTTCATTTTCTTCTAGTGTTTCAAATTCCTTGATATTTGCTCCAGTTGAAAAGGCTCTTTCTCCTGCACCTTTGAATAGAATGGCTTTTACCTTTTTATTTTCTTTCGCAAAATCTATGGCATTGTTTAAACCTTCCAACATTTCGAAGCCCATACAATTCATTTTTTGCGGATAATTGAGTCTGATTGTCAACAATCCCTCCTTTAATTCTGTGATGATAAAATCTGTCATATTTTAACTTCTTGTTGCAATAATCCTAATTTGCAATATTTAAAAATGTTGGCATCATAGGTTTTGATTGGACCTTCGATAATTGGCATAAAATCCATCATATCTAAAACATCCTTTTGTAAATCTACACCTGAAGCAATTTCCTTAAGTAGTAATCCTTTTGGTGTTAATTGGAATAGTGCTCTTTCGGTTACATACAAAACTTCCTGTCCGTTTTCTAAGGCATATTCACTTGAAAAGGTAATCTGCTCTACATTGTTTATGAACTTATTGAATTTTCCTGGATGGCTAATTTCAAGTCCTTCTTCTGTAATTTCTTGTTGCGATTTTACTGCAAACGAACCACAGAACACAACTTTTTTAGCATTTTGTGAAATGTCTATAAATCCACCACAGCCGGTTAATATATTTCCAAATCGACTTGAATTTACATTTCCAAATTGGTCAATTTGAGCAAAACCTAAGAAGGTAATATCCAATCCACCACCTTGAAAGAAATCAAACTGATAACCGTCGTCGACAATAGAAGACGGATTGTACATGGCCCCAAAATTTAATCCAGTAGTAGGACTTCCTCCTGTGGGACCTTGTTCAATCATAAACGTAAGTTTGTCTGCAATGCCTTCTTCTTGTGCCACAATGGGTACTCCATCTGCCATACCATAGCCTAAATTCACAAAAGTTCCTGCCCGAAGTTCTTGAGAAGCTTTTCGCATAATGATTCGCTTCAATCCTTCTAATTTTAAATCTTCAGAAGTGTATGGCTCATTTCTATCAACCAATGCTTTATCAAATGAAGAAATAAAAGTCATCTCCTGAGTTTTATCTTGCACTACATAATCGATAAATACCCCGGGAACTTTTACGCTTCCTGGGTTGCAATTCGTATTGTTTATGTTTTTTACCTGAGCAATTACAATTCCGCCATTAACTTTTGCGGCTTGTGCAATGGAGAGCATAGAGAAAAACCCAACTTCTTCTTCCATAGTTAAATTACCTTCTGCATCTATAGACGTTCCTCTAATAATCGCAACATCTACTTTTAAGGATGGATAGAAAAGATAATCTTCATATTGTAAACTCACATGAGAAACAAAATCTTCTGTGGTGTTGCTATTTATTTTTCCACCTTCAACATCTGGATCTACAAAAGTTTTTAAACCAACTTTAGTAATAACACCTGGCTTACCAGATGCACTCGCCCTCATTAAATGACTCAATACACCTTGTGGTAAATTGTATCCTTTTATTTTATTTTCATTCGCTAATGCCGACATTTTTGGAGCGTTCCCCCAAAATCCACCAATATTGGTATCAATCAAACCTTCGTGTGCTATATGATTCAAGCCTTTTGTATCATTGTCTCCAATACCACAAGGGTGTACCGTTCTTAGGCCAACTGGTTGTCCTGTTTTTTTGAATCGTGCTCCCAAATGTTCCATCACTTTATCAGGTACCGCATGTCCTGCACCTGCACCACCAAAAACAACGGTATCCCCATCCTTAATATGAAGAACTGCTTCTGCCGCTGATACTATTTGAAATTTATTCATTTTACACGTGTAATTTTTTAATAACTATTGTATTCGTAGTCGTTCTTGTCTTAGAACAATAACGATACACTTCATTTAATTAAGAAGTATTTTTCATAAATTCGGGGCTTATCTCACCCAATCACCAGGTGTGGCACCCATTTTAATTAGTACAGATTTAGTTTCCATAAACTCGTCAACTGCGTGCGGTCCTAATTCTCTTCCCAAACCACTTTGTTTCATTCCACCAAATGGAATTTCAGGATACCCAGACATCCAGTTATTTACCCAAACAGTTCCGGCATCAATATTACGTGTCATATACATAGCGGTATCTATGTCTTTGGTCCAAACACCTGCCGAAAGTCCGAAATCTGTTCCATTCGCAATTTCAATAGCTTCTTGTGTTGTTTTGAAAGTTAAGATTGAAAGTACAGGTCCAAATATTTCTTCACTGGCAATATCCATTTCTGGAGTTACGTCTGAAAAAATTGTGGGCTCAATAAAGGCTCCACAATCGCTTTCTAATGCCTTTCCTCCTAATGTTACTTTTGCGCCTTGGGCGATTCCAGATTCAATATAATTCATGATTTTATCAAACTGGTTCTTATTGATAATAGCTCCTACTTTTACGGTAGGGTCTAAGGGATCGCCAACCTTCACTTTCTTGGCATGAGCAATTACTTTCGCTTCAAATCCGGCTGCAATATCTTCGTGGATAATGATTCTACTTCCACTATTACAACACTCTCCCATATTGAAATAAATTCCGAATACGACAGCATCAATAAGCGCATCTATATCAGCATCTGGAAATATAATTTGAGGGTTTTTACCTCCTAATTCTAGTTCTACTTTTTTCAAGTTTCCCGCTGAGGCGCGAACTATATGTTTCCCAACTGCTGTACTTCCTGTAAATGAAATCATATCTACATCGTTGCTTTCTGCTAGGGTCATTCCAACTGGGTCTCCATAACCAGCTACAATGTTTACAACACCGTCTGGCAATCCTGCTTCTTTTAACATACCTCCCAACAATAAAGTTGTTCCCGGAGTCATTTCGGAAGGTTTTATGACAGCAGTACATCCTGCAGCTAAGGAAATAGGTAATTTTTGCGAAATAATCAATAGAGGGAAGTTCCAAGGTGTTATCATTCCTACGACACCTACTGGTACTTTTTGCATCATGGCGGTCATATCTCTACCAACATTCGTATTTACATCACCAGCAATATGTCTTGCCAAAGTAGCAGCATAGTCCCAAATTCCAGCAGCCCATTCCATTTCGTCAATAGCCTGACTTATAGGCTTCCCACTTTCAAGTGTTTCTATTAGTGCTAATTCCTCGGCTCTTTCTCTAATAATGGCAGCAACGTTTCGTATAATTTTTTCGCGATCAACTCCCGTCAAACTAAACCATTCATCACTTTTAAAGGTTTTTTTAGCCACTGCTATAGCTTCTTCAGTATCTTTTTTATTACTTAACGGATATTGACCTATAATAGCTCCATGCCCCGGACTTTCACGTTCAAAAGTTTCATTACCAGACGAATTTTTATAGTGTCCATTAATGAAGTTTTGGTAAATATGTGGCTTGCTAGGTACTTTATATTTGTTCATTTTATAATATTTTTATTTAACTAAATTTTCAAAATTCATGAGAATAACACCTCCAATTACCGCTATAACTACTCCCAAAATAATCACAAAAGCCAATACCCCTAATAACAAGGCGTTAAGCTCCACATCAGAGAACTCTCCAAAAAGTAATGCGCCCCATAGAACAGACACTACTATATTCATGGGCGCCCATATACCAAATGCTTTTGCCATTCCAAGATTACTTGTTCCCACAAAAGTACTCCATCCGCTAATAGCCCAAATAAGTCCTCCATAAAAAGAATACCAAAACGTGGTGGAATTCAATCCATCAAAGCCAACGAATATTGAGGCTATTAAAGTCAAAGCAAGCACAGTGATAGTTACGTAAAAAGTTCTCGTTTGTTGCCTTCAATCTTAACATTCTGTGATGGAGCAATCCATGAACCCCAAGCTAGTATTGCCACAAGGGCATAAATAATTTCCATAATTTTTATTTGATTAAGAAAGTTTAATAAATTACTTGTTTTTATCAAAGATAGCAAAAAGTATTACACGTGTAATACTTTTTGCTATCTTTTAAACTATATTTGATCTATAAACCAAGGATAATTATTGTTAACCATTGAGAATGCTTATAATTATAGAAATCTAGGATGACACTTAAAATGTATGTTTTTCTATATTTGCACATAAGTTTTTAAAAAAAACTATTTTATTTTGAAAGTCAACCAAAAATATATAGCCGATCTTCTTAAAATATCGAGGGTAACGGTAACCAAAGCACTTCAAGACCATCCGGACATTGCTATTAGCACTGTTAAGAAAGTGAAAGCATTGGCAGATGAGTTGGGATATATACCAAATATTGTCGGCAGGAGCCTATCAACTAAAAAGACAAATACTATCGGGGTTGTAGTGCCGAAAATTAACCATTCCTTTTTTTCAACAATTATAGAAGAAATGTATACCAAGGCTCAAGCTTTAGGCTATCAAATTATTTTAATGGTTTCCTTTGAAAACGAAAAATCTGAACTGGCCAATGTAAAATCCTTACTTTCTATGAATGTAGATGGCATTATCATAGATTCTGTTTCTACTTCAGCCAAAGACAAATCATACGAATTGATTTTAAAGCATCAAAAACCATTAATTTATATCGATCGAAAACCGCGGTCAATAAAGAAGGTGGAAAGCATCGTTTTTGATGACTACAACTTGTCATATAAACTTACAAATCTACTTATTGATAGGGGGTATAAAGACATTATGTATATTACCGGATCGCAAGAAGTAAATATTTGCTATGACAGACTTATTGGGTTTAAAACTGCCATGAGTGATGCAAGGTTAGATGTTCCAACAGATTGGATTTTAAATGCGGATCTCGATAAAGAAAATTCTTATAAAGTGTTTCAAAAGTATCTTGAAAACAATTCGAAATTACCCGAAGCTATTGTTTGTGTTAATGATTTTGTTGCGCTAGGGGTGTACGAAGCCTGCGAAAAAAATCAGATTAAAATTCCCGATGATATAAGTATTGTAGGTTTCGGACACCTAAATATTTCTAATTTAGTGCAACCCCCACTTTCTACAGTAAAACTAGATTTGCAAAAAGCAAGTTTTGTTGCTGTGGAAAAATTAATTGCTATGATAAACAACCAACCATATGAAAAAAATAATATTATTGGCGGGGAAATTATATTTAGAGAAAGCGTAAAATAACCCCTATCTTATTGCATGAATATAACCATCTGAAGACATCACATAAGCCTTTCCTTTATATAAAGCCGTGCAAGATTCTTCAACTTTATTACCCATTTGATACATCCATTTTACGGTTGTTGTACCATCTCCATTTCCTTCGCTATCTACACAGTAAAAATAAGGATCGGAAATACTCGGGAAGTATACATCTCCTTCGCCTCCAATAACTGGACTACTTAATCCAGCACCCAATTGTTTCCAAATTAATTTACCCGTTTCTGCATCTATGCAATATACCACTGCCTCAATACAAATACCACCTAATCCAAGTCCATGCCAGCAAGACATATATACTTTTCCGTCATGAATTGCCGGTGTAATATTAAAAATATTTTTGCCATCAACAAACTCCCAGATGAGTTCACCCGTTTCTAAATCAATGCATTTATTCTTCACATAAATTCGACCATCTTTAATAATTGCAACACCAGAATCGGTACCAGCACCGTTATACTTCCATAATAACTCACCCGTTTTTTTATCAAACGCTTTTAGATAGTTATCCCAACTTCCAAATATTACCGTATTTCCTTCTACTGCTGGTTCACTACAAACCGATAATGAAAATGGTTTTTTCCAGATCATGGCACCTGTATTGGCATCCAAAGCCCAAGCATATCCATCAACTCCTGGAATGTAAACCATCCCATCAGAACAGGTTGCAGAGCCCCACACCCAGTCCACATTTTGTTTCCAAATAAGTTTTCCAGTTTTGGCATCAATACAATAGAAATCGTCTTCGCCTCCCTGTTGCCCAACATAAATCTTTCCTTTATAATAAGTGGGTGCTCCTGAAATAGAAGCTCCAAGTTCAAATTTCCAAATTTCTTTACCCGTTTGAGCATTTACAGCATATACAAATCTACATGGTGTTCCAAAAAAGATCATATTATCTGCAGCTGTCGGTTTAGATTGATAATAAGCGCCACCAGCTATTTGATCACTAAAAACTCTGTTACCGTCCTTTTCAAAACTTGAAATAGCAGATCTTTTCCATACTTCTTCTCCTTTTACATTGATACAATGTGTGTATAAATCAGAATCATTGATTACAATTTTATCATCCTTCATAGACAAATCAGCTAAAATAGGATGGTGACTTACTTGCTTATGGAAAAGTTCTTTTTGTTTTTTACCATTTTTTATTTGCACACCATAAAATGATCCTTTCATGGTTGCAAAAAAGAATTTATCACCTGTAAAAACAGGAGCCGAACGAATCCAATCATCAGCCTCTTTTTTCAGTAAAAGTTCACCTGTATTAATGTCAAACACATAAAAGTTTTTATCTGCACTTCCCACGGCTACTTTCCCTTCAGCTGCAAAAGGCGCTGAAAAGTGTCTATACGATTTGTGCTCTACGTTTTCAACACTATATTTCCATTGTAATTCACCTGAACGCTTATTTAAACAATAGAATGTACCATCATTTGCTCCAAACAACACAAAGTTCCCATGTACAACGGCTTTATCATTAATAGCTCCTTCTGCTCTAAATATCCAATTGGGTTTTGGTCTATTTCCTAATCTTCTTTCACCTTTCCAAGCATATAAATACCCCTCTAAAGTACCTTGATAAACCCAGCCTTCATTATCTAACAAAGGTTCTGCAAAGGTGTAACCTGTATACATTTCAAAAAGTTTCTGACCTGTTTTTATGTTCTTTGCTATCACACGGTCAAATGCCTGTGTAACCGGTGGCTTGTTATGAATATCCTGAACACCAAATGGATATACAACAATCTCTTCGTTGGCAGCAAATGGTGCATGTCCTGCTCTATAATCTACATGACCTACCTCAATTTCTTTTACAATTTCACCCGTTTTTTTATCCACCAAAACAACGTCTTTCGTGGGTCCTCTATTTCCTCTTGCTCCCATTTCACGGAACATAATATGATCTTTCAAAATAACTGGACTCGACTGATTATTTGGAGCATGGTATAATTGATCGCCCATAATTTCTATGAGTTGCTTTGTACTCCAAATAATGTCTCCTGTATTTAAGTCTAAACAGTACATCGCTGTCCTAACTCCTGGAGAGGCCACATAAATGCGATTGTCTTCAATTGCAGGTTTCGATTCCCATGCCAATCCAACGGGAAAAACCCAAGCTTTTTCTCCTTTGGTTGGACCTAAAGCACCTGTGTAACCAGATAAGCCTTCATTCCCTTTATAGGAAGTCCATGGAATTTCTTTCTGGGCTTCCGAATTTATTGGAGTTGTATCATTCTTAAAAGCCAAAGATGCACCGCTACTTACCAATTTTTGATAGGATTCCAAAACAGCATAACCATCATCAATAACCAGACAGGCTTTGTACATTTCTTCATCCGAAAACACCTGAGGCTTATTGCCACTCCATAGATTATTCCATCTTGTAATTTTATTCAATCGATTATCAACAGCTACATAATCGGCTAAATGCACACCCTGTTGTTGTAGGCTTGCAGCCCAAAGTTTCATCTTAATAGCTCTTAATTTAAAATTTACTCTTTTGGTTGGTGATGATTTAAGCTCTAATCGAATTTGATCCAGTTCTGGATCGCCATTAGGGCTTTTAATTGACTGTCCTTCAACAGAAAGCAATACGAACAACGCACCAATAAAGGTAAATAGTTTCTTCATTTTAATTTATGGTTCTAACTTATTTATTAATCTACAGACCCATCTGCATAAGGCACTGGATTTGTTTTTAGTCCCCATTTGCTAGGTTTTGAACCCATAACATATTCCAATGCTCCACCTTTAACAATATCTTCATGTTTGATCCAAACATTTTTATAGGCTTTCCCGTTTAATTTTACCGACTGAATATATATATTCTCTTCTGATAAATTATGGGCAGTAATTTTAAATTTATTTCCATTTTCTAAATTCATCTCAACTTCTTCTAAAAGTGGCGAACCAAAAATGTAAATTCCGCCCGCTGGATTTACTGGATAAAATCCCATCGCACTAAAAACATACCAGGCAGACATTTGTCCGCCGTCCTCATTTCCAATATACCCATCGGGTGCTGCCTTGTAAAATTCTTTATCGATTTGATGAATTAATTTTTGCGTTTTCCAAGGCTCGTCAACATAGTTATATAAATAGGCTACATGGTGGCATGGCTCATTACCGTGTGCATAATCTCCAATTAATCCAGACACATCACCAACACTAGATTCTCCTGTATAGGGTAATGTAAAGAGCGTATCAAGTTTGTTGGCCATTGCTTTTTTTCCACCCATCATATCAGCCAAACCATAAACATCATGTGGAACAAACCACAAATATTGCCATGCATTTCCTTCGGTATAATCGCGGTCATGAAAATCTTCTCTGTGATACGCTCTTGGATCAAATGGTACTCTAAATTTACCATTGTTCAATTTAGCTCTAAAAAATTCGGATTCTTTGTCCCAAACGTTGTTGTAATATTGCCCTCTTTTTAGGAACTCATTTTGAACAGTTATGTTTCCTAATTTATTTGCAGCAAGTGCCAGCGTCCAATCATCATAGGCATGCTCTAAAGTGACTGATACTCCATTTCTCACTAAATCATTGGGATGATAGCCTTTTTTTAAATAATGCATTTGTCCATAATAGGAAGGGTATATATTTCGACCAGCAGTACTGTCTATTCCTGGTTGATTTGCAGAAATAACCATGGCCTTTAATAAATCTTCAGGCTTGGATTTGGTCAACCCTTTCATATAAGCATCTGCAATAACAGGAAAGGAATGCAATCCAATCATACAGGTGTTTTCATTTTGATACATGGACCACATAGGCAACATTTTTCGCGGGTTCTGCTTTTGAAAATCCAGCATGGTACTTACAATATCTGCTGTTCTTTCTTGATGAATCAGGGTGAAAAGTGGATGTGTCGCTCTAAAAGTGTCCCATAGTGAAAACATGGTGTAATGTGTATAAGCCTTGGTTTGATGAACTTCCTTATCTATTCCTCTGTATTCTCCATTAACATCGTGATTAATTGTTGGATGTATGTTATTATGATACAAAGCGGCATAGAATTTAGCTTCTCTTTCTGGTGTTCCTTTGACAACTAGTTTTTGAAGTTGTTCCTCCCAACTAGCACTTGCATCAGCTTTCACTTTATCAAAATCCCAATGAGGAATTTCAGTCTCTACGTTTTCTAATGCATTTTTCATGGATACGGAAGAAATCGCAATTTTAACCATTACAGCTTCCCCGGCTTCGGTTGTAAAATTAAAAACCACTTTCATTTTTGCTGATGTATGATCTACAGCATCTGGCAAAAACTTTTTACTTTTATTTACATACAACCCTTTAGGATCATAAATGGCCTTAGATTTAAATGGCTTTGAAAATTTTACAGCAAAATATAATTGCCTGTTGGGCGCCCATATCCCACTAGTAATTCGGTAGCCTGTTACCGTTTGATTGTCTTTGATTTGAACATGAGCCAATTTCACACCGCTTCCACCGCCATTAATATGATGCACCAAATCTAACATGATATGAGCATCTTCCGTTTTTGGAAAGGTATATTTATGAAACCCTACACGTTCTGTTGCAGTCATTTCAGCATTGATATTATAGTCTAATAAGCGAACTTGGTAATATCCTGGTTCGGCAGATTCATCTTCATGAGAAAACCGAGATCGGTATCCAGAATCAGGTTCGTCGTGTTTACCAGGTTCTACTTGTATTTTCCCAACTGTAGGCACGAGTAATAAATCGCCTGCTTCTGTCAACCCTGTTCCACTCAAATGTACCTGACTGAACCCCAATAAACTTTTAGCATCGTAATGATAACCTCCAGCGGCATCCCACCCCTTGGTCTCCCAATCTGGTCCAGCGGCAACGGCTCCAAATGGCACCATGGCGTGTGGAAAGGTATGTCCATGTCCACCCGTCCCAATAAATACATCTGTTTTATCGGTTAATTTCTTTTGAGACCAAATAGAACCACTAAAACACATTAGAAATAAGAGTGTGTGAATCACTTTAATTTTTTTATCTAATTTAGATTGTAAATAAACCATTTTAGCTAAGTTATTTTAATATATTACACGTGTAAAATTAATCTTATTTTTTCAATACCAAAACATTTATCTGAATACTTTTAATTACAAAATGAAGTTAAACCCATCTTCTGAAATAAAATTATATGATAAATTTTCTATTTTAATAGTACTCTAATGAACAAAATGAAATTGCCTTTTTCATGTTAATCTAATCCCCAGTTTTTATTAGGTTTACCTCCAAGCAGTAAATTCAATTCACCTCCTTTTGAGAAAATGTCATGCGAAAACTTAAATTCTCTCCAATTTTCACCGTTCAATTTAGCGCGTTGTATATAGATGTTTTCTTCTGAACTGTTTTCAGTAGTGATTATGAATTTATCTCCAGGGTAGTAAGTTGAATTCAATTTGATTTCTATTTCATCAAAAAGTGGTGTGGTCATTTCATAAGAAGAATTTACAGAAGCTCCACCATCCATTTGGAATAGTCCCATGGCCATTAAAACACCCAAAGCCCCCATTTGTCCTTGATCTTCATCACCATTGTAGCCCCCATAAGGAGAGACATCATCAAAGGTAGTTTCTTTTACAGTACGCACCCATTTTTGAGAAAGCCAAGGCGCTCCAGAATAGTTGAACAAATGTGCCATTTGTGTTCCGGGTTGATTTTCATAATCTACCCAACTTTCTGCGTGTTTTCCATGCTCTGTTATAAAGTTATTACCTGTTGCTTTTTCAAAAGAACTATTCAAAAACGCTGTGTATTTTTCTTTACCTCCAAGTAATGCTATCAATCCATCAATGTCGTGAGGAACATAATTTGTATAAATTGCAGAATTACTTTCACAAAATCCAAGCATATTAAATCCTTCCCCTATAGGTTCAAAATTCGAAATCCAAGAACCATCCATGTTTTTAGGGTGGATAAACTTTGTTTCTGGATTCCAAAGGTTTCTGTAATTTTTAGAACGTTCCTTAAAAAAATTGGCATCTTTTGTTTTACCAAGAGCCGTTGATAATTGAGATAAGCACCAATCCTGATAGGCATATTCCATGGTCATGGATGCCCCATCTCTATGCATTCCAGGTTTTTTAATACCTTCAGGAACATAACCTCTTTCTACATAGAAATTCATACCACCACCTTGAGGATTATCTCTATGTTCATATCCTGCACGATCTCTTATACCGCCTTCAAAGGCATTTTTATACAAACCTTCATAGGCCTTTTCAACGTCGTAGTTGCGAATTCCTTTGTTATATGCTGTTGCAAAAAATGAAACGGCTGGATCACCAATCATAACATAGGTGTAGTTTCCACCAGATGGTCCACGAGGAATTAAACCACCATAACGATACATTTCCACCATACTCGCGCAAAACTCATTCATAACTTCTGGATATACCATAGACCATAAAACATTTAAAGTCCAATGACTTCCCCACCAAGCATCAAAATTATATTGATGATGTACTGGAGATCCATCTTTATTTAATGCTACTTGACGAATTTTCTTTTCAATGCCTGTCATATCTGCATACTTCCCATCTATGTCACTCATCACTTTTCTTCCCAATAAAGAATGCCAAAGATCTGTATAAAATTTTATTCTTTGATTTTCAGTTCCTCCTTTAATTTTAATCCGAGATAAATAATTATTCCATTCTTCTTGTGACTCTGAAACAACATCTTCAAAATTCCAATGGTTGAGTTCGGTATCCATATTCAATCGAGCTTGTTCTATGTTTGTATAAGAAATGGCTACTTTCATTTGTAAAACATTGTTCTGATCTTTGTCAAAGGAAACATGAGCTCCAATATTTTCTCCTATTAGTTCATCAATTTTTGCATTAATCAATTTTCCGTTTTTCCAAGTTCCAAAATTCGTGATGGGTTGGTCAAAACGCGCAACAAAATAGACATAAGTTGATTTTGGACGTCGTATGGTAGGGCTCATAATACTATAGCCCTCAATTTCATAATCGCTAATTTTTTGAACATGAGCCGAATCCATTTTAGAATGCCCCAACGCGGCACCTATATCAAAAATCACATGCTTTATGCTATCTTTTGGATACGTGTATTTGTGAAATCCTACCCTAGACGTAGCAGTTAATTCTGCCTTAATATTATAATCTTTTAAAACAATTTTATGATAACCAGGCTTTACAATTTCATCATCGTGACTAAAAGATGACTTATAGATTTCCATGCCTAGATGCCCTTTAAATTTTCCAACTGTGGGCATTACAGGAATACCCGATAGTTGCCAGCCATGTATATGGGAAAAATTTCGCACGTGTAATGAATCGTATAAATAACCAGATTTCCAACTTCCTTTTACTTGGGTATTTGGGCTTAGTCCTACCATTCCAAAAGGTCTTGCCGCTGAAGCAAAGAAAAACCATCGCGATTTGTGCGTGTCTATTTGAGGGTTCACATAATCGATTGGTTCCTTATAATTTTGAGAAAAGCTTAGATTTGAAAATCCAAATAAAAATGTAACGGTTAAAATTCTTAATATAAAATTACGCATAGTTAAATTAAAATTTGTTATTATTTCTAATTGAATAAATTAGAGCTAGTATTTTTTCTACTTCTTGTTCTAATTTTGCATAAGCTTTATTCGAAATAATTTCTTTTGAAATTAATTGAGATCCCATTCCAACACAAGTTACACCTGCATTAAACCATCCTGATAAATTTTCCTTGTTTGGAGCAACGCCCCCTGTAGGCATTACACTTGTCCAAGGTTGAGGCCCCTTGATTCCTTTTACAAATTGAGGTCCGTATATATCTCCAGGAAATAATTTTACAATCTCACAGCCTAATTCTTCAGCTCTAGCTATTTCAGTCAACGTTCCACAGCCAGAAGACCATAGCACTTTACGGCGGTTACAAGCAATGGCAATATCTTCTCTTAATACTGGAGTCACAATAAAGTTTGCCCCTAAAGCCATATATAAGGATGCTGCAGCTCCATCTGTAACAGACCCAACACCCATAATCATACCAGGTAATTCAGCAATGGCGTACTTTGTTAATTCACCAAAAACTTCATGAGCGAAATCGCCACGAGCTGTGAATTCCATTAACCGAGCCCCACCATCGTAACAGGCTTTTAAAACGTTTTTACTTAATTCAATATCATTACTAAAAAACAGTGGAACCATCCCTGTTTCTTTCATTGCAGTTGCAACTTCTATGCGTGTAAATTGTGCCATTATTTTAGTTGTTTATTGAGCTGTTATTTAAATGGATGATTAATAAGGAAGGCTGAGCTAAATGAATAGCCCAGCTATCCAATAAAACAAACCTAATTAATAATCTTCTTTTTTATCTAGCAACTCTTCCGGAGGCATCACCTCCCATTAATTTATTTACTTCTTCAACAGTTACCAAGTTCGCATCACCTTTAATGGTGTGCTTTAAACACGATGCCGCTACTGCAAAATCCAATGCATTTTGATCATCTTCAGGGAATGTTAATAATCCGTAGATTAAACCTCCCATAAATGAATCCCCTCCACCTACTCTATCTACAATATCTGTGATTTGATATTGGCGTGTTTCATACATTTTTGTTCCATCATATAAAACACCAGCCCAAGTATTGTGAGATGCAGAAATTGAGCCTCTCAAAGTTGTAATTACTTTCTTAGCTCTTGGAAATTTTATCATCATTTGCTGACAAACAGATAAAAATGCTTCTGCTTTTACCTCGTGTCCTTGTGTTGTAATATCCAATCCTTCAGGTTTAATTCCAAAGTGCATTTCAGCATCTTCTTCATTCCCTAAAATAACATCACAATAAGATGTTAGTTCAGTCATTATAGTTTCTCTATCTCCATTATAATTCCAAAGTTTTGCACGGTAATTTAAATCGGTAGAAATAGTTAAACCTAATTTGCTGGCAGCCTTTACTGCTTCTAAACAAACATCAGCTGCTCCCTGCGAAATAGCTGGTGTAATACCTGTCCAATGAAACCATTCAGCTCCATCAAATACTTCCTCCCAGTTTATCATTCCTGATTCTATTTCAGCAATGGCAGAATGAGCTCTGTCGTAAACGACTTTAGAACCTCTTGATACTGCTCCAGTCTCTAAAAAATAGATTCCTAAACGATCACCACCATACACAATTTTATCTACTCCAACACCTCTTTTTCGAAGTTCCATCATGGCACATTCCCCAATGTCATTTTTTGGTAAACGCGTTACAAAATCTACAGGTATTCCATAGTTAGCCAAAGAAACGGCTACATTAGATTCACCTCCCCCATAAATAGCATCAAAACTATTGGCCTGTGAAAATCTTAAAAATCCTTGTGGAGCCAATCTTAACATGATTTCTCCAAATGTGATTACTTTTTTCATTGTTAATTTTTATAAATTGAATAATCTTGGTAAAAACATGGATAATTCTGGAATATAACTTATTAGCATTAATACAATTACCATTATTACTAAAAACGGCAACAAAGGCCTTATTACTTGTGTTACGGAAACTTTAGCAACGCCACTACCTACAAATAGGAGTGTTCCAACCGGAGGCGTACAAATGCCTATACATAAATTAAGAACAATCACAATTCCAAAATGAACAGGATCCATTCCTAATGCGGTTACTACTGGCAGAAAAATTGGTGTAAATATTAACACTGCCGGAGTCATATCCATAAATGTCCCGATAATCAACAAAATAATATTGATTGCTAAAAAGATAGCGAACTTATTATTTAACGACTCTAATAAAAAAGTGCTTATCATTTCTGGAATTCCTTCAAAAGAAAATAACCAGGACATGGCCATTGATGTACAAATCAAAAACATTACAACAGCTGTTGTTTTTCCACTTGACAATAATATTCCAGGTAAATTTTTCATTTTCATGTCACCGTAAATCAAAGCTAAAACTGCAGCATATAGTACCGCTATTACAGATGCTTCGGTAGCTGTAAAAATCCCTGCTACAATTCCACCGACTACAACGACCAACAATAATAAACTAAAAAAGGCTTTTCTAAAATAGGTCCAAATTTCCTTAAAAGTTGCTCGTTTTCCTTTGGTATAGCCTCTATTAATTGAAACAAAAGCGATATACCCCATTATGGCAACCCCTACTAAGATTCCAGGTAAATAACCCGCAATAAATAAAGCAGCTACAGATGCAGTACCTCCACTTGCCAAAGCATACACAATGAGAATATTACTTGGAGGAATTAAAAGTCCTGTTGTTGAAGAGGTAATATTTACGGAAGCACTAAATGTTCTAGGATAGCCTTCATCTTCCATTCTATCGGTCATAATGCTTCCTATTGCTGACGCTGCAGCCAATGCAGAACCTGAAATAGCACCAAATAACATCGATGCCAATACGTTTACATATGCCAAACCTCCAGGTAAACTTGCGACCAATGATTTTGCAAAATTGATTAATCGATTGGCGATTCCTCCTTGTTTCATAATCTCTCCTGCGAGAATAAAAAATGGAATTGCCAATAAGGCAAAACTATCAATTCCCGTAGTCATTCTCTGGGCAATGGTTGTTATACCCGGCATTTTATCAATATTCAATAACAGACTTAAGGTTGTTGAAATTCCAATACTGTAGGCAACTGGAACCTTTAACAACAAAAGGGTAAAGAAACTAACAAACAAAACGATAATACTTAAAACTTCGATACTCATAATTAATTATTGGTTTTGTTAGTGTAAATGTTTGAAATATGGTGTATCGAAAAACACATAATCAGTAAACCACTAATTGGCAAAATTGCATATACATATCCCAACGGAATTCTCAAGGTTCCTGATAGTTGTTCTAAATGTAAGGTTGTATAAACCAAATTAAAACCACCTATAACCATTACGATGGCTGCAAAAAGAAATATCAATACCTCTATAAGAATTGACGCTATCTTTTTATTTGATGCTGAGAACTTTTGATATAAAAAATCCATGGACAAATGTTCTCTTTTAGCATTTAGATATGCTGCGCCTACTATGGTCATCCAAATCAATGAAAATCGAGCAAATTCTTCTGTCCAAGTAAAAGAGGTTCGTAAAACATATCTTGAAAATACCTGAAACAAAACATCCAATACTAAAAGAGCAAAAATTGTTATCATAAATCTCTCAAGAAATTTATTTACTTTATTAAAAATAAGTGTAGATCTATTCACAACTATTGATTTTTAATTTGATTGACAATTGGAGCGAACGCCGGATATTCTTTGACAAACCCTTCTACTACAGATTTTGATTTTTCAGCAAACAACGATTTTTCCGGAATGATTACCTCTACTCCATGTTCTTTGGCCACTCGTATTGATTCTTCAACAGATTCATTCCAAAACACTTTTTGAGCCTGAGAAGATTCATTAGCAGCATCCTGTACCCAAACTTTTTCCTGCGCTGTTAATTGTTCCCAAAATTTTGTTCCAATTACTAGAACATCTGGCACTGATGAATGCTGATCCAAGGTATAATACTTACTGATTTCATAATGATTAGACGACACAAACGATGGTGGATTATTTTCAGCACCATCTACTACCCCTTGTTGAATTGCGGTATACAATTCACTGTATGATAGCGGTGTGGCTGACCCTCCCATAGAATTTACCATGTTAATTGCCATTTGATTGTTCATCACTCTTATTTTAAGACTTTTTAAATCTTCAGGTGTTCTAATTGCTTTTTCACTCGTGTAAAAACTTCTTCTACCAGCGTCATAATAACAGAGCCCTCGCAACCAAAACGTACTTCCCTTTTCCAAAATAGATTTCCCAATTTCTCCTTCTAAAACGCTAAACTGATGCTCTTTACTTCTGAATAAATAGGGTATTCCTAAAATATGATATTCAGGAACAAAATTAGATAAAGTAGCTGCACTAACCTTAGTTGCAGCGACACTTCCTATTTGTAACAACTCTAAAACCTCTCTTTCTGAGCCCAACTGTGCATCGGGGAAAACTTTTATTTGAACCGTTCCACCAGATTTTTCATCCAATACTCTCTGAAATTCCAATATCCCTTTATGAACAGGGTGTGATTGTGGCAAACTATGCCCCAAATAAAGTACTTTTGTTCCTCCTTGCTTTTTACAAGATAACAAACCAAGAACAAGCATTGCCATTAGTAGTATTTTATATTTCATTCTTCTAATTGTTCTATTGTATTACTTATTATTTTTACCTAATATTTAATTGAACTCAAAATAATTTACGGCATTATTATAACAAATATCTTGAACCATATTTCCTAAAAAATCGATATCATTTGGCACCAATCCTCTATTTATATCTTCAGCTATTAAATCGCATAAAATTCTTCTAAAATACTCATGTCTAGGAAAAGATAAGAAACTACGACTGTCAGTCAACATTCCAACGAAGCGACTTAAAAGTCCCATATTTGAAAGTACATTCATTTGCTTTTCCATTCCGTCTTTTTGATCTAAAAACCACCAGCCTGTTCCGAACTGCATTTTACCAGGAACCCCCTCTTCACTATAATTTCCCATCATAGCTGCAAAAACTTCATTTTGGGATGGATTTAAATTATAGCAAATTGTTTTAGTTAATATTCCTTTTGAATCTAAGCTGTTAAAAAAATTCGACATTGATTCAGCTTGATTAAAATCACCAATAGAATCACAACCAGTATCTGTGCCTATTTGTTTTAATAATTTACTATTATTGTTGCGTAAAGCACCTAAGTGAAATTGTTGCACCCAACCTTTTGAATGATACATTTTACACAAATTAAATAGAATGCATGATGCGTATAAATTTACTTCGTCACTAGAAATATCTTCTCCTATCAAGCTCTTTTTTAATATCACATTGGCTTTTTCTTCCGTAAAATCATGTGCGAATATTTGACTCATTCCAAAGTCTGATACGCGACAACCATTTTCATGGAAAAAATCAACCCTGTCTTCAATAGCCTTTAGTAAATCTGACAAATCAGTAATTGAAAATGAAACGCAAGCTTCCAACTTTTTTAAATAGTCAGTAAATTCAATTCCATCGATACCAAACAATTTGTCTGGCCTAAATGAAGGATACACCTTTGTAAATATATTTTTCTTTGCAATTTGTTGATGGTATTTAAGATCATCTGTTGGATCGTCTGTTGTACAAATAACCTCAACGTTCATCTCTTTTAATAAATCAGCCGGTGTTTTAGTTGCTAAAACTTCGTTTGCCTTTTTATAAATTTCTTTTGCAGTACTTGGTTGTAAAACTTCATCAACATCAAAATAGCGTTTCAATTCTAGTTGTGTCCAATGAAACAATGGGTTTCTCAATGTATAAGGAACGGTTTCTGCCCATGTTTGAAATTTTTCTTCTAAGGTTGAAGAAGAACCCGTAATCAATTCTTCTTTCGAACCATTGGTTCGCATTGCTCTCCATTTATAATGATCTCCACCCAACCATGCTTCAGAAATATTCTCCATAGGTTTATCTTCCGCTATTTGCTTTGGCGATAAATGATTGTGATAATCTATAATAGGCATGTCTTTTGCATACTGATGGTACAAAATTTCAGCCTCTTTAGAATTTAACAAAAAATTATCTGTAATAAATTTCTTTAATGTTATTTCTTTCTTCATTATAAACTTTTTGAGATTCCCAATTCCAAGCCTCTTAATTCTGCTAAGCCTCTTAATCTTCCAATTCCAGAATAACCCGGATTTGTTTTTTTATTTAAATCATCTAGCATTTGATGACCGTGATCTGGACGCAAGGGCATTTTTAAATCTGTTCTTCCTGCTAACTGTCTTTTTTTCTGTTCTAGTACTAAAGCTTTCATAACATCATACATATCAACATCTCCTTCTAAATGATTTGCCTCATGAAAATTACCTAAAACATCTCTTTGTGTACTTCTTAAATGGATAAAGTGAATTCTACTTCCCAATCGTTCTATCATACCTGTCAAATCATTATCCTCTCGTACTCCAAAAGAACCAGTGCAAAATGTTAAACCATTATTTGGACTATCAACTGCTCTATACAAATCATTGATATCATTCTCTGTGCTAACTACTCTAGGCAATCCAAGAATAGGAAATGGTGGGTCATCCGGATGAATACACATTAAAACCCCTGCCCTTTCTGCTGCAGGAATAATTTGTTCTAAAAAATAAGACAAATGCTTTTTCAATTCTTTTTCACCAATGCTATTATAAGTTGCAAGTATGGCATTAAACTCCTCCAAAGTATAACCTTCTTCTGCTCCTGGCAATCCAGCAATTATATTCTTAATCAACAATTTTTTATCATCGTCGGTCATTTGTTCAAACATTGCTTTGGCACTTGCCAATTGCTTTTCGCTGTAAGTCGATTTACTACCAGGTCTTTTCAATAAAAACACTTCAAAAACGGTGAACGCTGTTGCATCAAATCGCAAGGCTCTTGAACCATCTTCTACTTCATAGTTCAAACTGGTACGTGTCCAATCTAGCACTGGCATAAAATTATAACACACCGTATCAATTCCACAGATACCTAAATTTAAAAGTGTTTGAGAATAATTATTGATATATGTTTGAAATTTTCCTGAATGCGTTTTAATATCTTCATGTATAGGAACACTTTCTACAACCGACCAAGTTAACCCTGCTATTTCTATAGTTTCTTTACGATTTTGAATTTCTTCAACTGGCCACACCTCGCCGTTAGGGATATGGTGTAAGGCAGATACAATTCCAGTTGCTCCGGCTTGTTTGATGTCTGAAAGAGATACTGGGTCATTTGGCCCATACCACCTCCATGTTTTTTCTAAACTTAAACTCATGATTTATATCTATATATTTTTAAACACCACTAAAAGCACTAAACCCGCCATCTATAGGTATTACAACACCTGTTACAAATGATGAGCCTTCACCACATAGCCACAAGGTTGTTCCGATTAAATCTTCTGGTTTACCAAATTTACCCATTGGGGTTTGTTCAATGATTGTATTTCCTCTAAGTGTTAAATCCCCTTTTTCAGTTGTCAATAGTGTTCTGTTTTGATCTGTAAGAAAAAATCCTGGTGCCAATGCATTTACTCGTATTCCTACTTTTGAAAAGTGTACGGCCAACCACTGTGTAAAGTTAGAAACAGCGGCTTTTGCACCACTATAAGCTGGAATTTTTGTTAGTGGTGTAAAGGCATTCATTGATGAAATATTTAAAATACTACATCCTTCTTTCCCCACCATATCTTTAGCAAAAACCTGTGTTGGAAGCAAGGTTCCAATAAAATTCAAATCGAAGGTAAATTTAATTCCACTAGGATCTAAATCGAAAAACGTTTTAAAACTATCTTCTTTATTTAAAAGATCTTGTTCTTCTAAATATGGATTTGAAGTAGTACCTAAAGGATGATTCCCTCCAGCACCATTAATTAAGATATCACAAAAACCCAACTGACTATTTACTTCCTTCTTTGCATTTTCTAAAGAATCCTTTTCTAACACATTGGCAGCAATCCCAATAGCCATTCCTCCTTCTGTATTAATCTGTTCGGCAACTTCATTTGCTGCATCAATTTTTAAATCTAGCACGGCAATCTTATGCCCTTCTTTTGCAAGTGCTTTTGCTAAGGTACTGCACAATACACCTCCTCCTCCTGTTACTACAACGACTTTACTCATTATTTTGAAAATTATTTAAAATCAATACTCATCTGTGGTTTTTCGTGTCCGTACACGGAACTATTCTAAAAAAATCAGAACATTGAAATACAAATGTAATTAAATAGCCGTGTGCGAACACAAAAATTTTAAAAAATATTGCTAACTTGCTTAAAACTATAGTTGATATTGCCGCAGTATATTTGCATTTATTGGAGTATGAAAATTATTTATTCAATTTAAATTATCATAGAAGTATATGATTACAATTAAAGAGATTGCCAGAGAAGCTAAAGTTTCGGAAGGCACTGTAGATAGAGTGCTTCACAACAGAGGTGGAGTTTCTAAAAAGACAGAAGCCCGCATTAAAGAAATCTTTAAAAAACATAATTTTAAAGTGAATCCAGTTGCAAGTGCATTGGCGATGAAAAACAACTTCAAGGTTTCCACTCTAATGCCCAATTATGATACTGACAATTTATTTTGGAAATCGCCTTATTTGGGTGTATTAAAAGCTAGCCAAGAGGTTGCTAATTATGGTATTGAAGTCAATAATTTCACTTTTGATCAATTTGATGCTAGCTCCTACTTAAGCCAATTCAAAATCTTGATGGAGTCAAATCCTACCGCTGTTATACTTGTACCCGTATTTATTAAAGAAACAAAAGAAATTACAGATGAATTAGAAAAAAAGAATATCCCTTATCTCTTTTTTAATATTGATTTAAATGGCTTTAATAACATTTCATTTATAGGTCAAGACTCCTATTTGGGTGGTTATATGGCTGGAAAATTAATGCATTTAAGCTTACATGACGAAACTTCTTTTTTAGTCGTTCAAACTAGACTAAATGTTACAAATTACCACCATATATCTAAACGAATTGAAGGGTTTAATGACTATTTTATCAAAAACGATTTTCAAGTAGAAACTCAGACTTTGAAAATTGACAATCTTAAAGACATAAAAAAAGCCAAACAAAAATTAAATTCATATTTAAAAGAACATGGTAATATTAAGGGAATATTTGTTCCTTCAAGTCGTATATCTCTTATTGCAAATAGTATAGAAAAAACTTACTCAGATAAAATTCAACTAGTTGGTTTTGATAATACCCCTCAAAATATAAAATGTTTGGAAGCAAATAAAATTTCCTTTTTAATTTCTCAAAAACCATTTGATCAAGGCTATGAATCGATACACTTAATGACTGATTATTTAGTAAAAAAGAAGGAACCAGTTAGCAAAATTTACTCACCGATAGATATCCTTACAAAAGAAAACGCCCGCTATAACGATCGAAAGAAAACAGAATTTGAAATTGAAAACAGAGAAATCATAGATTAACATAGATTAGGTCTAAATCACTTTATGTTGATTGATTTTGTAAGATTCTAAAATTTCTAATTGTTTTATAATTTGTTCTTTCTTAACAGGGAAATGTTGTACCTATGTTGTACCCGAATGAAAATTGTTAACGATTTTAAACAAAAAAAGTCGAAGATTTCTCTTCGACTTTTGTACAGGTGGGGAGACTCGAACTCCCACACATTGCTGCATTAGATCCTAAGTCTAACGTGTCTACCAATTCCACCACACCTGCATTTCAAATATTTTAATACTAATACTTAGGTTAAATCCTAAGTCTAGTGTGTCTACCAATTCCACCACTCTCGCTTAGTCCCGATAATTATCGGGTTGCAAATATAAACAACATTTTTAAATTGCAAACTTTATAGTATCAAAAAACATTCTTTTTTATACTTTTGAATACATCCTAATAAAAACTTCAATGAACCACATCAAATCCTATATTTCAGAACACAAAGACAGATTCTTAAATGAGTTAATAGAACTCTTAAAAATTCCATCGATAAGTGCTGATTCAGCATACAAAAACGATGTTTTAAAAACAGCAGATGCTGTTAAATTTAGTCTTGAAAAAGCGGGATGCGATGCTGTTGAAATTTGCGAAACGGAAGGTTACCCCATTGTTTATGGTGAAAAATTAATTGACAAAAACCTACCAACCATTTTAGTTTATGGGCATTATGATGTACAACCACCAGACCCTATAGATCTGTGGAGCTCTCCACCATTTGAACCAGTAATTAAAAAAACAGAATCACATCCTGAAGGTGCCATTTTTGCCCGTGGCGCATGTGATGATAAAGGTCAAATGTATATGCATGTTAAGGCCATGGAGTTTATGACAGCTACAAACCAGTTGCCATGTAATGTGAAATTTATGATTGAAGGCGAAGAAGAAGTGGGTAGTGTAAACCTCTCAACCTATGTAAAAAACCATCAAGAAAAATTAAAGAATGATGTCATTTTAATTTCAGATACAGGAATGATTGCTAATGATGTACCATCAATTACAACAGGGTTAAGAGGGTTAAGTTATGTTGAAGTAGAGGTTACTGGCCCCAATCGTGATTTACATTCAGGTTTATTTGGTGGCGCTGTAGCCAATCCTATTAATATTTTGGCAAAAATGATTGCCTCACTTCATGATGAGAATAATCATATAACTATTCCTGGTTTTTACGATAAAGTGGAAGACCTCTCAAAAGAAGAACGTGCCGAAATGGCAAAAGCCCCTTTTAGTTTAGAAAACTATAAAAAAGCATTAGATATTGATGCGGTTTATGGCGAAAAAGGATACACTACAAATGAACGTAATGCTATTAGACCAACATTAGATATAAATGGTATTTGGGGCGGTTACACTGGCGAAGGAGCAAAAACAGTAATAGCTAGTAAAGCATATGCCAAAATTTCTATGCGCTTAGTTCCTCATCAAGATTGGAAAGACATCACACAATTATTTAAAACCCATTTTGAAAGTATAGCACCAAAAGGCGTTAGCGTAAAAGTAACACCACATCATGGCGGGCAGGGTTATGTAACACCCATAAATAATATTGGATATAAAGCAGCAAGCATGGCTTATCAAGAAACATTTGATAAAACACCAATTCCTCAACGAAGCGGTGGTAGCATTCCAATTGTATCTCTTTTTGAGCAAGAGTTAGGCAGTAAGACCATCTTAATGGGGTTTGGTTTAGACAGTGACGCTATACATTCACCAAACGAACATTTTGGTGTTTTTAATTATTTAAAAGGCATCGAAACCATTCCACTGTTTTATAAATATTTCACGGAATTATCAAAATAATTTTGGTGTCACAATAACCAGCACGTGTTAGTTTCTAATATGAAAAACCAACATTCCAGTCACCTTTTATTACTATTATTAGCAACCCTTTTTATAAGCACCTCTGGAGCCCTAGGAAAGTTTATTGATATGCCAACTCCTGTAATAATTTGGTGGCGCTCCATTATAGCTATGGTTTTATTGTACGGGTTTTGTAGATTTAAAAGAATTAGTCTAAAAATAAGCTCAAAAAAACACATCCCAAAAACTATAATTAGCGGGCTATTTATGGCAGCACATTGGATAACCTATTTTTATGCTTTAAAACTATCTAATGTAGCCATTGGCATGCTTTCGTTATTTACATACCCCATTATAACAACCTTATTAGAACCTATATTTATCAAAGTAAAATTCGATCCCATATATATTATACTCGGTTTTATGGTTTTATTTGGCATGTACATACTTGTTCCCGAATTTAACTTAGAGAACACTCATGTAAAAGGCATCTTATTTGGATTACTTTCAGCTTTGTTTTATGCTTTACGTAATATTCTATCTAAAAAATTGGTAGCACACTATCATAGTACATCCATAATGTTATATCAATTATTTGTTATTACTATTGTTTTATTGCCGGTTATGTTTTTTTTAGAAACATCAGGGATTAAAACACAGTATCCTTATGTTATTCTTTTAGCAGTTTTTACTACAGCCATTGGGCACACGATGCTTGTAAATAGTTTGAACCATTTTACAGTAAGTACCGCCAGTATTATAAGCAGTACACAACCAATATTAGGGATTATCATTGCCTTTATTTTTTTAAATGAAATACCTACTGTAAATACGTTTATTGGCGGATCAATAATTCTAGCCACAGTTGTTATTGAAAGTATTCGTTCTAGAAAGATTAATTAAACTTAGATGAAATCTATTTTCAAATTTATTTCTTTAAATATTGTATTTTTATAAATTATCGCAATAGACATCTATATTAATTAAAGACGTTTATAATTATCCTAAATGAAATTATATAGCAAAGAAGAACTACTCCAACTTAACAACCTAAAGAAAGGTAATGAAAGGGCTTTTGAGTATTTTTTTAATAAATATTATGACGCTATTTTAGGGTTTTGCATTCAGTTTATTTACAACAAACCTGAGGCTAGAGGTATCACCCAAGAGGCCTTCTTAAATTTATGGACAAATAGACAGCAAATTGAAAAAATTAATGGGATTGAATCTTTTCTTTACACCTATGCGAAATCTAAATGTTTAAATGCTATACGAGATAAAAAAGTTAAGGAACGCTATAAAAGTAAAACCCTTAATAAAAAAGAACGCGCTTTAGATTATGACATATTAAAGTCTATGAATTTTGATTCTTTGACCTTAACTGAATTGGAAGAACTGATAACAAAATCTATTGATGATTTACCTGAAAAATCAAAAGTTGTTTTCTATAAGAAGCGTTACGAAAACAAAAAAAACAAAGAAATTGCCCAAGATCTTAATGTTACTGTAAAAACAGTTGAGGCTCACATGACTACCGCGCTAAAAATTTTGAGATTAAAATTAACCGAGTATTTACCGCTTATTTTTGTCTCAATCCTAATTGCTTAGTAAATTATACCTCCTATAAAACTTACATTATAAAACCTTTTTTAAAAAATTTAAATTTTTAGTTAGGGTTTTTAAAGGTTAGCGTGTACTAATATTAAAGCCATCTTTAATTTGTTATTGTCTTGCGTTATTATGAGACAATTTAATTGAAATTACCTAATAAAAATATAACTTAACACAGGTTTTAAACACAAAATATGATTTCAAGTTTAATTACAAAATACTTAAACGGAGAAGCAACCGAGCAAGAAGTTTCTCAAATTTTTAATTGGATTGAAGAATCAAAGGGAAATAAGAAGCAATTTGTTGACTTAAAAAAAACATGGGCCATGTCCTGTGTTTCAGATTCTGACAAAACTGGATCTTGGAAAAACATTAAAAAGTCTTTCACTAAAACCAAACTTTTCCCATTCTCATCTATTTTTAAATATGCAACTATCCTCATTCTTTTCATAAGTGTGGGCTCAATTATTCTGTTATCAAAGAAACAAGATGTTCCTGAAATAAAAAATGTTATTTTAGAACTGGAAGAAACCCATATCAAAATTGATTTAGCCAAAGACAAAACGACTATAAAAAAGCAATTAGTTAATGTTATTACCTTACAGAATGCTCACGAAATTGTGTATAACTTGGAAAGCGTCTCACAACCTATTACTTACCATACTTTGAATATTCCTTTTGGAAAAACATTTAAAGTAACACTATCTGATGGTAGCATTGTTCATTTAAATGCAGGAAGTAGCTTAAAATACCCACAACAATTTAATACCACTGGCAACAGAAAAGTGTTTTTACAAGGTGAAGCTTTTTTTAAAGTTAACAAAGATGAAAAACGCCCATTTATAGTTGAAGCTAAAGATATAGCAATAAAAGTTTTAGGAACTGAGTTTAACGTTAACACTTCTAGTTTAAATCACTATGCCGATTGTATTTTAGTTGAAGGTTCTGTTTTATTATCGAGTAATAACGGCAATGAAGTAATACTTAGTCCTAATGAAAAAGCAACTTGGGATATTACTTCAAAAGTATTTAATATCTCACAAGTAAATACCAAACACTATATCTCTTGGGTTCATGGCGAACTTATTTTTGAAGATTCAAATTTCAGTTATATTTCAAACAAACTGACGCAATTTTACAATATAAAAATAGAGAATCGAAACAATTCGTTGGAAACTCAAAAGTTTAGTGGTACAATTAGTTTAAAACATTCAAGTGTCGAAAATATTTTAGATTTGTTAATTAATGACACCCCTTTTTCCTATATTAAAATGGATGATAACACCATTATTATTAGTAATAACCAACCATAAATGATTATTAATTTTGAATAAAAAATTTAAAACTGTTTTACTTATATGCTCATTTATGCTGCTTAGCGCAATCACTATTGCTCAAACTAAGCAAATTAGTTTAGATGTTAAAGAGCAAACTTTTAGTGATGTTATAAAACTAATTGAGCAACAAAGCTCATACAGAGTAATATACAACTCCAGTAAAATTGATACTACTAAAAAAGTAACAATCTCCGTAAATAAGCAATCCTTAGAAAACACTTTAGAAAAACTTTTAGAAGGCAGCGGAGTTTCTTATGTTTTAAAAAATAATCAAATTTTATTGATTGAAAGCAAATCGTCTTCCAGCGACTTAAAAAGCCAACAAAGTGAACGTCTCATAAGCGGAAAGGTATTAAGTTCAAATAATAATTTTCCGCTTCCTGGAGCCACTATTTTAATAAAGGGCACATCGGCTGGAGCTATAACTAATATTGAAGGTCAATTTACTTATTTGCTTAAAGGTAATAATATTAACAACTTAATACTTGAAGTTTCTTATTTAGGAAAGGAAACACAAACTCAGGTTGTTGGAAACGAATCAAATTTCACATTTTATTTAGAAGAATCTGCAGATCGATTAGATCAAGTTATAATTACATCTTCATATGGTACTAAAAAATTAAAAGAAGAAGTAGTTGGGAGTATTGTTTCTGTAAACCCAAAAGATATAGCTATCGAGCAACCTGTTAATACGTTTGATGAATTATTAGAAGGACAGATCTCCGGTTTACTAATAGAAACCAATCCGCAACTTGGAGAACCTGTTACCATAAACATAAGGGGTCAAGGCTCTCTAACACCTTTAACCGGTATAGGCACCTCTACTCAACCCTTAATTATTATAGATGGTATTATTCTATCTGAAGAAACTGGATTAGATGGCAATAATTTCTTTGATGGTGGTGAAGGTAATCTTGAAGAAAATTTACTAAATCCTCTTGCCCGTGTAGGTATAGAAGATATTGAAAGTTTTAATATTTTAAAAGACGCAGCAGCAGTAGGCTTGTACGGTGCAGATGCAGCAAATGGTGTTATCATAATAACCACCAAGTCTGGTAAAAAAGGACGTATTAAATATAAAGCATCTGTAATTTCTGGTGTAACTAATTCTTTTAATGGACTAAAATATTTAAATGGTGAACAATACCAAGCCGTCTTAAATGAATACTATACTAACAATGGTGACAAAGGTAATGTACAAAACTGGAATGGTGTTAATACAGATTGGTTTAAATTATTAAATCAATCGGGTAGATTCAACCGCTATAACTTTGGAGCCTCAGGCGGCACAGAACATTGGGGGTATAGAGCAAATATTGGGTATCAATCTACAAAAGAAGCGCAGAAAGAGAATACCTATGAAAAACTAAACTCATCTTTTTCATTAGACTATAAAAATAAAAAGTTCAATGCAAGCTTTCGTTTCGCTCCTTCTGTATCAATAAAAAATGATCCGAACAAATTGTACACTTTTGCTTTACCCCCAAATATAGCACCTTATGATGAAAATGGTGATTTTACAAGTTTTGACACCTATGGCAACCCTCTGGCTGTAGCTACTCAAAACAAATCAGAATCTAAAACATTTGCCGTTTTAGGAAGCATTGGATTGAATTATAACATCCTTGATAACTTAAAACTCTCTACACTTTTCGGAATGGACTTTTCAAATAAAGATGAAGATAAGTTCTTTTCAGGCTTAAATGGTTCTGGTAATTTTAATGATGGAACAATGGGGAGACGCTTTTTAAGAGATCGAGATACGCAACGCTGGAACTGGAATGCATCCCTGTTTTACAATACAACATTTAATGAAAATCATGAGTTTGATGCATTAGTTGGTATTGAAACACGTCAGGAAAAGGTAAATTTCTCATATGCCAGGGGAAATGGTTTTGATGATTTTACCAAGCCTCAGCCTGTTGAAACTGCCGAAAAACAAGATTATGAAAGTGACAGCTCTGAAACTACCGGTAGATCAGTTTTTGCGCAGTTGAATTATAATTTTTCAAAAAAATATTTTTTATTGGCAAATCTTAGAATTGACCAAAGTTCCGCCTTTGGTTCTGATAATAATACCGCTTTTAACGGCGGTTTAGGAGCCAGCTGGAATATTAGCAAAGAGTCTTTTTTAGAGAATAGTGATTTTGTTGATTTTTTAAGTTTAAGAGTGAGTTACGGTACCACAGGAAATTCTAGAATAGGGTCCTACCGTGCATTAGGCTTATACACCATAAGTGATACAGAAACAGGCTACAACGGATTAAATTACGGTAATGTAACATCAGCTCCTAACCCTAACTTAGGCTGGGAAACCAATAAGAAATTTAATATAGGTATTGATTTTAACTTTCTAAATAAATTTAAGTTTACTACAGATTTTTTTAGAGATCAGATTATAGATCAAATTGTAACCAGAGACGTAATTATAGAATCTGGCTTTGGGTCAGCCCAAATTAATGGTGCCGAAATGTACAACCAAGGGATTGAGTTTAGCATACAATCGCAATGGTTTAAAAATGAATCCTGTTCATGGAAAACCAGTTTTAATTTTACTAAAATTAAAAACAAAGTGACTGCATTAACTGGTTTAGGCTCTGATTTTTCAGGTGCTGAATCGGCACGTTCTCAAACCATTGGATATCCAACTTCAGCACTTTGGGGTTATAACTTTATAGGGATTGATCCAGGGACAGGACGTGAGTTATTTAATGTTGATGGACAAATTTATGACTCAGCAACTGTAGCCAGCCAGTTTGACTCATCAGACTGGAGACCCATAGGCAACACACAACCTGATTTTTATGGCGGAATGCGAAATAATTTTTCATATAAAAATTTTAATCTAGGTATTATAATGTCGTATACCTATGGTTCAGATTTTTTAGTGGATCGTACACTATATGACAACTATCGAGTTTTAAGTAACCGAAATATCAGCGTCAATATTTTTGAAGACGCTTGGCTTAATCAGGGTGATACTGCTATACATCCCATTATAGCTAAAAATAACCGTATTATTTCAAACTCCAGCAAATACCTATTCGACACCTCACATATTAAACTTAAATCGGTTAGTTTAAGTTATAATCTACCCGTAAACAAATATAGGCTCCCCTTAAAATCATTAAGTTTTATTCTCAATGGATCTAATTTATATTATTGGTTTAAAGACAAGAGTCCTAAAGGAAAAAACGGGGTAGCTGAATTTAGAAACAGATATCCTGAGATGCGCACCTTTACACTCGGTATTAACACCACATTTTAACTATGAAAAGAGTCTTAAAATATTTAACATACTTGTCCTGCATCTTATTCTTCACCTGTAGCGATTTCTTGGTGCAAGAACCTGATGAGCAAATATCTATTACCGAGCAACTCGCTTATAAAGAAGGCGTTTTAACTGCTCTTAATGGTATATATAGAGATATAGAAGCTTTATTTTCTTCCAGAGAGGTTATTTATGCCGATGTACAAGGTGGCAATATTACGTTTACACCAGCAACAAATGATAAATTAATAGAAACTCCTTCATCTATTGAAAATAGTTATGAGTTTTCTGATCGGAAAGACGAATCTAATTATGCTAATTATTACAAAGAAATATATGATATTATTAATCAGGCAAATCTCATTTTGTCAAAATTTGATAACTATTCATTCTTTACTAAAAATGAACAAAATCAGTTGCAGGCAGAACTTCTAACCATTAGAGCCCTTATGCATTATCAGGCAGCCATTCACTATGCGCAAGCCTATGATTTCACTCCAGATGCGTCTCATTTAGGTGTCGTTTATAATACCAGAACATTAACTGCTGGCATCGATTTCCCATCAAGGTACACTCTAAAGGAAACTTACGATCTTATAAAATCTGATTTAAATACAGCTTTAAGTTTATACACAAATTTACAAGCACTAGCCGGCCCAAGTATTTCCTATTTTAACCCCACTACCACGCAAGCATTATATGCTAGAATAGCACTCCAAATGAATGATTGGGAACAAGCTTTCACATATGCGAACACGGTAATAACTACTTCTGGTATTTCACTCGCTACTCAAGAGAACTATGTTACAGAATGGGAATTAGATGAAGAACCTGTAAGTGAAATTGTATTAGAGTTTTCTGCACCAAGAACTTCTGAAGGTGATGTTTCATCTAGTATTTCAGGTCTTTTTATTTATAACTCTCCAACTAATTATAAGTCTTATGTAGCATCTGACGATTTATTAAACCTTTATGACCCTAATGATATTAGAGCTGATATGTTTTTAGAAGTCAACCTTCCAACTCTTAGTAATAGTGTTGAATTGGACTTACCATATTATTTTACCAAAAAATTTCAAGGGGATGCAGGTACTAGTTTTATTCGTCTTTCAGAAATGTATTTAATTCGCGCTGAAGCTAATGCACGTTTATCACAATTAGATAATGCCTTAATAGACTTAAATCTAATAAGAGAACGCTCTAATTTACTGCCATTAGATATTAATTCTGATATACTAGAAAATATATTTTTAGAGCGCCGCAGAGAACTTGCCTTTGAAGGCCATCTGCTCTTCGATATTATAAGGTATAACAAAGATGTTACTAGAGATTTGGGCTGTATAGCAAATACTTGCTATCTTAGTTTTCCATCTAATTTCTTTATATTACCTATTCCAGATAGCAGTACAGAATTAAATGAAAACATACAGCAAAATGAAGGCTATTAAACTATTTTTATTTATCGGTATACTATTCATATCATCGTGTAGCAGTAATAACGATGATACTAAACGCTTTAGCAATAATAACGGGCAATTTATTCGCTTTTTTCTGTTGGTAGATTCCAATAACGACGTCTTAGAATCTCCAGAAATAAATGGAGGTCTTGTTGCGGTTTCTGCTTACGACAAGAGCAACGTAAAAACCCTTAAAATACCTGTAGCGATTACATCAACTGCTTTAATAGAAAATACAACAGCTACTTTTGAAGCAAGCACTATTGGAGAAATTGATTTGGATATCACACCTCAGGAATCTCTTAATTTTACTCCAGAAAAACTTATTGATACCATCTTTGTGAAAATAAATAACCGCTGGGATTTTTCACAAAGACAACAACTTAAACTAAAACTCATCAATATAAGTGATCCTAATATTGCCATTGGAATACAAAATAACCTAGACGCTAATGATGAATTACTTATAGATTTCCTAGAACCTTCACTTCAATACACTTTTGAAACCAATAGAATAGAAATTAAAGGAACACAAGGAGAGATAGTTGACTTTAAAGTTAATTTCCCTCTAGGTTTTTTTCCAAATGAAATTGATGACACTACTATTTTTGAATTCTTAAATGGATTTGATTATACGCTTACACGAAATGCCATTGGTCCTGATGGTACCTCCTTAAACTATAGAATCACATTAAATGAAGACATTCAAAATGACGATGTACTATATCAAACAACAATTTCTTTAATAGACACGGATAGCTATAGAGCTACCGGAAATACCATTATACAACTTGTAAAACCTGTTAAAACTGAGCGGGACCTCGAAGCAAATACAGCGGCGAACTTTTATGATTTATCCGATCCATTTTACAGAGTTTATGGTGAACACTGGAACGATTTTAATAATGACGGGATTTGTGTATGGCAAGCCTTTTTTGCCTTTGCCTATCCAGTTGTTGTTAATTCTGATAATGAGAATGCTATACTTTATGACGATATGGGTACAACTGATACTTCAGATGATACCTATCACCACGCTTTTAAAATTGGTTTTAATGCTTTTGCAAATCCAACATCTACAACAAATTCGTTTAATTTAAAACGTTGGTTTAACGGAGAATCCATATCCTCTGTAAATTCTCCAGGTTTTAACATTCCAACAGCTATAGAGTTTTTTCCAGAAAACGGGAATAGCTTAACAAATGGACGGGCTCTTATAATTCCTCAATTCTTAACCATTGCAGGCAGGAATGGAAACAGTTATAACATTGCCATATCAGGTGAAGGAACTTATAGCGAAATAAGCACCGGTTTATTTGAAATAGCCTTAGAATTAAGAGCTACCAATGATGACCTTTTTGGCGGTACCGTAACCTCTGAATATCGCCTTTATAGTAACAATTCATATACAGAACCTGATCCTTTAACAACAAATAATTGTATTACCGAAACCGACCTATAAAATTTATGAGAATTAAACATCTTATACAAATAGTAACATTAATATGTCTCTTGTCTTGTAAAAATGACAAACAAGAAGCCTATTCAAGTATTGAAGTTTTAAGACAAGTATATTCCAGTAGTGATCTCGCAACGTGGCCCGAACCTAATTTAGACAGTATTATTGATAAAAGTACCTTTGAAGATATAGGCGTTCTTCCAGACATGCCCTACCCTGCGGACAATACCTATTCTAAAGACAAAGCCAAACTAGGGAAAACATTGTTTTTTGACCCAAGACTATCTAATAGTGGGCAAATTGCTTGTGCCTCTTGCCATAATCCAGAATTAGGATGGACCGATAATTTGACGCGTAGTTTCGGACATAATCGTCAAACGGGTGGTCGCAATTCTATGACTATATTAAATTCCGGTTATGCCCATACGTTATTTTGGGATGGTCGCGCCTCTAGTTTAGAAGACCAAGCGCAATTTCCTATAGGGGATCCTTTAGAAATGAATGAACCCTTAAACATAGCCGTAGCTACAATTGCCGGTATTAAAGGTTACCGACCCTTATTTAAAAAAGCCTTTGGAAATGATTCCGTATCTTTAAAAAGTATTCAATATGCTATTGCGACCTTTGAAAGAACTATAAAAAGCCCAAAAAGCAAATTTGATCAATTCGTTAGTGGAAAATCAGACAAATTTAGTGACCAAGAAGTATTAGGCTTACACCTATTTAGAACCAAAGCACAATGTATTAATTGCCATAATACACCTTACTTTAGCGACAACCAATTTCATAATGATGGACAAACATTATTTGGAACAAAAAATGAAGATTTTGGTAGTTATAATGTCACAAAAAATAGGGATGATATTGGAAAGTTTAGAACCCCTACCATAAGAGAAGTGGCAAGAACTGGCCCTTGGATGCACAATGGGCACTTTCCCAGCTTATTAGATGTTGTAGAGTATTATAACTTAGGAAACCCAGCACCCATACAGAAGTCATTATTGGGAACCCCTCGTGATTCATTAATCCCTGAACCTTCGCCATTATCAAAAAAATTACATCTGGATAAACCAGAAGTAGATGCTTTACTGGCATTTATAGCAACATTAACCACGCCTACAAGGCGTATATTATTACCAGAATTACCAATATAAATATTAATTAAATTTTAAAACTAAGAATTATGAAAAAACAATTACTACTATTATTAACATTTATAAGCGCATTTGCTATGAATGCGCAAGTAACACTTGTAAAAGAAATTAACGACAGTGGAACATCTAGTTCTTTCCCAGCAAATTTATTTGTTTTTAATAACAAAATCTACTTTGCCGCTGATGACTCCAGTGGTTCAAATACGCCCACAGGCTTAGATCTTGGAAAAGAACTCTGGATTACAGATGGAACAGAAACAGGAACAACAATTGTAAAAGATTTAAGGCCAGGTTCTGATAGTTCTTCTCCGAGTTCCTTTTTTGAATTTAATAATACAATGTATTTTAGTGCACTTGACGGAGTTAGCACCGGAACCGTATTATTTTCTTCAGATGGAACAGTAGCAGGAACTACTGCAACTGGTGGTACTTTTGTTTTTAATCCTTTAGAAATGGGAGGAATTGTATATTATATACTTTCAACAGATGATAATGCTTTATACACATTTGATGGAACGACACAAGTTAAAGTAGCAAATTCTGGTACAGAACATGTTAATTTTTTAGGCGCGAATTTTGCTTCACTCAATGGTAAAATAATTGGTTATGGATTTACTGCTACTGATGATCCAACTATTGGAAAAGAGTTGTATGAGTATGATCCTGCAACAGATATATATACATTAATCAAAGATATTGCCGCAGGTATAGGAGATTCTGGAATTAGTAATTTTACTGTTTTAGGAAACGAATTATATTTTGAAGCATTGGACAGACTTTGGAAAACTGATGGAACAGAAAGTGGAACAATAGCAATTACTCCTGCAGATATTTTTAAAGGAACAAGAGAACTTTTTGCCTTTGATGGTAAAATTTTATTTGAAGGTGATGTAGCTGATGACAGCAATGGTGATAGTGGAGGTGATAATTTAATTGCATATGATCCAGCTACAAATACTGTTACAAACATTAGTAGCTTTACAGGAAATTCTGAGAATCATGATCCTTCAGATTATGCTGTTTTGGGCGATTATTTATATTATAGAGGAGAAGAAGCTACAACAACTACGGGTCACTTATTTAGAACAAATGGTGTAACTACAGAATTAATTACAAATACCATTAAAGATATTGATGATTTAGCAGTTTTCGATGGAAAATTATATTTTGAAGGTGATGATGGCGTTAGTGGAAATGAACTTTATAGCTTTGACCCTGCAACATTATCTGTTGGCAATAACCAGGCAGAAATAGTACGTGTATTCCCTAACCCAACTTCAGACCACATTATGGTGTCTAAACAATTATTAAAAGCACCATTTGCGATTCATGACATTACTGGAAAAACAGTAAAAGAAGGAATTATTACTAATGAGCGCATTGACTTTAATTTAAGTAGTGGATTATACTTATTTAAAGTTAAAATGGAATTAAGTACAATAACTAGGAAGATTATTGTTAAATAATCCTCTTTTTTAATAACAATTAATTTAAAGCCTCGAAATTCGGGGCTTTTTTCATGACCCTATTTAAACGGTTCTAATATAAAAAACAACAGGCATTTAAAAACAGATATAAATCCTAAAATTTTTGCATTATTTTTTGTAACAAATCACCGCCTTTAACGTTCTAATAGTCAATCAATCAAAATCAATCATATTATGTTAAAGCAATTCTTCATCATTTGCTCGGGCTCAGACACCGATATTTTAGAGCAATGTTCAAAAGGCGAACAAAACAAATACGCTGGCATTGGCGCCACCGTTTTCTTCACTGCAGTTATGGCTTTTATTGCGGGTAGTTATGCCCTTTACACCGTTTTCGATAATCTCTATTCGGCTATTTTCTTCGGACTCATTTGGGGTTTACTCATTTTTAATTTAGACCGATATATCGTATCTACTATTAAGAAAACGGCAAACATTACAGATGAACTCATACAAGCCACTCCCAGAATTGTACTCGCCGTAATTATTGCTGTAGTGATTTCAAAACCTTTAGAACTAAAGATTTTCGAAAAAGAAATTAACCAAGTGTTATTAGAAAAGAAAAACGAATTGACTTTAGCAAATAAAACACAACTTGCTGAACAATTTAAACCTAGTATCGATGGTTTAAATAGTGATATTCTAACTTTAAATCAACAAATCGACACTAAAGAAGCTGAAGTCAATCAATTATACGATACCTATATATCTGAAGCCGAAGGAACTGCTGGTACTAAACTTCTAGGAAAAGGCCCAGTTTACAAAGAAAAACGAGAAAAGCATGATGCTTTATTAGCAGAATTGCAGCATTTAAAAACTTATAATAAAGAAAAAATCACCTCTATAGAAAGTGAAATCATAACACTTGAAGGGGATTATGACACACAGGTTAACATAACCCAACCTATTATTAATAACTTTGATGGGTTAATGGCACGTGTTAACGCTTTAGGAAAGCTGCCTTGGTTACCATCCTTTTTTATATTCTTATTGTTTTTAGCCATTGAAACTTCACCAATATTAGCAAAGTTACTTTCGCCAAAGGGCTCCTATGACTTAAAGTTGGAAGACCAAGAAACGGCAATAAAAATAAATGTGCTTCAAAATATTAACCAACGCAAAGCCATATTAAAAACAGACTATGCTCTTAACGACCGAATTTATAGCGATATAGAAAACGAAGATGAATTATATACTTACAAGCGCAAAAAAGCGAGGGAACTTATGCAATTGCAGGCAGATGCCTTTTATAAACAGCAGAAAATATATTATAATTAAGCTGCTGTTTCGGTTTTAAAATGATCATATAGCTCTTTACAACCAGAACCAATTATAGATAATTTTTTGTTTTTAGCTAATGCTCTTTCATGAAGTTCTAAAATAGCATCAACACCATATTTATCCATACTTATTATGTCTTGAATACTAATAGTTAAGTTGTTTACTCTATCAAAAATGTTGTTAAATTCATCATTAAATAAACTAACATTGTTCTTGTTAAGAATACCTTTTACTTTAAAGAAGTTGTTGCAATTTGAAATTTTAAAATCCATAATAAATTGATTTTTAGTAGTTAAAATGTAAATCTGAGGGAGCGTAATCGTTTTGACTACAGGATAAATGTAAGAAAGCAACACGGTATACGCACTATTTTTTCGACCAATAGAATCTAACTTTAGATGAAATAATATTTGATGTCAATTTCATCGACGAGCAACCTTTTTTTAATAGAAGATTTTGTTACTTTTACGTTTATTAAAACAATTAATACTCAAGCAAATCACGGTTCGTCATAAAAATAATAGGATGGTATAGCTTTTGCTTCTAGAGTAATCATAATGAAATTATGATTATAACAAGACTAAACACCAATACATGAAAAAACTAATGGTATTACTTTGCATAATGTGCTTTTTTAGTAGCTATGCCCAATCTAATGATGAAGCCGACATAAAAGCCATTAATAAAGTATTAAAAAAACAAAGGATTGCTTGGTCCAATAATAACCTCGAAGAATTCATGGAAGGTTATTGGAAGAATGATTCACTTAAGTTTTATGGAAGTAATGGTGTAACTTACGGCTGGGAGAATACTTTAGAACGTTACCAAAAAGCCTACCCTACAAAAGAACACACAGGAAAACTAAACTTTAGAATTAATGCTATTACAAAAATAAGTGAAGGTGCCTATTATGTTTTAGGGGAGTATCATCTTAAACGAGATGTTGGTAATGCTGATGGTATTTTTATGATTATCTTAAAACAGATTAATGGCGAATGGAAAATTATTGCTGATACCTCATCTTAATTCATGGTGCCAATAATTAGAATAGCCACATTACAAGATTTAACTGTTTTATTAGGCTTTGAACAAGGTGTTATTGCAGCAGAACGTCCTTTTGACCCCACAATAAAAGAAGGTACGATTACATATTATGATATTTCAGAATTAATTACAAGTCCAAACTCTGAAGTTTTTGTAGCCGAAATCGAAAATGAAATAGTGGCCTCTGGTTATGCGAAAATTAAAACTGACAGACACTACTTAAAACACGAAAAACAAGGGTATTTAGGATTTATGTATGTTTCTGAAGATCATAGAGGAAAACAGCTGAATAAGCATATTATTGACGCTTTACTGCAATGGTGTAAATCGCGTAATATTTTCGAAATAAGATTAGATGTTTATGATGACAATTTTCCAGCTCGAAGCGCTTACCAAAAAGTTGGTTTTAAAAAACATATGATTAATATGCGTTTAGATATTGAAAACTTAGATTTATAAATTCTATTTTATTCTTTCAACAAATTGATTGTCTATTGCATACAGTCTATCTTTCGTATGGTTTAAGTTTATTCACAAATAATATTGAATTAGAAATTATCATTTTGTTACATTTAACTTATGGAAAAAATTTCACAAATAGACAACGAGTTTATTGAAAATAACAACGTGTTTTCTGAATTAATCCAAGAGTTGAAACTTGGGTTTTCTATCAATAAAACAATTATTCCCATGCGTCATCATCATGACTTTCCAAATCCAGACGTTAATGCAGATTCTACATTATTGTTAATGCCAGCATGGAACCCAAGTAAAGATGCAGGTGTGAAAATAGTAACTGTAAGTCCTAAAAACGGACAATTTAATTTACCATCAATACAAGGCACATATATTTATTTTGACGCTAAAAAAGGAACTATAAAAGCCATTTTAGAAGCTAAAAGTTTAACAGTTAAACGAACAGCTGCAGCATCTGCTTTAGCGGCTTCTTATTTATCCCGTAAAGATTCAAATTCAATGTTAATGATTGGCACGGGAGCATTATCCACTAATCTTATTAAAGCATATGCATCAATAAGACCTATAAAAAAAGTCTTTGTTTGGGGACGAAATTTTGAAAAAGCACAAGCCATTTCAACTGCATTAAAAAATGAAAGCTTTAGTATTCAACCAATTAAAACAATTGAAGAAAAAATATCTGAAGTCGATATCGTTTCATGTGCTACCTTATCTAAAACACCATTAGTTTTAGGAAAATATTTAAAAGCTGGACAACATATTGATTTGGTTGGTGCTTATAAAAAAGATATGCGTGAAGCGGATGATGAAACCATTACCCAAGCCTCTGTTTTTGTGGACACCTTTCAAGGTGGGCTAAAAGAAAGTGGAGATATTGTTATTCCTATTAAAAATGGTATTCTGAAAGAAGACGCTATTAAAGCAGATTTATTTCAGCTTTGTTCAAATAAACATAACGGACGCAGTTCTAAAAAAGAGATTACGGTATTCAAATCAGTTGGTCATGCACTCGAAGATTTAGTTGCTGCTGGTTATTTCTATAATAAATTTAAAAATGAATAACACATATCAAAACATACTTGATAAGACCAATTTCGAAGCACCAAAGGATTGGTTGCAAATAAAAACAATTGATATGCATACTGGAGGCGAACCACTTAGAGTTATTATTGGTGGTTTCCCTGAACTAAAAGGTAATTCTGTTTTAGAATATCGTAGATATTGTAAAGAGAATTTTGATTATTTACGCACGTCTTTAATGTTCGAACCTCGTGGTCATGCCGATATGTATGGCTGTCTTTTATTACCTCCAAACGATGATGAAGGCGATTTTGGAATCTTATTTCTACATAACGAAGGGTATTCAACAATGTGTGGTCATGCCATTATTGCTATTTCTACATTGGCAGTAGAGATGAAGTGGATTGATGTAAAAGAAGGCGATAACATTATAAAAATTGATGCCCCTTGTGGGAGGATTACCGCGTTTGCTCATGTTAAAAATGGAAAAGTTACAAGTGTTCGTTTTCATTGTGTTCCTAGTTTTGTTGTGGGATTAGACAGAACTGTTAATGTTGAAGGGTTAGGAAAAGTAACCTATGATTTAGCTTATGGCGGTGCATTTTACGCCTACATAGATATGGCAAAAAATAATTTTGGTTTTAATTTAAAACCAGAATCTTACCGAACATTAATTGCGAAAGGCATGAAAATTAAGCATGCTGTAATGAAAGCTGATAAAGAAATTTTACATCCTTTTGAAGACGATTTAAGTTTTCTATACGGCACTATTTTTATTGACAACAATAAACAAGTATCTGGTAACGATAGCAGAAATGTTTGCGTTTTTGCCGAAGGTGAAGTAGACAGATGTCCAACTGGGTCTGGTGTTTCTGGTAGAATGGCTATCCATAAATCAAGAAATGAAATTGGTTTTGATGAAACCATGACTATAGAAAGTATTACAAATTCGGTTTTTAAAGGCTCAGTAGTTTCTGAGGAAGACTTTGGCTCTTTTAAAGCAGTAATCCCTCAAGTTGAAGGAACTGCACACATTACCGGAATGCAAACCTTCGTAATTGATCCGAATGACCCTATGAAAGACGGTTTTATTTTAAGGTAAATAATCTATTATGCGCCGAATGGATTTTCAATACTATGCATTGGTTTTGTAAACCATTTTGGTCCTTCTTTGGTCATATATATATGATCTTCAAGACGGACTCCAAATTCATCTGGCACACAAATCATTGGTTCATTACTAAAACACATTCCCGGCTCTAAAACGGTTTCATTGCCTTTAACGATATAAGGGTATTCATGAATATCTATGCCTATACCATGCCCTGTTCTGTGTGGCAACCCTGGAATCTCATAATCTGGTCCAAGTTCATGAGATTCTAATATTTTTCTAGATGCCAAATCAATTGCAGCACAAGTATCTCCTAATTGAGAAGCATCAAAAGCAGCTTGTTGCGTTTCTTTTTCTATGTTCCAAATGCGTCGTTGTAAATCATTGGCTTTTCCAAAAACATATGTTCGAGTGATATCTGATATATAATCATGCAGCATACAACCGGTATCTACAAGAACCATATCATTCATTTCAAGGTCTTTTGGCTTACTTACACCATGTGGAAATGAAGAATCCACACCAAACAACACAATACAAAAATAAGCCCCTGACGAGGCACCATAGCGTTTATGAGCTTCATTAATAAAATCTTCAACTTCCTTAGCACTAATACCAACTCTTAAAATTCTAGCTACTGCTTTTTGAACTTCTAGAGTAATATTCATAGCGTGTTGCATAATGGCTATTTCTGCACCCGACTTAATCATTCTACAACCCGAAATAATTGGATTAGCATTACTTAATTTATATTCTATTGATGCTTTTAAAATGCCATCAGAGATGAAGAACGGTGTGGTTTCATCCATTAAAATGTCACCATCAGCTACGCCATTATCCTTAAGAATCTGAATAAATAATTGATAAGGACTTTCGTGTTCTTCCCAACAATTGACTTTCCCTTCAATTTTCATAAAATCTAAAACGGTGCCTTTTTCAAATCGAGGTGCTATATAATGAAGTTCACCATTTGGAAACAATAAAGCGCCCACCATGCGTTCACTAGAACCCCAATGTGTTCCTGTAAAATAAAACAAATTAGATCCTGCATGTAAGTATATAGTTTGAACATTTTGAGCTTGCATTAATTCACAAGCTTTATTAATTCGTAATTGAAATTCTTCCTTTTGAATGGGTTTAACTAAATGTCCATTCGGTACGATTGCGTTTAATTCTATTTCTGCAGTTGACCCTCCAATTCCAATGGTGCTCATAGTGTATCTTCTTTTAATTATTCATTGAAGCTTCAATATCTTCAATTTCTATTGGCATAGCCTCCGTTAAATTAATATTCCCTTTTTCAGTAATTAAATAATCATTTTCTAAGCGACAACCAATGCCTTCCTCTGGAATATAAATTCCTGGCTCACAAGTTAATATCATCCCCGATTCAAATGGACGTGAATACAAACCAACATCATGCACATCTAATCCAATATGATGTGCCGTACCATGCATAAAATACTTTTTATATAACGGCTTTTCTGGGTCTTGTTTTGAAACCTCATCAGCCTTCAACAACCCTAATTTTATTAATTCGGTCTCAACTAAATTTGCCATTTGTTGCTCATAATCAGATGATATAACTCCAGGTTTTAAAAGTTTACTTCCTTCTTTTAAGCAACGCAGAACTGAGCTATACACTTCTTTTTGTCTTACTGAAAACTTCCCGTTTACCGGAAAGCAACGCGTGGTATCACTGTTATAATTTGCATAACAAACTCCAAAATCCATCAAAATCATGTCTCCATCATTGCAAATATCATCATTGGTATTGTAATGTAACGCACAAGCATTTTTACCTGAAGCCACAATAGGTTGGAAGGCATGCCTTTTTGCTCCAGCCTTTATTAAATTATAGGTTAATTCTGCTTCTAACTCGTATTCTTTAATGTTAGGTTTACAAACTTTTAAAATACGTTTAAAAGATTCAATACTAATATTAGCAGCCTTTTTTACAAGCCCAATTTCTTCATCAGATTTAATTTGACGTAACTCTCGTGTAATTTTTGCAGCCCGTAAATATTGATGCAAAGGATATTTTTCTTTACACCAACTAATCATTCTATCCTGTCTTGTTTGTTGGTCTTTGGTCGCCCGTTTTAAATATTCATTATGTCCTAAATAAAAACCATCAGCCTCAAAAGCCATATATTGTAGAGTCATTTCAAAATCTTGAATCCATTCTACGCGCTTAACCCCTGAAATCTCGCTTGCTTGGGCTTTAGTTAATTTTTCACCGTCCCAAATTTTAATATGGGCGTTGGTTTCTTTAATAAATAAAATTTCTCTGTTTTCTTTTTTATAAGCACCAGGATATACAACCAAGATACTTTCTTCTTGATCAATTCCTGACAAGTAAAACAAATCATTATTTTGACTAAATCCCATTACATCATCGGCATTATTGTGCTTGACATCATTGGACGTTAAAATAGCAATGGTATTTACTATCATTTTAGAACAGAAATTAGATCTGTTTGTTATGAATAAAGTATTTGAAATCTGATTGTAGCGCATAATTTAAAAAATTCTATCTGGATGATAATTATCTAATTCTAATGAAGGTTTTTGTTCCGAAATAATTTCTGATACTAATTTTCCTGTTGCGGTACCCATGCTCCAACCCATCATAGCATGACCTGTAGCAATAGTTAAGTTTTTACATTTTGAAGATTTACCAATATACGGTAATCCGTCTGGTGACACTGGACGTAAACCACTCGCTGCATTACTTTTTTCTTCAGAAGTTAAATTAATTTCTGGGTAATATCGTTTAACAGCATCAGCAATAGCTTCAACTCTAACTTTATTTATATCATGGTTAATGCCTGCAATTTCCATAGTACCGGCAAAACGTGTAAAACCATTCATAGGTGTTACCGCTACTTTTGCTTCGGCTAAAATTGCTGGTATTGAAATATTAGTTTGTATTTCGGAATTTATTCTGTATCCTTTTCCTGCTTGAATCAATAGTTTTAAACCTGATTTTTTATTTAAAAAAGCGCTCCATGATCCTGCTGCTAAAACAAACTCGTCTGCTTTTAAAACTTGTTTATTGGTTTTGATTGTTGAAATTTTCTGGTTCTCAATCTCTATATCTTCAACCTTCTCATTGGCATAAAAGACAACACCCTTATTTTTTAAATATGTTTTCATTTCATCCATAAACTCATGTGGTGTTGAATGAGAATCGCATTTATAATAAGTTGCTCCTTTTACATCTAATGCAACGCTAGGCTCTAACTTTTTTAGTTCTTTTAGGCTAATTTCTTTTACATCTAAACCTTCCTGTTTAGCTATGTTAGCCGTATTTATTTCATCTTCTAATGCTTTATCGGTTTGACATAACATGAGCAAACCTTTCTTCTCGTAATGAAATGAAAAGTTTTCATCTCGCTTAATGTCATCATATAAATCTTGACTTAAAAGTGTAATTCTTTTAATCGTAGGAATTACTTTTTTAACATGTTTTGAATTGCATGATTTATTAAAAGCCAAAGTCCATTTTAAAAAATCTAAATTTAGCCGTGGTTTTATATAAAGCGGACTGGACTTATTAAGCATCCATTTCAAGCCTTTTTTCATGACACCTGGCGCAGACAAAGGAATAATATGACTTGGAGATAAATAACCTGCATTCACGTAAGACGCACCAGAATCGAGGTTTGACTGATCTACAATAGTAACTTGATGCCCTTCTTTTTGAAGATAATATGCGGAACATAATCCTATTATTCCACCTCCAATAATTATAACTTTTTTTGACATTCTATTTAATTTTAAAAGATCTCGAAACAAGTTTATGATGAATGTATTCTTACAGATTAAATCACCTGAAACCCATGTGCATAAGGATCATCTTCGTCATCAATGATGATCGTATTGTATCCAAATATTTTTGCCCAACCTTTAATACTGGGAATAATAGCTGGCTTTCCATTTATAGTCGTTTCTTCTTCTACACGACCAATAAACTTGCTCCCAATATAACTTTCGTGAATAAAATCGGCTCCTTTTTTAAGTTTTCCTTTAGCATATAATTGTGCTAGAACCGCAGATGTTCCTGTTCCACAAGGGCTTCTATCAATAGCTTTATCACCATAAAACACCGCATTTCTTGCTGTTGATGTTGGGTCTAAAGTTTTACCCGTCCAAAGTACATGTGTTACATTTCGTATCGTGTCATTTTCAGGGTGAATAAACATATTAGGGTATTTCTCATTTATTCTTTGCCTAATCACTTGAGAATATTGAATGATTTGTCGAGCTGAAAAGTCATGAACTCCAGAAAAATTTTGTTGAGGGTCTATAATAGCATAGTAATTACCACCGTAAGACACATCAAAAGTTAGCTCTCCTAATTCAGGACAATCAACCGATAAATCTTGTGCAGCTAAGAAACTTTTCACGTTTACTAGACGAACCCAATCTACTTTATTCCCTGTTTGTTGATATTCAATTTCGACCAAACCAGCGGGAGCTTCCATAAGTATCTTCCCTGGAGTTTTAGGTATTATTAATCCTTCTTCAATAGCAATAGTTATAGTGCCAATTGTTCCATGACCACACATGGGTAAACACCCTGATGTTTCAATAAATAATATAGAAAAATCATTTTCTGGGTTGTGTGGTGCATAAAGCATACTTCCACTCATCATATCGTGTCCCCGAGGTTCAAACATCAGTCCTTTTCGGATCCAGTCAAATTCTTTTAAAAAGTGCTGGCGTTTTTCACTCATGGTTTTGCCAACTAAATCTGGATATCCTTTGGTTACCAAACGCACAGGGTTTCCACAGGTATGTGCATCAATACAAACATATTTTGAGCGTGCCATTTATATTTTAGATGTCGTTCTTACATTATTAACTAATCTAGAAATCCCTAAAGGATTTTCGTTTTTTAATTCTATTGGAAGTAAATCGTTTGGCCAATCTTGATAACTAAATGGTCTTACAAATCGTTTAATCGAATCTACACCAACTGCGGTAAACCTTGAGTCTGTAGATGCTGGATAAGGTCCTCCATGAAGCATTGAAGGGCAAACTTCAACTCCTGTAGGCACGCCATTAAAAATAATGCGTCCAACCCTATTTTGCAAGGCATTTACTATTGAAGTAAATGTTCCAATTTCGTCATCATCAGAAATAATCGTTCCCGTTAATTGTCCTTCTAGATTGATAATTATTTCTTCTAATTGCTCTTTATTCTCACATTGAACTACTAGCGAAAATGGTCCAAAAACCTCGTGATGTAATATTGGATTATTTAGAAACGTGTTTCCTTCAACAGTTGTAACAACTTGTCGAGCATAATTAGGTTTTACATCTTCATTATAACCCGCCAAAACTTTAATACCACTTTGAGACATGGCATTGGCTTTTTTACTTTCATAAGCACCAGCAATATTTGGATGCAACATACATGAAGGTTCAACTTTTACAATTTCTTCAGCTAAAGTATTTACAAAATTTGTTAATCCTTCTGATTTTATGCCAATTATTAATCCTGGATTTGTGCAAAATTGTCCTGTACCTAAAGTTATAGATCCAGAATATATTTTTGCTAAATCTTCAGCTCTATTTTTTAGAGCTTGAGGTAAAATAATTACTGGGTTTACACTGCCCATTTCTGCAAGTACAGGAATTGGCTCATCACGTTTTGCTGCCAAATCAAATAATGCTCTTCCGCCTCTAATACTTCCTGTAAAACCCACAGCTTTTACATTTGGGTGCTGTACTAAAGCTTGTCCAACTTCTATACCACTACTATTAAGGTTTGAAAACACACCATTTGGCATTCCTGTTTTTTCTGCTGCTTTTATAACAGCAGCAGAAACCATTTCACCTGTCGCTGCATGCATAGGGTGTGACTTTACAATTACCGGACAACCTGCCGCAAGAGCTGCCGCTGTATCTCCTCCAGCTGTTGAAAATGCAAAAGGGAAATTGGATGCTCCAAAAACCACAACTGGACCTAAAGCTACATTCATTTTTCTTAAATCTACCTTTGGCATAGGCTGTCTATCTGGTTGTGCAGTATCAATTGAGGCATCTACCCAATTTCCTTCTTGTACGTGGTTTGCAAAAGCTCGTAATTGGCCAAGTGTTCTTCCGCGCTCACCCATGGCTCGCCCATTAGGCAATCCACTTTCTGAGGAATATACTTGTAGTAAGTCGTCGCCCAAAGCTTCAATTTCTTCAGCAATGGCTCTTAGAAATACTGCTTTTTTTTCTCCTGATATTTTAGAATAGGTTTTAAACGCTTCCGAAGCTAATTTTGCGGCTTGATTAACCTCGTTAGTTGATGCTTCTGTGATTTCCCATTCGTTTTCAATATTCAATAAAGGATTAAATGTTTTAAACGTTTTGTTTCCTATTGCTGATAGTTGATTTCCGATGTAGTTTTTTCCTGTTATCATGCTTTATTTAATCTTTTTATGCGCGCTTCAATATGGATTGGTTTGTGAACCACTTTTGTTGATACTGGATATTTTTCTAATAAATTTTCTGGCCGAATTGGTCTTTTCTCAAATCCGCCCCCACAATTAGAGCAAACGTGCTTCAAAACATTGTCTATGCAGTTTTTACAAAAGGTGCATTCAAATGCACAAATCATTGCCTCTTGAGAATCAAATGGCAATGATTTATTACAATGTTCGCATGTTGGTCTTATTTCTAACATGTTGTTTTTGTGTTAAGGATTGAGGCATTTGTTTAAGCTCTTTTTTGTTTTTCTCAAAAAAAGCGAGTGCCGAAAGCCTGACCGCTTTTTGGAGCGGTAACACCCAATTTAATTATACTAAAATACTTAGATTTTTATAATCTGGCAATACGGGTCTTACCGCTAAAGCATCTTCGATAATTTTAGTTACACGTACTCGTTCATCACCTTTTAATACTAATCTTGGAGCTCTAACATATTCTGAACCAATATTTGTATGGGTTGAAGCTAGTTTAATATACTGGACTAATTTTGTATGTATATCTAGCTCTAAAAGTGGCATAAACCACCTATAAATAGCAAGGGCTTCTTTTATTCTACCTGCTTTTTGAAGCTCGTAAATAGCCACAGTTTCAGCGGGAAAAGCATCAACCAAACCAGCTACCCAACCATCGGCGCCAATAAGTAAACTTTCTAAAGCCAAAGTATCTACACCGCACATAATGGCTAATCTATCTCCAAAACGGTTTTTTATTCGTGCAATATTAGTAGTATCTCTGGTAGATTCTTTAACAGCTTGGATAGTCGGACAGCTTTCTAAAAGCGTTTCGAACATATCTAAAGTTACTTCAATTTTATAATCTACGGGGTTGTTGTAAATCATAATTGGTAATGATGTACTATTTGCAACAGCTTTAAAGTACTCTACAACTTCCTCGTCGCTTGCTTTGTAACGCATTGGAGGGAGCATCATAAGTCCTTTTGCACCATCTTCTTCAGCCGTTTTTGCTAAGGCTATTGCTGCTACGGTAGTTTGTTCTGCAATATTCATTAACACTGGAACTCTATCTTCTACTAATTCAACGGTTTCTCTGGTTAAAATACGTCGCTCTTCATCAGTTAACGTACTGGCTTCACCCAAGGTTCCTCCTAATACAATACCATGTACCCCAGCATCCAACTGTGCATGTATGTTTTTTCTAAATAATTGTAAATCCAATTCGTCATTTTCATTGAATTGGGTTGTTACTGCGGGCATTACACCTTTCCATTGAATACTCATAATCTTTAATTTTTGATAATATAAAATTACACTAGTATTCACATTTTAAAGAATGGTTTGTTAATCACAATACATACTATATTATCCATTTTAATATTAAATAATAGATATTTGAATATTATTTGTGTAATTTCGGGTTCTCAGTTTCAAAAGAAAATGAAAAATGATTTACTGAAATAAATTCAGCATAAGTGAAAGCACTACCCTTCAAAATTTCCAAACCAGAACAAGATGCTCTCGTTTATCAAGTTGATTACGGGACTTCTTTCTATGACAAACTACATCAACATAAAGAAATTCAGATTAGCTTAATTGTGGAAGGAGAAGGCACGCTTGTTGTTGGAGATTCAGTAAATGATTATGCAAAAAATGATGTTCTTATCATTGGTAGTAATATTCCCCACGTTTTTAAAAGTGATTATTCTGCTTCTAATAGCTTCCATATGATATCTTTATTTTTTACAAGAAATTCTTTTGGGTCAAGCTTTTTTGATTTGGAAGAATTGAAAGAAGTACAAGCTTTTTTTAAACGTGCTAAACATGGTTTTAAAATAGCTTCAAAACTAAAACAGATAAGTGCCTTTTTTTTTCAACTTGAAGAAAGCACCAAGTTAAAGCGCTTTTTAATACTTCTTCAAATTATAAAAATCACATCAAAGGCAAACTATAATAGCCTATCATCCTTTATTTATGATAAAACCTATTCGGATAATGAAGGGCAACGCATGCGGAATGTATTTGAATATACTATGAACAATTTTCAACAAGAAATTTCTTTAAAGACCATTTCTAACGTGGCTAATATGACAAAAAATGCCTTTTGTAAGTACTTTAAAAAACGTACTAATAAAACCTATATTCAGTTTTTAAACGAGCTTCGTGTAGAACACTCATGCCGACTGCTGCAATCAAACAATGATTTATCTATTATACAAATTGCAGAATGTGTTGGCTTTAATAACATGTCGAACTTTAACAGGCAATTTAAAGCTTTAAAAAGCTATAACCCATCCGAATTTAAAAAAATGCTGAATTAAAGTTTCTTAACGTAATCTGTGATAATAACGGTTAGTGTTGGACCAACTTTACCTTCAATATATTTTTCGTTTTCGTGGTCTAAACGAATATTTCTCACTGCAGTTCCCTGTTTTGCAACCATGCTAGAGCCTTTAACTTTTAAGTCTTTTATTAACACTACTGAATCTCCGGCTTGTAAAACAACACCATTTACATCTCTATGAATTAATTTTTCCGGATCTGCTTCACCCTCTCCTGTCGCTTTAGCAAATTCTAAAACATCATCTTCTAAATACATCATATCTAGCAAATCTTGTGGCCAACCTTCTGCTCTTAAACGAGAAAGCATTCTCCAAGCGGCTACTTTTACAGCATCTTGTTCGCTCCACATACTATCATTTAAACAACGCCAGTGGTTTGCATCTGTGGTTTCTGGGTCTTCTATTTGGTCAACACAGGTTTTACAGGCAACTAAAGACTTTTTTAAAGTTTCATCTTTTTGTGGCGCTAAAGTATGTATTTGTAAGTGCTCTTCGCTTCCACAGAGTTCACATTTATTATCAGCTCTTTTATATAATTCTCTATCTAAACTCATTTTCTACATTTTATTACTACAATGATACAGCTAAATAGAAGGTTCTACAAGTTAAGATTTACACGGTATCTTTTTTTTAAATAACAATAGTGCTAGTACTATTGTTGAAACTAATTGTTTGGTTGCTTTCATAATCTGTTAAAAATTAAAGTTAATATATTAGTAAAATTAATTACGACTTTAAGATTTTGGGCTATTTGATTATGCTAAAAATGCAATTAGGATGAAGAGAGAATCTAAATACACAATTTTATTATTCGATTATCAGACAATTACTCTTTATTTATTATAGTAAGGAATCTCTTAGCTTTTTGGACATCCCTTTAACGACCATGTCATAACTATGGTTTATAAGTTCTAAAATAAATTTTGGTTGTAATTCTCCTTTATAAATTGCAATAGTATTCCAATGAATATTGCTCACATAGGGACCCGGATAAATACTTTCGTATTCTTCTCTTAATTTAACTGTATAAATGGGGTTACACTTTAAAGTAATCGATGCCTCACCGCTTTCCCATTTGTCTAGCGGTGCAATAACAAACATCTTATTCAAAACCTTAAATACTAATGTATCCTTATCGAATGGTAAGCTTTCTGTTGTTCCTTTTTTACTTAAACAGTATTCTCGAATTTGTTCAATATGCATTACTGAATTTTCTTGTTTTCAGATGCACCTATCTCTAAAGCAAAATAGTCTAATTTCCAGCCTATAGTTTCGACTATCGTTTCGATGAGTAGAATAGTTTCTAAGGCTTCTTTTTGAGCCGCTTGAATGAGTCCACTTTCAGGTATTTTATCCTGAATATGTTGTTTAGCCTCATTGTGTAAACCTGTTAAATCGGTTGCTTCAAACCTATTAAAGTAGCCTTCCGTTTTATCGTAATAATTCAAATTAGTTTCGATTGATAATACTTCAGGCTCTGGAAAATGTTTTAATATAATTTTCTTTTTATCTATATCTGCTTCCAAATCTATTTTAGACAAATCATAACCTACATGCGCCTTGGCATTTATTACAACAAGTGCTTTCTTTCTGCTAGAAAGTAGTTTTAAAAAACGCTCTTTAACATCCTCATAATGATAAATTTCAGCAAAATCACCTTCAACAGTAATAAACTTACACACCTTTCTTATCTTATCTAAAAGTATGGTAGATTGCGAATTAACAAGCTGTTTTTTCTTAATAGACTTTAATACGGTAACAACTCCTAGAGTTACTAAAATCGCAATAATTACGGCTAAAAAAACTTCCATCTAACTAATAACTTTATATAAAATAGGTTTACTGGGTGATGCATCATTCTCGAATGGCGCTATTTGTAAATTTAAAAAATACTCGCCGTCTTCTATCTTATTTGACACGTAAATCAATTCGGTAATCGTGGCATCTAATCGTAATTTTCCTTTTGTGTTCCAAAAAGCATTATGCCCAAGTAACTCGCCGCCATCTTTTTCTTTATCAATGCTTGGTAAATCTATTAGCAAATGTTTTACACCTTTACTTAACATAAATTTCACAGCATCTTCTTTTAAATATGGCCAGTTGGTATGTGAATATTGTCTTGATAGTTTCTCTCGAGTATTTGGTATTGTTCTTAAAATAATAGCATCCCTCTTTTTGTTTCCTAAGGCAAATTGCAATTGCTTTTTTGAAATGATTTTATCTTCATTATCATTTTCGGGGGCTACAGTAATAACTTCAGCTAAAAAAAAGAATGTTTTTAAATTTTGATTAATAGAATATACTTTTTCTGTAATATGGCCAGCACACTCAGTATGTGTGCCATGAGCATGTGGGTTAAAATAAATATTATTAAAATTAACACTAGCACCTTCGCTTACTGAAGCGATCCATTCAGCGTCTTTAATAGGTTCTATTCTAGGTTCATCAATGTACCATGCATTTACATTTTTTTTTGATGAAATGATTGGCATGGAAATATCTAATGGTTTTGATAAATCTATTTGAAGTTTTCTAGAATTGTATTGTATGGTTGCAATCAAGATAAATTAATTTTAAAAAGGTTTGAAGCAATACCATCACTTAAAAATTTACCTTTTTTTGTGGTTAACAATTTGTCATCTTCAATATACAATAAATGTTCCTTAATATAAATTTCAGATTGTTGTAAAAGCTGTTTTTTATAATTTCCACCAAAATCATTTTCTACTTTTTTAAGAGAAACACCCCAAATAGTTCGTAGACCTGTCATTATATATTCGTTGAATTTATCAGTTTTAGAGAGTATTTCTGATTCTGAGGGCATTTCGTTTTTTTGAATGGTTTTAATGTACTTTGTATTATTAGACACATTCCAACTCCGCTGGTCGCCATTAAATGAATGTGCTGAAGGTCCTATTCCCAAATACAGTTCCCCTTGCCAATAGGCTGAATTATTTCTACTAAAATAATGAGGCTTTCCAAAATTTGAAAGCTCATAATTACTAAACCCAGAAACTTCTAATTTATCGACAAGTATGTTGAATTGCTCTTGCGCTAAATCGTCATCTACATTATCAATAATACCTTTTTTTATGAATGTTTCTAAAGCTGTTTTAGGCTCCACGGTTAGAGCGTAACAGGATATATGTGGAACATTGAATGATAAAGCTGTTTCTATATTCTCAATCCATTCCTCATTGCTCAATCCGGGAATTCCGTAAATTAAATCGATAGAAATATTATCGAAATATTGAGTTGCTATTTCTAAACATTCCAAAGCTTCTTTGGTGTTATGTGCGCGATTCATAAGTTTCAAATCACGTTCAAAAAAAGATTGAACACCTATACTTATTCGGTTTACTGGGCTTTTAGATAATTGGATTATGACATCATTAGACAAATCATCTGGATTTGCTTCTAGAGTTATTTCAGGGTTTTCAATAGTGGTATAGTTTTTATAAACTGTATTGATAAGCAGTTCTATTTCATCTCTAGTTAATAAACTAGGTGTGCCTCCCCCAAAATAAATGGTTTCAATGCTTTGATTTTGAAGCTCGTTTTTTCTTAGTTCTAACTCTTTTACTATGCATTGAATAAGTTCATCTTTCTTTTTTAAAGATGTCGAAAAATGAAAATCACAATAGTGACATGCTTGCTTGCAAAATGGTATGTGGATGTAGATGCCGGCCATTACTTCTTAACTCTACCTTCATTCTGCTTAACAAAAGCGTCCCATCCTGAATAATTCTTACCAACTTCAATTCTACCTGAATTATAAAAATGACATACGGCGGCTGCTAAACCATCAGTTGCATCTAAATTTTTTGGAAGTGTTTTTAATCCTAACAAACTTTGCAACATTTTAGCAACTTGTTCTTTACTAGCATTTCCATTTCCAGTAATAGCCATTTTAATTTTTTTAGGCAGATATTCCGTTATTGGAATTTCTCTACTCAAACCTGCTGCCATGGCTACACCCTGTGCGCGTCCTAACTTCAGCATACTTTGTACATTTTTACCAAAAAAAGGAGCTTCAATAGCTATTTCATCTGGGTTATGCGTATCTATAAGCTCTATGGTACGTTCAAAAATGAGTTTTAGTTTTAAATAATGGTCACTGTATTTTTTTAAATCAAGTTCATTAAGTTGGACGAATTGCATTGTCTTCCCAACTACTTTTATGAGTCCGAAACCCATAATAGTTGTTCCTGGGTCAATTCCTAAAATAATTCTTTCATGCTTCATTAGTCTCCACAATAATAACAACCGCTTAGCGAAATAGATGCGCCGAACGTTATGGTTAATAAATCTCCGTTAAACGATCCAAAACCATCAGAAATAGGGTTAAAATCTTTACCAAAGCCAAAAATATATGAGGTATCTACATAAACGGATAGCTTATCAGAAATACCATAATGAAACTCAATACCACCCATAGCACTTAAATACACCGTTTTATTTTCTCCGTAATTACCTAAAGGTTTTACTATTGAAAACCCTGGACCAGCATGAATAAAAGTTGCCGTTTTATTTGAAAAACTTAAAATTTTAGAGGTATCAAATACCAATTGTGTATTTATACGTGAATAGTTCACTTTAAACTCTGGAGCATTATCAATGTTAGAAAATCTATTAAAACCAAAATCTATTTTTGCTCCTAAGTGAGATTTAAACATGTACTGCAACCCTAGATTAATCGTTGGGAAATTAATTGAATTCGCTTCAAAACCACTTACAAAACCATTTGTTGATGGACTATTAATACCCAAAGCAAATTGTGCTTTAATTGTGCTTGTATCGCCTTGAGAAAAACTTGAAAAACCATAAAAAAGGAAAGCTAATGCAAACCATAAATGGGTATTCAATTTAAAATTCAAGGTCATGTGGTAATATTGATTTAATTTGCAGCACAAATGATGCACTCGTTACCATACAAAACTAAACAATTCTTTTTTGTGCTTATTAAATTAAGCATTGTAGTTGGTGCTTTTTATTTTATTTATCAAAAATTAGTAAATAATGATGCTTTAAATTTTTCTGATTTTACTAGTTTCTTGCTAAAAAAGAACGTTTTTTCGCTTAAAAACATCATTTTTTTAATGATTTTAAGCGTTTTGAATTGGTTTTTTGAAATTCTAAAATGGCAGGTTTTAGTGCATTTTATCAAAAAAATTAGTTTTAAAAATGCTACCGAACAAAGTTTAGGCGCATTAACTGCCTCACTGTTCACACCAAATAGAATTGGTGAATACGGTGCTAAAGCTATTTATTACACATCCAATTTTAGGAAGCGCATCATGTTAGTTAACCTAATGAGTAACCTTCTACAAATGACTGTCACCATAATTTTGGGAGTTACCGGACTAAGTTTTTATATATTAAAATACGACCCAGAAATAAATTATTATAAACTGGCAAGGTTTTTAGTTTTTGTTTTGATAGCCATACTTTTATTAAGCTTTGGATTAACCAAAAGTAGACTTACAATTAAAGGATTCTCCATAGAAAAGATTAAAGGTTTTGTTGTAGAATACCCGAAAAATAAACTCGTTTTAGGGTTTTTGTTTTCAATAATACGGTATCTTGTTTTTTCCTTTCAGTTTTTTATGTTGTTGCAAATTTTTCAGGTAAACCTTAGCTATTTAAATGCCATGATTATTATTACAGCCATGTATTTATTAGCTTCGATAATTCCAACTATTTTTATTTTTGACGTGATTATAAAAGGAAGCGTTGCAGTGTATCTGTTTTCGGTGGCAGATATAAACGAACTGATTGTGCTATCTATAATTACTATTATGTGGTTACTTAACTTTGTAATGCCAAGTCTATTTGGAAGTTACTATGTACTTCGTTTTAACTTCCCAAAAAGTCAAGATAAGATATGATTTTAATTAGCCTCATTATAACCATTAGTTACTTGATTTTAATCGGGAGTTTTATTTTTGGGTTTGATACAATTGCAACATTTAGGCTAGAAGATACTCCAGCTAAAACCAAATTTTCAATCCTGATTCCTTTTAGAAATGAGGCTGAAAATTTACCAGATTTATTAAAGTCTATTGAAGCTCTTAAGTATCCTAAACATCTTTTTGAAATTATTTTTGTTGATGATGAATCTGATGATGATTCTGTTGATATCATAAAAAAAACATTAAAAACAAGACCCTTAGACTGCGCTCAAGATGCTCGTATCATTACAAATGATAGAAAAACAAATTCCCCAAAGAAAGACGCCATAACCTCAGCTATAAAAAAAGCAAAATACGATTGGATAATCACCACCGATGCTGATTGCCAATTACCTTTATTTTGGCTAGATAGTTTTGACCAGTACATTCAAAAAAACAATGCCGTTTGTATTGCTGCTCCTGTAGTTTATAATAATGATAATTCGTTTTTAAACCGGTTTCAAGTACTAGACATCTTAAGCTTACAAGGTGCTACTATTGGCGGTTTCGGAATCAACAAACCTTTTTTGTGTAATGGTGCTAATCTAGCGTATAAAAAATCAATATTTAATGACGTAAGTGGTTTTGAAGGCAACACTAATATTGCCAGTGGAGACGACATTTTTCTACTTGAAAAGATTGCAACAAAACAGCCTAAGCATGTTCATTATTTAAAATGCAAACAGGCTATTATAAAAACACAATCACAACCAAATTGGGCTAATTTATTGTCTCAACGTGTCCGTTGGGCTGCAAAAACAAGCACTTATAATAATTGGTTTGGTAAGCTAACAGGCTTGATTGTTTTGTTAATGAATACTTTAATCGTTATTGGATTTCTACTTTCTTGTATTAGTATTTTAAACTTTAAAATCCTACTTTATATTCTGGTTATAAAATTTAATATCGATTTCTTTTTAATCTATAAATCAGCTTCCTTTTTTAATCAAAAAAGCATATTAAAAAATTATCTTTTCGGGTTTCTCATTTATCCATTCTTTAGTATTTATATTGCGTTTATTTCAAGCTTTTCTAGTTATAAATGGAAAGGACGTGACTTTAAAAAATAATTTTAGTATTTTTAATTCTTATGGACCTATTCAAAAAAACTTCAAATCCAGCCTTTAATAATTACTTTTTTGGTGATAATAGAACTTCATCAAAAACCATGTCAGTGACTGGTATTTTTATAAAATCAATGTTGTCCATAGCCATTATTGTAATCATTTCAATTGGCATGTGGAAACTTCACGCCAGTGGAGCAAACATTAAATGGTATTCTTTAGTTGGTATGTTAGCCGCAATCGTAATTAGTATTATTATTTCTTTTCGTCAACATTGGGCACATATTTTAGTGCCGCTATATGCCATAGCAAAAGGCTTCTTTCTAGGCGCCATGACCGTGTATGCTCATGCTCAATTTCCTAATTTACCCTATCAAGCCATTGGGATAACAATGGTTACTTTTATAGTGATGTTATTACTGTATCAAATGCGAATTATCGTGGTGACCAAAAAACTACGAAGTGTTATTATCACTGCAGCAATCAGTATTTTTATAGTTTATATTATTTCATGGATTTTGAGCTTCTTCGGCATAAAAGTCTTTATCTGGGGTACGTCGTGGCCCGCTATAGCATTCAATATTCTTGCTGCAATTTTCGCTTCATTATCATTGCTTCTTGACTTTGATTATATTGAGCGTCATAAAAATAAATCGCCTAAATATAAAGAATGGATAGCTACCTGGGGGCTTCTAGTAACCTTAGTTTGGTTATATATGGAAGTGTTAAGACTCATGCGGAAATTGGCTATTAGGTTTTAAGGGCGTTACCCAAAAGGGTCGGGCTTTACGTTGCAAGTCCTCACTCATGCTTCGCTGTGGGCTTTCCTCTGCAATCCCTAACGCACTTATCCGCTGTAGTAAGTGTATATAGAACTTGTCAATAAACAATAGACAATAGACAAAACTAATTTACATGAATAACTATAGGTAGTTTAAACTCCGTGGTAACGTGCTGTCCACGTTTTATAGCCGGAAATATTTTTGGCAAAGAATCTAGACTATTAATGAGTAACTGATTAATATTGGGAATTTCTTGAGTAGTAAGTGAATCTATTTTTGATTGTAATAATAACAACTCACCTTTTTTAGATACTTGAAAATACAGCATTATTGTCTCATTAATATCTTGATTAACAACAATCTGTTCTTTTTGCAAATAACTGGTAATATTGTTGGTTATGGTTTGTTGAAAGCAAATGGTTCTATCTTCTTTTAAAGTAGAAGAATCACAAGCTTTAAAACTGGGATATTCATCAACATCATTCCAATTAAAAGTTTCTAATTCTTCTTTTAAAATCGCTTCAGAAGATATTTTTTTTACATTGAAATAGTCACAGGATGTGAGTAACAAAATAAATATAAAAACTAAAGAATATCTCATGGACTTCAACTTGAACCGAAAAATACAAATTTTTTAGTTTTTAAATACTCAAAAAAGTAAAAACCGAAGTTTGAGCTTCGATTTTAAATAGTATTAATAAAAAATGGAAGTGCAATTCATTTACTCTGCTATTGCAAATATAATTGGCAATGAATAAGGCACATTTACTTTCTTACCTTTGTGTTCTCCTGGCGCAACCTTTGGCAGTGTTTTAATAACACGTATAGCTTAATCTTCTCAATCAGGATGTGGTGCTCAAAAGCTTACATAAATAACGTCTCCTTCATTACTTATTTTAAAAATAACATGAATACGTTGTTTCCTTTTTAACTTAAAACTATTGGCTAAAGTTTAAAAATGTAACATTTGGCATGATTTTTACTCTAAAATTATATATAACTTAAACACTTTTATGGATGTTATTTTAATTATTATTGCTGCACTATTTATGCTTCTAGGCATTATTGGCAGCTTCATACCTATTCTACCAGGACCTGTTACCAGTTGGTTTGGACTTTTAATTGTTCATTTCACTAATGCGATACCTATTCATAAATCGTTTTTGATCATAACTTTTACAATTGCTCTATTTATTTGGCTGCTTGATTATATTATTCCAGCCATAGGCACAAAACGTTTTGGAGGTACTAATTACGGGATGATTGGAACCACTATAGGTCTTATTGTTGGATTGATTGCTCCTATACCTGGAGGTATTATAATTGGCCCTTTTATTGGCGCTTTAATAGGAGAACTTATAAATAAAAGTGATACAAAAAAAGCAACTAAAGCTGCTTTCGGGTCTTTTATTGGGTTTTTAACCTCAACCTTTATAAAATTTGTAGTTGCTATTATCTACCTTGGTCTTTACATTGGTATCTTATGGGATTATAAAGATGCTATATTTTGATTCCCATTTTACTCATAGGTTTATATTCGAATGAATCTGTATTCGTGAATCTAAGATGTCATGGGAATAAAAATTTCAACTGATGGCTCTTAAAACTATCGAAGAATTATTTTTCGATTAAAAAGAAGAAACCCTATAGGTCTCTCACATCTATAGGGTTTATGTAAATTGCTATTATCAACAAAAAAAATTGAGGGATTAACTAATTTTTGAAGTGTCGATAATCAAATATAATTATAACTATTGTTTTCGAACTGCGGGAAACCCGTAATGGCATTACGGGGTAATGGTAATCTTCAACACTAGTCTAGGTTTCAAGCGCATAAAAAAAAGTGATTTTTTTTGAAAAAACCACCTTTCTTTATTTTGTATGATGTTTTAGCTATACAAACCCCTTTTTTCTAGCCTCGTTAAGCAAGGTTTCATCTTGTCCGTCGTATACTTCAAAAATATCTCTAAGTTGTTTTTTTCTTTTTTCAACAGCACTTAAAGAAATATCTAAGGGAGCTGCTAAATTTTTTGTTTTAACACCTTGAGATAGTAGGTGAAGAATTTTTCTGTTCTTATCATCTATAACAATATCACTCGTTATAGCTTTTCTAATATGGCTATTTACGGTGCCGCTATAAAAAGGCGGATTATTAAGTACTGCTTGAAAAGCACTTGCTAATTCACTAGATGTTAAGTCACTTTTAATCATAAAACCTTCAGGGTCGATGGTTTTGATAATATTATGAATCCTAAAAGACTCATTAAACATGGTTAAGATAATAATCTTGGAATTTGGTAAAATCTTTCGAGCATATTCCGCTAAATCTTCTCCAGAACTCATTGAACCATCAGCCGATGGCGGCAAACTAATATCAACAAACAGCACATCATAAGGCCTTTCTTTTTGAACAGACTTATCCATAAAAGCAACTGCTTCGTCACAATTATTAGCAATATCAATTTCTAATTCTTGACTGTCTTTTTTTGTGTACCGCAATGTGTTTTGATAACCCTCAATAATCATTGGATGGTCATCAATCATAAGTATTTTAATGTTTTCAGTCATAATTTGGCGTTATGGTATTGGTGCCTCTATGGTTACATTAGTTCCTAAACCTTTTTCCGAGGTTATCTTTATAGTTCCGTTTATTTCTTTTATTCTAGAATTCATGTTTTTTAGACCAATACCTGATTTAGCTTTATTGACATCAAAACCGGAACCATTGTCTGAGATGAATAAGCAAATTACATCATTTTTTAATTTAAAACTAATATTAACCTTGGTAGCCTTAGCGTGTTTATAAATATTATGAAGTGTTTCTTGAATAATTCTGTATATGTGAATTTTCTTTTTGTTAGTTACAGAATCCCAACCTATGTCATCATCATGATTAAATTCATATTTAAGAGAATAAGCTAATGTTTGCGTTTCAACTAATGTTTTTATAATTTCGATAAATCCAGAACCTGAAACAAAATCAGTATTTAATTCATGTGATACTTTTCTAATATCTTCTTCTATAGTTTTAAGTCCATCAATGTACTGGCTCCTAGTTTTTATAGCCTCAGTACTATTACTCATATTTAAACTATCTAAACTTAAACGTGTACCAAATAAACGCCCTAAAACACCATCATGTAATTCTTCCGAAATCCGTTTCTTCTCCTGCGTTCTTGCTTCTTCAATACTCTCATTTTGCGATAACATGAGGTTGTAAATTTCTTCGTTAGTTTCTTGTTGCTTTTGAATAAACTGTAATTCGTTATTCTTATTTCTTTGAGAAATTACCAGATACAAAAGAATTGAAGCCAAAATAATAACGACAGTTATTATTAAAAGCCACAGACGTTCTTTGGAAATTTTAATGTTTTCTTGTTCAATCTGTTTGGTTTCAAAGCGTATTCTAGCAAACTTATTTCTTAATAAGCGTTCATTTTTTTGAAGACTATCATTTAACTTAACATAAGTCTTCAAATGATTAGTTGCACTAATGCCTTCTTCAATTTCAGATAAAAGCAACAGTGAAGTTAATAATTCATCATTGTGATATAATTCAGCTATGTTTTTTGCTTTATAAGCATAATATTTTGCAGAATCAATATTCTTATTATCATAATAGAATTTAGCTAAATGCTGATTTATAATTATAGAATTATATCCTCCATTTGGATTAATACTATCCGTAATTTTAAGTGCTTTTAAATATAATTGAGGAAGTTTTTTTACATCTTTCGATAAATATAAGGTATGTGCATAATTATCTAATACTAAAGCATAAAAATCTGGTCTAGTATTTATCTTCTGACTTGATAATATATCATTATAATATTTTAAAGCTAATTCATAATCCCCTGATTTCTTGTAGGATAGAGCTAAATTATTTTTCGATACATTTATGTTATATGAATTCTCTGGATCATATTCTTCTTTTATTTTTATTGCACTTTTATGATAGGAGATAGATTCATCAAACTGCCCCAACTCGCCAAAAAGTAAACCTAAATTATTATAAACATATGATTTACACCTTTTTACATCCTTTGTTTGCTTTAATTGACTCAATAATGTAAGGGCTTCTATTGAAGTCACTTCACTTCCAGTAAAATCCTTCTCATTCTTTTGAACAACTGCAATACCGTAAAGAGTTAATGCCGACTTAAAATCATTATTTAAATTTTTAAAGATTTTTTCCGCTTTCAAATAATGATAGTAAGCACTGTCACCTAAAAAATTAAATCTGTATAATTGCCCAATGTCATAATGAGTATTTGCAACTAATAAGGAGTCTTCTAACTTATTAACTAAAACATTTTTCTTAAGAGAATCTATTATATGAAAACTAGTTTTCTCTTGTGCTAAAGAAGATATACAAAAAGATAATATAAATATGTAAAATACTAAAAATTTCAAAAGGCTTAATCTATTTGCTGTTTCTTCAAATGTATTTATAATTTTTTAATTTAATGAATAAAAAAAAACTCATTACATAAATGTAATGAGTTATATAAACTGATATTTAGTGATTTATTTTCTATTGATCAACTCCTCCTCCTGTAAAAGGTATTTCCGTTTCAGGTACAACCTGGATATCATCCTCAGTTAAATCTTGTTTCGTACAAGATGTAATAGATGCAAAAAATAAAGCTACTAATAAAGTAATTTTTAGGGATTTCATATTAATTCGAATTTAAGGTTATACAGTTTTCTTGATTTTTATAAATAAAAAATGCTAACTAAGACTTTGAAAAACAAAATCTTGGTTAAAGGGAAAAATGGATAATTAACTTAAAATCGAATACACAAAAATGCAGAACGATTCTATACTATTTTTAATGAGGGAAATGACTTAAAAAAGTCAAAGTGGATTAATTCTTCTCAACTGAACTTAGGGAATATAATGGGTCGCTCAATTAAGGAAAAGCTAAAATATATTAAGAGGTTAAATAAAGTATGTTTTTTTCGACGAAATGTCAAATATTCGACGAAACGCACTTTTTTTTATCGATGAAATGCAATAAAAAGCATTTTTGTAAGTTTTAAATTACAATGTGGATTCGTTTTTAACCAAGCTAGTTTTTACTATTTTGGTTTTAACATCTTCTTCTAAGCCATCATTCTCTATTCTTTTAATAAGTAATTCAGCCGCATGTGCACCAATAGCTTTAGCATGTTGCCTAATAGTTGTTAATTTAGGCAGCGTATGGTTTGAATCCGATTTGCTAGCAAATCCTATTACCGATATATCTTTTGGTACTTTTAAACCAAAACTCACCGCCGTATTTATAGCTATAATACCCGAAGAACTATCAGCAGCTACAATGGCATCAATAGTTTTGTTCTTTTTAAACAGCGATTTTATTTTTTTTTGATGATCATCTTTATTCTTTATTTTTAAAACTAAAGGCTCAAGATTCCCGTTTTCTAAAATTGCTTTATTATAGCCACGCTCTCTTAACTTACCAACACTTATGTCGTTTATATTACTAACGAAAGCGATATACTTTCTTCCCTCATCAATTAAGCTTTTAGTCGCGTTGTAGGTCGCATCAAAATCATCAACAATAACCTTATCGCATAAAACATCATGTGCTACTCTATCAAACATAACAATAGGCAATCCTTGTTTAATTGTTCTTTTAAAATGCTCTACTTCATTATTAATTTGAGATTCTTGAGCAACCGACAATATGAAACCATCAACACTTCCATTCGCTAATAATTGTAAACTTTCTTTTTCCTTTTGTAAAGATTCATTAGAAATACACGTTATTATATTATATCCTCGTTTTGTAGCTTCACTTTCAATACCAAAAAGAACTTTTGCCAAAAACCGATTCAAAATATTAGGTATAATAACACCAATGGTTCGTGTTTTGTTGTTTTTTAAACTTAAGGCTACCTTATTGGGTCTGTAGTTATATAATTTCGCAAGTTCTTTAACACGTCGCACTGTATCTTCTCCAATCTCCTCGCTATTGTTTAATGCTTTAGAAACTGTTGATATTGAAACGTTTAATTCTTTTGCTAATTGTTTTAAAGTAACCATCTTAATAATATATAATTTTAAATCAAGGCAATTTACAAAATTACTTCTATCAAGTGTGATTTATTTATCCTGTTGAATGGTTTACAAAGCAAAAAAGAGCTGCAATTTCCTGCAACCCTCTTTTATTGATTAATAGCACTTATAAGACACGTTTATTTTTGAAAGGTCACTATTAAATTTATAATTCAAAACCTCCCTAAAACAAAAAAGCATCCCTATTTTCTATAAAGAAAAAAGGAAAGCCTTTCATTGGAATACCAAAGTTACTTTGGTATAACTACATCCTAGACACCTCTAGGACAACACAACGTCGTAATAATTACCAAAAAAAGCCCTAATTTCTCAGAGCTTATTTGCGCAATTTTAGCGGTCTGGACGGGACTCGAACCCGCGACCTTCGCCGTGACAGGGCGACATTCTAACCAACTGAACTACCAGACCGTTGCATTATTGCGGTGCAAATATACACGGCTTTTTTTATATCTCAAATCTTTTTTTCGCTTTTTTGTAGAAAACTTTTGTCATGCAAACTTTTGGCGTTCTATCATGTAGGCAGTGAGGATGTTATTAAAATTTTTATTAATATCAGCCTCAACATATTTTATTTTGTATTGCGCACATTTTAAACGTAAAGCTTCAAAATACGCATCAACTGTTTTACTATAATTTTCTTTAATTGAATCTGCGTATAAGTTAATATAATCGCCTGTCTCCACATCAATAAAACGTTTCGGTTTATTATCAAAATCGAAATTCAATTCTTTTGCCTTATCAAACACATGAAACAAAACCACTTCATGTTTATTGTATTTTAAATGCCTCAAAGCTTCAAACAACCTCACTTCATCTTCACGTGTTTGAAACATATCTGTAAACAAAAAAATCATTGAGCGCCTATGTATCTTTTCAGCAATCTCATGTAAATACTTATATGTTTCTGTTTGCTTATTTAAAGGTTTAGAAATAACAGCTTCACTTAAATGACTCAATAACATTTGATGATGACGTTCACTGCCTTTCTCTGGCGCATAATAATCATAGTTATCGCTATAAATACTTAAACCTACAGCATCACGTTGCTTTTTTAAAATATGCATTAAAGAGGCTGCTGCTAATGCTGAAAAACCAATCTTATTTACGTTGTCAATAGAAAACGATTCCAATTTCGGGTAATGCATCGAACTACTGTTATCTAAAATAATATGACAACGTAAATTCGTTTCATCATCATAACGCTTTGTGTACAGCTTGTCTGTTTTAGCAAATAGTTTCCAATCTATATGTCGCGTACTTTCGCCTTGATTATATATTTTATGTTCAGCAAATTCTGCCGAAAACCCATGAAACGGACTTTTATGCATACCAGCAATAAAACCCTCAACTACTTGTTTTGCAAGTAGCTCAAGATTTTTAAACCCCTCTGCCTTATTAAGTTCGCTTTGTAAGTTCATTTTTAGATGCTAGACTGCTTCGCTGACAGAATCAAGACCTAAAATAAGGTCAAAATTTATCTTTTTTATCTTCTTTCTTTTCTTTTCTCTAAATAGCTTTATCTACTATTCCGTAGGCAACAGATTCTTTTGCTCCCATCCAATGGTCACGGTTAAAATCTTTCATTACTTTATCAAAGGTTTGCCCACAATTATCAGCTAGTATTTGTGCACTTAACTCTTTAGTAATTATAATCTCTTTAGCCGTAATTTCAATATCACTGGCTTGTCCGCGAGCACCACCGCTTGGTTGATGAATCATAACACGCGCATGTGGTTGGATAAAACGTTTTCCTTTTGTACCAGCAGACAATATTAGTGAACCCATAGAAGCTGCAAAACCCGTACAAATAGTAGACACATCGCTTTTTAAAGATTTCATAACATCATAAATAGCAAAACCAGAAGTTACATAACCTCCAGGACTATTTATATATAAATGGATATCCTTAGTCTCTAATGCATCCAAATACATCAACCTATCAATGACATGTTTAGCCGATTCATCATCAACCTGTCCCCATAAAAACACTTTACGTTGTTCTATTAACTTAGTGTCAACAGCATCTTGAATTTTTATCTCATTACTCATAATTCGTTTTAATTTAAATGTAAGAACTCATTTAAGAACTTATTAATTATTTTTTAATGCCTCTTTTTGCGCATTATTTCGTTAAAAGCTTAAACCTTAGCTATAGCGATGTTTAAAAATTTCGCCTCATATTTCATCAAAAATAGACTATAAAAATTCTAATCACAAATCCTTAAATAAGTTCTAAAATAAAAAAAGGTTCACCATTTACGGTAAACCTTTTCAACTTTCTTTTTCTTATCTTTTACAAAAGCCCGTCAATAGCATCAGTGTATGCGTTTTTTGGTGCAACACCAACTTGTCTACCAACTACTTCTCCGTTTTGGAATACCAAAACCGTAGGTATGTTACGCACACCATATTTAGCGGCAAACTCTTGATTTGCATCAACATCAACCTTTCCTACAACAGCTTTACCATCATACTCATCGCTAATTTGCTCTATAATTGGCCCAACCATTCTACATGGTCCACACCAAGCAGCCCAAAAATCAACTAATACTGGTTTATCACTTTTTAATACCGTTTCTTCAAACGTTGCATCTGTTATCTCTAATGCCATAATATATATATTTTAATATGTTCTTAATTCGTTTTAACAACACAAAATTAGTCAAAATATTCTCGAAAGCTTACAAACCAACAATTTGTTTTCCCTATGACGGTATTGGTTCGGTTTATTTCAATTTTTATGGCGCATAAAACAGGCTATCCGTCATATCTTTCTGCGAAGCAGTCTCGAACTTGTTTAGGGATCTCAACAATTTAAATCGCAGTATAATAAATCAAACACAGTTTTATAAGCGCTTCATAAAAGGATGCCACTACTTTACTTTGCGCAATGCAGAACTTCAAATAACATTTAAAATACGCCACTTTAAGCAGGCCATTAGCTTAATTAACGACAATAAAATAAGGATTTAATAAAATCTTATCAATTCAATTTAAATTGAACATCCTGCGCTTCCAATTCACTAATAAGTTCCTGACTAACCCGCACCTTCTGCCTTCTACTAGACATACTTAATTTAATCTTTTCCTTCATATCATAAACTAAAAAGTTAAGCGCTTGATTCCCAGGATGCATATTAAGCAATTCCTTTAGCGCCATTATTTTCTGTTTATCTAAATCTTTAATATCTACCTGTATGGATAACTTTTTAGCATAATTCTCCATTACATCATGCAGTAATTGAAAGCTATTAAACTGCAACCTTGGATCGCTCTTCTTTCCCGTATCCTTATTTGTCCATCCTTCACGAATAAATGATTTTACAAACACAAAACTATTCTGAAGTAAAAAGTGTCTAAACTTTAAATACTCTTCTCCAAAAATCCTAAATTCAAAACTATCAGTATAATCTTCAATAGTAAAGAGTGCCCAACCTTTACCTTGCTTGCTTACACGGTGTTGCACATCGGTAACCACGCCACCAAACACCAACTCACGATTCACGTAATGTTCTAACGTATTAAACATACCAACCGTTCCATTACAAAATGTTTTCATTTCTGTTTTAAAATCATCCAACGGATGACCAGAAATATAAACTCCAACGACTTCACGCTCTTTGCTCAATTTCTCCATAGTTCCCCACTCCTCACACGGCGGCACTTCTGGTTCGGCTATTTGAACATCACTAGCTTCACCAAACAAACTTACTTGAGCAGAATTTTCGTTTTCTTGATGTTTATGTGCATACTTTATGGCTTTTTCTAAAAAGGTAATATCATCACCTTCTTTATGAAAATATTGTGCTCTATGGGTGTCCCCTAAACCATCAAAACCTCCTGCTAAAGCTAAATTTTCAAATGCCTTTTTATTGGCGGCTCGCAAATCAATACGCTTTGCAAAATCGAAAATAGATTTATAATGACCATCTTTTTTTCTATGCTCAACAATCGTCATAACCGCTCCATGACCCACACCTTTTATAGCGCCCATTCCGAAACGCACTGCATAGTCTTTGTTAACTGAAAATTTATAAAATGATTCGTTTATATCCGGACCAAGCACATCCAACTTCATACGTTTACATTCATCCATAAAGAACGTCACTTGCTTAATGTCGTTCATGTTATTAGAAAGTACCGCTGCCATATATTCCGCAGGGTAATGTGCTTTCAAATAAGCTGTTTGATAAGCAATCCAAGCATAACATGTGGAGTGCGATTTGTTGAAGGCATAACTCGCAAAGGCTTCCCAATCTTTCCAAACTTTCTCTAAAATTTTAGCATCATGTCCGTTGGCACTGGCTTGCTCAATAAATTTCGGTTTCATTTTATCAAGAACTGCAATTTGCTTTTTACCCATCGCCTTACGCAACACATCGGCTTCACCTTTGGTAAAACCGGCTAGACTTTGAGACAATAACATCACTTGCTCTTGGTATACCGTAATACCATAAGTTTCTTTTAAGTACTCTTCCATCGCTGGTAAATCGTACTCAATAGCTTCATCACCATGTTTTCTTCTAACGAAACTTGGAATATATTCCATGGGTCCCGGACGATATAATGCATTCATGGCAATTAAATCTTCGAAAACCGTGGGTTTTAAATCTTTTAGATGCTTTTGCATCCCAGGCGATTCATACTGAAACACACCAACGGTTTCCCCCCTTTGAAACAACTCATAAGTCTTTTCATCATCTAAAGGAAACGTATCCGGATCTAGTAAAATATCGTGTTTGGCTTTGACTATTTTAACGGTGTCTTTAATTAAAGTCAGCGTTTTTAACCCCAAGAAATCCATCTTAAGCAACCCTGCATCTTCCACCACCGAGTTATCAAACTGTGTGACATACAAATCTGAATCTTTAGCAAGAGCTACAGGTACGAATTTAGTAATATCATCAGGTGTAATAATTACTCCACAAGCATGAATTCCTGTATTACGGACAGAGCCTTCTAACGTTCTAGCAAGATTTACCGTTTCTGCTTGCAAATCGTTACCATCAGCAAGATTTAAAAGTTCATTAACTTTTTCCAAATCTTCTGCTCTAAACTTTTTTCCTAATTCTTTTTCATCTAAACCAAAAATCTTTCCAAGCTTAGACATCGTTGGAATCAATTTCGCAATTCTATCCGCATCAAATAAGGGCAAATCTAAAACACGTGCCGTATCTCGAATAGATGATTTTGCAGCCATGGTACCATAAGTAATAATCTGCGCTACTTGACTGCTTCCATATTTATCAATAACATATTGCATAACACGACCACGACCTTCATCATCAAAATCGATATCAATATCGGGCATACTAATACGGTCTGGATTTAAGAAACGCTCAAAAAGTAAATCGTATTTTAAGGGGTCTATATTGGTAATCCAAAGGCAATAAGCCGCCACAGACCCTGCGGCAGAACCACGTCCTGGACCCACCGAAACATCCATCTTTCTCGCTTCTCGAATAAAATCTTCAACAATTAAGAAATACCCAGGATATCCCGTATTTTCAATAACACTAAGTTCAAAATCAAGCCGTTCTTGGACTTCTTCAGAAAGCACTTCACCATAACGTTTTTTGGCACCTTCAAATACTAAATGCTTTAAATAGGCATTCTCGCCACGTTTACCACCGTCTGCTAAATCGTCTTCATGTTTAAATTCTTCTGGAATGTCAAACGCTGGTAATAAGACATCACGAGCTAATTGAAATGCTTCAATTTTATCAACAACCTCTTGCACATTTGAAATCGCTTCAGGAACATCTTTAAAGAGTTGCTTCATAGCCTCAGGTGATTTAAAATAATACTCCTGATTTGGCAAACCGTAACGATAACCACGACCGCGACCAATTGGAGTCGCTTGTTTTTCACCATCTTTTACACATAATAAAATATCATGTGCATTAGCATCTTCTTGGTTTTGATAATACGTGTTGTTTGATGCTATTAACTTAACATCATGTTTTTTAGCTAGTTTAATTAAGGTTGGGTTAACACGATCTTCATCTTCTTGATTATGACGCATTAACTCGACATACAAATCTTCACCAAATTCGTTCTTCCACCAAAGCAAGGCTTCTTCAGCTTGATTCTCACCTACATTCAATACTTTACTTGGCACTTCACCATATAAGTTCCCAGTAAGCACAATAATATCTTCTTTATATTGCTGAATCAGTTTTTTATCAATTCTTGGTAAATAGTAAAACCCATCTACATAAGCATGCGATGATAGTTTCGCTAGATTATGGTAGCCATTTTTATTTTTAGCCAACAATACGATTTGGTAACCGTTATCTTTTCTGGTTTTATCTTGATGATTTTCGCAGACAAAAAACTCACAACCAATAATGGGTTTTATAGGTTTTGCATCTGTAGTTTCTCCCTTTTCTTCTGCCTCAGCAATTTTAGCTTTAACACCACTATTATGTTTATTCACAGCATTCACAAAGTGAAACGCACCCATCATATTTGCATGATCAGTTAACGCGACTGCTTGCATGTTATATTTTGCTGCTGCCGAAACAATTTCCGTAACACTCATGGTAGATTGTAAGACTGAAAACTGCGAATGATTATGCAAATGCACAAAATCTACATCAACTAAATCGGATACATTTTGATTGATATTTTCAGCTGGAACATCTCTTTCTTGAGCTTTTTTTATGCGTTCGTTGATTTTAGCACTTTCCTTTTTAAGATTAATATGCTTTAAACCAATCAGTTTAATAGTATCGGTATTTTCTTTTTTGAAACCCTCAAAATAATCAGGCTGAACATCCAACTGCTCTTTGGTGTATTCACCCAAACGAATTAACTCTAAAAAACAACGCGTCGTAGCCTCAACATCAGCGGTAGCATTATGTGCATCAGCAAACGGTTGATTAAATAAAAACTCATGTAATTCTGTAAGCGTCGGTAATTTAAATTTGCCATATCGGCCTCCAGGAAGCTGACATAAACTTGCCGTATGTTCTGTGCAGGTATCTAAAAGAGGAAGTTCTTGCAAAGGGTTTTCAACAGCACCACGCACAAATTCGGCACCCATAATATTCAAATCAAACTTCACATTTTGACCAACAACAAACTTTGTTTTACCTAGAGCTTCATTAAATTTTTCTAAAACTTCAGCTAAAGGAATCCCTTGTTCTTGTGCTAATTCCGTAGAAATACCATGAATTTTTTCAGCATCATAAGGAATATTAAACCCTTCTGGTTGCACCAAATAATCTTGACTTTCAATACAATTACCCATGCCATCATGTAATTGCCAAGCAATTTGAATACATCTTGGCCAGTTATCGGTATCTGTAATGGGTGCGTTCCAACGCTTTGGCAAGCCTGTGGTTTCAGTATCGAAAATTAAGTACATTCAGTAAGTTTATTTGTTGATGTGCATATTCGTTTAGAGCAAAAAACGAAGTGTATAAAAATACATAGAAATGATCCATTTTTAAAGTGAAGTTATAAACAGTTGTAAACAGGCAAAAAATACTCGACCTAATAGCTGAAAAATTCACCAAGTAAACACAAATAAAATAGTTGGCTCTTATGACAAATGTCATATTTTATGTAACTATAGTTACATATTTTTATTCGGAATTTCAAATTTGTGTAACTAAAAAATTATTACATTATGAAGCCCTTCGACAGAATAAATTACTTAATCATTTTACTGTCAAGTTTAATGATACTTGGATGTACTCATGACACAGAATATATTGCTGGACCAGCAGGTGTTGACGGCATAGATGGCATTGATGGTCATGATGGATTAGATGGAGTAGATGCTTCTGCTGCGGTTTGTATAGATTGTCACTCTGCTTCTCATCGAGACCCAATTACCACTTCATATATTCTATCTGGACATGGTAGTGGAGGCTCTTGGGCTAGAGGAAAAAGTACAAGTTGTGCGCAGTGTCATAACAATGAAGGTTACATTGATTATTTATCCGGACAGTTTTTTGCAACTGATACATCGGGCGATCAAAATGAATTTTTACTAGATGAAGCTGGAATACCTATATTAAATGATAATGACACTCCGGGAAATCCAGATGATGATTTTTATGAGCCAAATCCTGACTATAACCCTGATTATGGCGATTATCTAGTAGATGGGAATGGAGGCCTTGTACCAATGGTAAATCCAAATGGTTATGCTGTTTCAAATCCTATTAGCTGCACAGGCTGCCATACTGATCACCGGTCATTCGATTTTGAAAATGATGGTAATGACTATGCCTTAAGAAATATACATCCAGTTAAATTAGTTCTTGATCCAATGGTTTCAATTGACTTTGCAAATAGTACGGATCCTCTTGGATTAAGTAACGCATGTATCACTTGTCACCAACCTAGACCAAGTTATCCTATACCGACAGGAACGGAAGACTACGAGATTACGAGTAGTCGTTTTGGGCCGCATCATGGCCCACAATCAACCATGTTAGAAGGTATCATGGGCGGTATTATTGCTGGTTCAACAGGCTACCCTGGCGTAGGAGCCGCTACACATAGATCAGGATCATCCTGTATTTCTTGCCATATGGGGGAAACAACCGACGGTAATGACGGTGGGCATTCTTGGAAACCAACCTTAAACACCTGTGTTAGCTGCCACACAACCATGACTAGTATTCCTGAAGGTATTGCTGGCTTAGATGAAGATATGGCAACGCTTAAAACATTATTACTAGGTCTCGACCCAAGCCCATTGCTTGAAAATGACAGAACTGTACCAGGTACGTATCCAGCCAATGTAGCTAAAGCTATTTGGAATTATAAGACTGTAATGGAAGATAATAGTAACGGTATTCATAACCCTGAATATACTAGAGCGCTGATTAAAAATTCAATTGAGGCCTTAGAATAAAAATTTTAAAGTTCACATAAAGGTTTAACAGTTCGTGAATTTATGAATTGTTAAACCTTTTAAATTTTATTAAATCTCATTTACCAAAAGAGACGACGTGTTTAAAAAGATATTGTATTTGATTTCTTACTTTAAAAATCACAATCAGTTGTAAACTAAAAAACAGCACTGTAAAAAAACAAACCTACCGGTAAATCAAACATATAACAACACTATTTTTTACCATTAAAGAAAATAAATAATTAGCCTCTCGCATGTTAAATAGCAGATGATTAATTGTGAAATCATATTTTTTATTGAAATAAATTCAGATTTAATGTTAATTCATTTAAAACCTATAGACCCCAAATAATTATAACAGTAATTCTCTATAGTTTTTATGATATAAGTCATAATTAATGTAACAATAGTTACATAATTTTATATAGAATTTCAAGATCAATTTATAAAACTAAATATATTATTATGAAAATTTTTAAATTAATTACCGCGCTAATTATTACAGTAACATTTGTTTTAGGTTGTACCCATGACGATTATGTTCCACTTACAGGAACAGGAGACGCTGGTATTGGGGAAAGCCCTGATGAATTACTAGTACAGAAATTCTCTACAGCTCCTGTTTTCGATGGCACCATTGATGATGTTTGGAGTGAAGCCAGACCTTTAATTAATAAAGCTACCGTTACCGGTGCTGGTGATAGAGAAATCACATTAAATGCATCGAGTGCATTCAACTTAGATTTAGAACCTACTGATTTAATGGACCCCTACAAAGGAGAGAGCTACAGCTACTCTTTAAGAGGTGGTCATGACGGTGAATACTTATACCTATTATTTGAATGGGAAGATGACACTGATAGTCAGGAAAGAGAATCATGGTTCTTTAACTCTATTACAAGTCAATGGCAACAAGAAAACAAATACGCCAATCATAAAAATGATAAATTTTATGAAGATAAATTTGGTTTTATGTTTCCTATAGGCAGTCCTGCAGGATTTAATGAAGGTACTTGTACAGTAACGTGTCATGGTAACTTAGCATTAACAGGTGTTGACGAAGACGATGCAGGAACTAAAGTCACCAGACACTACATGAAAAACGAAGGTGAATTAGCCGATTTCTGGCACTGGAAACGTGACAGACATGCACTAGCTGAAGCCTGTGATGATGGTTTTGTACAATGGGAAGATGACTTTGGTAAAGCAACTGCGAACGGAAGAAAAAATGATGATGGAATTTCACCTTATAAAAATAATCAAAAATTTACTGATGCCGTAACTGGAATGAGTGGACCATTATATGTAATACCTAATAGAGAAAACTACTATTGGATTGCACAATCTGAAATTGATAGTGGAACCGCAAAAGCAGTGACTGGAATTGCTTTAGATGGCACAATAACACATGAAGGCGGAACCATTGATCCTAATGGAGATCCTGCATATTCTCAAGGCTTTGGTAGCAAAAGAATGCCTAGTGTAATTATTAATCCAGCTGGTCAAGGAAATGATGGTAGATCTGAAGTACAGGTAAAAGCTATACATACAGGTTCTGGATGGCAATTAGAAATCAGAAGATTACTTTATACTGGAGACCCTACCGATGCTGAGTTTAAGATTGGAGAAAGCATACCATTTGGTTTAGCAATATTTAATAATGCTGCAATTGCACATGGTCAAACAAACTTCCTATCAATGAAAATTGAAAATTAGTCTTACCATCAAATAGTGTAGGCTATATTGAGTCTGCACTATTTGATACTAAGCTTACTTGATAAAAACGTATAATATGAAAAAACTATTTCAAACTTTAGTAATCATAGGTATTTGTTTATCTCTAGACTCATGTTATTATGATTCTATTTATGAGCCTATAACTGATGATAATGACGGAAGTGCCATTGAAGAGGTTACTTATAATAATGATATAGCACCAATTTTTGGATTCTGTAGTAATTGTCATGATGGAGGTCAAAACCCTGATTTAAGAGAAGGAAACGCATACAATTCACTGGTTCCAACTTACGTTACAGCTTTTGATGCAGAAGTTAGCCCACTATATCTTAAATTAATAGAAGGTCACCAAAATTTACCCGCGATTAGACTAGAATTAGTTAAAACCTGGATAGACCAAGGGGCCAAAGAATAATCAAACCTTTAAGAAAACAGACATGAAAATATATAAAATATTACTCTTAGCCGCTTTGGCCTTACCTCTATCAGTCTTTTCTCAAGAACAGGTTAATGATACAATTGTAAAGGAAAAACCAGAGCGCCCAGCGTTTGAAAGTTCCTTTTTATTTGATAACCCAACAAATGTTCTATTTAGTAAAAACACTTTAGAGATACAAATGTCTCACAGATTTGGAGAGCTTAATGACGACAAGAACGATTTAGCCGGCTTTTATGGCTCAGCGAATATTAGAATTGGATTAACATATGCAATTCACGATAGATTAACCGTAGGGTTCGGTACTACAAAAAACAAGAACTATCAAGACTTTAACTGGAAAGCGGCATTATTAAGACAAACACGTTCTGATAAGATACCTGTAAGTGTGAGTTATTACGGAAATTTTGCTATCGATGCAAGAAGCAAAAACCAAGGTCTTTTTGTAGAAACCTCAGATAGATACTCATTTTTTAATCAGTTAATTATAGCCCGTAGATTTAATCCAAAACTTTCTTTACAAGTAGCGCCGAGTGTTTCTCATTATAACACAGTTGCTACAACAATGAGAAATGATATGGTTGCCATTGCATTTGGAGGACGCTATAAAATTAGTTCTCAAACATCTGTAATAGCAGATTATAGTCAACCACTTACAAAAATGAAGTTAGATAACCCTTACCCGGGAATTAGTTTAGGATTTGAATTTGGTACATCGGCACATACCTTCCAGTTATTTGCAACAAACTATTGGGGCATTCTTCCTCAGGACAACTATATGTTCAATAAAAAGGCTACTGGTTTAGAAGGGACCTTTGGTTTTGGCAAGCAAAAGAAAAGTGGTCAATATCTAATTGGATTTAATATAACTAGAAACTATAATTTTTAAACAGTATGAAAGATAAATCTAGAAAAGGTACAAAAATCTCTCGTCGTGGTATGTTGCCACTTTTAGGAGGTGGTTTACTAATTCCTTTTCTAGGTTTTAGTAACTCAGATACTAATAGTATTCCCGAAGACGAAGAGTACACAACACTTTTAAAGGCAGATGGCACTGCTGTAAAAGTTAAAACTAGCACCCTAAATAAATCGAAAATTGTAAAGAAAAACATATCAAATAAATCATTTCTAAACTGGCTTGGTAAAAAACTATAATTTCCTTTAACTCAATATAATTATGGAAGATAAGAACAAAAGCTCAAGACGTAAATTTCTTGACAATGGCTTAAAACTGGGAATTGTTAGCGCAATTGGCGGACTTGGCTTGTCTAAAATTACCTCCAAATTAAATGCTTCTAACGTTGATAGCTCTGGAGAGAAAATGGAGTTAATGACTACCGATGGAACGCTTATTCAAGTAGATTCATCTGAAGTTATGGAAGTAACGCATGCTAAAGAACATGATAAAAAATACAATGTTAGGGAAGGCAACCCAAATAGAAAATTTGTTATGGTGGTGGATCTTGCAAAATGCAAAAATGCCTTAAAATGTCAAAACGCTTGTAACAAGCATCATTACATTACCGGAGAAAATGCGTGGCTTAAAGTCTATAAAATGCAGGAAGAAAAAGACACAGCACCGTATTGGATGCCTATGATGTGTATGCATTGTGATCAACCAGCCTGTGTTACTGTTTGTCCTGTTGACGCCACTTTTAAAAGAAAAGATGGACTCGTACTAATAGACAACGAACGTTGTATTGGTTGCCGATTTTGTATGGCGGCTTGCCCTTACTCAACACGAGTTTTTAATTGGGGTGAACCCGGTCAAGAAGTCACTTTAAATATGGACATGACTCATCATACACCATCTCCAGAACATGCAGGAATGCCAAGCATAAAAGGAACAGTAGACAAATGTGACTTTTGCCCGCATGCCATAGACAATAATGAATTACCACACTGTGTTACTTCTTGCCCAAACGGAGTCTTTTATTTTGGAGACAAATACGAAGATACTGTAACCAATGGAGATGAAACAGTAAGATTAAGCCAATTGCTTGAAGATAAATCAGGATACCGCTTGATGGAAGGATTAGGAACATCTCCGAGTGTGTATTATTTACCTCCTGTAGATAGATTAGTCGATTTTGAAGATGGTCTAAAAGATTTCAAAGAATTTGAATCTGTTGAACCAGTTTCACCTGCTGAAAAACCCGAATAGTTATGCAAACTCATAAAACTATAATCCAAGATTTAAAGCCAAAAAAATTTGGCAAACGTGATACTATCTGGACTATTTCACTCATTGTGATAATACTCATTGGCTTAGTTGCTTATATAGATCAACTTATTACAGGACAAGAAGTTACCAACATGCGAGATTATGCCCTTTGGGGTATTTATATTTCAAACTTTGTGTTCTTTGTAGCAACAAGTTTTGTTGGAACAGTAACCGTTGCTATATTACGGTTAACAAATAATTCATGGCGAACACCATTAGTTAGAATTGCTGAAATTATTTCGGTTGCAGCTATTATTATGGCAGGAATCACCATCATGATTGATATGGCAAGACCTGATAGATTATTAAATCTATTCATCCATGCGAGACTTCAATCTCCTATTACTTGGGATGTAGTCATTATTCCGACTTACATAGTTATTAGTTTATTATTATTGTATTTTCCTTTGATTCCAGATTTTGCAATACTTAAAACGCACTTTAAAAAGAAAGAACCAAAACTTAGTAAGTTTTATGGCAAACTAGCTTTAAACTGGACAGGAAGTAAAGCTCAAAAATTATTACAAGAAAAATCCATAAGAATTATTGCAATCATGATTATTCCTGTTGGTCTTTTGCTACAAACCATTGATGCTTGGCTGTTTTCTACCACTTATCGAATTGGATGGGACAGCACTAATTTTGCACCATATTTTATTTCTGGAGCTTTTGTTGCTGGTGTTGGTGCACTGGTAACCCTAATTTATATTATTAGAAAAGCGAAAAGATTAGAAAATTATATTACAGATTATCACTTCGATAAACTTGGTAAATTACTAGCACTTGCTTGCTTAATTTACCTCTACTTTAATATTAACGAATATGTCATTCCTTTATTTACAGCAAAAAAAGGAGAACTTGTACATTTAGAAACATTGTTTACCGGAAGTTATTCAATTTTATTTTGGGCAGTAACTATAATAGGATTGATTGTACCAATAATTGTTTTACTGTTTAAAAAAGGAAGAAAACCAAATACCATGTTTATTATAGGACTCATGGTTGTAATTGGATCTTGGTGGAAACGATTTGTGATCGTTACGCCAACACTGTTACATCCATTTTTACCGATTCAAGGAGTCCCAGAATCATGGCGTCACTATTTTCCTAGCTTACACGAATGGCTAATTACCTTCGCAACATTAGCTATGGCCTTTTTAATTATTACAGTTTGCGTACGTTACTTACCAGTAATACCCATTCAAAGAACAATTGATGAAATGGAAGCTTCCGAAGCTAATAATAAAAACACTGAGTCATGAAACATCTAAATCCTAGACATCTTCTAATTCTTATACTTTTATGTGTGTTTATTAGTCCTTTTTTAAGCCAAAAACTGGAAGCACAGGATAAGAAAAAAATAAAGCTTAGAATAAAAGCAGATTATACAAAGATAATAGATCATTCCTGCTTTATTGATTTAACAACTACCGCCAAAATCAACAAAAAAAACACAGGTGTTGCTAATTTAATTTTAACCATTATTAATGAAACCGATGATGATCAATTAGAATTAGGACAGGCAACTACAAACCAAGATGGAAAAGTTAGATTTCTTATAAATGACCTTAATAAATTACTAAAAGACACTCTCGGGTTTTACACCTTAAAGGTGAAATTTAAGGGTGATGAGCGTTTTAAGAAAGCCTCTAAAAGACTTTCATTTAAAGATGCGAACATAGAGGCCAAATCATTTACAAAAGACAGTGTTAATTATGTGAGCGCAACTCTAAAAGATTTATATTTAGACAGCTTATTAAGCGAGACACCTCTTAATGTGAGTGTAAAGCGCCTATTCAAGTCACTCCCTTTAGGAGAAGAATTTAATTATACTGACAAAAACGGCACTATTGTTGTACCTATAGAAGAAGGGATTCCGGGTTTAGATGGCAAATTAGTCATTGAAGTGGTATTGAATGACAGTGATGATTACGGAACTGTAAAAGCTCTGGTAAATACTACTTTTGGGAAAACAATAATTTTAGACAATTCCTTCGAAAACAGAACATTATGGGCACCAAGGAACAAAACCCCTATCTTTATTCTAATATTTGCTAATCTATTAATTTTTGCAATGTGGGGCATCATTATATATTTAATAAACAATTTATTTAGAATCAATAAATCTTAAAAAATTTGACATTATGAAAACACTTAAAAACCTAATCTTTATAGCAATTTTATCTTTCGTTATTGTTTCTTTCACCTCAATTATTCAAGATGAGTGGGTTGTTCCTGCCAAGTACGAAAACATGAAAAATCCAACAAATTCTAGTGAAGATTTAGACATTGGAAAATCACTTTATAGCAAACACTGTAAATCATGTCATGGCAAAGAAGGCTATGGTGACGGACCAAAAGCTGAAGACCAAGAAGGTGATTTAGGAGATTTCTCAACATCAGAATTTCAAGCACAATCTGATGGAGCTTTATTTTACAAGACCTCTTTTGGAAGAGACGATATGCCAGAATACACAAAAAAAATGACTGATGACGAAGACAGATGGCTTATAGTAAATTATATGAGAACCTTAGAAGAATAACTTAAGGAGTAAAATTGCCTTATTATTTTATTAAGCAATTAAACAACCATAAAATGAACCAGTCATTACGCTATATTAGTATTTCGCATAAAACAGCTTCGGTTAAACAAAGGGAAGTATTCCATATTCCTCTGGAAAAGAAAAGTGATTACACTCAAATTTTATGTAATACTTTTCCAGATATTGATGGATTGCTACTTTTAACAACTTGCAATAGGACTGAAGTATATTTTGAAACCAGAACACATTCGGCGACAAGTATTCGTGATTATTTAATAGATCTAAAATTGCCTAAAAGCAGTTCTATAGATAAAAATTTATTTGAGTTTAGTGACAGCACTGAATCCACTGTAAAACACCTATTGGAAGTGTCATCTGGACTAGAGTCTTCAGTATTAGGCGATTCTGAAATTATACATCAAATTAAAAAATCGTATCAATTTTCAATGACCCACAAACTACAAGGGTCTTTATTAGAACGTGCAATACAAAGTGTTTTTAAAAGTCATAAGCGAATAAGTAATGAAACTAATTTTAGAGATGGCACAACTTCTGTTGCCTATAAATCATTAAAAGTCATTCAAAATAATTTCAAAAACGCCAGCTCAAAGACAAAAAAAATACTTTTTATCGGAGCTGGTGATATTGTAAAACAATTATTTAAATATAATTCAAAATTTAATTACAGCAATATTTATATAAGTAATCGAAGTAAAGAAAAGGCTATGATATTGGCCCAAAAAAATAAGTGCAAAACATTTCCTTGGGCGAACGTACTGGCAAATAAATTAGATGATTTTGAAGTTATTATAAGTGCCGTTAGCAATTGTTCAAATCTGATACATAATTTAACTGTTTCAAACCATAATGTATTACTTCTTGACTTAGCTGTTCCTTGTAATATTGACAAAAGCCTGATGTATCAAAATAACGTAATGTTTCATGATTTAGATTCTATTTCAAAAGAACTTGAAGAAAATAAAGAGATGCGTATAGCTTCCAAAAGTGACGTAATTAATATTATTGTAGAAGAACTTACAACTTACAACGAGTGGCTTAATGAAGCGCCGTTAAGAGCTCTTTTGGCCAACTTGAAAATTTCGATAAACAAGGTGGTTACGAAACAGTTTCAACCTAATATTGAAGACACTCAAATTAAATTGGTAACTAATGAGGTCATGAAAAAACTAATCAATCAAAAAGAAACATTAGCATTATTACCTGAAAATGAATTAAATAAAATAATATCTGACGAAGCTTCACTTCTAATTAATAACTTGTAATAAACAACACACTAGTAGGTATTACATCTTTTTTGTGCCTTTACTACAATTCCTTTCCTAAATTCTCTAAATTAAACTACTTTAGAGCACTCTAAAAGTATGTCATGAAACTTAAATTATACACTATATTGCTTACATTAAGTCTTTTAAATTGTAAAGCACAAGATACTACGCTTTATGTTGGAACCTATACTAATGGAGATAGCGAAGGCATTTACAAACTAACATTTAACACAACTACTGGAGTGTTAACAAATAAGCAATTAGCTGCAAAAACAGAAAACCCTTCTTATTTAAGTTATTCTCCAGATAAGAAACATATCTATGCAGTAAATGAGAACGAAAAAGGGATGGTTTCCGCATTTGAAATTCAAGATAACGGACATCTCAAGTCATTGAATAAAGTTAGTACCCACGGGGCACACCCTTGTCATGTCGCTATAAATAAATCTGGTAACAAAGCAATTGTTTCAAATTATACTGGCGGAAATGCTTCTATATACTCCATAAAAAATGATGGTTCTTTAACAGAAGCTTTTCAGGTTTTAGACCATAATATTGATAGTACAGTTTCGCATGTGCATTCAGCCCAATTTTATAAAAATCAATTATACATTTCTGATTTAGGAAAAAATGCTGTCTCTAACTATCAACTAGAAAACAATATATATAAATTAGTAAATTCATCTATGGTTGACTTAACAAATAATGCAGGGCCAAGACATTTTTCTTTAACTAATAATGGCGAATTTGTTTATATTATTAATGAATATGGGAGCTCTATTACAACTGGAAAGAAGAATAAAAATGGTTTTGATAAAATTGATGAGGACTCAACCCTAGAAGTTAATTATGAAGGAAAGAATTCATGTGCAGATATTCATTTATCTAAAGATGAACATTTTTTATACGCCTCAAACCGAGGTGAAAACACTATAGCTGTATTTAAAAGAAACACCAATAAGGGCACAATAAATAAAATACAAACCATAAGTGTTCATGGTAACTGGCCCCGAAATTTCACTTTAGACCCAACAGGAAAATTTTTACTAGTAGCTAATAGATGGAGTCATAATATTTCTGTTTTTAGCGTTAATACTTCTACTGGAATGCTAAAATTCATGCATGATACTAAAATCTCAGAACCCGTTTGTCTATTGTTTTAAAAATCAATTTCATAAGTAAAAAATCTACACAAATAAAGCACTGGATATTAAAAAAATATAATATCTTTGCGCCCTCATTAATAATCGAGGTCGAGAACCTCAAATAATTAATTATTATGCCAGTAAAAATTAGATTACAAAGACACGGTAAAAAAGGGAAACCTTACTATTGGATCGTAGCAGCAGATGCACGTTCAAAAAGAGATGGTAAATACTTAGAGAAATTAGGTGCTTACAATCCAAACACAAACCCAGCAACTGTTGAATTAAACGTTGATGGTGCTGTACAATGGTTACAGAATGGTGCACAACCAACTGATACTGCTAAGACATTATTGTCTTACAAAGGTGCTTTATTAAAAAATCATCTTGTAGGTGGTGTTAGAAAAGGAGCTTTAACTGAAGAGCAAGCAGAAGCTAAATTTACTGCTTGGTTAGAAGAAAAAGAATCTAAAATTCAAGCAAAAGCTGAAGGTTTATCAGATGTTGAAGCAAAAGTGAAAGCTGATGCTCTAGCTGCTGAAAAAGCTGTTAACGAAGCAAGAATCGCTGCTGCAACTCCTGTTGTTGAAGAAGCTGAAGAAGAAGTTGCTGAACAAGCCCCTGTTATTGAAGAGGTTGTTGACGAGGCTCCTGCTGCTGAAGAAGCTCCTGCTACTGAAGCTACAAAAGACGAGGAATAAAAAAATTATTTTTTATACTTTTAAACTCCGATATAACCTATCGGAGTTTTTTTATGACATAGTATTTTGATTTAAAAAATACATGATTGAACAAATCCCGACGAAAATAGGGATCTCATAATTATTATTACATTTAAAGATTCTCGCCCAAGCGAGAATGAAAAAATTAGCTTTCTATGAAAAAAGAAGATTGTTTTTACTTAGGTAAAATTGTAAAAAAATACAGTTTTAAAGGTGAGGTTTTAGCGAAATTAGACACCGACCAACCTGAAATTTACGAAAACTTAGATGCTATATTTTTAGAATTAAGAAACAACCTTGTGCCCTTTTTTATTGAAAGCTCACAATTACATAAGTCTGAATTGCTTCGAATAAAATTTGAAGATGTGGATGTCGAATCCGATGCCGACGCGATTATGAAAAGCGGATTATACCTGCCACTAGACCTACTCCCTATACTCGAGGGTAATAAATTCTACTTTCATGAAGTTATGGGATTCACTATTGAAGATGTTAATTTCGGGAATGTTGGGATTTTAAAAGCTATAAATGATTCAACAGCACAATCTCTTTTTGAAATTGATAGAGATGGTATTGAAATTCTAATTCCGATGAATGATGAATTTATAGTTAAGGTCGATAGAGCCAATAAAACTATTCTTGTTGAAACTCCTGAAGGCTTAATTGATTTATATTTAGAAGAATAATCGTGTCTAAAAAACCCTTTAAGTTTAAAGAATTCACAATTAATCAAGATCAATGTGCTATGAAAATTGGCACTGATAGTGTTTTATTAGGTGCCTGGACATCTATTGATGAAAATCCATTTTCAATTTTAGATATTGGAGCGGGTACAGGTGTTTTATCTTTAATGTTAGCACAACGCAGTAATGCTGAACTTATAGATGCTATTGAAATTGATGATAATGCATTCGAACAATGTGTTGATAATTTTGAACAATCCTCTTGGGGAGATAGACTGTTTTGCTATCATGCCTCTTTGGAAGAATTTGCAGAAGAAATAGAAGATGAATACAATTTAATAATCTGCAACCCTCCTTTCTATTCTGAAGATTATAAAACTAAAAATGACCAACGCGATTTAGCACGCTTTCAAGATGCTATGCCCTTTGAACATTTACTTAAAAATGTTTCAATGTTACTTTCAGAAAATGGCTTATTTTCGGTTATCGTACCTTTTAAAGAAGAGACCCTCTTTATCAGTTTAGCTTCAAAATATAATTTATTTCTAAACAGAAAACTGCACGTTAAAGGTAATACTCGTTCAGAAATAAAACGAAGTTTAATCGAATTCTCTTTCCGAAAAAGCGAAACACTCATTGAATCTTTAATTATTGAAACTGAAAGACATCAATACACCGAAGATTACACAAATCTTACCAAAGATTTCTATTTGAAAATGTGATTAAATCAATAAAGATTATTTAAATTTGGAGCATAAAAATGATGATTTGATAAAAAAAATATCGTTTTAATAATTATTTTCCTTTATCCACTTTTTAAATTCAGTTTTTATGAAACCTGACTTATTCGAAGCACCTGATTATTACAACTTAGATGAACTGCTTACTGAAGAACATAAATTAGTTCGAGATGCTGCTCGTGAATGGGTAAAACGAGATGTCTCTCCCATTATTGAAGAGTATGCTCAAAAGGCAGAATTTCCAAAGCAAATTATTAGTGGCTTAGCCGAAATAGGTGCTTTTGGCCCTTATATCCCAATGGAATATGGTGGTGCAGGATTAGACCAAATTAGTTATGGCCTAATTATGCAAGAAATTGAACGTGGTGATTCTGGTGTACGCTCGACAGCTTCGGTACAATCGTCATTAGTTATGTATCCTATTTGGAAATATGGAAACGAGGAACAACGCCAAAAATATCTGCCAAAATTAGCAAGTGGTGAATGGATAGGTTCTTTTGGATTAACTGAACCTGATCATGGTAGTAACCCAAGCGGTATGGTAACAAATTTTAAAGATATGGGAGACCACTATCTTTTAAATGGTGCGAAAATGTGGATTTCTAATTCTCCTTTTTGTCAAATAGCTGTGGTTTGGGCAAAAGATGAAAGCGGACGTATTCATGGGCTAATAGTTGAACGTGGCATGGAAGGCTTCTCTACACCAGAAACACATAATAAATGGTCATTAAGAGCTTCAGCTACTGGAGAACTTATTTTTGATAATGTAAAAGTGCCAAAAGAAAATTTGTTACCAAATAAATCTGGTTTAGGCGCACCACTTGGATGCTTAGACTCCGCACGCTATGGAATTGCATGGGGTGCCATTGGTGCCGCTATGGATTGTTATGATACGGCTTTACGTTACAGTAAAGAACGTATTCAGTTTGGAAAGCCTATTGGACAATTTCAGCTTCAACAGAAGAAGCTTGCTGAAATGATTACTGAAATTACTAAAGCACAACTTTTGGCTTGGAGATTAGGCGTTATGCGTGAAAACGGAACGGCGACTTCCGCTCAAATATCTATGGCAAAACGTAATAATGTAGAAATGGCCATTAACATTGCTCGTGAAGCACGACAAATGCTAGGAGGTATGGGAATTAGCGGAGAATATTCTATTATGAGACACATGATGAACCTCGAAAGTGTTATTACCTATGAGGGCACACATGATATTCATTTATTGATTACAGGATTAGACATTACTGGGTTGAATGCCTTTAAATAAATATTATTTAAAATCACTTCTTATTAAAGCTATTTAATTGAATTCTATAGTCTGACCAGTTGTTTAATGATACAATGGTTGTAGAAATATAAAAAAAGCACTTCTATTCGAAATGCTTTTTTATGCATTTTAGGTTTTAATTTCAAAGTCTTATCTTTAAACGAAAAATATGAAATTTAAATTCTCCTTGTTATGGGTTAGTTTAGTTGGTTTTTTGTTATTTACATGTTCTGATACTTCTGAAGTAGACCCGCCTGCTGAAAACACTCAAATTAATGTTGATACTGAACAAAATGATGATGAAACTAATGAGGAAACTAACGAAGAAGAAATAAACACTTCTGGAAATAGTGCTATAAAAATTCTCTCATTGGGAGACAGTTACACTATTGGAACAAATGTATGCGGGACATGTCGATTCCCTGTACAATTGAAGGATCGATTAAAATTAAGAGTTGAATCTGCCAATGGAATACAACTCAAAATAATAGCCAGATCAGGTTGGACAACTACAAGTTTAATTAACGCAATAAATAGTGATAATCCATCTAACGATTACAATTTGGTAACACTTTTAATTGGCGTTAATAATCAATATCAAGACAAACCTTTTTCTTTATATGAAAAAGAATTTCCGTTACTTGTAAATACAGCTATCACTAAAGCTAAATCTGATAAAAATAAAGTTATTGTTGTATCCATTCCTGATTATGCGTACACTCCTTTTGGGAAAGGAGACTTGAGTATATCGGAGGATATTGATGAGTATAATGATTTTGCTAAAAATTATTGCTCTCAAAGAAATATTACCTATGTAAACATCACTGATATAACAAGACAAGGTTTAAATAACCCTGCACTTGTAGCATTTGACGGTGTACACCCTTCAGAATTAGCTTATTCTAAGTTTGTTGATAAAATACTACCATTAGCTCTGAATAAACTTAAAAATTAATTCAGAATCTCAATAAAGCGTTTCAAAGAGAAATGCTTTTTTGTTTACATTTACTTTATGTTTTCATCCAAGAAAAGATTAGATAATGCTTATAAAAATGCAAAAGTCATCGATTTTGATGATGATAGCAAGTTCATTCTTTTTAGCGATTGCCATAGGGGTGATAATAGTTTTGCAGATGATTTTGCCAATAACAGAAACATATATTTTCATGCTTTAAAGCATTATTACGATCAAGGATTTCAGTATTGCGAATTAGGTGATGGTGATGAGCTTTGGGAAAACCTATCATTTGATTCTATCTTGAATGCTCATAGAAATGTATATATGCTCATGAAGTTGTTTCATAAGCGTAATCGTTTACACATGATATGGGGAAACCATGACATGGTTTATAGAAACCCGAACTATGTAAAGAAATATTTATCCACGTATTTTGAACCCAAAGTTGATGAAAACATTGAGCTTTTTAGTAATATTACCTATCATGAAGGTCTTGTTTTAAAACATTGTATGACAGGACAAGAATTATTTTTAACTCATGGACACCAAGCGGATTGGTGGAATTTTTTGTTTTGGAAATGGAGCAGATTTATGGTAAGAGTATTATGGAAACCCTTAAATGTTATGGGTATTGCGGACCCTACAAGCCCTGCTAAAAACTACAAAGAACTTATTAAGATTGAGCGCAGAACCAAAAAATGGATTACCGAAAACAATAATTTAATGACAATTGTTGGGCATACCCACAGACCACGTTTTCCTGAACCTGGAAATATTGCATTTTTTAATGATGGTAGTTGCGTGCACCCCAGAAGTATTACGGGAATTGAGATTGAAAACGGTGCCATTTCATTGATTAAATGGCAAATAGCAACAAAGGACGATGGCACACTTCAAATTGTAAAGGCTTTACTTGAAGGCCCTGTTAAGTTATTAGATTATAAGACTGAATAAAAAAATCAATGATCCAAAAAAGATATGAAGGTTTTTTAAAAACACCATTTTTATGGATAAATGATGCTGTCTATAATCTCGATCAATTTAATATTACTTCAAAATTTAATAAAATAAAGATTGTTTTAGATGATAAACTGCGTCTTGGAAAGTATGTTGAGCAACTCGTTTCTTTTGAACTAGCTCATCACCATAATATTTCCGTTTTAGCTGAAAACATACAGATTCAAGATGGTAAAATTACTTTAGGCGAACTCGATTGTTTACTTCTTAAAAACAATAAACCAATTCATCTTGAGGTTATTTATAAGTTTTACCTTTACGATGCTACTGTTGGCGAATCTGAAATAGACCATTTTATTGGACCAAATAGAAAAGATTCTTTAAAAGAGAAACTAACTAAATTAAAAGAAAAACAACTTCCTCTGCTCTACTCCAATACTTGCAAGACGTATTTAGACGAACTTGATTTAAAAGTTGAAGACATTTCTCAACAAGTCTATTTTAAAGCACAACTATTTTTACCTTTTTCAAACCAAAACATTAAACTAAAAACTTTAAATACAGATTGCGTTATAGGGTTTTACATTAATCATATAGAACTACAACAATTTAAAGATTGCAAGTTTTATATCCCTAATAAAAAAGACTGGTTGATACTTCCTCATGCACACGTAAATTGGTTAAATTTCCATGTATTTAAAGTGGTTATACAAGATTATTTTGAACAGGAATTTTCTACTTTATGCTGGATAAAGTTTAATAACGGAGAACTAAAAAAAATGTTTTTGGTTTGGTGGTAATTACCGTATAAATATATAAAGTTAGTTAAGTACGCTTTGTGTTAGGTATTGAGCGGTCTGTTTGAGCTCCTCATGGAGAGCGCGTAGTGAAATATTTATAGTCATGAGTTCAATAATGTAAAATAGAAATCAACAACTAAAGCCCAACCCGATAGGGTAACCTAGCTACCGGAAGGCAGGCGCACATATTATTAATTTTAAGAACTTTGATTTAGCTTAATATTACCAAAACTCACATAGAATAGGTCATTTTATCTATTTCGGCTTTTAAGGCATTCGTTTTTATAAGTGTGATTATATTTTCCATAGTCCCTGTATTCAAAAACTTTTCACTTACACCAACAACTTTATTTTTAAAAACCTTAAAAGTAAAATAGGGACTGTCGCTTTGAGATATATGTCGCTCATATTTCTCATCTTTTAAAGCGTATCTTTTAATTAGTTGAATTTGGCTAAAACAAATTAACCTAGAGGAATAACCTTTACTGGTAAATATAATTTGGTTTTTATTTGATTTTAATAAGAACCTAAACCTCCCAGTTTTGTCTTTGAATATTTTAAATAGTGCCATGAGTTAATGTGTGTATAATTAAGACACTAATTATATACTACGGTCACATTAATGAATTAACACTCAGGCGCTAACTCTACGGCAAGTCCTTCAATTTGTTCTGTAATTCTTATTTGGCAACCTAATCTACTATTATCTTTAACATCAAAAGCTTCAGAAAGCATAGCTTCTTCTTCATCTTGCATTTCTGGTAATTCCGTTTTACTTAACACATAACACTGGCATGAAGCACACATGGCCATACCTCCACAAACACCAATAGTCCCCTCTGGAGCAAGTTCAAAAGCACTAACAACCTCCATGATATTCATATTCATATCAGTAGGTGCTTGCACCTTGTGAGCAACACCTTCTCTATCGGTTATAGTAATTGTAATATCAGACATTAAAAAAAAATTTACGTGCAAAAATAAGTAATTAAGATTTAAAAAACTTTAATCCCTACTCGTTTAATAGACTAATCAAAATTTATGCCATTTTATTGAAAATATGAGGGTTTATTTGGGGTTTCCCTCTTAAAATCATAACAGCAGGTAATTCAAACCTGACATAAATCATATAATCCCCTTAATGAATTCATTAATTTCGTTTAGTACCTTTTTGAATTTAATAGAACTAACAATGAGTTCATTACAAAAAAAAAACGACACATTTGTTCACTCTGGTCTTATTTCTAAAATCAGTGGTCAAACTATTACTGTTAATTTAGAGCAGAATATACATTGTGATTCTTGTCGAGCAAAAAGCTCATGCGGTATTTCAGAATCTAGCACAAAAGCAGTTGAAGTATTAAATTCTAAGGATTCTTTTAAAATTAACGAGGAAGTAAATGTAGTTTTAAAAAAAGCATTAGGTTTAAAAGCAGTCTTTTGGGCATATGTATTTCCTTTTATTTTAATGTTTTCTACATTAATAATAGCTTCAAATTTTTTAAAAGAATGGTTAGCAGGTTTAATATCACTGTTAATCATAGTGCCTTACTACATAGTTCTTTATTTTTTAAAGAACGCTCTTAAAAGCGCCTTTCAAGTATATATATTAAAAATTTAATTAATCATGTCTGATTCAGTCTTATATAGTGTTTTCTTACTAGTCTCTTTAGGAGTGATTGCGGCCATTGTATTATATATAGTTTCTAAAAAGTTTTATGTTTATGAAAACCCATTAATTAGCGAAGTAGATGACATACTTCCTGCTGCCAATTGTGGTGGTTGTGGTTCTCCTGGCTGTAAGGCGTTTGCTGATAAGCTTGTTAATACTGAAGATATCTCAGAATTATTCTGCCCGGTAGGAGGAAACGAAGTCATGAAGCAAGTATCTGAGATCTTAGGTAAAGAAGTTACAGAAAAAGATCCTACAGTTGCTGTATTACTTTGTCAAGGTGGTTGTGAAGTGAGACCAAAAACGACCATATATCAAGGTCCAAGGACTTGCGCTGTTTCGGCTATGGTTTATGGTGGAGAAACCGATTGTCAATACGGTTGTTTAGGAGATGGTGATTGTGTTGCTGTATGTGATTTCGATGCCATGTATATGGATGAAAACACAGGTTTACCAGTAATTGACACAGATAAATGTACGTCTTGTGAGGCTTGTGTAAAAGCGTGTCCTAGAGACATCATTGAAATGCGTCCACTCAATAAGCGAGACTTAAAAATATTTGTTGGATGCTTAAACCAAGATAAAGCAGGTATTGCAAAAAAGGCATGTGACGTTGCATGTATTGGATGCTCTAAATGCGAAGATATTTGCCCTAAAGATGCCGTTATAATGACTGATACTTTAGCTTATATCGATCCTATTGCCTGTACACTTTGTAGAAAATGTGTAGAGGTTTGCCCAACACATTCCATTATTGAAACAAATTTTCCACCAAAAAAGGTGAAAAAACCGAAAGAAGAAAAACCAAAACGAGAAAAAGTAGCTGTAGTTAAAGCGAAAGTAGAATCAGTAAACCCTAAAACAGATGCTTAAAACATTTCCAAAAGGTGGTATTCATCCTGAAGAAAACAAAATAACGTCTTCAAAAGCGATTAAACGAATGCCAGTCCCAAAGGTTGTCTATGTTCCTATAGCGCAACATATTGGAATTCCTGCTGAAATAATTGTTGACAGAAAAGATAAAGTTGAAATCGGGCAAGTTATAGCTAAGTCTGGTGGATTTGTATCTTCTAATATCCATTCTCCTGTAGCTGGAACAGTTACAAAACTTGATATGATTGTTGATACAAGTGGTTACAAAAAACAATGTATTGTAATCAGAACCGATCAAAAAAACGAATCTAATTTTGAGATTCCAGATTTTCCTTTAAAAAAGGAGATATCCATGGATCAAAAAAATATTTTACAACAGATTACAGATTGTGGTATTGTAGGTTTAGGTGGTGCGACATTTCCATCTCATGTTAAGTTAGATCTTAAAAATGATAATCATGTTGATTGTCTTATTATTAATGGTGTGGAGTGCGAACCATATTTAACTGCAGACCATAGATTGATGCTCGAAAAAGCAGATGAGATTATTGTTGGTATTCAAATTTTGATGCATGCGTTGCACATTAATGAGGCTATTATTGGTATTGAAAATAACAAAAAAGATGCGATTAAAGTCTTAAAACAAGCAGCTAAATCTGACAAAAGAATTAAAGTAGCAGCACTTCAGGTTAAATATCCTCAAGGCAGTGAAAAACAACTTATAACAGCCATTGTACAACGCGAAGTTCCTATAGGCGGATTACCAATGGATGTTGGTGTAATCGTTCATAATGTTGGAACGATTTTCGCCATTTATCAGGCAGTACAATACGATCAACCACTAATCGAAAGGGTTGTAACCGTTACAGGTAAAAAAATAGAAAACGCTTCTAATTTTTGGGTTAGAATTGGGACACCAATAAAGGATTTAGTTGAGGAAGTTGGTGGCTTACCCGAAGGCACCCGAAAAATAGTAAATGGTGGACCCATGATGGGCAAAGCTATTAAAAATACTGATGTACCTGTTACTAAAGGAACCTCTGGGATATTAGTAATATCTGAAGATGAAGCTAGTAGACAAGACCCTAAAAACTGTATTCGTTGTGGCCAATGCGTATTTGTTTGCCCGATGGGACTAGAACCTCATTTGTTAATGAATTTATCAGAAAAAGGTATGTATGAAAAAGCAGCATATGAAGATATTATGACTTGTATAGAATGTGGCTCTTGCAGTTATGTTTGTCCTTCACACAGACCTCTATTAGACTACATCAGATTTGGAAAAAGTATTGTCAAAAAAATAAACACCACAAAGAATTAATATGGCAGATCCAATTATTATTTCGGCCTCACCTCATATACATGCAGCCAGAACATCTGAAAAAGTGATGTATGATGTGCTTTACGCCTTAATCCCAGCATTTTTGGTTTCCATTTATGTTTTCGGGATACGTGCTTTAGTACTCACATCTGTTGCTGTTATTTCGTGTATTGTATTCGAATATCTCATTCAAAAATATCTTTTAAAAACAGAAAGTACCATAACCGATGGTTCTGCACTAATTACAGGAATACTTTTAGCTTTCAACCTACCATCAAACTTACCAATTTGGATGATTATTGTTGGTGCTTTAATTGCTATTGGAGTAGCAAAACTATCCTTTGGAGGTTTGGGTTATAACATTTTTAATCCAGCGCTTGTTGGTCGTGTATTTTTATTGGTATGTTTCCCTGTACAAATGACCTCATGGCCTACTGCTGTTGAGAACAACTGGTCTTTAGTGGATGCGGTTACTGGCGAAACTACTTTAGGAATCATCAAAGAAGGCCTAATGTATGGAGAAACCATGTCAACCATAAGCGAAAAAATTCCATCGACTATGGAATTACTTCTTGGCATTACGAGTGGATCGGTTGGAGAAATGTCTGCATTGGCATTACTTCTCGGAGGTATCTTTTTAATAGTAAGAAAAGTAATTACCTGGCATATTCCAGCCACCATAATAGTGACTATGGCCGTCGTGACAGGAGTTTTTTGGTTGGTAAATCCAGAACAGTATGCAAATCCATTAATTCATATTCTTTCTGGTGGAGCCATTCTGGGAGCCTTTTATATGGCAACAGATTTGGTGACAAGTCCAATGACCAAAAAAGGAATGGTAATATTCGCAATCGGAATTGCTATCATTACAGTAGTCATTAGATTATTTGGAGCCTATCCTGAGGGAATATCATTCGCCATATTAATTATGAATGCCTTTGTACCACTTATCAATAAGTATTTTAAACCAAGGCGATTTGGGAATCAAATCAAATCAAAAATCGTGTAATTATGAGTAAAAAAGAATCTACTTTTTTAAATATGATCATTTCATTGTTTGCTATTACAATAATTGCAGGTGGCGCTCTTGGTTTTATAAATGATGTCACCGAAGGTCCAATAGCAAAAGCAAAACTAGAACGAAAAGTTAATGCTTTAAAACAAGTATTACCAGAATTCAATAACAATCCAGTAGAACTAGTTAAACTTATTAAATCTGACAAGGCAAAAGATAGTATTGAAATTTATACTGGAATGATGGATGACAAACCTATTGGAACTGCGGTTATTGGTTCTTCTGAAAAAGGATATAGTGGCTTGGTAAAAATAATGGTTGGATTTAATCTAGATGCAAGTATCAAAAATATTGTAGTACTCGAGCAAAAGGAAACTCCTGGTTTAGGAACTAAAATGAAGGGCGAAAAATTCGTGAGACAATTTAGAGGTAAAAAACCATCCGAATTTAACTTAAAACCTATAAAAGATGGTGGTGATGTAGATGCCATATCTGGAGCAACTATTTCCACACGTGCTTTTGGTGAAGCTACTCAAATGGCTTACGATGTGTTTGTAGAAACTAACCCATCTAAAAATTAGATATCATGGCAGAGAAACTAACTCAAAAGCAAAACTTTTTAAAAGGGATTATAAAAGACAATCCTGTTTTCGTCATGTTGTTAGGTATGTGTCCAACTTTGGGAGTTACCTCATCGGCTTTTAATGGCTTGGGAATGGGAATCGCAACATTGTTTGTATTACTGATGTCGAATATGGTGGTATCCTTGATTAAATCGCAAATACCAAGTAAAGTCAGAATCCCTGCATTTATTATCATCATTGCGTCTTTCGTTACGATTGTGGAGATGGTTTTAGAAGCCTACATACCTTTCTTGTTTGAACAATTAGGGATCTTTATCCCATTGATTGTTGTAAACTGTTTAATATTAGGTAGAGCTGAAGCTTTTGCCTCAAAAAACAATTTAATGTCATCTATAATTGATGCCTTAGGCATGGGAATTGGGTTCACAATTGCCCTAACAGCTTTAGGAGCGGTACGCGAAATATTAGGAAGCGGAAGCATTTTCGATTGGAGATTTGTGTTAGAAGATGCAAACACAATGTTACTATTCATTTTACCTCCAGGCGCTTTTATTGCATTGGCATATTTATCTGTAGTGTTCAACAAAATATCTAAAACAAATTAAAAATGGAGTATATTTTAATACTTATAGCAGCCGTTTTTGTAAACAACATTGTACTATCTCAGTTTTTAGGGATATGTCCATTTTTAGGTGTTTCTAACAAAGTATCCACATCCATCGGAATGTCAGGTGCCGTATTATTTGTAATGACTATTGCTACTTCAGTGACCTATTTATTACATGAGTATATTTTAGTTCCTACTGGATTAAATTATTTAAGAACTATCACTTTTATTTTAGTCATTGCAGCTTTAGTGCAAATGGTAGAAATTATTCTAAAAAAAGTGAGTCCGCCGCTATATCAAGCATTAGGTGTATTTCTTCCATTAATTACTACTAACTGTGCTGTTCTAGGTGTCGCCATATTGGCATTAGGATTAGAAAATAGCACCTTAGTTAAAGCTGTGTTTTTTGCAATTTCAAACTCTATTGGTTTCGCTCTCGCTTTAATTGTTTTTGCAAGTATCAGAGAGCAACTAGAACTTGCAGATATCCCAGAAGGAATGAAAGGCGTTCCAATAAACTTGTTGGTAGCAGGACTTTTATCTTTAGCTTTTTTAGGATTTACAGCGTTGGTTTAAGATAGTATTGGTAATAATCCTTTTGTCCATTCTATAATTCTTTTGTTATTACAACCACAAGGTTCGGGGATTCATCAGGATTAAAAGTATGTTTCTTCAGATTTCCATATACGTCAATATTAAAACCTATTTCTTTTGCTATTTTATTGAAATCATTTTCTGAATGAGGATATAATTTCGTTATAATTTGGCTTTTCTGTTGATTTTTTTTGTCAACCTTATCAATGATAAAATCAAAATCATTGTTGTTGATGTTGTATTTTCTGATTATGGATACCTCATCATTTTCAAATACATTAAGTATATGGATGCCACTTTTAGATAGTTTGGCATAATTTACAATTTGGAATAATGCACTTCCTCCATTATTTAACATACTGAAGATTGTTGACATTAAAATCCTTAATTCTAACACATTGATATTAGCAATGGTATTACCCAACGATACTATAAAATCGTAATTTTTGTCTTTTACATTGAATGCTGTTAATCCTGATTCAATAAAATTAATATTGGTATCAAATTTTTTCCCATTTTTTATGGCTTTTTGCAACATTCCGCTCGAGTGGTCAACTGCATCGACTTGTATACCCAGTTTTGACAAGGCAATGGCATCTGCTCCAGTACCACAACCTAAATCAAGGGCTGTTTTATAATTGCTTGCAAGAAAGTTTTTTATGAAGGAAATCTTGTTTTTTAGTGCACTCTCAAAATTAGTCATCAAATCATAATCATCGGAAAGTTCATCAAAAAATTGGCTATTGGTTTTCATATCTTTTTCTTGAAGTCAGTAAATATTAAGCTTTTTAAGATATCTGAATAAAAAAATTCAGAATGAGGTTATTCAATAAGGTTTTTGTCAGTTTTACTCTATTTTATTGAAAAAACAATGGTGTCCCTTACTATTTAGTTGTAAAGTTTAAAAAAAATAAACAAATGCCCTACTCAATAAAATCAACTGAAATGAAACTATTTTACCTCATAAATTTCTCCCGAAAAGAAGAGATCATCAGTTTTTGTGAATTTTGAATTTGATTTTACTTCTTTAGTCAAAGCATCTTCTCTTTCTTCCAATGTAACATCATCAAAACGTCTTATAATACCTGTCACTAAGGGATATTCTAATCTAACTAGCATTTGATGCAAGGTTAGATCTTCTTCTTTTGCATTATGAAGTAAAATATCTGCTTCCATAATACCATTTTCGCCAATGGTAACAACTTCTAATTTCAACCCATTTAACACCAAGCCCTTATCTCTATTTTTTCCAAAAATCATAGGTTTCCCATGTTCAACAAACAACTGTTTATCTTCTCGGATATTTTTATCGGTATATTGGCTAAAACAACCATCATTAAAAATCACGCAATTTTGTAATACTTCTATTAACGAAGTACCATTAAATGTTTCGGCATCTATAAACATTTGTGTCATTTCCTTTGGAGTATTCCCTCCTATTCTTGCAAAAAATCTAGCTCGTGCACCAATGGCTAATTCTCCAGGTTGAAAAGGTGGCTGCGTATTTCCGTAAGGTGATGATTTTGTTTTTTGACCAACAAGAGACGTAGGTGAAAATTGGCCTTTAGTTAAACCGTAAATTTCATTATTAAACAATATAATATTTAAGTTTATATTTCTACGTAACACATGAATAAAATGATTACCACCAATAGCCATAGAATCGCCATCACCAGTAATTACCCAAACACTTAGATCTGGATTTGCCAGTTTAACTCCAGATGCTATTGCTGGGGCTCTACCATGAATACTATGCATACCATAAGTATCCATATAATAGGGAAATCTTGAGGAACATCCTATCCCAGAAATAAAGACAACATCTTCCTTCTTTACACCCATTTCTGGAAGTGCTTTTTGCATTGAACGTAAAATAACATAATCATCGCAACCTGGACACCAGCGTACCTCTTGATTACTTGCAAAATCTTTAAATGTATACTTTTTTACAACTGTTGTTTCCATGACTATTCTACTAATTTTTTGAATTCTGTGATGAGTTCATTATTCCCAAAAGGCAATCCTTGTACTTTGTTGTATTGTAAAAGTCCGTTTATATTAAAATACATTCTTAAAATATTTACAAATTGACCATTGTTTAACTCGCAAACCACAATCTTTTTAAACTTACTTAAAACGTCTTCTGTATTTTTCGGTAATGGATTTATATAATTAAAATGGGCATATCCGATTTTATTGTAGCCTTCACTATTTAATTGCTTTACTGCAGAATGTAAACTGCCATATGTTCCTCCCCATCCAACAACTAGTAAATCTCCTGAATCGGCAAATTCTGTTGTTAAACCAGGTATATAATTTTGTACGCGCTCAATTTTTTCAGCTCTAATATTCGTCATGAATTCATGATTCTCTGGAACATGTGATACATCACCTGTAATTCTATCTTTTTCTAAACCTCCAATTCTATGCTCTAAACCAAAAGTGCCTGGAACTGCCCAATTACGAGCTAGTGTATCTTCATTTCTATCGTATGGATGCCAGTTTTCTGCCACCTTAGTAACTTTATTGTTTTTAATTTCAGGCATTTCGGCAACTCTCTTTATTTTCCAAGGTTCCGATCCATTAGCAATATACCCGTCCGTTAGTAAAATAACAGGAGTCATATGTTCTAAAGCTAATTTCGCAGCTTGATATGCATAATTAAAACAATTAGAAGGCGTGCTGGCAGTCAAAACTATTACGGGGCTTTCTCCATTTCTACCATACATAGCCTGCATTAAATCTGATTGTTCTGTTTTAGTTGGCAGACCTGTTGATGGTCCACCTCGTTGCACATTTACCACAACTAATGGTAATTCAACCATCATAGCTAAGCCTAATGCTTCACCTTTTAGAGCTAAACCAGGGCCTGAGGTAGTTGTAATTGCTAAATCCCCAGCAAATGAAGCTCCAATAGCAGATGTTACACCTGCAATTTCATCTTCAGCCTGAAAAGCTTTTACTCCAAAATGTTTATGTTTAACAAGTTCATGCAAAATATCTGTGGCAGGAGTAATTGGATATGATCCTAAAAATAATTCTAATCCTGATTTTTCTGCTGCAGCTAGGAATCCCCATGCAGTGGCAGTATTACCACTAATAATCCTGTAGGTACCCGATTTCATTTTAGCAGGCGAAATTGAATAGGCATTAGGAATTAACTCTAATGTTTCCGCATAATAATATCCTGCATTTAAAACTTTTGTATTTGATTCGATTAAATGTGGTTTGGATGCGAATTTTTTCTTAAAAAAATCAATTGTATGCTCTGGTGAGCGATCATACATCCAATACACAATTCCTAAAGCAAACATATTTTTACTTCGGATAATACTTTTATTATCTAAGTTCTCAATATCGTTTAAAGCCGCTTTAGTTAATGAAGACATAGATACTTCTATGACTCTATAATTTTCTAAACTACCATCTTTAAGAGGATTAGTTTCATATTTTGCTTTTTCTAAATTCTTCTTTGTGAATGAATCTATATCAACAATAATTGTATGTCCCGGTTTTACTGAATATATATTAGTTTTTAAACCTGCAGGATTCATCGCAACCAACAAATCTACGTCATCTCCAGGGGTACTAATTTCAATACTTCCTATATGAACTTGAAACCCTGAAACACCGTACAAACTTCCTTGCGGCGCTCTTATTTCCGAAGGGTAATTAGGGAATGTTGCTACATCATTTCCAAACATAGCAGATGTATCTGAAAATTGTGAACCTGTTAATTGCATGCCATCGCCCGAATCGCCTACAAATCTTATAACTACAGCATCCAATATTTCGTGCTGAAGTTTTTTATTATCTGTAATTTTATTAGCCATCATAAGAAATTAATTGATAAAAAAACATCTTAAAACAAGACGTTCTATGTAAATATAATTTACATTTTTTAGTTTAAACGTGATAAAAATCATGTTTAATTCATAAAATGAAATATACTTTTACTTATCTAAATATTTTAAATTATGGCGATTATTATAACCGACGAATGCATTAATTGCGACGCATGTATTGTAGAATGTCCTAATAATGCAATTTATGAGCCCGATCAAGAATGGGCCTATTCTGATGAAACCGAGTTAAGTGGAATGACAACTTCTCCTAATGGAGATGAAGTAGATGCGGATGCTATGAATGAACCCGTATCTGACGAATTCTATTTCATTGTTCCAGAAAAATGTACCGAATGTAAGGGATTTCACGACGAACCACAATGTGCTTCAGTATGTCCTGTTGACTGTTGTGTACCTGATGAAAATCATGTTGAAACCGAAGATGCTTTATTAGAGAAAAAAGCTTGGTTGCATGCTGAATAACATTTTCAAGAATTAGAGTTTCTTTAATTATGTGAGATTTCAACTTTTCATAGTTGAAGTTAAACGTAAAAGTTGAGGGTTTCATAAAATTATGAAACCCTCAACTTTTTTTAATTATTCTGTTCATATGACAATTATCATAATCTATTCACACTATCATCTTTAACTTTATACTCAATTTACTTTAATGGCCTATAGGTTTTGGTCCATAAAAAAATCTTGTTAGGTCTACACAAATTGAAATTTTGTAAAGAGTCTTAAATATGACTTTTTGTTAATTTCATATTATTTAATAAGATATCATATTATGAAAAAAGATTTTCCAAAACTAATTTGTGATGCTAATGAGGCTGTTGCCAGAGTTGCTCATAAAACAAATGAGGTGTGTGCTATTTATCCAATAACACCCGCATCACCTATGGGCGAGCACGTGGATGTTTATAGTTCAAAAGGACAGATGAATATTTGGGACAATATCCCAAGAATTGTTGAAATGCAGAGTGAAGGCGGCGCTGCCGGAGCCGTTCATGGTTCTTTACAGGCAGGTGCACTAACAACTACATTTACAGCATCACAGGGGTTATTATTAATGATTCCTAATATGTATAAAATGGCGGGTGAATTATTACCCTCTGTAATACATGTAGCGGCAAGAACGATTGCAACACATGCACTTTCAATTTTTGGTGACCATTCAGATGTTATGGCTACTAGACAAACCGGATTCTCCATGTTATTTGGCGGGTCTGTTCAAGAAGCCCAAGATTTTGCTCTGATTTCTCAAGTTGCTACATTAAAATCAAGAGTGCCTTTCCTAAATATTTTTGATGGCTTTAGAACGTCTCACGAAATTTCTAAAATAGATGGTATTACTGATGATATCATTACTGCCATGATGCCAGAAGACGCTATTATGGATCATAAAAAACGTTCTCTTGATCCGGATCATCCAGTAATTAGAGGTACTTCTCAAAACCCAGATGTATTCTTCCAAGCAAGAGAGGCTGCCAATACATTTTACGAAAAAGTTCCAGGAATTGTTGAAGAAACAATGAATGAATTCTATGAGCATACTGGTCGTAGATATAGCCTATTCTATTATGAAGGTCATCCAGAAGCAGAACGCGTTATTATACTAATGGGTTCTGGTGAAGGTGCTGCTAGAGAAGCAGTAGAAGCCATGGTGAAAAACGGCGAAAAAGTAGGCGTATTATTTGTGCGCTTATTTAGACCCTTTTCTATAAAACACTTTGTTAATGAATTGCCTGAAACCGTTAAAAAAATAGCAGTTCTTGATAGAACTAAAGAACCAGGAAGTGTTGGCGAACCTTTATACCAAGATGTTATTACAGCATTAAACGAAAGCGACAGAGCTATGCCTGTTGTAGTTGGTGGCCGTTACGGTTTATCTTCAAAAGAGTTTACACCTAAAATGGTTAAAGGTGTTTATGACGAATTATTAGACGACAAACCAAAAAATCACTTTACCGTTGGTATTAATGACGATATCACTTTTACAAGTTTACCAATTGATGACTCTTTTACAATAGAACGTAATACCATTAATTGTATGTTTTATGGTTTAGGATCTGATGGTACTGTTGGTGCTAATAAAAACTCCATTAAAATTATTGGAGAAACAACAGATAACTTTGTGCAAGGCTACTTTGTTTACGACTCTAAAAAAGCAGGTGCTCAAACCATTTCACACTTGCGCTTTGGGCCAAAACCAATATACTCTTCATACTTAATTGATAAAGCAGATTTTATTGCTAGTCATCAATATAAGTTTATTAAAAAGTATAATATGGTTGCTGATTTAAAACATGGAGGAACCTTCTTATTAAACTCTCCATATCCTAAAGATGAAATATGGAATCATTTACCTAAGAGAATTCAAAAAGAAATCATCGAAAAAGAAGCTAATTTCTATGTGATTGATGCCACAAAAGTAGCAGCAGAATCCAATCTTGGTAAACGGACAAATACCGTATTACAAACTTGTTTCTTTGCAATCTCAGGTATTTTACCAAAAGAGGAAGCCATTCAACGCATTAAAGATGCGATTATAAAATCTTACTCTCATAAAGGTGAAAAGATTGTTCAGATGAATTTTAAGGCTGTTGATAATTCTCTTGCTAATCTTGAACAAGTAGATTATCCAAAAGAAGCTACAAGCGAAAGACATTTAGAAACCGCTATGCACAATGCTCCTGATGGATTTGTTACTGAAGTCTTAGAAAAAATATTAGGTGGATTTGGAGATGAGCTACCTGTAAGTGCGTTCCCGGTGGATGGCACATTCCCAACAGGAACCAGTCAATTCGAAAAAAGTGGTATTGCTGATATAGTTCCAGTTTGGGATGATATAGATTTATGTACACAATGTAATAAGTGTGTCGCTATTTGTCCGCATGCTGCTATTAGAGCAAAAGTTGTTAGTAATGACGAATTAGCCAATAAACCTGCTTCTCTAAAAACAGTTGCAGCAAAAGGGAGACCTTTTAATAAAGACGAAGAGTCTTATGTGCTTCAAGTATCTCCTCAAGATTGTACAGGCTGTGACCTATGTGTTGCTGTTTGTCCGGCTGTAAGTAAAGAGGATTCAGACTTTAAAGCCATTAACATGCACAAAAAGCTTAAAGTTGAAGCCGTTGAAGATGTCAATTGGGATTACTTTATTGATTTACCTGATTATAATAGAACGGAGTTACAAATAACAAATATAAAAGGATCTCAATTCCTTGAACCTTTATTTGAATTCTCTGGAGCTTGTTCTGGTTGCGGTGAAACACCATATATTAAATTACTAACACAACTTTATGGAGATAGTATATTAATTGCAAATGCCACAGGATGTTCTTCAATTTATGGCGGTAATTTACCAACGACACCATATAAAACGAATGAATTTGGACGAGGTCCTGCTTGGGCCAATTCTTTATTTGAAGATAATGCTGAATTTGGTTTAGGGATGAAATTGGCTCTAAGTAAGAAACAAGAAATTTCCGTTAACTTACTTAAATCGATTGAAAATGAAGTTGGAAAAGACTTGGTTGATGCAATTCTAAATAATCCTGAAAAAACGGAAGCTGAAAAAGCAGAAAACTTCAAAAATTTAGATAAATTAAAAATCAAGCTAGCTAGTATTGATCATAAAAATGCTAAAAAATTGTCTCAACTCACTGAATATCTGCGTAAAAAATCAGTGTGGATTTTAGGTGGAGACGGTTGGGCTTACGATATTGGGTTTGGTGGTGTAGATCACATTTTAGCAACTGGAGAAGACATCAACATTATGGTATTAGATACCGAAGTGTATTCTAACACAGGTGGACAAACATCTAAAGCGACACCGTTAGGCGCAAGTGCAAAATTCTCAGTTTCTGGTAAACGTACAAGTAAAAAGAGTTTAGCGTTGCAAGCCGTTTCTTACGAAAATGTTTATGTTGCTCAAATTGCTATAGGAGCAAAAGATCTTCAAACGCTTAAGGCAATTGAAGAAGCTGAAGCTTATCCGGGACCATCCATAATAATTGCTTACTCACATTGTGGAGAACACGGTTACGATTTAGCAGATGGGGCCGCACAGCAAGAAAAAGCGGTAGAAAGTGGGTATTGGCCATTATTTAGATTTAACCCTTCTAAACCAAAAGGTAAGAAGTTTAAATTAGATTCTAAAGCACCTTCAATTCCTCTTAAAGACTTTATGTATAACGAAACGCGCTTTTCTAGAGTCGTTAAAGACGATGCTGAACTTGGAGCTAAGCTTCTCGAGCAAGCTCAATCTGAGGTTAATTCTAAATGGGAACGTTTAGAGCTTTATAGAGATATGTAAATATTCTTTTAGGCTATATTCAAATATAAAAATCATTCTCCATGCTGTATTTATAGCATGGAGAATGAATAATATTAATTAATTTACTATAGAAAATGAAGCCACCAAATTCTTTGTAAATGCTGCTCAAAAATTGAATCAAGCTAACAAAGAGTTGTTCAAACCAGAAGAAGATATTGCAACTTATTTAGTTTTCAAGAATTCACAGTATGCCGTTGAAAATTATTTAAAAGGCTATCTTTTTAAAGAAGGCATCAAACCTAATGAAAGATGAGACTATTGATAGTCTTCATGAGCACTATAAAAAAATAAACAAAAATTTTGAGAACTTAAATTTGTCAGACTTTAATTGTAAATCTTCTCGTTATTTAGAAACAAAATATTGTGATAATGTTTCAAAAGTTAACACCTGTTTTGATGCAGCAGATAACTTAGACACATTTCTTAAAAGGGAGAAAATTATTTAATCCAAAACTTCTATAGATTAAATGAAACCTTAAAACGAGTATCATTTAATTGGTTACTTCTTTTTTAACCAATAAGATTTCTTTGGTTAAAATATTTTGAACTTATTGTTTATCCATCAATATTGATAACCTGTTCTATTTGTGGCGCATACTTTTTAATAGTCATTTCTACTCCAGATTTTAATGTCATTTGATTAACACTACAACCTACACAGGCACCTTGAAGTTGCACCTTAACTAGATTGTCATTTTCAATAGACAATAATGAAATATCGCCACCATCACTTTGTAAAAACGGACGAATTTCGTCTAACGCTTTTTCTACATTTAATCTAAGTTCTTCTGAAGTCATCTATTCTTTTTCCTCACCCTACCCGTCTCTCTTAAGGAAAGGGAAAATGAATTTATTATTTTTTTACTGATGAACAACCTGCCATAGTTGTAATTTTAATAGCTTCGGTTGGTGGTAAATCGTCATGTCTTTTTACAACTTCCTCCACTACATTCTGAGTTATTTTCTCAAAAGCTTTCTCTAATGGTGTTCCCGTTTGTAAAGCCGCTGGTCTACCAACATCTCCTGCCTCTCTAATACTTTGTACTAGTGGTAATTCTCCTAGAAATGGTACTTGTAAATCTTCAGCTAAATTTTTGGCACCTTCTTTTCCAAAGATAAAATATTTATTATCCGGCAATTCAGCAGGTGTAAAATATGCCATATTTTCAATAATTCCTAATACAGGCACATTAATACTTTCTTGCTGAAACATGGCTACCCCTTTTTTAGCATCAGCCAGTGCCACATTTTGAGGTGTGCTGACTATAACGGCACCCGTTATTGGTAACGACTGCATAATGCTTAAATGAATATCCCCGGTTCCAGGAGGTAAATCAATTAACATGAAATCTAACTCACCCCAGTGTGCATCAAAAATCATTTGATTTAATGCTTTTGCTGCCATTGGTCCTCGCCAAACTACTGCCTGATCAGGTTGTGTAAAAAACCCGATTGATAATATTTTAACCCCATAGTTTTCTACCGGTTTCATTTTAGATTTACCATCAACATTCACTGCCAACGGTTTTTCAGCCTCTACATCAAACATAATTGGAATAGACGGCCCATAAATATCAGCATCTAACACACCAACTTTAAAGCCCATTTTCGACAAAGTGACCGCCATATTTGCGGTTACAGTCGATTTACCAACACCACCTTTACCCGACGCTATGGCAATTATATTTCGAAGGCCTTGAACTGGCTTTCCTTTTATGACATTAGCTTTTGGGTTTTCAGGAGCTTCAACTTTTACATTAATTGTAATTTTAGCCTTTTCGTAAACCTGCTCATGAATGGTTTTTAAAATATCAACTTCGGTTCGCTTCTTTGCTTGTAAACTAGGATTTTGTATTGTAATATCTACAATAACCTCATCGCCAAAAGTGATAACATTTTTAACCGCTCCGCTCTCTATCATATTTTGCCCTTCTCCAGGAACAGTAATACTTTCAAGCGCTTTTAAAATATCTTGTTTATTTAACTTCATTGCTTCTATTAAGAATCATTCTAAAGGCAAAGATAGACAATAAAGGTAGAAAATGGAAGCCTATAGTTAGAAGTTTTGACGATATAGTTATTTGGATTTATTATTGAATTTAGATCTGAAAATTTTGAAAAATTAGGAGATTAGTCCAATTCCTTAGAAGGATCCCAATACACCTTTTGTAAATCCTGAATTTGATTTTCAGTAACCTGAACACCTTCACTTTCTAATAACTGTTGCATCAAATTTGTGCCATCAAAATGATGCTTTCCTGTTAGCAACCCTTTTCTATTTACAACACGATGCGCGGGCACATCTTTACCATGTGAACCGTTCATAGCATAACCTACCATCCTCGCGCTTCTTGCTGCTCCTAAATACGTTGCAATTGCCCCATAACTAGTTACTCTGCCATATGGGATACGTTTTGCAACTTCGTAAACTTTATCAAAAAAATTTAGGGTTTCCAGTTTCAATTTATAAGTCTTGAATGATGTTAATCAATGTAACTATAGAAATAACACCTGTAATTCCTCCAATAATTCGGTTCATGTTTTTTTGCGAGGTGAATGTTTTCCCTTTTACTTTATCAAAGAAAAAAATATACATGTAGAGCGTTACAAATGTTCCTGTAGCGGCTCCAATTACATAAGCCATGATGCTTGATTTTTCGAACGTCATCCAACCAAATGAAGCCAAAGTAATGGTCATATAAGCTTGATATGGTATTGGAAACACATTTATTATCGATAAAAAAATGCCTTGAAAAAATCGACTATGCTTACTCTTTATTTTAGGATCTATTTGTTGTTTAGGTGTTGACTTAGCTACAAACAAAAAATAAATAGTTATCAAGATAAAAATCACCAGAGCGACACTTCTTAAAACGCCAATAACTTCTGGATGCATGCTTAAATAACGCGCAAATATACTGGCTAAATAAGTCTGTATCAAAACGATTACACAAACACCAGCAGAAAACACCATCCCTCTTATATGGCCTTCTTTTAAGCTTATTTTGGCTGCTGTCATATTCAACAACCCTGGAGGAATGACTCCAATCATTGCAAAAAATAAACCCAAAAAGAAGATAATGGTTATGTTCACTATTATTTAATTTTGAATCTAATATAGGTAATTGGTTTGTCTTGCTCTAAATATTGCGATTCATAAAAAGTTTGGATACTAGTTACTTCTTCGGGACTACCTTCTTGTTTATACACATTATGGTTGGCATAAAGCACATCATGTCCTGCTCCGTGCAAGAGACCTAAAGTATAACCATGCATAAATTCGCTGTCGGTTTTTAAGTTTACAACACCTTCTGGTTTTAATATTTGCTTGTAACGCTCTAAAAATGTTGCGTTAGTCATGCGGTGCTTGGTGCGCTTATATTTTATTTGTGGATCTGGGAAAGTAATCCAAATTTCATCTACTTCATTTTCTGCAAATGCATGGTCAATTAGTTCTATTTGTGTGCGAAGAAAGGCTACGTTTGGAATATTTTCTTCAATAGCAGTTTTTGCACCTCTCCAAAAACGTGCCCCTTTAATATCGATACCAATAAAATTTTTGTCTGGATATTTTTGAGCCAATGCCACCGAATACTCACCTTTACCGCACCCTAATTCTAAAACTAAAGGATTATTGTTTTTAAAAATTTCTTCCCTCCAATTTCCTTTTAGTTTAAAATTTGAACTAACCAACTCATCCCTTGTGGGTTGAACGACATTGGAAAATGTTTCGTTTTCGTTGAATCTTCTGAGTTTATTTTTGCTTCCCAAAGTTTATTAACTATTAATTATTACTTTATTTTGGTAAAATTAAGGAAATATACGAGAGCCTTATTATCTTATCTTTGAATTTAGCAAAAAAGCGCGTGAGGGATTGAAGCGGCATCCTTTATGTGAAGCAATTAAAGATGGATTTTAAACTTTTGAGTAAGTAACTAATTTTATAAATCCCGAAACAAATTCGGGACTGCTTCGCAGAAAGATATAGCGGAAAGCCCGACCCGTGTGGGCACGCCATAATACGTATTAATGAAAAAAAAAATTTTAGTTGCGCCCTTAAATTGGGGTCTTGGGCATGCTACGCGTTGTATACCTCTAATAAACGCTTTAATTGCTGAGGATTTTGTGCCCGTTATTGCTAGTGACGGAGCTGTTTTAACCTTGTTGCGTAAAGAATTTCCAGATCTTTCTACTCTAGAATTACCATCCTACAATATTACTTACACCAAAAACGGGAAGCTTTTTAAATTGAAACTTCTTAAGGATTTGCCAAAACTTTTAAAGGCGATTAAAGCAGAAAAAAAAGCCATAGCATCTATTTTAGAGCATCACACTATTTCTGGAATTATTTCTGATAATAGATTTGGGGTTAGAAATAAAAAAGTACCTTCTGTTTTTATGACACACCAATTGAACGTTTTAAGCGGTAACACCACTTGGTTCAGTACTAAAATTCATCAAAAAATTATAGAAAAATTTGATGCTTGTTGGATTCCTGATACCCAAGGGGAGATTAACTTAAGCGGGAAATTAGGTCATTTGAAAAAAATTAATGTTCCTACAACATATATTGGTCCTTTAAGCAGGTTTACAAATACTCGTATTGAAATTAAACATGATTTAATGGTTTTAATTTCTGGCCCAGAACCTCAGCGTACTATGCTTGAAGAAAAGTTACTGCACGAATTAAAAGGTTACTCCGGAAAAGTGCTATTTGTTAGAGGCATTATGGAGAAAGAACAAACCATTAAGACTTTAGGAAATATCACTATTTATAACTTTATGACTTCTAGATTATTGGAAAAAAGTATTAACGAAAGTGCTTTAGTGATTTCAAGATCGGGTTACACAACGGTTATGGATTTAGCCAAACTTAATAAAAAGGCTTTTTTTATCCCTACACCAGGACAGTTTGAACAAGAATACTTAGCAAAACGTTTTACTGAAATGGATTTAGTCCCTAGCTGTAAACAAAAGGATTTTAATTTAAAAAAGTTAGATGAAGTTAACGCTTATGAGGGTTTGAAAGCTTTTGATTTTAAAATTGATTATACCGATTTATTCAGCCTTTTCTAAAGTAAAAGAAAACTCGCTACCAACACCAAACTCACTTTCTACATAGATTTTTTCTCTATGCACCTCAATAATATGTTTTACAATGGAGAGCCCAAGACCTGAACCACCTTCTTTTCTTGAACCACTCTTATCTACACGGTAAAAACGCTCAAATAAACGCGGTATATGAATTTTTTCTATGCCTTCGCCATTATCAGTAATACGAACTATAACTTTATTTTTTATAAGATTTTCTATGCTCACTTCTGTGGTTCCTTTTTCACTTCCGTATTTTATGGAGTTTACTACTAAATTAGCCAAAACTTGCTGAATACGCTCTTTATCGGCGTTTACCATTATTGGATTAGGATACTCTTTATCAAAAATTAATGATGTTTTTTTTCTGCTAGCTTTAATTTCTAACATATCAAATACATTTTCGACCAACTCCACAATATTAAAAACTTCCATATTTAAACTTAAATCTCCAACTTCTAGTTTGGTAATCATGTCTAAATCTTTAATAATATAACCCAACCTTTCAATACCCTTGCTAGCTCTTTCAAGATACTTTTCACGAATATTTTTATCATCCATTGCACCGTCAAGCAATGTTAAAATATAACCTTGAACAGTAAATAGAGGCGTCTTTAATTCGTGGGATACATTCCCTAAAAACTCTTTTCTATACTCTTCTCTAACTTTTAGGGTTTCAATTTCAATTTTCTTGTCTCGGGCAAACTTATCTATTTCTTGAGTTAAGGTTTGCATATCTGTTGTAATTGGGCCTTTAGCCAAATTTACAGATTCAAGAAGTGTTAAGTCATCATAGATTTTTTTTACTCGTTTGTAAATAAATCGTTCTACATTGTATTGAATAATAATCGAGGAAAAGAGAAAGATACAAACAGAAAACACCAATGGGTAATACCATTCCAGAGTACTAAAGTAATACAAAAAAACACTCATTAAGAGTGTTGTATATAACGTGATATATAATGCCGTACGAGCAGCAAATCGGTATGATTTTTTAACTTTGGCCTGCATTAATCTACAAACTTGTAGCCTACACCTTTTATGGTTTTAAAGCTATTATCTCCTAATTTCTCACGAAGCTTTCTAATGTGAACATCAATAGTTCTGCTACCAACAACAACTTCGCTACCCCAAACAGTATCAAGAATTTCATCTCTTTTAAACACTTTTCCTGGTTTGGACGCTAGTAAAGATAATAATTCAAATTCTTTTCTAGGTAAAATAATTTCTTTTCCTTCTGAAACAACTTTATATTCATCTCTGTTAATAATCAAGCTACCAACTTTAAGTGTGTCTTCAACATCTTCTTCCTTAAAACGTCTTAAAAGTGCTTTAACTTTACTTACTAATACTTTTGGTTTAATAGGTTTTGTAATATAATCGTCAGCACCTGCATCAAAACCAGCGACTTGAGAATAGTCTTCCCCTCTCGCTGTTAAAAATGTAATTATTGTGTTTTTTAAATCGGGATTTTTTCTAATAATTTCACAAGCTTCAATACCATCCATTTCGGGCATCATCAGATCTAATATAATTAAATGCGGAAGCTCTTTTTTTGCTTTTTCCACACCTTCCTGTCCATTCGCAGCGGTAATAACTTGATAACCTTCACTAGATAAATTGTAACCCACTATTTCTAAAATATCTGGCTCATCATCAACCAATAATATTTTAATATCCTTTTCTTTCATTAATGGTATTCTTGTTTATTGAAGTAAAGATAAGCTAATAACATGATTTTATTAAATTCTAGAAATTAATAACATTATGATAACAAACCCTTGACCTTAATTTAAACTTTCGACCAATTACCCTAATCTTTAACACTGTTTTGGCATCACTTTTGTACTAATTTAGTACCTTTATGTAACCAAATCATAGTGTATGAAAAACGTTTACTTTTTATTTTTATTCGTAGCCTTAACATGTTTTACGTCCCATAATATGGATGCGCAAAACCATGTTATAAACCCCTCTACACATGCAAATATTGAAGGGTTATCTATTTACCCAAACCCTGTCAATAATCAAAGAACCTTTATAAACATTGCATCTAAACTAAGTTTAATTAAGAATATTGAAGTTTTTGATGTTTTAGGAAAACGTGTTTCTGCTGCCGTGTTATCCGGTAAAGAATTAAATATTTCTAATTTAAGAAAAGGCGTATATATTTTAAGAATTACCGAAAATAACATCAGCGAATCAAGAAAACTTGTAATAAAATAGATTAAAAAATTAATATGCTTAAAAAGCGTTGCCAGAAATGGTAACGCTTTTTTTTTTGTAAAATGGTTTTTAATCCGATTTAATAACTCTTTATGGGTTTTTGTTTTAATCAATTTTAATTATTCATTAATTATTCATAAATTATAAGCTTAACAATTAATTAACCAATTATGAAAAAACTTTACTTTTTACTTTTTACACTTTTAATTGCTGCTACCTCTTTTGGACAGACGACAGTTTTTCAAGAATCTTTTGAAACTGGAAACTCAGGAACTCCTTCTGAAGTTTGTAACGATAATGGCGGTGATTTTTTCACTAGAACAGACGGTTCTGATGTTTCAAATTATACAGTTTCGGCATCTGATGGTTCCTTTTATTTTGCAGCGCAAGATACAGATGGGTCTCCATGTACTTCTGCTGTAGAAACTTTAACATTTTCTAGCATAGATATATCTACTTACACAAATATGACTTTTGCTATTTTGGTTGCTGAAGATGATTCTTCTGACGGCAAAGAAGATTGGGATGCAAATACTAATGTGCTAATTGAGATTAATATAGATGGTGGAGGTTACACAAATGTGCTTCAATTTTCTGGTGGTGGAGCTACTAATACTGAACCTGGTTTAGATACTAATTTTGATGGAACAGCAGATGGAACGGCTTTAAGTTCTACTTTTCAAGAATTTACTGCCTCTATTGGAACTGGGACTTCTGCAGATGTGAGGATTACATTTAATAATTTAGACTCAGGAGATGAGGATATTGCTCTAGACAATATTAGAATAGTTGATGGTTATGTTGCTACTCCAACTTTAGCTTTAACTGATGCTCCAGCAAGTGGTGGTACTTTAAATGCAACTCCTGAAGATGCGGCTTCAGCTACTATAGATTTTGTAACAACAAACTTTACAGTTGCTACACCTTCAGGTGGTGATGGATATATTAAATGGAATGTTAAAGACGTTGGAGATGTTACTATAGATAGTGGAGATATTTTTACTACTGATGGTACAGAAACACCTGTAACAGGTTTAGCTGCAGGCAATACTTATACTTTATTTGCTGAATTAGTAGATAACGCTGGTGTAGCTATTAGCCCTGCCGTACAATATACTTTAACTGTAATAATACCAACTTACACTGTAGTAGCTGATATTGCAGCATTAAGGGCTGATGTAACAACAAATGGTGTTGGTAAATATTATGAAATAACTGGAGGCGTACTTGTAACTCATACTGATGGTTTTAATGATAGACAATGGGTGCAAGACACCAATATTTCTGGAATCTTAATAACTGAAGAAGGAGCAGATGCAGATATAGTAACCTATAGTGTCGGTGATAATGTTACCGGTCTAAAAGGAGGTACTGATGAGAGTAATGGCCTTTTAAGGTTTTTACCAACAACAGGCTCTGGAGTTGTTGCTTCTTCTGGAAACGCTGTTACTCCTCAAACTGTAACTGCTACAGATTTCAATACTAATTATGCTGATTATGAATCTGAATTGGTAGAGCTTGAAGATGTTACTTTTGTTGACGGTGATGGCGTAGCAACATTTAGCACAGGAACAAACTATAATGTTACACCAGATGCAGGAGTTAATAATGTAGTTATGCGTACAGACTATTTTGGTGCAGATTATATTGGAGGTATTATACCACAGACAGAGTTACCAAGTCTAGTAGCAATAGCAGGTAGATTTAATACTACTGGTCAAATCTATGCTAGAAGTTTAGCTGACTTTACATTAGATTCAAAGTCTTTTGAAATAGAAGGCTTTAGCATGTATCCTAACCCAACATCTTTAGGTTATGTGATGCTTTCAAGCAAGAACAAGG